>Ga0207693_10002522_pt1 | contig 15908 bp, 16 predicted proteins | sample LARL81metaG_FD_184347 | JGI IMG/M metagenome (GOLD analysis project Ga0207693, IMG submission 184347) | Corn, switchgrass and miscanthus rhizosphere microbial communities from Kellogg Biological Station, Michigan, USA - LAR L8-1 metaG... | ecosystem: Host-associated > Plants > Roots >...
GCATTCGCTCGTCCATCACAGAACGCTCCTTCCATGGCATCTCCTCTCCGCCCCCTTCGGGCCGAAAAGTGTAACCCATGTCTCCGGAACGTTCTGTTACCTATGTCTCGGAACGGACACAATGAACTCAAGTCGAATCGCCTAGAAAGCCTTCAGCCCAGTGTCAGCCCATGATTCAGACGCCCACGCGTCTGATGATTCGGTTCAAGTAGTGGTCGCCAGCGAGAAGAACCTTTATGGCTTCGCGGTAGCTTCCTTTCGTCGAACCAAGTTGAACTGCCCAGCGTAGGAGTTCAGTCATTTTTGCTTCAAATGCTTCACCCTCACCCCAGACGCTTGGTGCAAGCACAGGTCTACCCGACTGATAACGTTCTGCACCGAAGAGTTTGTTCTTGTCCTCATCCCAAAGAGATTGATTCGTCTCACGGTAGGCACCGTAGTTCATGCCTTCAATGAGTAGCTCTTTGGCTTCGTCAACAGTCAAGGTTTTCCTGCCTCTTCAGATCACTGCTGCGGTGCCTGATTGCACGATAGCGTCGAGTACCTGCCCCTGTGCCGCAAGACGATCTTCGATCACGCTGTGTGCGTAAAGTTGGAGGGTCGTCTTCACATCCAAGTGCCGAAGCAGTGCCTGCACCGTCTTCGGGTCGGTCTTACTGCGCACAAGAAACGAAGCAAGGCTGTGACGCAGGTTGTGAAAACCAAAGCGACCCGGGTCGTTTTCGGTCAACACTCCTGCATTCACCGCCGCTGGCTTTAGATGGTCTTCGACCAACATGTTGGCCACACGTGGCTGTTTACCCTTGCACCGAAACGACGCGAACACCCAGTCAGACGGCTCGGAGTATGGCGTCGCTTTCTTCCATGCCAACATGAACTGAGCCAGCATGGGGTGCAGAGGGAACCGTATTCTACGGCTTCGGGGAAAAGCCTCCTCTTCCGTGACCTTTTCTCCTTTTCCTTGACCTTTTCCGTGTTCGGGGAAAAAGTGGAAAGTAGCGCAGGGAGGAGCCGACTTTCTCTGAGCGCCAAAAGGTCCCTTCTTCCTGTTTCAGCAGACTCAACAGCCGGACCGTTTGCATACGCCCTCCTTACGAAGCACGGTCTGACTCAGTCCCGGGCTAACTTCGATAATCTTGCGGAGTTTTTGCAAATCTGTGTTCCGCCGCGTCCACTGTGGGCTGTCGGTAACCTCGAACTCACCCTCGTCGAAATCCGCCTTGATCGTCTGAATCCCGCGCTCGCCGAATCTGTTTTTCACAATGCGCAGAGTGATCGGGGAGCCGCTCTTCATCCAGTTCCTGCAGGAGCGCCACATCCGCCGCGCCACGAATCGCTGACGAACCACGCCCAGTTGAACCTTCCCGTTTCGCTGGATGATGAAGCACGACCACCGCCGCCCCTTGAACCGCGCAGTATCGCAACTGCTGCATAATTCCCATCATTTCCGTGCTATCGTTTTCGTCCGCGCCGTGCGAGTAGCGAAATGGATCGATGACAATCAACCCAACCTTTTTCGCGATGCCCACGAGGACTTCGCTCCCGATCTGCGGCACAAATCACGTTTCCGTACCAGAACGAGCCGGACTAGTCGAAGGCGGAAATAAACATCGCGCGGTAGGCCTTCGACGCTGCTCTGAGACGGGAACTCAGGAAGTCGCGCGGGAAGCAAAAGAGATGGCGAACAAGATCAAGGAGCCCGCCGACATGCGGGACTTGGAACGCCACTTAACCCAGCGTCGTAAGGACATCGACCGAAGATATGAATTTCGATCATCTCGGTTGACGCAAGTCTTCGGGATACTTTTGTGTCAAGCGTCGAATCGCTGAGGAAGAACTCCGTAGCTGATCACCACTTGAAGCGACGCATTAGAGGAAAGCGGTGTCGTCATTCTTGCTGATGAAAACAGCGTTCCACATACTTCAGTCCCGCAGTTTTGGAGCAACTCCTGGCGCTGCTGGAGCCGACCTTTACGGGCAAGGAAATTAATGGCAGAATCACCTCCACAATGGCGGCTAAATCTGCGGTAATGCTTCTTTTCTTGCTAGTTCCCTGCGTAGGATCGGCGCAGGATTGGCGGTCTTATGAAGGCAATACGGGAGGCACGAGATTCTCGTCTCTGAAGCAAATCAACCGCGACAATGTTGGAACCCTAAAGCGTGCGTGGACCTATCACACCGGCGAGGTAGATCGTGCGCACGGAACAGACCGCCATCAAGCTGCGCCATTTGAGACGACACCACTGTTTGTGGATGGAATGCTTTATCTCTCAACCCCATCGAATCGAGTGATTGCACTGAATGCGGAAACCGGCAGCGAAATTTGGCAGTTCGACCCACAGGCTGGTCGCGCCGAACGGAAATATTTTCAGCATCGTGGCGTGGCCTACTGGCAGAGCGAAAAAGGGGATGATCGCCGCATTCTATACGGCACGTTCGACGGACGCCTGATCTGCCTGAACGCCGAAACTGGAAAACTGTGTCAGAGCTTCGGTACAGATGGCGCGGTCAATTTGCGTGTGGGAGTCGCAGAGGAATTCCCGACCGCAGAGTACGCTGTGACATCGCCGCCCGCGATCTACAAAGACTTGGCCATTCTGGGAGCTGCAGTTCCGGAATATCCCTCCAAAGGGCCAAGCGGATCAGTCCGCGCATTTGATGTTCACACCGGAAAATTGGTGTGGACATTTCATACCATCCCCAGACCTGGAGAAGTTGGACACGAGACTTGGGCAAGAGAGGAGTGGAAAGGACGAACGGGAGTCAACGTGTGGTCGACCATGAGTGTCGACATAGATCGCGATTTGGTCTTCTTGCCGATCGGTTCGCCTTCGTATGATTTCTATGGCGGAGATCGCAAAGGTCAGAACTTATTCGCAAACTCGCTGGTTGCATTGCAAGCTTCGACGGGCAAGTTGGTGTGGTATTTCCAAATGGTGCACCACGACCTTTGGGATTACGACATGCCGGCACAACCGACGCTGATCACTGTGCACCGCAGTGGCGAATCGGTGCCCGCCGTTGCCCAGGTTACGAAGATGGGATTCGTGTTTATTTTCGATCGCGTCACGGGAAAGCCGTTGTATCCAGTCGAGGAGCGCCGGGTTCCTGAAAGTAGTGTGCCGGGCGAGGCGGCCTGGCCGACTCAGCCATTTCCGAGCAAACCGCCGGCCTTGGTGCGACAAGAGTTGCATGAAACCGACCTCACTACTGTTACGCCGGAATCGAACCGCTATTGCGCGGAACTGTTTCACTCGCTGCAGACTGGAGGTATGTACACACCGTATGGGCTCAAGCAGACGTTAGTCGTACCAGGCACCTTAGGCGGAGCGACCTGGTCGGGTGGATCGTTTGATCCCGAGTTGGGATATTTATTCGTGAACGTCAATGAGCTGGGAGCCGTTGGCGCGCTGGAACCGCAACCGGCTGGCGCCCCTACGCCCTACCGGCGTAACTCGAAAGGAGGCGAATACGCTCGGTTCTGGGATCAGAACCAGTGGCCATGCCAAAAGCCTCCGTGGGGAACATTAAATGCAGTCGACGTTAGTAAGGGTGAGATCGTTTGGAGAGTCCCCCTCGGAGTGGTCGATGGGCTGGACCGGGAAACTGGCTCACCAAATCTTGGAGGAACGCTCGCGACCGCGGGTGGACTGATATTCATTGGAGCCACGGCAGATAGTCGCTTTCGGGCTTTCGACTCGCGCACCGGCAAGCAGTTGTGGGTGGAAGAGTTGGCCGCGAGCGCGCACGCAGCTCCAGTCACCTTTATAGGAAAAAAGAGCGGCAAACAATTTGTGGTGATTGCCGCAGGAGGCGGAGGTTATTTCCGGGGTAAAACATCCGACGAAGTTGTGTCGTTTGCTTTGCAGAACTAGTGGGTAGATCGACTTGTGAAACGTTAACGAAGCGGAAGGTAAGAAAATGGGACAAAGTTGATGTTTCCCGCTTGTTCATGCCCAAAAGGCTGACGTTAAGCAGTCTTCGTCGCCGCCTTCACTCATATCCATCTCGCCCTCTGCGCTGCAATCTTCCTACCTGAAGCTGCTGAGGCCCGTCCGTCCTTCAAATCATTTTGTGACTTAACAAAATTGACAATAGTTCGCTGCGTCAAACGATTTGCAATCAATACAAACAACAGCTGGGCTAACAACGGTACCTTCGTCACTAAGGATTACCCTCGTGACCTCGCGCCGATTACTTCCCGTCTTGAAAGATGGGACGTGCTCTTCTAAGTAGATTCTTAATTTGTTGTCAGAGCGGTGTTCCTCAAAGTCAGTAAGCGTTTACATCGCCTGTAATTGTGGCTTCCAAGTGCGCCATTTCTGGAGGAAATGGATGAGCAAAGTGTTGCTCGTTGACGATTCGAATACGGCGTTGTTGATGGGGGAAACTGTTTTCAAGCAGCACACCTCCTGCCAAGTTCTCACCGCCCGTGACGGGCACGAAGGTGTGAAGAAAGCGTTGGCAGAGAAACCAGATCTGATCCTGCTCGATATCGTGATGCCGAAGATGGATGGATTCGAAGCCTGTCAAGAGATGCGGAAACACGACTGTCTAAAAAACGTTCCCATCATCATGGTGACCAGCCGCGGAGAACCAGCAAACGTAGCGAATGGTTATCGCTCCGGATGTAATGCGTACATTACCAAGCCAATCAACGCTCGGGAACTACTCGAAATCGTTGACGTCTTCCTGAGCGCAGACGACAAAGCACCCGAGGCAACCAGCACCGCCAAACGCAAGGGAGCGAGTGCTGTTGACTAAGCCGATTCAATCGAACTGCACAGCGCTGCTCGCTGGGATGGAGGCGGACACTGCCCGATTTCGCCGGCAAGCCGTCGAGTGCCCTGAGAATCTGAGCCTCTGGACGAAGCTCTTCACAGTTAGCCAAATCATGCTGTCAGCAATCCGAGAGGACAAAGTTCCTTCGGCGCTGGAAGAGATTTGCTCGAACCTGTTGGGTTGCGAACAGTTAGCGATTGTGGAGATTTCGCACGGCACAGGGTTGGTTCACTTTCGAAAAGCTCAGCAACTGTCGTCTGAAGTGCGAATGGCACTGGCTGACTACGGACGGTTCCTGGAATCACAGATTCAGCAGGGAGAAATTCAATATATCTCGGACGAGAACGACGACAAAGCGGCAAAACTTAGCCAATTACGGATCAATGCTCTCGTTCCACTCTGGCTCGACCGCGAATCAAGTGGTGCCCTTCTGCTTTTTGAGTTGTTGCCGCAGCGCAGCGGGTTCGACACAGAAGACCGCGAGGTTCTGCGGCTGTTGTCGACCAATGCTGGACCGTGCCTGAGGAGCAAAATGCGTGGCTGAGAATCTCCTTCGGGCCCGGATCGGATTTGAGTTAGAAAACAAAGTCTCGCGGAGTGGGGTGCCCGAGATTTTTCTGCATGCTGGGCAACACCACGTCGCCGCCAGCCCCACGCTTCTCAAGATGATTCTGGGATCGTGTGCGGGGGTTTTCCTGTTTGATCCCGTGCTTGCGATGGGCGGCGGAACTCACTACATGCTCCCGCATCATGGCAGCGGTCATCCGAGCGCCCGTTACGGAGACATTGCAATTCCAAAATTGCTGGAAAACTTTCGGGCCCTTGGCAGCAACTGCAAGAACCTCGAAGCCAAGGTCTTCGGTGGCGGCAGCATGTTGAGCGCCCTGCGCGAGATGCCGGGCAATCACTACGGGCACATCGGGCAGAGAAATGTGGAGACTGCAAAAGAGATTCTGGGCGCCGCATCGATCCCGCTTGTTGAACGCGATGTTCTTGGAAGCCGGGGGCGCATGGTCACGATGGTGTCCAGCACTGGGAAAGTCACTCTCGAGTTCATAAGTCAATCCGATGGACATTGACAACGAATTATTACTGAAGAGCTTCGTGGCGGAGACTGAGGAAGGTCTTGCCCAGATGGAGCAAGCCCTGCTCGAACTGGAGTCGAACCCAGACGACGAGGAGCTTGTAAACACCGTCTTTCGGGTAGTGCACTCTTTCAAGGGCAACGCTGCCATCTTCGAACTCAAGTATGCGCAGGAATTTGCGCATGCGCTCGAAGATCTCTTGGAGAAGGTCCGAACCCATGAATTGAGTCTTTCCCAGGAAATCTTCGATGCTTTGCTCGCTTCGCAAGATGTGTTGAGAGACCTCACAGTTCAGGCGGCTGCGGGAAAAGACACTGCGACACCGCAATTGAAAAAGCTGTTACAGCGCATTCGCGCAAGAGTAACCGCGAAGCCAATCAAAAGGAAAAAGAGGCAGCTGCTCGAGCCGGAAATTGTTTTGCCTGAAGCTGCTCTGGAAACCGACGAAGATGTCAAGTCGACAGTGACCAGGACATCCGCCCGAACCCTCCGCGTCGATGTGGAGAAGCTGGATCGGCTCCTTGATTTGACCGGCGAAATCGCTATCGCCCGTGGACGAACAACAAGATTGCTCGAAAACAGAGATCAACTCTCAATCGAGGAACTGGCGGAAGCACACAGCACAGAAGCTGCGTTGCAAGCAGAGTTACAAGAGTTCGTCATGAAGATCCGCATGGTGCCTGTGGGACCGCTATTCCGGCAATACCAGCGATCTGTGCGTGACATTTCGAAAGAGTTGCAGAAAACGGTAGTCCTCAAGATCGAGGGAGACGATGTGGAAGTCGACACCTCGGTCGTGGAACACCTGCGAGATCCACTGATGCATATGATCCGCAACGCACTCGATCACGGAATCGAGAGTCCCGAGCAGCGAAGCCTCGCGGGGAAGGCTGCCGTAGGAACGATTACTTTGCGCGCTTCCCACCAATCGGGCGGAATCACCGTGGAGGTCGAGGATGACGGTGCGGGATTGAACCGGACTCGCATTCTCGAAGCAGCAAAGAAGCGAGGAATTGCCAGTGACGCAACCGGCATGAGCGACCAAGAAGTCTACCAGCTGGTGTTTGAATCCGGAGTCTCAACGGCCGGCCAGGTCAGCAATCTCTCGGGTCGAGGAGTGGGAATGGATGTGGTGCGGCGCAATGTACAAGCGCTCCGTGGGAGCGTGAGTATCACGAGCAGGCCAGGCCTCGGGTCTGCTGTCCGACTGCGATTTCCGCTCACACTCGCGATTATCGAAGGCTTTGGGGTTGATGTTGGTGGAAATACCTACGTGATCCCACTTGACCACGTGGTCGAGTGTGTGGACCTGCCCTCAAACGAGAGATCAGGTGACGGTGACGGCGTCATCAGCTTGCGGGGGCAACCGCTTCCCTATCTCGATCTTGCGCGCCACTTCGGTGTCGAAGAAGAGCGCAGGGGCCGGCAGAGCCTGATGGTGGTTCGCAGCGAATCCCATCTTGCGGGATTAGTGGTGGATGCGCTCCACGGCGAAACGCAAACAGTGATTAAGCCACTGGGGAAGTTTTTTGAAGGACTGCGGTGGGCAGCGGGGTCGTCAATTTTGGGTAACGGTAGAGTGGCATTAATTCTCGATGTAGCTGCACTACTGCGTGAAGTCTGTAAAGAAGAAGTGGCAGTTGGATGAGGTTGGACAAATAGCTATTGCGCCAAAAACACAGGGGGAAACATGCACTTTAAGACCAGATTTCTGGTAGCCATTTTGCTGGGGACAGCCCTTTTACTGAGCGTCCCAGGAGTAATGGGCCAAGAAGCAAAAAAAGAGACACAGAGGAATACCGAGATTGCAAAAGCGGCGGCGCCTGCATCGAGCGATGCTCCATCAGCGACATCGGCAGCGACACCGCTAGCTCCACCCAGCCCCGAAGAGTTCAATGAACTGAAGGAGCAGATGAAACAATTGCGAGCGTTAGTGCAGGAACAACAGGCACAGCTCGAAAGATTGAAGGGACCAGCTCCCACGCCCTCATCCGACGCTGCTTCAGCGGCTCCGGCATCGACTCCTACACCCGCCCTGGCTCCGCAGATTCCGCAAGACACCGTGGAAGAGCAGCCGATACGGCCGTTCAAGATCGGTGGTTTCGCAAACTGGGCCTATGGAAAAACCAACAATATCAATGAATACGATTTGGGGTCTCCGCAAGGCCGCTACGACAATATCGATATGGGCCTGATCTTGACTCTTGGGGTTTTGCCCAGCGTGAATGCAACAGCACAGGTATCGTTCCAGTCGGCCAATGATCAAACCGAGACGGACGTGGACTTCGCATTCGTGGATTGGAAAATAAATGACAAGTTCACCGTCCGCGGTGGCCAAGTCAAGAATCCATTTGGTCTGTACAGCGAGTACCTCGGCGTCGGTACTGTCTATCCTTTTAATGACGTTCCGCAAAGCATTTACGGTGGGACCACTATTGGAAAAGAATTTTATCGGGGCGTTGGCGTCTCCGGAATTGCCTTTACCACCAGGAAATGGGAAGGAACCTATGACCTATTCTTTGGCGGTCTGCTAAACGACGAACTAAACCCCGCAGAGGCGATCAGCGAGGCCATTCAGAACGGCCAATCCACGGTAACGATCGATGGTCTGTCCGAACCGATCCGTCAGGCTTTTGGCGGACGTCTCACAGTCGCGCGGGCGGACAGCGGTTTCCGGTTTGGTGTCAACGGCCACTCCGGCGTGTCACCAGATAAAGGCCGCATGACTGCACTGGGAGCATTCGCTAGCTACGACACCGCCAGGTACTTGCTGCGTGCCGAGTTCGGAAATGCATTCGAATCCGGGTTCATTCATCATTCCGGGGCCTACGTCGAGGCTGGTTACAAAATCGACCGCCATTGGCAGCCGGTGTTCCGCTACGAGTGGGCGCGCGAGGGCCTGGTCACTCCAGTGGCGATACCCGACAGCTTCAAGTCCCACCGCGACATTGGCGGCGGCTTGGATTACTGGGTAAATCCGAAAGCAGTCTTGAAGTTTTCCTACCACCACGTGGATGGCAACATGCTCTCTGTACCTCGAGGCGATCTCGATCTGGCGAGCCTTTTTGCCGCCCCCAAAACGACCGACATGGCGACTTTCGGCCTTGCATTTGTGTTCTAAGGAGAACTGCGATGAAACCCATACAGACAATGACGAGAATTTCTATGGTTTGCGCAGTTGTCCTGACGGGGGCTCTGCAGGTGGGCCAGGTATTCGCACAAGGACGTGGCGCATACAAAGTGGTGGTAAATTCTTCCATCTCGATCAGCAGCATCAGCCGTGACGAACTGTCACGCGTCTTCCTCAAGAAAGCGAGCAAGTTTCACGACGGTCACTCAGCCATGCCGGTGGACCTGCCGTCGAGTTCCGGTGTCCGCGACGCCTTCTCTCGGGACGTACACGGGAAACCAACGACAGCGGTAGAGGCGTATTGGCAGCAGCAGGTGTTTTCGGGCCGGGAAGTTCCTCCGGCTGAAAAGTCCGAGGGTGCTGCAATCGATTTCGTGCGCTCCAATTCGAACGGGATCGCCTATGTCTCGCCAGGTGCCGATACAGAAGGCACGAAAGTGATCAACGTTACTGACTGACAAAAGATCTGTGAGGACAGAACTATGTTTAGCAGACTGAAGTTTCAGCACAAGATGTTGATTGGTCCGGGATTAGCGGCCGTGGCTTTCTGCCTGGTGCTGATGATCACGCTGATCATGGGGACCAGGAGTGTCAATCAAATGCAGACGGTGGAGATCGGATATTACCCATCCGTCGAAATGAGCCGCGACCTGGAAGAAACTCTGAATGCAATTCAGAGGGGCTTACAGGATGCAGTGGCTGCTAAGAACAACGAAGCATTGTCAGATACAGATGCTTTGAAGGACAAGTTCTTGCAGCGCCTCCAACGGGAGCAGAACAATCCCGTTCTCGACCGCCGAGATCTCGAACAACTTGACACCGAGATGCGGGATTACTACCTGCAGGCACGGCAGAGCACTGAGCGGATGATCTCCGGCAGTGTGACCGAAGACTTGAGCCAGTCGTTGGCCTCGATGAGAGCCAAATACAACGCGATTCACGACAAGTTGCAGGCTAACACTGCGCGAGATAAGTCAAGCATCAACCACGCATTTGAGGAGACCAAGGACTCGCAACGCCGAGCCATCATCCTCACGTTCGTAGTATCTCTGCTCTGCCTGGGACCGATGATCGTAGCGAGTTGGTATGTTGCTCGGGTCGTGACGAAGTCGCTGCTCGAAGCGGCCCGGCTGGCAAACGAACTCTCTCAAGGAAATCTGACCGAACAAGTCGTGGTGTACAGCAACGACGAGACCGGGCAGATGCTGCAGGCCTTGAAGGACATGTCAAGCCGTCTCTCACAAACACTTGGCGAGGTGAAAGCATCAGCCGGGGCCCTTGCCTCGGCAGCCTCACAGGTCGCAGCCGGAGCACAAACCGTGTCGCAGGGGACCTCAGAGCAGGCTGCATCCGTGGAGGAAACAACCAGCAGCCTGGAAGAAATGAGTGCCTCCATCACGCAAAATGCAGAAAACAGCCGCGCTATGGAGCAGATGTCCTCCAAGGGTGCGGCCGACGCCGAAGCGAGCGGCAAGGTTGTCAACGAAACTGTTGAGGCTATGAAGGCTATCGCAGAAAAGATTTCCTTTATCGAGGAAATCGCCTATCAGACAAACCTACTGGCACTCAATGCGGCTATCGAGGCAGCCCGTGCTGGCGAACACGGAAAAGGTTTCGCAGTTGTGGCCTCAGAGGTACGGAAGCTCGCCGAGCGAAGCCAGAGTTCAGCGAAAGAAATTGGCAACCTGGCATCTGCAAGCGTGCAAGTGGCAGAACGCTCCGGCAAGCTGCTGGATGAACTGGTGCCTGCGATCAAGAAGACGGCAGACCTGGTTCAAGAGGTTGCATCAGCATCGCGGGAGCAGGCTGCCGGCGTAAATCAGATGAATAAGGCTATGGGGCAAGTGGATCAGGTTACACAGAGAAACGCCTCCGCAGCCGAGGAGATGTCAAGCACGGCTGAAGAACTATCCTCGCAAGCTGAGGGCCTGATGCAGTTGATGGCCTTCTTCCGTACTGACGATTCAACGGAACCGGCACCATACCGCACTCGCCAAACGAACCACAAAACCGCAAGCCTTGGCTCCTGGCAGGCTCATGGGCAGTCCTGGACGCCTCAATCGCAATTACATTCGCGGACCGAACACCGCCAGACGAACGAAGATGCAGCGAAAGGCCACGGAGCAGGATTGTAGAGGAGACGGGATCATGGCAGCGGCAATCAAAGAGGTTGCAGAACAACAGCAGTACCTGACCTTTCTCCTGGCCGACGAGGAGTATGCGATCAGCATTCTGCGGATCAAGGAGATCATCGGGTACGACACCGTGACCTCAGTTCCGAAAACACCTGCGTGGATCCGTGGAGTGATTAATCTGCGCGGGAATGTAGTTCCGGTCGTAGATCTTGCCGTGAGATTTGGTTTGGCGGAGCGTCCCGTCACGAAGACTACTTGCATCATCATCGTGGAATGGCAGATGGCAACTCAAACCACGATGATGGGAGTAATAGCTGATGCTGTGAGCCAAGTCATGGATATCGCCGCTTCGGAAATACAAGCTGCGCCTTCATTTGGCACTCGTGTCAAGGTCGACTACCTGCAGGGGATGGCAGAGATGGGAAAGAAGTTTGCACTCCTGCTGGACATAGACAAAATTCTTTCCGGGGAAGATACGACAAGTCTGCAAGAAGCGTCTGCGAATCTTGGAAGTAGCGACAAAAAAGCGGCCACCGCAGGGCACGCCTGAACACTTGGCATAGAGCAAAAAGAAATCGGAGAGGCACACCATGGCGAAAACGATTCTGCTCGTAGACGACTCCGCAACCTCGCGAATGAAGAGCCGCATGATCTTGGGAAAGCAGGCGGGCTATGAGTTCATCAGTGCGTGCGACGGCAAAGAAGGTGTGGAAGTGGCATTGTCACGAAATCCAGACCTCATCTTGATGGACGTCGAAATGCCCAGAATGGGGGGCCTGGAAGCCTGTCGCACTCTGCGCCGGAACACCGCCACAAAGCATACTCCTATCATTCTGCTAACTATGCGAGGCGAAGAAGCAGCGGTAAAGGCCGGACTCGACAGCGGCTGTAACGAGTACATGCTCAAGCCCGTGAATGAGGAAAAACTCGTTGCCGTTCTGAAGAAGTATTTAAGATGAGAAGTCGCACCCCCGAGACACGATGCCAAAATAGCACATTGGCAAGTGCCAGGGCCTCCCATGGTCCGATTCGCGCCCTCTCTCAAGGAGGGCCACCGCCGAATTCAGATGTCGCTCCACGCCTGATCACGCCGAAAGAGTTTCTTTTATTCCAGGCCCTTATTTATAGACAATCGGGAATCTGGCTATCGGACGTAAAAACCGAACTCCTGACGGGTCGGCTTTCCAAGCGCCTGCGCGCACTAAGACTGAGCACATTTTCTGAGTATTACGCTCGTGTCCGGGAGGACAACGAAGAGTGCCTGGCCATGCTCGACGCAATCACGACCAATGAAACCCATTTCTTCCGCGAGCCCGGGCACTTCAAGCTGCTGGAAGAACAAATTCTGCCAGCATGGGTCAATAAGGCGGATGCCGGTCAGCGTCCCCATAAGATTCGAGCCTGGAGTGCCGGCTGCTCTACTGGACAGGAGGCTTATTCCCTGGCCATGCTTCTTGTCGATCATCTACCACCATCGACAGGCTGGACGGTTGAGATTGTTGCGACTGACTTGTCGCGAAGGGCGCTAGCGGTTGCGGAAGAAGGCGTCTGGAATGCGGACAAAGCTGCCGAGATTCCTCCCGCTTATCTTCAAGCTTACACGTTGAAGGGTGTTGGCGAGAACCACGGCAAGATCAAGGCTGCACCCGCAATTCGAATTGTACGATTTCTGAGATTGAATCTGAATGACGCAATTTATCCCGAGATCGGTAGATTCGACCTGATCTTCTGCAGAAACGTAATGATCTATTTTGATGTGGAAAGTCGTAGACGTGTGATCAACAAACTGCTTGATCGCTTGGTTCCTGAAGGCTACCTGTTTGTCGGGCACGCCGAGACGTTGAACACGATGTGCTCGAAACTGCGCTGCGTAATTCCAACCGTGTATGCCTCAGCCGAGGTAGACAGGAAAGCAAAGAATGCCTCCGCGCGATAACTCGGGTAGAGCAATTCGCGTCCTGGTTGTAGACGACTCCGCCGTTGTACGTCAGGTGCTGGAAGGGGTCTTGTCTCAGGAGCACGATATTTCTGTAATGGTCGCCGCTGATCCTTTGATCGCATTACAGAAGATGAGCCATGTGCGGCCCGACGTCATCGTGTTGGATCTTGAAATGCCTCGCATGGACGGTCTGACATTTCTTCGTAAAGTCATGGCTGAGGATCCAATACCAACCGTGATCTGTTCCGGAATCGCGGCCCGCGGAACAGAAGCAGCGCTGCGGGCCCTGGAAGAGGGCGCCGTCGGAATCCTGACCAAACCTAAGCTTGGCGTTCGCAGTTTTCTTTACGAGTCGGCGCTGGTGCTGACAGACATCGTGCGATCGGCCGCAGGTGCACGAATTCGATACCGGGCACCTTCCTCCTCGCAGCGGCGAGAACGCATCTCTGTAAGGCCAGAGCGCTCCGCTCGCCGCATTTCCTCCGATCGACTGGTTGCCATTGGAGCTTCGACTGGTGGGACCGAAGCACTTGCGGAAATTCTGGGAGCAATGCCTCCAGACTGTCCCGGGATTGTCGCCGTTCAACATATGCCCGAAGTGTTCACCGCTGCTTTTGCGGAAAGGTTGAATCGGATATGCCAAATCGAAGTAAAGGAAGCCCAGGATGGCGACCGCATTTCTCCCGGTAAGGCTCTGATCGCACCCGGCAACCACCACATGTCGGTGCGCAGGCGTGGGCCTCATAGTTTTGTTGAAATCGAAGACGGACCTCTAGTTTCACGCCATCGCCCCAGTGTCGACGTTCTATTTCGGTCTGTAGCGAAGTCAGAAGGAATGAACGCTCTCGGCATTATCCTGACGGGCATGGGCAACGATGGGGCCCAAGGCTTGTTGGAAATGAAGAAGGCCGGTGCCGAAACCGTTGCTCAGGACGAGGCCACCTGTATTGTCTTTGGAATGCCGAAAGAAGCGATTGCTTGCGGCGCTGTTGATGCGATTCTTCCCCTGTCGAAAATGCCAGAAAGGATCCTGCAGGGCGAATGCCATAAGCGGATTTCACTCTCTCGGGCTACGAATTGGACCTGACGATGCAGGCGACCGGACAACCGTAGAAGCTATTATTGCGGAAGCACAGGGATCACAAGTAGATGAAGAGAATGCCGGCACGAGAACTCCTCCCTCTCCGCCAAGGCTTATACTCCTGGCGAGGAGGTGAAGCACGTTCGGGTAAGACGCTTACCCGACAGGCCAGCTGTTCTGCAAGGCGACTTCCCGTAAACCATCCCAATTCTCACCTACGGAGCGAGTGTCAGAAAGAGCTGCGACAGCTGAACTACAAGGTGCTCCGAATGGACCTGGCGGAACTTGATACTGCGGCGCAGTGAGATCTGCAAGCGAGAAGTCCAGCGCCAGCGCAAGATTTCGCGCCGATGCGTCGCGGATTGTGAGGGGGCGAAGGTTCCACCTCCACTCAATCATCTTCAGTACAGAGGTGTGGTCGTAGATGCCGCTCGCCACATAGCTACGGCGCGACCATGGAGAAACAATCAAGCAGGGAACTCGGAATCCGCGACGTCCGTCCTTGTTGCCAGCGGCCGCATCCGCCGGGGGAATGGGGGCAACACCGGGAGCAACGTGCTCGAAGAACCCACCCCACTCATCAAAGTTGATCACCAGAACTGTATTCCGCCACGCAGGGCTCGATGTCACTGCGACGTACACGGAGTTCAGGAATGCTTCTCCATTGCGGATATCGGCGAACGGGTGATCGTCACCGGATACACCCTGCGACTCCCCGAGGAAGCGAGGTTCAACAAACGACACGTGGGGCAGGGTCCCGGCTGCACAATCGGCAAAGAACTGCAAAATCGGCGCGCTAATGGAGAGATATTTCGAGCCCCACAACGCCAGCAGAGGAACGTCGCTGAAGTAGTAGCGGCGGCTGATGCTGTGTTCCGCCAAACGGTCCCAGATTGTCGGCAATTTCGAGATCGCAGTGGAATTAGTAAGACGATCGGTTTGTGCGGCGTGCTGATAGATGCGGTTGGGGAATGTCTCTGCCATGATCGCGGCGAAATAACCGCTGAAAGTTGTCCAGCCCGGTGCGGCTTGACCCAGAAATGCAAGGTCAGCTTGTGTGTAATAGCCGATGGGGAAAGTGTCACCAGGAGGTGCAGTCTGGAGGAATCCATCACATTTGCCGGCATCGTATTGCACCCTGCCACCGGCATAAGAATGATCAGGATCGGCGTGTCCGCAGCCCTGGTAGTCGGTGAGCTGATAGGTGGAGAACGTGTTGCCAGCAGTATCGGTGAAACTGAGACCGCCCTGGATTCCGTTTGCGCCGGACAACCACCCAAGAAAGTGGTCGAAGGAGCGATTCTCCATTGTGATGAGCACGATGTGATCAACGCCCGACTTATGAGGCTGGGGCAGGGTGGTGGTCTTCGCGAAAACAGAACCAACTGGGCCCAGGAGCGCACCGCTGCCAGCCGCAACCGCAGCATTCAAGAATTCTCGGCGACTGAAGAAGTTATTTCTGGTGCCGGAGAGCTTCGTGCATTGGGTAGCGGGAGTCTGGCGGAATTTTTTTTCGGATGGCATTAGCTCCTCCGGCGCAGGAAAGCAGGCCGTGAGATGCGGGGTAGGATTGTGGGGTTGGAGGCAATTGCCGAGTGCCTGATTGACGAAACCAGGCGACGGCGCTTAGAGACCCTGCGGGGGATTCTGAGTGAAATGGTGAGTGGCTGTTGAAAAAGTCTTTTTCAAGAAATTGGCGAAAACAACTTTGCATCCCGCTTCAATTTAAGCGACGTTCTCGAATTCCAAGACATTT
>Ga0207693_10002523_pt1 | contig 15898 bp, 9 predicted proteins | sample LARL81metaG_FD_184347 | JGI IMG/M metagenome (GOLD analysis project Ga0207693, IMG submission 184347) | Corn, switchgrass and miscanthus rhizosphere microbial communities from Kellogg Biological Station, Michigan, USA - LAR L8-1 metaG... | ecosystem: Host-associated > Plants > Roots >...
GGATCGCAGTCATTCCAGAGCCACCATTCAGCGGATTGTCGGTCTTTTCTGCGTAATTCGGTTCCCCCCGGAGCGCCAGTTATCACAATCTTCTGGGAATTCACTGCGCTGTCCCGGCGTAGGTGCTGACCCTTGTTTGCGATTTCGATTTCGAATTCCGGCTTACATTTCTACCCATTGCATTTGGATACCCGCGCGGCGAGTCCTATACCGAGGGACGTCGGACAGGTGCTCGAACTGTGCCTCTGACTTCTGTCGTGATGAGCATTTCGATGCGGTTGCGAACGTTAAGCGGTAGAGCTGTTAATGCCGGGTTACCGCATCGTTCGCAGGCTCGTAAAGCGCAGCCAGTTGGGACGCGGATTCGATACTTAATCAGCTCGGGTGCTGAATGTGTATGGTTTCCTGTACGATTCGTTGATCGCTTGGTACCGACGCCTCGGCTACCGAGAGTCCACCCTTGACTTCTATGCGTTGACCTCTTTTACATCTATGGGGTTCGGTAACATCGCAACCGCGGTGCCGCTTCCACTCGCCCTGCCCCGGACTACCTGTTAGTGGTCAACCGCAAAAGACTCGATAAGATGCTGCCGACGCATCCGTCCTCGCCCGCTTCCAGCCGAGCCAGGCAGTCTTTTGGAGAGTTCGTGGCACTCATGGCAGCCATGCAGGCCCTGAATGCCGCCTCGATCGACACGATGCTGCCTGCGTTGCCTCGGATTGGTAGTGATTTTGCAGTGGTTAATGACAATCGACTGCAGTGGATTATCACCGCCTATGTGATGGGCAGCGGTTGCGGGCAGCTGATCTATGGCCCGCTCTCGGACCGCTTTGGACGCCGGCCCATTCTCCTGACTGCCATATGCCTTTACGTCGTGCTGACGCTGCTCACGAGCCTAGCGCCAAATTTGAACTCTCTGATTGCATTGCGTGTACTCCAGGGCTTTTCTGTTGCAGCCACGAGCGTCGTCTCGCGCTCAGTAGTCCGCGATCGCTATGCAGGAAACGCCATGGCACGCGTGCTCTCGATGATCTTCTTCGTGTTCCTGATGGTCCCCATCGCCGCACCAAGCGTCGGTCAGATCCTCCTATCCTTCATGAGTTGGCGCGGGGTATTTGGATCCCTTGCACTATTTGGAATTGTCGTCGCGATCTGGGCCGCTCTCAGACTTCCGGAAACCTTAGACCCGAAGAACAGGCATTCGCTTGACTCTGCGCACCTCTTCCAGGTTGCACGTTTTGTTCTTACCGAACCCACCTCTCTTCTGTACACGATGAGCTTGAGCTTGATGTTCGGTTCGTTACTCGCTTACGTCAGCACCGTACCCCAGATTTTTACTGTTGTATTTCGCGCGCCCGAGCTACTGGGCCCGACGTTCGCGGCGTGTGCCGGCGCGATGGGCGTCGCGACACTGGTGAATGCACGCCTCGTCGAGCGAGTCGGCATGCACGCCATCTCACATTCAGCACTCTTCGCATTTATTCTGGTGACATCCATTCACGCCGCAATCGCCTGGTCGGGCAATGAGTCGTTGCTGACGTTTGCCATTTTGCAGTCAATCACGTTGGCGTGCTTCCCGCTGGCGGCGTCAAACTTCGGGGCCATTGCGATGCTGCCGATGGGGTCTATTGCGGGTAGCGCAGCCTCTCTGCAAGGCGTCATCTCTACGATAGGGGGTGCCGCAATCGGCTCCCTCATCGGTCATCAATGGTCCGGGTCCGTATTCTTCCTCCCGGCAGGCTCGGCGTGCTGTGGCGTCATCGCGTTTACGCTCGTGCTCACGGCTGAACGGACGCGACTCTTCCGTCGTCGAGGGGGGCACGGTAACGGCGGTTCGGTTTAGAAGCATGCCATTTCAGGTCTTTTCATCGACGGTGTGAGTCAAACCTCTCAATAGTTGAGCGGCTCGATCTTGTCGAGCAACTCTTGGCGTCGGTTGGCGAAGAACGGCGGAATCTGCATCGCGGTACCAAGCTTTTCGTAGGTCTCGTCGATCAAGAACCCTTCCGGCTTGGACACGGTAGCCTCGAAGAGCGCCCCACCGGGAGTCCGTACGTAAACGGAATCGAAGTAGCCGCGGTCCTTCATCTCAGAGACGTCTGTGAACCCCAGTCCTTCGAGGTGGAACTTTACCTTGGTCTGCACCTCGTGGTTGTCCACCTCGAAGGCCACGTGGTGCGGCACCCCTTCCCCGTAAACCCAGCTGCCCTGCGGAAGGTTTGGTTCGACTCGAAAATCTACGATCGTACCGCTGCCACCCTTGCCGACTTCATAGCGGATATAGCGGCCGTCGGCGGCGTACTTTTTCCCGTTCCATCCCGTTTGCATGAACTCCTCCGAGTTCGACACTTCCCTAACCGAAACCGCGATACCGTGAGTGCCGCGGATCCCGTGCTCCGCAGGTACCGCCCCGTTGGAATATGGCGCTCGGGAGTCTTGTGCGGCGCCGACCAGTTCGTACTCGATGCCACAGGGATGATTGAAGGCCAGCAGACGCTCACCGAAGCGCTCCTGCAGGGCTGCTTTGAAGCCGCGCTCGCCGAGATACTTCTCCCAGAATCCCAGCGATTCAGGAGCCACGGATAGGGAGACGGCGCAGATCTGGCCGCTGCCCTTGCGCGCCTTACGCCCCGAGTGGCGCATGGGGAAGCAGGTGATGAGTCGGCTCACGTCACCGGTATCGTTCCCGTAGTACAGATGCAAGATGGGCTCATCGCCATCATAGAGCGCGGTCTTTTTGACGCTCTTGAGTCCCAGAACCTTCGTGTGAAAGTCATAGTCTTCCTGGGCACCGCCAACGCTGAGGGTCAGATGATGGTGACGGTTGATATGTGTATTCACACTCATGGGCAGTCCTCTGGATCGGTCAAGCGTATTCGTCGGTCGGGGCTACGCGCGAGATAGGCGGCCAACGCCTGCAGTTCCGCATCACTGATCTCGGCTTTGCGAAAGAACAGCATGGTCCAACCGCCACGCCGTACCACCCTTTCTATAAGAGGTTGCGTCAGATCCCGCCCCCTCCAGTGCTGCCGCCAGGTTGCCCCCGGTACTTGACCTGCAGCGCAACGGTCCCTGGCTACGAGGAACTGAAAGGCGAAATTGTCCAGCCACCCTCTTCTACGCCGACCTTATGTGGGTACCCCGCTTTGACAGCTGATCGCAGCCCGTCTCGGGTGCCGCAGCCCTGTGCTCACTCAACGCGTGAGCGGTCGGAAAACGAATCGATTATGGACGCCATCCTCGTCGCCACAGATCGAACACACCGCCTCGCTGCCGGCGACAAGGAGAATGTGCCTGTTATGGGCTGTTTGCCAAGGATTGACGGCCTGCAAGGCTTTGAACCATTCCGAGCTATGGGCCTTCAACAGGGCTGTATAAGACCTCACTTCGGGAACTCAAACAGTAGATGCCGGGCGCATGCGAGGACCAACCCCAGTCCGGCGAGAATGCCCGGAACCGCCAGCGCCCAAAGTACGGGCTCCCACAACGAGGCCAACATGCCCTCAATCCGCGTGTTTTCAGCCCGAAAGTCGTTCATCGCGGAATCAAGGTCTGCGTCCGGTGCTGAGACGATCTGTCCGAAGAGCGCCTGTTGCCGTGCAATGACAAACGAGCCGTACAATTGCCACACGACGAAGATCAAAAGCGACAGACCCAGGAACAAGGCAATGAAGAGCCTTTCCCACCGCGCCAAGTCGTGGCTAACCCATCCCCATATCGCGAAAAGCCCGGCGTATCCAGCGGTGCCAATAACCGCCATGAAAGTCTTTGCCTTGTCGTACGCCGAAGTAGTGAGCTCGGCGAGAAATCTCTTTCGGTCGTCGAGTTTTTTCTGCTCCTCGGCGCGTTGCATCTCTTCTCGGGATTGGTCCATAAGCGTGGCCCTCCCCCCAAATGTGCCATGTGCCGATTATGCACCTAAGGGATATGCACCGCGCCTCCGACGATCACGAACAGGTTACTGATTGGTTTTACCTTATAGGCGTCTCAGAGCCACGTGCTGACGGGCGCCAACGACTCGCTAAGTGTTTGGATTGTTTGGCGAGAGAGAAATTGGACTCGCCATCGCCTGGCTTGAATGACGGATTATCAGTTCGTTCAAGATGTCATAGCGCGAACTTGAGCGATACAGCCAGGCGCTCGTGCGCCGCCGGCGGCCTCATGCTTGTTGCAGCGAGTCATTCCCTTCCCCACCTCACCCGAAGCGAACGCTCGCAAACTAAAATCAGTAGATGCCGCTACCTAACACGCTTGACTCACTACTCCGAGAATTTGCGGAGCTAGGTATTGCAGCCGGTATGACCCTCATGGTGCATTCCTCACTTAGGCAAGTTGGCTGGACGGTTGGGGGGCCAGTCACGGTGGTTCGTGCAATACTTGAGACGCTCGGACGCGAGGGCACCTTGGTGATGCCCGCGGAATCACCCGGCGTTTCAGACCCAAGCAGCTGGAGTGATGTCAGGGTCAAAGCCGAGTGGCATGAAACCATTCGAGCCAATCTACCCGTCTTTGATCCGCTTACAACTCCAACCACGATGGGCGTCATCGCGGAAGCGTTCAGAACCTTCCCAGGTACAGTCAGAAGTCATCATCCGCTGGTTTCGGTTTGTGCCAACGGTCGATTCGCGGACGCGGTTACGGAACGTCACTCATTGGCATTCTGCGAGGGCGCAGGAACCCCCTTTGAGAAGCTTTACGATCTGGATGCGTTCACGCTATTGCTCGGCGTCGACTTTAGTCGATGCACGTCGCTGCACTACGCGGAGTCGCTCGTCCCTTCTAGACGGACAACCGTGAGTCGATTTCCAATAATTCAAGAGGGCAAACGGATATGGGTGGAAGTGCCCGACATGGCCGCCGACAATGGCACTCATTTTCCCGTCGTGGGCGCCGATTTTTCCGCAAGCCGCCCAATTCGGGCCGGCCGCGTGGGAAGCGCGCACGCACTACTTTTCTCAACTCGAGAGCTTGTCGATTTCGCCAAATCATATTTCACGCGTGTGCTCGGCTGACTCACCTCTCGCACTGCGTAAGGCAACCAGCGGTGGCCCTGGGAGCCTATTTTGTGGGGCTTCAACGCTGCCCCGGTGATGGAGCGATTCGGCGCGTGTGACTCCAACGCCTTGCTGATAGCACAGTGGATGATAGGAGCAAAAACCTTCAGACATCAGGGCAAAAATCCGAGACTTATGTTGTCAATGGCGCGAGCACTCTCTTCGGTCGGGGGCAGATACCGCGCTGAAAGCGTCGGCTTCTGCTCCGGACTCAGGGATTCACGAAATGCCGCCCCAGCTCCCCGGTTCTACGTCCGCGATCGTCTGCGTGAAGTCCCACCTGTGGCCATAGAAATCCTGTGCATCGTACTGACGTTCACCATACATGTGATCCGTCGGCTGCGTAAGGATTATGGCGCCCGCCTGTCGCGCGCGCTCGCAGTGACTCAGCGCGTCCTCGATGCGAACCTGCATAATGATCGAGTGGTTGGGAACGATGGTGCCCTCACGGATGGTGAAGCAGCCTTCCCCGGCACGCATTTGAATTCTGTGATTTGCAATGCGCAACCGAACGGTGAAACCAAAAGCCTTACTGAGCCATTCCGATGCCACGCCCGGATCGGGGTAAGTGAGAACAGGAATTACCGGGCAAGGAGGAACAGAACGGTTGGAGCGCATGAGTATCTCCCGTCCAGTGTGAACTGAGCTTAGCATTCTGGGCCCGGAATCGAACCGGTCCAACCGCCCGGCGCCCTCCCCGTCAGCGCTGCGACGTGCGCGCCTTCACCGATTGGTCAGTGCCTTGCGCCGCAGTCACCTCGACTTCGACCTCACAGCCATCCCCAAAGCTTCACTCACCGCGGATCCAGCTCGCAGGGCGCAGGCTCAGGGTTCTGACGCAGGGCGTGCGCCGCGGCGCACACGGCGCCAATGAGCCCCGCCTGATCGCCAAGCTGGCTGGGTGCGATGGTGATCGGTCGAGGGTAGAGGGCCGGCAGGGCGCTGCGGACCCGTTCGTACAGCTCGGGACGCACGCCGATGCTTCCCCCGAACACGATGAGCTCCAGATCGAGCAGCGACTGCAGCGTCACTACGGCGAGGGCCACCCAGCGCGCCGTCGTGTCGAGGACCGACGCCGCCACTTGGTCTCCTTCCTCGAGGAGCCTGAAGATGTCGCGCACCGTCACGGCATCGGTACCACCCTGGCGGCGGTATCGATCGACGATGGCGAGCGAGCCCACCTCGAGCTCGAATGCACCGGTGGCTGATGGCATCTGCGCGGTTGGGGAGTGCGCGATTGGCAGGTCCGCGATTTCCCCCGCCGCGCCGCGCGCGCCCCGAAACAGCCTGTCGTCGATGAGCAGGCCGAGCCCTGCGCCTGTTCCGAGTGACAAGAACGCCGCGTTGCGGCACCCGCTGGCGCACCCGAGCGCCCGTTCGCCGAGCATCGCGAGATTCACGTCGTTCTCGATTGCAACATCCGGCCCGAAGCGGCTGCGCAAATACCCGAGGACATCAAAATCCTCCAGTCCCGCGATGTTTGGAATCTGCGAAATTCGGCCAGTGCGAGGATCGACTGCGCCGGGAATTCCCACCATGACATGCCGCGTCCGGCCGATTTCGATCCCGGCGGCGTGCGCCAGCTTGTCGGCACAGGTGGCGATCTGTTCTGCAACGTGCGCTCCGCCGCGCCGGTCGGTGGGCTCGGTTAATTCCGCCACGATCCGACCACGCGCATCGGCCATGGCTGCGGCGAGCTTCGTGCCGCCCAGGTCCGCCGCAAAACAATAGGCAGTTTCGCCGGTCATCGAAGTGGCTACGCCGCGCGGGGCGGGGGAAGGGGCCGCGCCGCCGCGAACTCCGCGACGCCGAAGAACTCGTGATGCAGACGGCGCAAGGCGACTGACAAGGCGCCCACCACCCCGGCGCGCTTGTCGAGCGTGCTGGTGCGAATCTCCACTTGCCGCGGCGCAAGCTCCAACAGCACGCGGGCGACCTTGTCCGCAAAATCCGGACGCGAGCCGACCGAGCCACCCAGAACGAGCAGCTGCGGATCGACGGTGGCGATGACCGTTGCGGCCGCAAGAGCGGTCAGCCGCGCCGTCTCGTCGACCACGCCCGCCGCGAGCCGATCCCCGGCCTGGGCTCGCTCAAAGACCTGTCTGACCGAATCGACCTCGGAACCGCCGGCCTCCCGGTAACGCCTCAGGACACCGGTAGCGCCAACCTGGTACTCGAGGCAGCCCTGCACGCGGGCCTCGGCCTGCAGCGGATCGCCACCGATCGGCAGGTAGCCGATCTCACCGGCGGCGCCGTTCTCGCCACGAACGAGCTGACCGTTGACATAGAGTCCCAGTCCGACGCCGGTGCCAAGCGCGAGGAACGCCACATTGGCGACGTTCTGCGCGCAGCCGTGCCATATCTCCCCGAGCAGTGCGAGATTGATGTCATTTTCAAAGACGACAGGGCTGCCGAGTTTCTCACTCAGCAGGCCCACGACATTGAGATGACCCAGGCCGGTGATGTTGGGAGCCATTTCAATGGCGCCGCTCTTGGGGTTCACCACCCCAGGGGTGGCCAACACGATCGAGCGAATCCGGCTGGGGTGTGTGTGGTTGTCACGCGCCAGACGGTCCGAGAGCCGCGCGATCTGATCGAGCACCCAGGCTCCGCCGCGGCTATCGGTAGGTTCGTCGGCCTCCGCGACAACCCTGCCGGCAATATCGGCCAGGGCGACCGTCAATCGCCGGGCTCCGAGGTCGATGCCGAGCACGTGACCGCCTTCCGGGCTCAGTTCGTACAGCACGGCGGTTCGTCCGACATTGCCGCTGGTTCGTCCGACCGAGTGCACCAGTCCCTGCTGCTCGTACGCGTCGATGACTTCCGAGATCGTCTGTTTCGACAGACCCGTCACCTTGGCAAGGTCCGCCCGTGAGATCGGGCCGCGGTGCAGAAGCGCTTCGAAAACACTCCGTCGCGATACCTGGCGGGTCAGGCTCGCCATCGGTAGGGAAGGCATAACATCCTCATTTGATTCGTCAGCTCTCCGAACTATCATAACCGGATCAGCCGTTAAAACCACTATGCTTGACCTATAACGCGCTTCAGCGCAGCATTGGTTCGTCAGGCGACCGAATAAATAGATGCTGTAATGCACAGATGAACGGGGTAGTCGGTCATCAGGGTCGACCGGCGGGGGTCACGACAACGCCTTTCATGGTGGATGTCGGACGCCCACCCGCCGGCGTCGCCTCGATGTTCCCACGGCTGGGAACCGTGCAGTGCTGCGCCACTGCGTGCGTATGGCTGGCGACTGCGGGCATGGCAGTTGCGGCGCCAGCACCATCCACCTGGGCGCTCCTGCCCCAGGCCGCCGACGTGCGACTCGCGCGGGCCGGTGTGATGAAGATCACCGATGGGGCGCTGGTTGCGGTGCGTGCCGCGGACCGCGAGCAAGTTCAGCCCCTAGCGGATCGGTTCATCCAGTTACTCGCCAGCACGCGCGGGCTGCGGCTGCAGACGGCGACGGCGGCTGACGCGCACGCCGCAATTACGTTCGACGTGGATCCTCACGCGAGTGTGGTGGGGGACAGCGGCTATCGCATTGACGTGGGCGCCCAGGGAGTCCGCGTTACCGCGCGCTCACCGGCTGGCGCGTTCTATGGGAGTGTCACGCTGTGGCAGTTGCTGACGCCGCCGGGCTGGACCCGCGGCACCGCGGCTGAGATCTCCGAGGGCGTCATCGACGACCACCCGCGTTTCGCATGGCGCGGGCTGCTACTCGATTCGGGACGGCATTTTCAGAGCGTGGCCGACATCGAGAGACTGATCGACTGGATGTCGCTCGAGAAGCTCAACGTGTTGCTCTGGCACCTGACCGAGGACCAGGGCTGGCGCCTCGAGATACCCAAATATCCCGCGCTCACGACAATCGGTGCATGTCGCAAGGCCGTGGGCCTCGACATCGAATTGACCGGCGCCCCCGAGAAACCCTACTGCGGCTTCTATACCGAAGCCGAGGTGCGCGACATCGTGCGCTTTGCCGCCGCCCGCTTCGTCACCGTCGTGCCGGAAATCGACCTTCCCGGACACTCGCAGGCGGCGGTGGCGGCGTATCCGTGGCTTGGGGTCACCGGCAAGCGGCCGTCAGTGTGGACGGACTGGGGGGTCAGTCCCTGGTTGCTGAAACCCGACGAGCAGACATTGCAGTTCGTAGAGGACGTACTCGACGAGGTGATGCGCCTCTTCCCCTCGCGATACATCTCCATCGGTGGCGACGAAGCCGACAAGCAGCAGTGGAACTCCTCCCCTGAAGTGCGCGCCCAGATGCAGCGGCTGGGGCTTACGAATATGGATCAGCTACAGGGCTGGTTCACCGGCCGCGTTGCCGACTACCTCGTCAAGCACGGGCGCACGCCGGTCGCCTGGGACGACCAGGTGGCAACCGGTGTCGAACTTCCTGCAGCGGAAGTGGTGATGTCCTGGCACGGAAGCGATGGAGAGCACGTTGCTCTCGAAGCGACGGCGCAAGGCCATGACGTGGTTCTGACGCCCGAGGAGTCGCTGTATTTCGACCATTATCAGTCGGACCTGCCCGACGAGGGGCCGGGACCGCCTCCCACGGCAACGCTGCGCCAGGCTTATGGCACCGCCGTCATCCCGAATGGTGCAACCGCCGCCGAAGCCGGGCATGTCATCGGCGTGCAGGGTGCGCTGTGGACGGAGTTCATGCCGAGCTTCGCCCACGTCCAGCATGCGCTGTTCCCGCGCATCGCAGCGTTGTCGGAGCTCGGGTGGTCGGCAACGAGCGCACGTGATTGGAACGGCTTCCTGCAGCGCCTGACCGCTGAACTTGCGCGCTACCGCGCACTCGGCATCGGCTATGCGGACTCGGCGTTTGCACCGGCGTTCGATGTCACTGCCGGTCGCGAAGGCATGGTGCGCGTGTCGCTCTCCAACCAGGTGAGCTTTGGCGAGATCCGCTACACCGCGGACGGCTCGGCGCCGACCTCGGCGTCCACGCAGTACGTCCGCCCGCTGGAGTTTCCGGCACGAGGCAAAGTGTCGCTACGCGCCGCGACCTTCGCGCCCGGCGGGGCTGACCTCGCCGCGCCGCGCACGCAGGTGCTGGATGCCGCGACTCTGCTCAGCCGCGACGGCAGCGAGCTTGCATCCTGTTCAAGCCAGCCGGGAATGCGCGTGGACGGCAATCAGCCAGCGCAGGGCCCGAGGCCGGTCTACAAGGTTGATGCCGGCAACATGTGCTGGCTGTGGCGCCGCGCACCACTGGCAGGCGTCGAACGCGTCATTGTGACCGTGGGACGCGTCGCATGGCGTTTCGGCGACGAAGCTAAGGGAGCCGTCGTACGCCCCATGGCCAGCGCGGCCGGCGAGTTCGAGATCCATACCGAATCCTGCACGGGGCCGTTGCTCGCCACTCTGCCCCTGGCGTCTGCGGTGCAGAAAGGTGGGCAAAACGAACTCAACGCAGCAGTTTCATCGCCGAAGCTGAATGACCCTCCCAACTTGTGCATTTTCGCCACTGGTGATCCACGTAATGGCCAATGGGCGCTGGCACGGGTGGCATTTACAAAATAGGTAGCACGCGGAACACGCCCCGCGGGGCATCAGAGATTCGGAAGATAACAAGCTGGAGGTAACGCCGTGTCAAACGTAAATCGCAAGCACCCCGTGTCAATCGCCGTATCCATGGCGCTGCTTGCCGCGGCGGCATCAGCGATGGCATCAGAGGGCACGGATGCCCCGGCGGAGAACGGAGGAGCGCAGCAGGACGCGCCGACGACATCATCACCCGATGCCAAAGCCAAGTCCAAGGGAGCCGAAGCAGACGAGGCGGAGTTGACGACTATTATCGTCACTGGCGTACGTGCGTCGCAGATACGCGCGATCGAACTGAAACGCCTGGCTCCGAGCATCCAGGACAGCATCTCGGCGGAGAGTATTGGTCAACTGCCCGATGTCACCATCACCGACGCGCTGCAGCGCATCACCGGCGTGCAAATCAACCGCGACGCGGGCGTCGGGACCTCGGTGGACGTGCGCGGGCTGCCGCAGGTCGGCACCATGCTGAACGGCGAAGTATTCATTACGCCGGATCAAATTGACTCGCAGCAACCCGACTTCACTACGCTCCCCGCGACGCTGTTCAATCAGGTGGACGTCATCAAGTCGCCTACTGCCAGCCAGACCGAAAGCGGCATCAGCGGTGCGCTCAATCTGCACACCTTCCGGCCCTGGGATTTGCCGCATGGATTCACCTATAGCTATTCGGTCGATGGGATACGTGGCGACACCACAAAAACGACGGGACCGGAAGCAACCGGTCTCATCTCATACAACGCCGACGGTCGCTGGGGCCTACAGATCTCCGGTGACTATTCCGACACGACACGGACCAATTCGACCGAGGGTCTCGACCAGTATGGGGTCATCTTCCACGGCGAGAACGCGGTAAGCGCGGGCGCCTACAACGGCTTCCTGGGGGCGTGGAACGGCGCGCCGATTCCCTCCAAGATCAGGCAGAACCCGGACGGCAGTGTCGATGTAAACGGAGACGGGAAGTCCAACGGCGTGTTCATGGGCAGCCAGGACATCAGCCTGTACGACATCAGTACGCAGCGGAAGCGCAAGGCTGCGAATGCATCGTTCCAGGCAGACCTCGGCAGCGGGTTCACCATGACCAGCGACTACTTCTACGCGCACCAGGATCAGTACGACCGCAACTTTGGCATCCAGTTCAACTCAACCAATTGGCAAGGCGCGACCTACGTGCCAGTAAATCCGCGGGATACCGGCAGTACCACTCTGGGTCAGTACAACACCCCGGATGACCCGAACCCACAGGCCTGGGCGGGCTCACACATTTACACAACCTCGGTGTACGAAAAATGGCCGGGCGATGTCGAATCGTTCTCGCAGGTCACGCGTCGGGGCGCAACCGCGCAGAACATCAATCTGCAATTTGATTTCAACAATGGCGGTCCGTTCCGCGGGAGCGTGCGCGGCGTGCGCGCAACGGCGAGTCAGCACTTCATTGAGACCGACGTCAATATTTCCGACTCCGACGGCTGTCTGTGGGCTGACCCCAACAGCGCGCTGCCGTGCGGGACCTTCGTCTACCCTGCTGAACTGGGCGGCAACCGTGTATTTAACGCCAACGGAATTCCGCAGAATTCGATTCCTATAACGGCCAATCTGAGTGGCCGCAATCTCACGATCAGCATGCCCCCGGCACTTGCCAGCGCCTTCGCCAACCCGAACGCCTGGACGATGAAGACGCTGGAATCCACCGACGATTACGATCAACGCACCGCGATCACCGCGCTCCGCTTCGATGGTCACTACGCATTCAACAATGACTTCCATCTCAAGTTCGGCGTCCGCAACAGCATCCGCAGTGCCGAAAACGAAGGGTTCACTCTAGTCACCCCCGTGTACGGCGGCATCGGTGCCACTAACCCGGATGGCACTCCTGCCCCGAACGGGTGCCTGGTGCGCTATGTCGGCTCCGATGTGATCTTGGCCGGCAACGCGACTGACGAAACGCCGAACACTTGGTGTACGGCGGGCAATTCGCAGGGATCCTTCCGCGCCGGCCCGTTGTCGTCCCAGCAGATGTCGAAGACTCCGCCTCCGCTCGCCAACGCCTGGAGGCAATACAACAACCTGCTCGGGTCGGGAATCAACTTCTGGGCTGTCGACCCGCATGCCATGGACGACCCAGAGGCGTTCTGGAAGTCGCTTTACCCCGATACGATCAGGCAGGCGGCGCCCGGAATCACCTGGGACGTGTTCATGAAGGAACTGTCAGGCTATCTGCAGGCCGACTTCGGTGGCAAGTTAGGTTCCATGTCGTACAGCGCCAACGTGGGGGTACGCGTGATCCATACCGACTTGCAAGTGACCCAGTTGTTGGCCGGCGATCCGGGCCAATACGGCACGGAGCCCGCCGCTGCCGGCAATCAGGTCACCTCACGCAGTTACACAGATGTTCTGCCCGCGGCTAACTTCGCGCTGAATATGACCGATCAGCTGACGCTGCGCCTCTCCTACTCCAAGAACATGATGCCGCTCAATCTGAGCCAGTGGGGTGGCGGCCTGCAGCTCGGATACTCACTGTCGGAGACCCCGGACGGCCCGAAATTCGTAGTTGCACAGGGCACCTCGACGGGCAATCCGAACCTGAACCCCTGGCGCTCCACGAACTACGGTGCTTCGTTCGAGTACTACATTAATCCCACGAGCATGCTCGGCCTCGAGCTGTTCTACATCGACGTGCAGAGCTTCATCAAGAACGGCAACGTGCAAAATTGCAACCTGCCGGACGAGGACGGAGTGGTCCGCGGCCATTGCATCGAGATCACCCAGCCGATTCAGGGCGCGGGCAACAGCATCCATGGCGCGGAGTTCGATTATCGCCAGGGGTTCACGTTCCTTCCGGGACTCCTGGCCAATACCGGTATGGAGTTCAATTTTACCTACGCGCCCAGCAACACGGATGAAACCGATCTGGCCGGGCACAAGATTCCGTTCCAGGACAACTCAACCGAGTCCGGAAATTTCATCTTGTGGTACCAGAGCAAGCGATTCCAGGCTCGCGTCGCCTACAACTACCGTTCGAAACGAGCAGTGGCGGATAGCGTAGGCGGCATCGTCGGTCTGGAGATGTACGAGGCGCCGCAAAAGTACCTCGACGCGTCGATTGCATACAAAGTCAGCAAGTACGCCGAGCTGTTTGTGAACGGCAGCAACCTCACCAACGAGTATCAGCGGTACTACCTTGTATGGCCCGACCAGCCAGCGCACTCGAACTTCTCCGAACGCGCGTACACGGTCGGCGTTCGTGGGCAGTGGTGATCGGTCTCTCGGGAGCGGCTGTGACACGGATCCCGGGCGTATCCGCGGTACGGCTGATGAGAGTGCTGGCGGCGCTGGCGGGCACGTCGCTCGCTTGCGCTGACGGCACCGTCGCCCCCACTAGGGTGGAGGGGCAGCCCGGGTCTGTCACTGCCGTAGCCCGCTGGCAGATTCAGTCGAGCGCCAAAGCGCAGCAAAGCGGCGCCGAAGTCTCCTCTGCCGGCTATTCAACTACCGGCTGGTACCCGGTGAGCGGTCGCGCGACCGTGATGGCGGGGCTATTGGAGAACGGCAAGTACAAGGACGTGTTCTACAGCGACAACCTACGTGCGGTCGAGGAGCCCGATTCCAGCGGCAATGTGTTCCTGATCCCCTGGTGGTATCGATCCGAGTTCACAGTCGTCGAAGGAACGCCACAAACACGTACGTTGCTGCGCATCAACGGCATGATCGCGAGTGCCGATATTTGGCTGAATGGGAACCTGGTCGCCGATCAGGCGGCCGTCGCCGGTGCCTATCCCGTGCGTGAGCTCGACGTGACACGCTGGGTGCACGCGGGCAGCAACATCCTGGCATTGCGCGTGCGTCCGGCCGATCCGCGGCTGAGTCTGTCGATCGGCTGGGTCGACTGGAATCCGACGCCACCGGACAACAACATGGGCCCGTGGCGGGGCGTGGACATCGTGCGGACGGGGCCGGTGCAGATACGGTCCCCACAGGTGACATCAAGGCTGTCGCTCCCCGATCTTACGCGCGCCGCGTTGACGGTGAACGTGGAGGCCAGAAACCTCGATGCCTCGGCACACGACGCAACGATCACGGGCGTCGTGGCAGGGGTTTCGCTGCGGCGGACAATCCACCTCGCTCCTGGTCAGACGCAGATCGTGTCATTTTCCCCCAACAGCGATCCGGGTCTCGACCTCAACCATCCGCAGGTCTGGTGGCCGGTAGGTATGGGCGCGCATCCGCTCTACAGCTTGCAGATGGCGGCCAGCGTTGATGGGGCTATCTCCGATCAAGCCAGCACGACATTCGGAATACGCAGTGTCAGCTCCCACCTTACATCGCAGGGTTATCACCAGTTCGTCATCAACGGCAAGCCGCTCCTGATTCGCGGTGCGGGCTGGGCGCCAGACATGTTCCTGCGCGACGACCCCAAGCGCATGGAGGCGGAGTTCAGCTACATCCTGAACCTCGGGCTCAACACGATTCGCAGCGAGGGCAAGCTGGAGGACGCACGCTTCTACGACTTGGCCGACCGCGACGGCATCATGATCCTCGCCGGCTGGGAATGCTGCGACAAATGGGAATCGTGGGCCAAGACGGGCGGCGCGCCCTGGGACGCTGCGGACGAGAAGGTGGCTGCAGCCTCGATGGCGAGCGAGGCGCGTCTGCTGCGAAACCACCCGTCCGTGATCGGATTTCTGATCGGTAGCGACAACGCGCCGCCGGCGGCGCTCTCAAAGATGTACGTCGACACCTTGCACGCCGAAGACTGGCCGCTGCCGATCATCGCGGCGGCGGTGGACGGGGCCACGGCCGAGACCGGACCGTCCGGCATGAAGATGGCCGGACCCTACGCGTGGATCCCGCCGGCGTATTGGTATGCCGACCAACTGGGCGGTGCCTTCGGATTCGACTCCGAAGTCAGCGCGGGGGCCTCTATTCCGCCGCTGGACGACCTCAACCGCATGCTCTCGCCGCAGGAGCTGGAAGCACTGTGGAAATACCCCCAGGTACGGCAGTTTCACGCGTCGGCCGCCTGGTCGGTATTCGCGACGATCGAGTCGTTCGACACCGCGCTGGCGAAGCGTTACGGACCACCCAAGAGCCTCGAGGACTACGTCGCCAAGGCCCAGCTCGACAATTACGACAACGCCCGGGCGCAATTCGAGGCGTTCAATGCGCACATGGATGCCGCCAAGCCCTCGACCGGCGTCATCTACTGGATGCTCAACAACGCCTGGCCCTCGCTGCACTGGCATCTGTACGATTATTTCCTGAATCCGGCCGGCGCCTACTTCGG
>Ga0207693_10002525_pt1 | contig 15896 bp, 15 predicted proteins | sample LARL81metaG_FD_184347 | JGI IMG/M metagenome (GOLD analysis project Ga0207693, IMG submission 184347) | Corn, switchgrass and miscanthus rhizosphere microbial communities from Kellogg Biological Station, Michigan, USA - LAR L8-1 metaG... | ecosystem: Host-associated > Plants > Roots >...
ACGAGCTACGGTTCGGCGCAGGTGCTGGCTGATCACCTGAAAGTTGCCGATGCCACAAAGCCAGTGCGCGTCCTTGATCTGGCTGCGGGCTCTGGAATTTGGGGAATTGCCCTCGCCCAAAAATCGCCGCGAGTGGAGGTGACGGCGGTTGACTGGGCTGGAATGATTCCGACAACCAAAAGAATCACGCAAAAATTCGGCGTGAGCGATCGTTTTAAGTACATCGAAGGCGATTTGCTCGAGGCTGATTTCGGCAGTGGTTACGATATCGCGACCCTCGGCCACATCCTGCACAGCGAGGGCGAAGAACGCAGTCGCAAGTTACTCAAGAAAACGGCTCCTGCGCTCAAGAGCGGCGCAACCATTGCGATTGGAGAATGGCTGGTAAATGACGAACGGACCGAACCGCTCAACGGATTGGTGTTCGCCGTGAACATGCTGGTTAATACCGAGCGCGGCGACACCTTCAGCTTCAATGAAATCAAGAGCTGGCTCGAAGAAGCCGGATTCAAAGACGCGCGGACTCTCGAGGCGCCGGGGCCGTCGCCACTCGTGCTGGCAACAAAATCTTAACTATCGTCGGCGGGGTGCCGACAATTCCTAACAAAACGGAGATGCTTTAATGGCAAAGAAAACAAAAAAAACGAAAACGGATTCTCGAAAAGCAGCATCGCAGACGATCGAACGCCGTCGACCGTACCAGAAAGCTGCGATTCGAAGTCACGCCTTCGCCAGAGCCATCCTGAATGCGGCATCGTATTCGCTCGATCCGGTTTCTTTGCGCTCGCTTTTCGAGGAGGCGGCCCAAAAAGTGGCGGCGATCCCGAAGGAGCCGTTCAAAGATTCGTGGCCCTATTTGCAGGCCATGCTGCGATTGATCCGTGCCTATTTCCGTGGCGAATACCGCAATGTCTCGCAAGACGCGCTCGTTTACATCATCGCCGCGGTCAGCTACCTGGTCGACCCTTTCGATCTAATTCCCGACGAAGTGCCATTCCTCGGCTTCCTCGACGACGCTACCGTTGTTTCTTTCGCTCTCGCGCGCACTCGTCAGGTGCTCGACGATTTCATGATTTGGGAAACGACCGCGTTGTAGCGCAGGGCGGGATTGCTCAAGGTAGGGGCGGTTCACCGAACCGCCCGCGGACAAAATGAGTCAATCGCCCTATCTTCTAAACCAACAGTAACGCGGGATTTTGCAGTAAGTGCCGCAGTTCTTTCAGGTACTCGGCGCCGAGGGCGCCGTCGATGGCGCGATGATCGCAACTCATCCAGATCGACATGCGATGACCGACGACGATCTGATCGCAATTATCCACGACTGGCGTTTTGTTGATCTTGCCGACAGCGAGGATGAATCCTTGCGGCGGATTAATGATGGCGGAGAAACTGTCGATGCCCATACCCCCGAGATTCGAGACGGTGAAGCTCCCGCCCTGAAATTCCTCCGGCTTCATTCGTTTGTTGCGGGCGCGGCTGGCCAGATCCTTCGCCAGCTCACTGATCTCCCGCAGCGATTTGTTCTGTGCAGCACGAATTACCGGAGTCAGCAATCCGTCTTCGATCGCGACAGCAATTCCAAGATCAACCTCGGCATATTGCACAATGGCGTCGCCATCGAATGAGGCGTTCACTTTTGGGACCTTCACTGCTGCCATTACGGCGGCTTTCAAAACGAAATCGTTCACCGTGATCTTCGAAGTATCGGCCGCTTCGCCGCCGGCCTTTAATTCCGCGCGCGCGGCCATGAGCGGGCCGGCATCAATTTCGATGTTTAGATAAAAATGCGGTACCGGCGCTTTGCTTTGCACGAGACGTTCGGCAATGCCTTTGCGCATTCCGGAAAGCTGGAGCCGCGAACCGGTGCCCGGCTTCGGCGCAGGCGGTTTTTGCGCTGGCGTTGGATCGCGGCCAGAAATGCCAGCCCGGCTCGGGCCCGCGGCTACAGATTTTGCGGCGGCACGCACGTCGGTTTCAGTGACGCGGCCATCGGGACCTGATCCTGTTACGCTCGCGAGAGCAACGCCTAGCTCCGCCGCGATGCGTCGCGCCACCGGCGAAGCTTTGACGCGCGCTTCTTCCTGTAGTAGCGGCCGTGTCGGCCGCTCTGGTTTCTGTTCTGCGGGCGGCACGCCCGCGTCTACAGCTTTTTTCTTCTGCGGCGGAGCGGTTTCTTTTTCTTTTGCTTCCGCCGGCGCGGGCTTCTCGGTTTCCTTCGGTTTCTCTTTCGGTTTTTCGGATTTCGGAGCTTCTTCCGTTGTCGGCGCTTTCTCTTTTTCCCCGCCCTCGCCCGACTCGCCGATGAACGCGATTCGCTGGCCGACTTCAACTTTGCCGCCTTCTTCGACGTAAATTTCCGTCAGCGTTCCGTCCTCCGGCGACTCCCATTCCATTGTCGCCTTGTCGGTTTCAATTTCGGCGATGACGTCGCCGGTTGAAACTTTATCCCCCTTTTTCTTTTTCCACGCGACGAGCGTCCCTTCGGTCATCGTGTCGCTCAGTTTGGGCATCTGGATTTCAGGCATGTCAGTAATCGATGAAGGGTTAAAACGTTGAAGAGTTGAAGCGAATCATCGCCTTATCGGTTCAACGCTTCATCGCCTTGAGGTTCTATCACGCATAACAAACTTTCTTCACGGCCGCGATCAGCTTTTCGGCACTCGGCAGTACAGCATGCTCGAGTTGTTGATTGTACGGCATCGGCACGTCCTCTTGGGAAACGCGTACAATCGGGGCATCGAGCTCATCGAAGATATTTTTCTGGATGCGATAACAAACTTCCGCGCCCACTCCACAAAACGGTCGGTCCTGCTCCACAATCACCACCCGATGCGTTTTCGCGGCTGAATCATAAATCGCGCGTTCATCGAGCGGTTTGATCGAACGCAAATCGAGCACTTCGGCGCTGATGTCTTCATCCTCGAGTTGCTCCGCCGCTGCCAGGGCAAGCGGCACCGTTTGCGCGTAACAGACAATCGTCACGTCCGCGCCTTCCCGTTTCACTTCCGCTTGGCCCAGCGGAATGAGCAATTCGGTCTCCGCCGGCTCAATCAGGCCTTTGGAGCTGTAGAGCAATTCGGATTCAAGGACGAGCACGGGATTGTTGTCACGAACGGCAGTTTTCAAAAGGCCTTTGGCGTCGCGCGGCGTAGCCGGCGTACAAACTTTCAATCCCGGAACATTGGCATACAAACATTCGGTCGCGTGCGAATGCGTGGCTCCGAGCTGATGCGCCGGGCCGTTTGGTCCGCGGAAGGTGATCGGTATGTTGAACTGACCGCCGCTCATCGTCAGCATATTGGGCGCGTTGTTCACCACCTGATCGAACGCGACAAGCGAGAAGCTAAAGGTCATGAACTCGATGATCGGGCGCAGTCCTACCATCGCGGCACCGACTCCGAGCCCGGCAAATCCATTCTCGGAGATGGGCGTGTCGATAATTCGTTTTGGACCGAAGCGTTCGAGCAACCCCTGTGAGACTTTGTAGGCACCATTGTACTCCGCCACTTCTTCGCCCATGAGGAAAACATTCGGATCGCGTTCCAATTCTTCCGCCAGCGCTTCGTTCAACGCCTGCCGATAAGTGATCTCGCGCATTTCCATTGTCACAGCCGATTGCGGTGAGCAGGCAGGGGCGGTTCACCCGAACCACCCGCCTCAGGCACGGCCACAATCCGCGCCAGCGGGCGATTGAGGTTAATCGCCCCGGCCTGAAGATGCGTAGATCTGTTCATGGGACGTAGGTGTAATCGTAAAGTTTTTCCAGCGGCGGCTCAGAGCTTTGCTCGGCGAATTTCACCGCAGCGAGGGCGGTGTCCTTCGCCTTTTTGTCCAGCTCATCAAATTTTTCATTGGTCAGTTTTCCTTCGCGCGTGAGTTGGGCGCGCAATCGCGTGATTGGATCGTCCAGTCGATATTTCTCCAACTGTTCCTTGGTCCGATAACTCGCGGGGTCGGACATGGAATGGCCGCGATAGCGATACGTTCGCACTTCGACAAAGGCGGGATGCGGATCTTTGCGAATGGATGTCACCACTTCGCTCAGGGTATCGCGGACGTGTCGAAAATTCATTCCATCGACCACGCAACCGGGAATGTCATAACCCTCGGCGCGATCGACAATTTGTTTGAGGGAGGTGGAACGCTCCACCGAGGTTCCCATGGCAAAGAGATTGTTTTCGCAGATGAAAATCACCGGCAGCTTGAACAGCGCAGCGAGATTGAGCGCCTCGTGAAATGCTCCCTGATTGATGGCGCCGTCGCCGAAGAAGCAGAGCGTCACGCGGTCTTCGTTTCGATATTTGCAAGCGAAAGCGAGACCGCACGCCAGCGGAACATGCGCTCCTACAATGGCGTGCCCGCCATACATGTGATGTTCCTTGTCGAAAAAATGCATCGAACCGCCGAGCCCGCGCGAGCAGCCGGTATCTTTGCCAAATAGTTCTGCCATGCAGGCATTAGCACTGGTGCCGCGCGCCAGCGCATGGGCATGATCGCGATACGCGGTAATAATGTAATCATCGAACCGAATAGCCGCGAGCGCCGCGGTCACGACCGCTTCCTGACCGATGTAAAGGTGACAGAATCCGCCGATTTTCTGTGCCTGATACTGCTGGCTGGCGCGCTCCTCAAAACGCCGGATGAGCAACATCAACCAGAGCATCTCGACCTCGTCGCGCTGCTCCGCTGACGGCATGGAAATCAGGCAGCGCGGGCGACCGCGACTTCTGCGTTAGTGCGTGGCGATTGAGCGCGCATCAACAAAACGAAGACGGCGGTAAAAATGAGGTCGCTCAGAAGGGAGTTGCGGAAAAACATCCAACTCGGCGTAGCGCCGTACTGAGGCAAGCCAACCGTGAGTGCCTGGATTAAGCCGGCAAAATTTTTCACGTATCCCGGATCGGTGAGCCAGGAAAAGACGTTGGTGATTCCGTAAAAAATCACTGAGCCCGCAACCGACGCCGGCAACATCGTTTTCCATGAGACGCTTTTCCGCAGCGCAAAACCAATGAGACCGATCAGAGCCAGGGCCAGGTAGCGGCAGAGAATTTGCGGATCGAACGGCGGGGCGTGGTAGGTAGTGTTTAGAATTAAATCGGAAACGAAGAGCATGCTCAGGGGCAACGCGAACTTGTAGCGTCGCGGCAGATACGCCCCACAACACAGGGTGATGGCGGCGAGCGGCGCAAAATTCGAAAGCCAGAGAGCGGCGCCGGAATGAATGAGGAGACCTGTCGTCACGCGCAAAGCGACGACACAGAAAAGGAACAACAATGCCGGAATCATTGGACAGCAAGTTTATCTGTCCTGTGCCAGATGCAATGCCAAAGGCGCGGCCTTGCTTTACTTAGCAGCGGTCGCGCGGACGCGCGCCAGCCGGGCCTTGCGACGAACTGCGGCGTTGCGATGAATAATTCCGCGCTTCGCCGCTTTGTCGATGGCCGAGATGAGTGCAGTGATGTCGGCGGCCTGAGCGTTCGCGTCTCCTGCGCGCTTGCTCAGGGTGCGAGTTCGACTCAAGACCTGGCGATTGCGAAGAGCGCGGTGTTGGGTCTGGCGTGCACGTTTGGCGGCAGATTTGGTATTAGCCATGGAAAAAAATAGCGGGCGGGAGCGTCATGGATGCTCCTGGATTTGTCAACCGCGATGCGGCGCGATTAAGCCCGTCCGTTTCGCAGCGAGACCGTGGCGTCGGACTTCTTTTCCTGAGCCGTTGGGGTCTTGGGCGTGAGCGGCGTAATAGTCGCTTTCTCCGCGCCCGGCTTTGAGGGATCGGCAGTGAAAACTGCGTGCGTCGGAACCGGAGCAGACGAAGGCGCAGAAACAAGCGTGCTTCTGGCCGCGCGGCTCAATTTCGGCAGATGATCGGAAGTAATTTGCACGATCGCACCAACGGGCAACTGCGCGTAGAGCTCGGTGACATCTGATGATCTCATCCGAATACAACCGTAGCTGGCAGGTCGTCCAATATTCTTTTCCTGGGGGGTACCGTGAATGTAAATGCCCCGGCTGTAGGCGTGCGCGTTCGCCGCTTCCAATCCGCGCAACCAGATGATCCGAGTGACGATTGGATCCCGGCCCGGCGCGTTGGGCTGCAAAACTTCACCGGTAAACCGGCGCTTATGAAAAACAGCGCCGACCGGAGCGTGGTCGCCAATTTTTTGAGCAACCTGGAGCGTTCCCAAAGGAGTCGCCATTGAGCCCCAATTATCGCCGAGTCCGAATTTGGAGGTCGACACGGGGTAAACTGCGGCGCGGGCACCGTCGTCGACCAGCATCAATTTTTGATCCAGGATGCTAACAATGACGGTCGGTTGGAGTAATTGCGCCCGCAGGGCGTTTGGACCTGGAGCGAGAACAGCAATTGCGAGAAACCAACGAAGTCGAGACATGGGGTTTGGTATTTAGGGGTGCTTACGGGTGCAGAGTGGGCGGATCAGGCCGGCAGCGCGTCAGGCGCCCGGTTGTTGTTCCAGTTGAATTTCGGTAACCATTGAATGACGGAGCAGAAAGACACGTAAAGAAATCCAAATTGAAACATAAGCAAGAATGGGACCGAAAGGAACTGGCCGTGCTCGATCGCATACCAGACGAAGTAGGTGAAATAAACAGCGAAAAACATCTCTGCCACAGGCAATACCGATTTCAGAGGCATATAGCGGCAATTGCGCCACGGCTGAGACTTGCGTTCGATGCCGTATTTCGGGGTCCGGGCAAAGTCCGATTTATGATTGAACACGGCCTCAAGGACGGCCCGGGCGTTATTTAGCGATAGCCCCACACCCAGCGCGAGCAGGCAGGGCAAGAGCATGATTTCCTTCATCCACGTCCGCGGATGCAATTCGCGCTGGGCGCAAATGTAAAAAACTGCGACCGAGACGGAAGCGGTCAGGAAAATCGGGACATCAATAAGGAGAGTGCGCACCCAGCCAGATTGCGGCCCACCGGTCGAGGGGTGGAGCAGGACCACCAGGCAGGCGAGAAGCAGATATGCAAAATTGGAAACGAGATGGCCGGTCGCCTCCACCTTAATCGGCATCGGCAGCTTGCTTCGCCAGATCGCCGGCAGCAGCTTTTTACACGTCTGAATGGAACCTTTCGTCCAGCGGTGTTGTTGCGATTTGAAGCCATTCATGTCGACCGGAAGCTCTGCCGGGGTAACAACGTCGCGCAGGAAAACGAATTTCCATCCCGCTAATTGCGCGCGGTAACTGAGATCGAGGTCTTCGGTCAGGGTGTCGTGCTGCCAGCCGCCCGCCTGTTCAATGCAGGACTTTCGCCAGAGCCCGGCTGTCCCGTTAAAGTTAAAAAAGCGGCCACTGCGGGAGCGCGCGGTTTGTTCGAGTACGAGATGGCCATCGAGAAACATGGCCTGTACCCGCGTAAGCAGAGAGTAGCCGCGATTCAAATGGCCCCAGCGCGTTTGGATCATCCCCACTTTCGGATCGGTAAAGAAATCGACTGTCTTGCGGAGCAAATGCGGCGGTGGAACAAAATCGGCGTCGAGGATACAAACGAATTCTCCCCGCGCGGTCGCGAGGCCCCGCTCGAGAGCGCCGGCTTTGAATCCGGTGCGATCCGTCCGGTGAATCAGCTCCACATCGAAACCGCGCTCGCGCAGTTCCGCCGCGCAATCCGCCGTGATCTCGCGCGTATCATCGGTCGAGTCATCCAGCACCTGGATTTGCAAACGATCACGCGGATAATCCAGTTGGCTGACCGAACGCAGCAAACGCTCGGCCACGTAGATTTCGTTAAAAATGGGCAGTTGCACGGTCACGACTGGCAATCGCTCGAATCGGGCCGCCGGCACTGGCTCGCGTTTCCGATTCTTCAAAAAGAGGTAGATAATAAAATAGCGGTGGATCCCGTAAGCCGAAAGGCCGACGAGCACGCTGAGATAACAAATTGTCCAGATAAATGAAACCATGCCGCTTCGGGTTAGGAATCCAGACTACCTTGCCGATAACTGCTGCAAGCGCGACATGATGCCGCTTCTGGGGGTGTCGTCAAATCAAAAAAGGCGGTTCCGGTCGCGTCGACGGGCTTGAAGTTGAAAGCGCGCAACCATTTATTGCGCCGCGAAGCCGAAATAGCTTGTCCCTTTGCAACTCTTTTGTAGAGGACCGGCACCGGCTTCCTTTCTCGGAGAGACCGCGGTTTTGTGGTAAGGTAGCAGCTCACGGCGATGGCAATCGGACCTCTCATGACGGGAAAAAAGGAACGGAAACTCGAACGTTTCGACATTGTTTTGACAGTGCTGCTCGCCGGATGGGTGCCATCGATCCTGATGTTGCTGATTTCTTACACCACACTCAAGAATACTCTGGAATCAAAAATTTTGCGGGACCGTCAAACCTTTGTTCAGCTGGTTGCTCATTTGGTCGATGACGACCTCGTCAGCACCGCGAGCATCATCTCCTATTACCAGACGCTGCCCGATATGGAGCGGCTTTTTACCGCGCCGAATCCTCAGGACGCTGCCCAACAATGGATCGCTGCGAAATTTTTCTCCTACCCGCGCATCGACGGAATGTTTATCGCGTCCGCCGACGGCAAACTCTTAGGCTCACTTCCGGCCGCGCTCAGTCTCGTGGGTCAGCCGTTTCATCCGGAGGTTTGGAAAGATGGAGCGGATGGAGGAACTAACCCCTACGTCTCGCCCGTTCATCATCGGGCGGTTGATGATCGCATGGTTACTGACGTCGTCGGTGCCATCCGGACGCGTGACGGAAAAACCATCGGCTACATCGGCGCCTCAATTTTGATCGAACGGATTGGCCGGCGGCTTTCCTCGATTTCATTCGCTGACAAGGCCCATTGCCAGATTGTCGATCAGACCGGGTTCCGGCTTTTTACGCAAGACTTCAAAGCGGAGACGGAACCGACAATTCGCGAGGAAGCGAAGTTGATCTCCGATATTCGGAAGGAACAAAGGGGGTATCTCAGCCAGGGCGGAAACATTTACTCATTCGATCCGCTGGAGTCCACCCAATGGCTCGCAATTATCCACCAACCCGAGGAGATTGCCTATGCTCCGGTTCACGATCTGTTGCGCAAAATTACCGTGCCGGCCGGCTGGCTGATCGCCGGTACCCTGGTCGCTGCTATCCTGGCCGGGAGATTTTACCGACGTCAGGCCGAAGCAACGCGTCAGATTGAGCGCGAAGTCAGTTTCAACGAAAAAATTCTGGCCAACATGCCGATCGGCATCGCCCTGGTCGACCCGGAAACGCGTCGCTTTCTTCATGTCAACGACGCCTTTGCCCAGATGGCGTTGCAGATCGGCCAGCTTCCGTCGGGGTCCGACATCGAAGTCGTGACCTACGATCAGGTCAAAATCGTGTCTCCATCGATCATCGACCACGTCCTCACGACCGGCACACCCTATCAGCTCATCGAAGAACCGTTCCGTGATCGCACCGGAGCGACCCGCTTTTGCAATGTTAATCTTCTGCGCCTGATCGATTCGCATCAGAATATTCAGGGCGTGCTGTATCTGGTGGAAGAGAAAACGCGCGACATGACTCTGCGCAATGAGCTGTTAAGTGCCAATGCTGCCAAAGATCAGTTTCTCGCCCTCCTTTCCCACGAACTGCGCAATCCCCTTTCTCCGGTGATCGCCATGGTCGCGGCTTTGGAAACTCACATCGCCGATTCAGATGAGGTCCGTCATGCCCTCGATGTCATCCGCCGAAATGTGGAGCTGGAAGCACGCTTGATCGATGACCTCCTTGATATCACCCGCATTGCCAAAGGAAAACTCCAGCTCAGCCTCGAACCGGTAAGTGTTCACAGTGTGCTGCAACGGGCATTGGAAATTTGCCGCGAGGACATCTCGCAGAAATCTCTCGAGGTCGAGTTAACTCTGAACGCTCGCGACCATTTCGTGCAGGGAGATCCGGCCCGACTGCAACAGGTCTTCTGGAATCTAATTAAGAACAGCGTCAAGTTCACGGATGAGGGCGGACGGATCTCTCTCTTCACCTCAAACCCACAGCCTGGACAGATCGGGATCGACGTCAGCGACACCGGCATTGGGATCGAAGCGGACAAGCTCCCAAGGATTTTCAACGCCTTTGAGCAGGGCCAAAGTTCCATAACGCGAAAGTTTGGCGGTCTGGGGCTTGGCCTGGCCATCTCAAGGGCCATGGTCCTGGCACATGGCGGAACCATAGCCGCCTCCAGCTCCGGCCCGACTCAGGGCGCGAAGTTTACGGTTCGTCTCAGCACAATCGCCGAACCGGCGATGCTCGATGGCGAATCGCCTCCGAATGGCGCCCAACCAGTATCGGTGCCAGTTCCCGTTCGCCCACCGCGCTTGCTCGTCGTCGACGACCACGAAGATACCTGCACAGGTCTGAAAATGATCCTCGAGCGCCGCGGCTACGACATCACCGTCGCTTACACCGCCGATCAGGCAGTCGAGAAAGCGCGGCGAGAGAAGTTCGATCTCCTTGTTAGCGACATTGGCCTGCCGGATCGCAGCGGCTATGAACTAATGCAGGAAATGCGCAGCAGAGGGGTGCCTGGAATCGCTCTCAGCGGATTCGGGATGGAGAGCGATGTGAACCGTGCCCATGCCGCCGGCTTTTCCGAACACTTAACCAAGCCGATCAACTTCGAACGACTCGAAGAAGTAATTCAACAATTGCTAAACAATAACGCAAAAAAGCGGTAGTAGCCCGTCTGCCGATGCAAAACCACCGAGCACGGGACCGCACCGGTGCGCATCGAAGCAATTGGAAGTTGGAGTAATGCCCTAGCGCCAATCGGCACCAGCACTCCCTCAAGGCCAACTCCACACTCTGTCCTTTCTCCCACCGGGAGAAGGGCAGCCTGAGGATTTTCCAAACTCTCCCGGGCGATCAGGTAGACGGGGTGTTCGCCGCGGCTTTCCTTTCCGAGGCATCCTTCAATTCCCGCGACAGCTTTTCTACCCGCTGACGCATGATTTTCCCCGGTTTGAATTTCACCGTCGCACGCGCCGGAATAACGAAACTGCTGCCTGGCTCGTTTGGATTTCGGCCCACACGCGGTTTCGTTAAACGCGGTTGGAAGACCCCGAAATTTCGCAACTCGACCGCCACATTATTAGCAAGGCTGTCGGTAATGTGATCCAGGGTGCGTTGAACAACATCAAAAACCTGGTGTTGGACCATGCCGGTCTGGTTGCTGATCGCCACCACAATGTCCCGTTTAGTTAACTTGGCCATAAGCTATTATATCACAAATAAATCGCGCTCGCGCTTGAATTTGCGTGGGTAAAGCCAAAAAAAATCGCGCGTTTATGGTCCGTTTGGACAAGCAAAGCAGTGGGACCCGTTCGGAAAATTTTACGCCCTTAGCGCTATTTTTTCAAATCCAGCGCGTGGCACCAAGCACCGCTACAAATTTCCGGCGTACCCCGATTTGCCTCGATAAATTTAGGCGACCGCAGGTCGCCCCAACCGGCGGCTCATGAACGCCTTAAAAGGCGTTACTTCGGCAAAAGCTTTCCGGCGCGACTTCAGTTGCCCTTGCGCCACTCCCAGCTTGATGAAAACGCCGTTCCATTCCGTTTCAAGGCGGCGGGCGTCGTCGTTCGAAAGCTCGCGCACCGCCCGGAGAGAGGTCCCCCGGTTTAGAACGTTCATTGCCCGGCCCGACAGATCGCCCAGTAAATTCAGCTCACGCAGGACATGCTCGGTCTCTTGGAGCAAATTCGCTCGCACTTCCGTGAACTGCCGCTCCTGATCGACGGAGATGATCGGCTTAGCCTTGTCCAGACCGTAAGTAATCAAGTCATGCAATTTCTTCCAGCTCTCCAGCTGAAGCGCGATCAGGCGCAAATTGGTTTCGGTTTGTTTGTCTTTCATTGGTTAGGCGCGACGGCGGCTACTTCGAGGGTTTCATCGAATTTTTGCAGGTTATCCAGCAGTAGATGCGCCAATGGCCGATTCACCGATTGCTCCTGACTGATGATACCTTCTTCGAAATAAAAACGGCCCTGTCGCCAACGGAAAATTTCTGCTAACGCCCCTTCCCCTTCGAGTGTTCCGTAGGCGGCGTGCCGGACTTCTCCCTGGTGCAGGTAGATTTCGCTATTCCCGCGCCCGGACTTAAAAGTGAAACGCCCGCTACGTTGACCCATGCAGGTCATTTGCAACACTTCGGCCGCCGAAAACTGGTTCAGATTTCCGATGAGGGAATGACATGAGTCGATCCCGGCCGAGGCGGCGGGATGACCATCAAGGCTTCCTAGAAAACGATGAACCTCTTTGCGCAAGTGCTTGATCGAACCCGCGCCGTTTGTCAGAGGGATGTGTTGCTGTTGCGCCTTACGCGTTGCCTCAGCGGAGGGTTTTTCCCACGGTGCGCACAAGATTTTCAACGACGGGAAATGCTGCCGAGCCACTGTTGCTGCCTCAATCGCGAATTCAGGCTCGCCCTCGATGACAAAGCCGTCGAAGCTCTCGCCGATCAGGATCGCCACCACGTCCGCCATCGTCCGGACGATGCGCATTTCGGTTTCGTCGCTAAAATCGAAAATCGAAAGCAACCGGTCTTCGAAGACTGGATCAGGGTTCAAAATCAAGACGCGAGTTTCCACAAAAAGAGCAGCAGTTTGGAGGCCTGCAGAGCAGGAATCCTGCCCTTCCGGTCGTTGGCAATGAACGGCTAACGCATCCAGACGCGCTTCGGCGGCGGCGCCGGAAAAGAGGTCGGCGCGACCTCATGCGCCGTGCGGAAATGGACTTTGGCGATTTGCAAAAGCATCTGTGGTCCGTGCTTTTCCACAATGCCAGCCGCAGTGGTCTTGATTTCGCCCGACACCCCACGGCCGAGCTTCACCCCAAGTTCCTTTCCCTTCCGCTCAAGCCAATTGATGAATGCTTCACGCGCCAAAATCGACGCCGCTGCCACCGCAATGTCCGATTCCGCGCGCGGCCGCTGCTCGATCCGAATCTTTTGACCATGACGCAAGAGCGCGTTTTCGATTACCCGCGCATCGGCAAACTGATCGGAGAGCGATCGGGGGCAATCCGGCCGTCGCGCCAGTAGATTTTCGATGACTCGGGCATGGCCCCAGCCGAGGAGGCTGTTGAGATTACCAAACTTTTTGTAGAGCTCATTGTAGCGCGCCGGGCCGATCGCAACCACATCCGTCGCGTCGCGCGCAATCCGCCGAATTTCTTTCGCGAACGCACAAATTCGCGCGTCCGAGCCGATTCGCTTGCTGTCCTGCACACCGAGATCGAGAAACTGGCGTGCGCTCTGCCGATCGGCAAACACTCCCGCAATCACGAGCGGTCCGAAGAAATCGCCCTTTCCGCTTTCGTCGACACCGAAATGCGGCTGGAACATTTCGGGCGAGTGCACTTCCTCATAGCCAAGCCGCGCTTCGCCGAAAATTTCGGGCTCGAGCGTGAACTTCACGAAATCCTCGATCCCACGCCCTTGCAGCAAAACCTTTGGCCCTTTCTCGTAAACGGCCACACTCAGCTTCTCCTTTTGCGCGAAAAAGATCGTGTACGGTTTGGGCGAAAACGTGAACCCACGTTCCTCCAGCAATGTGCGTAGCTTGTTCGTCTGCTCTTGCGTGAGGGGATGCGTATAAGAATTCAATGCCCAACGCTTAACGCTCAATGCTCAACCTTCAATGATCTTCTGACTTGAGCCTTGGACGTTGGACGTTGAGCGTTGGACGTTTGCTGCCACATCGTGATGTCATCCAAAAGCGCCCTCTTTTTCCACCGATCCCTTCTCGCCTGGTATCGCCGCCACAGACGCGCCCTCCCATGGCGCCGCGCCCGTGACCCCTACGCCATCCTGGTCTCCGAGGTCATGCTTCAGCAAACCCAGGCTGCCGCCGTGATCCCGTACTATATTAGATGGCTCCGCCGTTTCCCCACCATCCGCTCGCTTGCCCGCGCGACTGAATCCGATGTTCTCCATGCCTGGCAGGGCCTCGGTTATTACGCGCGGGCGCGCAACCTTCACCGCTGCGCCAAATTAATTGCGGTAAAATTCGGCGGCGTTTTCCCGAGCGATCCGAATGAGCTGAAATCGCTGCCGGGAATCGGCCGCTACACTGCCAACGCAATTGCGGTGTTCGCTTTCGATCAACCTTTGCCGCTAGTCGAAGCAAACACCGGCCGCATTCTCGCCCGACTCTTCAATATTCGCGATCCAATCGATTCGAGCTCTGGCCGACGAAAGGTATGGGAAGCGTCGGCAAAACTGGTTCCCAGGAAGCGCGCGCGCCATTTTCAAAACGCGATGATGGATTTGGGATCGCTCATTTGCACCGTTCGCAATCCGTGCTGCCAGGTTTGTCCGGTGAAAAAATTTTGCCGTGCGCGCGATCCGGCATCCCTCCCACGAAAGCGAAAGCGCGCCGCTATCGTTCCGCTCATCGAATCACATCGCTTGTGCACGATTGGCGATGCACTGCTGCTCGAGCAATGCCGCCAGCGCTGGCACGGCATGTGGATTTTACCGCCGCTCAAACTTGACGGCTTAAAGCAGTCGAGTTCCCGACGACGCCCGATTCACACGTCCGTTTTTTCGTTTACAAATCATCGTGTGACACTTCGGGTTTATCGCCAGCGCGCTCACCAGATCGATCACCGCGTCCAGCACTGGTTTCGCAAGGAGGAACTGGACGCGGTCCCGATCCCATCGCCTCACCGTCGCGCCATCAACGCTCTCATGCTGTGATTGGACGTTTGATAGTTTTTCTGGCAAACCATTCTCATGCCCGCGATGGAAACGCTGCCTGATGCGTCCGGTCACTTCGGTGTTTACGGCGGGATGTTCGTGCCGGAAACGCTGATGACGGCGCTGCACGAACTCGCAGCCGAATACGACCGCGCCAAAAACGATCCGGATTTTCAAAAGCAACTCACGCAGCTGTTGCGCGATTTCGCTGGCCGTCCCACGCCGCTTTATTTTGCCGAAGGACTCACCAGGAAACTTGGCGGCGCGAAAATTTACCTGAAGCGCGAGGACCTGCTCCATACCGGCGCGCACAAAATCAACAATGCGCTCGGCCAAATCCTGCTCGCGCAACGGATGGGCAAGCGCCGTATCATCGCCGAGACCGGCGCGGGACAGCATGGCGTCGCTACCGCTACCGTGGCCGCGCGGTTCGGCTGCGAATGCGTCATTTACATGGGCGCGGTCGACATGGAACGGCAGGCTCTCAATGTCGCGCGAATGCAATTCCTGGGCGCGAAAGTCGTCACCGTCACCGCTGGACAAGCCACGCTTAAGGAAGCTATCAACGAAGCAATGCGCGACTGGGTCACAAATGTCCGCACCACCCATTATATATTAGGCAGCGCGCTGGGGTCCCATCCCTACCCCATGATGGTGCGCGATTTTCAGCGTGTGATTGGCGAGGAGACAAAAGCGCAGATTCTCGAACGAGAAAAGCGACTCCCCGATTTGCTCGTCGCCTGCATCGGTGGCGGCAGCAATGCCATCGGTTTATTCCATCCGTTTCTGAATGATGCGAGCGTGCGGATGGTCGGGGTCGAAGCGGGCGGCGAAGGAATTCGCTCCGGCAAACATGCAGCACGATTCCAAGGAGGAAGCCTCGGAGTTCTTCAAGGAACGAGAACCTTTTTGCTCGCGAACGAAGATGGCCAGATCGAGTTGACCCATTCCGTTTCCGCCGGGCTCGATTACGCTGCGGTCGGTCCCGAACACAGTTATCTGCGCGAGATCGGCCGGGTGGAATACGATTTTGCAACCGACGATGAAGCGCTGGCCGGTTTCAAATTGCTATCGGAAACCGAAGGAATCATTCCCGCCCTCGAAACTGCGCATGCCGTCGCGCACATCGCGAAGGTCGCGCCGAAAATCTCCGGCGATCAGATTATCGTGATGAATTGCTCGGGTCGCGGCGA
>Ga0207693_10002526_pt1 | contig 15896 bp, 25 predicted proteins | sample LARL81metaG_FD_184347 | JGI IMG/M metagenome (GOLD analysis project Ga0207693, IMG submission 184347) | Corn, switchgrass and miscanthus rhizosphere microbial communities from Kellogg Biological Station, Michigan, USA - LAR L8-1 metaG... | ecosystem: Host-associated > Plants > Roots >...
GGTCGCCGCACGGCGGCCAGTTCGCCCCGTCAGGCACCAGCAGCGGTGGTGGCGGGGCGGCGAAGAACGGCGCCAGGCCGAAGGCGGGGACGGGCACCAAGACCGGCCACGGGCCCGCGCCGCCGCACGCCCCGGCCGGGACCAGCGTCGCGGCGCAGAAGGCGGCGCTGCACGCCGAGGCGGCAGCCAAGCGGCATGAGGCCCGCCAGCTGGAGCATGAGCTGCATGTCCTGGAGCACCAGCACAGCCTGGCCCACTCGGCGGCGGTCAAAGCCGCGGCGGCGGCGAAGGCCAGGGGCAAGGCCCCCGTGCACCATCACGCGGCGGCGCACCACCGTAAGGCGCGGCGCAAGACGCACCGGGCGCAGTCGCTGAAGGCGCGGATCGCGTCGCTGAAGCACCGGATCGGGGTCCTGCGGGAGCAGGCGAACGCGCTGGACGCCAGGGCGGCGAAGCTCTAGGCGCTGATCTGCGCGAGCCTGTCCCGGATAGCCGCCCGCCGGTCCCGGTCCCTGATGGCGTGGAACTCCTCGATCAGCCGCTCGATCTCATCGCAGTTGGCGTCGGGCGGCGGCACGTCGATCTGGTAATCGCAGCACAGGCACAGCCAGGTCAGGCGCTCGCCAGTCACGACGGAGTTCACCGGCTCGACGTGCCGGTGGTTGCAGCGGCCAGGGATGAACTGGGTGCCCGGCGGCTTCCCGAGCTGGGGAATCTCGATCTGCTCGAAGCAGCGGCGGGGCTCATGGCCATCACGTTACGCCGGGAGGGTGACTGCAGGCATGGATGAGCGCGGTGCGGTCCGCATCGGCGGCCAGGTCACCAACCCCGGCGGCACCGAGCGGCTCCACGAGTACTGGGTCCACGGCGAGGGCGCCGCGAAGATCGCATGGGGCAGCCCCGGCGACTTCGACCGGTGCGTGCGGCACCTGTCCAAGTACATCAAGGACGCCAAGGGCTACTGCAACCTCGCCCACCACGCCGCACTCGGCATCTACCCCGCGACCCACGCGAAGGAAATGCACGCCGGAAGGGCCGAGCTCAAAGCCTCCTCCGTCAACGACCTGCCCGACTCCGCGTTCGCGTACATCGAGAGCGGCGGCAGCAAGGACGCATCAGGCCGCACCGTCCCCCGCTCGCTGCGGCACTTCCCCGTGCACGACGCGGCGCACGTCCGCAACGCGCTGGCACGGGCACCGCAATCCCCGTTCGGGACCAAGGCCATGCCGAAGATCCGGCAGGCCGCCAAGAAACTCGGAGTCGACGTGAGCACTGACACCCAGCCCGCCACCCGCGCCGAGTACGTCCGGCTGTACGAGCTGGAGGACATCCACATCCTGCGGTCGGCGGACGGCGGCGACGGGCGCACCGTCGAGGCGTACGCCGCGGTGTTCGGCCAGGAAGCGGAGATCAAGGACCACGAGGGCCACTACATCGAGGTCATCGAGCCCACCGCGTTCTCCCGGGCGATCGACCACGCGCAGCGCGCCCGCGGCGGCTTCCCCGGCTCGGTCAAGGTTCTCTACAACCACGGCATGACGATCAACGGCACGCCGTCCGAGCGGTTCTCCATGCCGATCGGCGTCCCGGTGGACATCCGCGCCGAGGCCCGCGGGCTGCTGACCCGGACCCGCTACTCCGAGACGCCGCTGGCCGATGAGGTGCTGGAGAACATCCGCGCCGGGTCGATCACCAGCCAGAGCTTCACCGGCCGGATCATGCGCAGCGACCCGCAGCTGCGCCGCGGTGACCGGCACCGCCCCGGCAGCGACGGTGCGCTGCGCACCGTGCGGCGCACCGAACTGGGCCTGCGCGAGTACGGCCCCGTTCTGTGGCCCGCCTACTCCGGCGCCGAGATCCTCGGCGTGCGGATGTCCACTCCAGGTGGCGACCTGGACCCGGACGAGCTCGACGACGCGCCCGGCACTCCGCCCGATGACGGACCCGCCACCGGCGACCCGCTCCCCGAAGGAGAGCACTCGGCCCGGTATCACCAGCACGCGCTGTACGTCCTGCGCTCCGAGGAGGAGCGGGAAGCGGCCGGGCTGGTCTGGTAACCAGACCGAAGGAGGCGCGGAATGGCCGCGCTGCAGGAGCTGCTCGACGAGCAGGCACGCATTACCGCTGAGCTTCAGCGGATGGAGAAGGACCCCGAGACCACCGAGGAGAGCGACGGCAATCTGCGCGACACGCTCATCGCCCGGTGGCGCAAGCTCGACGAGGACGCCAAGCCGATCATCGCCCGGATGGAAGAGATCAAGGCGATCACCCGGACCGCCGCTGACCCCGCGAACCGGGAGACGCCCAACCCCGACGACGGGACCAGCGCCAGCCGGTTCGGCTCCCCCGACCTGGTGATCCGCAACAACCGGGACCCGTACGACTGCCAGGAGCTGATCCGCAACGAGCGGCAGATCCTGATGCCGCGGTCGGAGATGCGGGCCCGCGGCCTGGACGCCGTCGAGCTGGAGGCCAAGCGGGGCAACATCCCCCACGACCGCGCCGAGGAAGCGACCAGGAAGGCGCAGGATGATTCCGGGATCGCCCGGCACATGCTGCTCTACGGGTCGCAGGAGTACCAGGACGCGTTCCGCGCCTACACCGAGGACCCCGAGCACGTCAGTGAGGCCACCCGTGCCGCGCTGACCCTGTCCTCGGGTTCCGTGATGCTGCCGTTCGTGCTTGACCCCACGATCGTGCTCACCAACGGTGCTTCGGCGAACCCGTGGCGGCGGATCTCCAACGTCAAGACCACAACCAGCAACACGTGGAACGGCGTGTCGTCCGCCGGGGTCAACGCCGCGTGGATCACTGAAGGCACGATCGCCACCGACGTCACCCCGACCGTCGCCGCCATCACCGTCACGCCGGTCAAGGCCGCCGCGTGGGTGTACGGGTCTTATGAGCTGCTTGAGGACAGCGACTTCGGTCAGCAGCTCCCAACCCTCCTGGCCGACGCCAAGGACCGGCTGGAGGAAGCGGCCTTTGCCACTGGCACCGGCGCGGGCGTTCCGCCTGGTGTCGTGCCCGGCGCGACCACCGTCGTCACCACGGCGACCACCACCGTCATCGCCCTCGGCGACGTTTACGCGGTCCAGGCGGCCCTGCCGCCCAGGTTCCGCAACGCCCCGGGCGCCGCGTGGGTCGCCAACGTGGCGATCATCAACAAGATCCGGCAGCTCGACACCGCGGGCGGGTCCTCGTTCTGGACCAACCTCGGCAAGGGCCAGCCGGAGACGCTGCTCGGCGCCCCGATCTATGAGTCGACGACGATGGTCGGCACCGTCTCCGCCGGTTCGCTGGAGGCGATCTTCGGGGACTTCGGGCAGTACATCATCGTGGACCGCGTTGGGGTCAGCATCATCTACGACCCCCTGGTGCAGGGTGCGGGCGGCATCTTGCCGGCCGGGCAAGCAGGGTGGTACATGTTCTGGAGGACAGGTGCCAACCTCTCGACCGTGAACGCGTTCAGGGTCATGAAGGGTGCCTGACCTGCAGGTTTAACGTTCTGGAGGGCCGTTCCCGATGGGGGCGGCCCTCCAGCATGAAGGGAAGTGGTTCCCATCGCAGCCAACTACGCCACCCAGGCGTTCACCTCGCAGCTCGCCTCCGGCGCGGCCTACTCGATCCAGCCCGGCGCCACGCTCGACACGGTGACCGACGCGGCGAAGATCGCCCTGTGGTCGGCGAACTTCACGGGCACGGCGCCCGTCGCCGGGGTGGGCAACATCACGGGCGTGATGGCGGGCTACCTGGCCGCCTACCCGCGCGGGGCCTGACATGGCGAACCGGTACGCCCTGACCACGTTCAACATCCAGCTGGCGACGGGCAGTCACACGGTGATCGAGGGCAGCCTGCGTGACAGCTCGCACGGCGCGGTGACGGGCGCCTCGGCGCTGTTCACCACGACGCCGCCGGTGCTGGGCCAGGGGCACGTTAACGACAAGCTGTTCGCCTATCTCCAGGCGAACCCGAAGGGGCCTGGTGAGTGATGTCCACGTGGGTGGCGCAGGACAACTTCGTCGGTGAGACGCCGGACGGCGCCTGGCTGACGGTGCAGAAGGGGCAGGCGTTCCCGGACGGCCACCCGCTGGTGATGCTGGACCGGGACGCGGCGGAGGCCGCGGCGAAGGACGGGATCTCGCGTACGTCGCTGTTCGCGCCGATGGACATGGGCGACGAGGAGCCCGCGCCGAAGGCGGCGGCGAAGTCCTCAAGCCGCAGTAAGAGTTCCTGATGCCTCTCCGCAACGGCGACACGATCTGGGAGACGGTGACCCCTACCCTGCTGGTGAACTCGCCGGTGCTGGGCCCGTGGGTGGAAACCTCAGGGGTCACGCAGGCGATGGGCTGGCTGGCGGTCGCTGGCGGCACCACCGTCGTCACCGTCGAGTACGGCACGGACGGGAGCACGGCCGACGCGGACTTCACGCCGGTGACGATCGCGGCGGGCGCGAACGTGCCGTTTAACCTGTACGGGCGGTTCTGCCGGGTGCGGATCGTGCAGAGCGTCGCGGACGCGACGAAAACGAAGCTCTACCTGTGTGCGAAGGCGTGATCTTATGCCGTACTGGCCTCCTGACACCCCGCCGCCGCCGAAGGGCGTTGAGCAGATGCCGCAGGCGGATACGCCTGGCCCGGCGCCGGTGCCCTACGCCGGGCCGGACGAGGCGCCTGAGCCGCCGGACTACGCCGCACCGGGTTTCTCCCCGGTGTCAACCGGGGCTGGGGTGATGAGCGTCGTGCCGGGCGGCTCGCCGCTGGCCGCGCCGAACGTGAACCCGTACGAGGCGGGCAGCGTGTCCCCGGTCATGTTCGCCGCCGACGCGGACCCGGGCGGCCGCGACATCGTGTCCGGGACGGTCGCGGGTGCGGTCGCCGCGGCGGAGGCCCGGTTCGGTGAGCTCCAGGGCGACACGTACGGCATGGGCTCGCACATCGGTGACCTGATGACCTTCGGGCCGTCCCCGCTGGACCCGGGTGCCGGTCCCGGGCTGACCGACCCGGCGGGCCATTATTTCGATCCTCCTCGTGCCTACGGAGATGAGCCGCAATGATTACTTCTTCTGACAGCCCGTCGGCCCCGGACCGGTATTCGCAGGTGGCGACGGCGCAGCAGAACATCCAGGCGCCCCTGTCTGACGGCGAGATCATGTCGGCGTTCGACTCGGCGAACGCTGAAGGCGGCGCGGGGTTCCTGTACCCGATGTCGGACCGGATCCGTGATGCGCGGACGCTGCTGGAGTCCCCGGCGGGGTTCGCCGTGGACGGGTTCGACATCTTCGGCGGCTACCACGGGACATGGCCTGCTGACGTTGAGCCGGACGTCGCCGGTCCCTGATGCGGCTGAACCTGGGCTGCGGCCGGGACATCCGGCCGGGCTGGGTGAACATCGACTGCGCGCCGCTGCCGGGCGTGGATCACGTCGTGGACTTCGACGCGAAGCCGGTGCTCCCCTTTGACGATGATTCGGTGTCCCGGTCGGAGGGCTCGCACGTCATTGAGCACCTGCGCGACCCGCTGCCGTTCATGGCCGAGCTGTGGCGGGTCACCGAGCCGGGCAGGCTGGCGGTATTCCGCTGCCCGTACGGGTCCACCGACGACGCCGACGAGGACCCGACGCATGTGCGGCGGATGTTCGCCGGTTCGTGGGGGTACTTCGGGCAGCCGCATTTCTGGCGCGCGGATTACGGCTACCGGGGCGACTGGCAGCCGGTGACGGTCACGCTGTCGATCTTCCCCGGGCTGGGCGGTGCGACGGACGCGGAACTGCGGTCGATGGTCCGGTTCCAGCGCAACGTCGTCGCGGAGATGTCCGCGGTGCTGCGGTGTGTCAAGCCGCGCCGTGAGCCGGTCCGGGAGCTGCAGGAGCCCTGCGAAGTGAAGCTGCTGAGGCGCCAGCCCGGTGGCTGATCACGCCTGGCCGTTCAGGATGGCTGACAGCTCGGCGAGGTGCGAGGTCAGGACGTCCCGGTTGATGTGGTGCTCGGGGATGCGTGCGGTTGATGCGCTCCACTCCCTGATGCGGTCGTAGTCGGCGGGCGGCCTCCAGCCCAGGTAGTGCAGGGTGCTCTCAATACGGGCCACGATGACCCGGGCTGTGAGGTCGCGGTCGTCCGCGGTTGCGATGCCCACGGAGTCCTCAAGCTCTGCCGCGATCACGTCGGCCAGTTCTTTCCTGTCCTCGTCGTCCATGCTGTCAAGGTACGGGAGCCGCTGGTGGCCGACCACGCCGTTATCGGCTACGTGACCGGCGGGTTCAACCGCCACGAGTTCACCGCCTCGATGCTTGAGACGGTGATGAAGGGCGAAACGCCGGTCGATGCCGTCCTGACGTACGAGTCGGGGCCGAACATCTCCACGCCGCGGAACCTGATCGTGGATGAGTTCCTGCGGCTGCAGCGGGCGCCGTGGCTGCTGATGGTGGACACGGACATGGTGTTCGCCGCCGACGCGCTCACCCGGCTGATCGCCGCCGCGCATCCCGCCGAGCGGCCGGTTGTCGGTGCGCTGTGCTTCAGCCCGTCCGCTGGTGAGACGCGGCCGACGATGTACGAGCTGACGCAGAAGCCGTCCGGGGAGATGGCGTTCGCGCATCCCGTGTCGTGGCCGGAGGACGCCTGCGTGCGGGTGTCGGCGACGGGGACGGGGTTCCTGCTGATGCACCGCGCCGCGCTGGAGACGGTGGCCGCGTCCAGTAAGGACATCGCGGCGCCGTGGTTCCGTGAAAGCGCGATCGGCGCGCCGCTGTCGCTGATGGGCGAGGACATGACGTTCTGCCTGCGTGCCGCGGCGGCGGGCATCCCGGTGCACGTCCACACCGGCGTCCAGGTCGGCCATATGAAGCCAGTAATGCTCGGCAAGGTCACTTAAAGGAGATCGGGTCATGCCCATCAGCGAGGTTTACACTGCCCGTTCCGGGGCCGTGACCGTCAACGCCAGCACCGCGACGCCGCTGCACTCGGTGGTCGCCACGGCGACGTTCCGCGCCTGGGCGGTCGGCGTGCGCGTCAACATCGTGTCCACCACGGCCGCCGCGGGGAACAACGTCCTGTTCCAGCTGGCCCGGCCGGGCAACACCGCGACCGGGACGACGGCGACGCTGCTGCCGGTGCCGCATGACTTCTCCGCCCCGGCGTCGCTGCTGACGAACTACACGGCGTGGTCGACGGCGCCGACGCTGGGCGTGGTCGTGTGGGAGCAGGAACTCCCGTTCACCACGGGCAGCTCGTGGGAGGAGTTCCCGCCGTCCGGCTATGAGTGGCAGATCCCGAACATCGCGAACGCGGCGGCCAACATGGGCCTGCACATGTTCGTGACCTGCTCGGTGGCGAACTCGACGGTGTTCCAGACGGACATCGTCTGCTCGTACTGACCCGGGCAGCGGTGGCGAACCAGATGGCTTACCCGTAAGGGGCGTGAGCGCGTGTCGTTTTTCACCGGCACCCAGACCGAGGTGCTGTTCGCCGGGCCCGCGACCACGCAGGCCGCTGGCGCGGCAACCGCCGGGTGGGCGCAGGTCGCGGGCGCGGTCACCACCATCCAGAACCTGGTCGTCGGCGCGACCGGCGCGTCGGGTGGCAGCGACGTGGTCCAGCCGCTGATCCCGGCGGGGTTCTGGCAGCAGGGCCGCGCCAACACGGTGCTGACGGCCAGCGCGACGGGGATCGTGTCGTGGGTGGGCACCGCGGGCACGACCGCGACGTGGGAGCTGGGGATCACCACCGCCCAGCAGGGCACGGCGACGGGCGCGGTGGCGGGCACTAAGACGGTGCTGCTCACGTCGCAGGCGTACCCGAACAACACGACGTCGCAGACGGGCATCGCATGGCGGTTCGACTTCGACATCCTGGCCCGGCAGGTCGGGTTCGGGACGACTGCGATTGCCACGGCGCTGCTGGCGACCGGGGTGGGCGGGTTCACGGCAGCGACGAACGCGAACTCGATCTGGGGGCCGCTGCCGCCGCAGGTGGTCACCACGATCGACGCGTCAATCAACTACTACCTGTACGCCGCGATCACGTTCGGCACGAACGCCAGCGCGTCGAACACATGCACGATGCTGCGCATGATCCTCAACGGCTGCAACTGACCGGGAGGCTTCCCGCGTGAGGTGGTGACCGCATGGCCGCCACGGTCCGCAGCTCCTCCACCTACGCGTCGGCGGCCACTGAGGCGTCGTTCTCGGTGCCGCTCCCCGCCGGATTCGCCGCCGGGGACGTCTGCTACATCTTTGCCGAGGGCCGCGCGGCCTCAGGCGTTTTCGGCACCGCCCCGGCCGGGTGGACAGCAGTCGCGGCGTCATTCGCGTCGGGTGCGTCCACGTCGTCGTTCATGGCCTGCTACCGCAAGGTGATGGCCGGGGGCGAGGGCAACCCGACTGTCACGGGCACCTCAGGCCGGTACTCGGCTGTCGCCGTCGCGGTGCAGGGCGCGGATAACACCACGCCGGAAGATGTCGCGGTCGTCACCGACAACGGCGGCGCGTCGGCGCTGACCACGATCACCAGCCCCGGTATCACCCCGTCCTCGTCCAGTGCCCTGCTGCTGATCGGGTTCGGCTGCGGCACCCCGGCGACCGGGCAGGTCATCACATACTCGACGCCGTCGGGGATGACGCTGGCGGCGTCCACCTCGACGACGGTGGCGGCTGTCACCGAGTCCGGGATGATGGCCGCCTGGCAGGCGCTGTCCTCCAATGCAGCGACCGGCACCAGGCAGACGACGATCACGCCGTCCGCGATCGACGGGCAGACGGTGACGATCGCGGTCCGCCCGGCTGCCGCCGGTGCCGGTGCCTTCCCGGCCCAGCCGGGCCAGACCTGGCTGCGCCGGTTCCATCACCGCCAGGTGCAGTACCCGACGGTGATCGTCCCGCCGGTGATGGCCGCGGTTCCCGCGCCGCTGGCCCGCCCGTCGTTCCCGTCCCGTCTGGCGCAGCGCGCCCGGCTGGGCCCGATGGGCGCGTGCGCGGCGGGCATCGCGATAGCCGCGGGCCTGGCCGCACCGGCGCCTGCCGTTGCTCACCGGCCGCCGGTCGCGGTGGCCACGAAGATCGGGTCCCGTGCCCGGGTCGGCCCGGGTGCCACTGGCGTCGGCGACGGTAATCCCGCGCCGGTGACCCCGGTCACGGTGGTCATGACCGCGGCGGGCGCCAACTCGTTCTTCGTCCCGCCGGGTGTCACGTTCCTGGACAAGGTCGAATGCTGGGGCGGCGGCGGCGGTGGCGGTTCCGGCAACGGGACGATCAACGCCTCCAACGGCGGCGGCGGCGGCGAGTACGCCGCCGAGACCCACGTCACGGTGACCGGCGGGACCACGTATTTCCCGGTGGTCGGCGCTCCGGGCCAGGGCGGCGCCACCAACAACATCGCCGGGACGGCTGGCGGGAACTCGGTTTTCGCCGGGGATGCTGTCACGGTCACCGGCCACGGCGGATCCGGCGGCCCGGGCGGCTCGGTCGCCACCGGGGGTGCCGCTGGTACAGGCTCAGCGAACACGGCCCACCGTGACGGCGGGGCGGGTGGCCCGCGGACCGGCACGCAGGCGGGTGGCGGCGGCGGCGGCTCGTCGGCTGGCCCGGCTGCTGCCGGTAACACGGGCGGCTCCGGCGGCGGCGTTGGCGGCACGGGCGGCACTGCGGTCGCTGGCGGCGGCCCGGGCGGTGCGGGCGGCAACAACAACCTGGCCGGCAACCCGCCCGCGTCGGGTCCCGGCGGCGGTGGCGGCGGCGCTGGCCTGGGGACGTCCGCGTTCCGTCAGGGCGGCGACGGGTTCACCGGCCAGATCGTCATCACGTACACGCCGTGGCCTGCCCCGTTTGTCCCGGCGCCGCAGGCGTACCAGCACCCGCAGCCGCAGCCGCGCCGTCCTGGCCCGGCCCGCGCCCGGGTGGGCATGGCCGGTGCGGTGGGCGACGGCATCGCCAGCGGTGTGGTCACGCCGCTGGGCACGCCGTCGCGGCAGCCGCCGTTCGTCTTCCGGTCCCCGGCCCGTGCCCGCGCCCGGGTGGGTTCCGCTGGCCTGCCCGCGGGCGGCATCGCCTCCCAGATCATCACGCCGCTGGGCTCAGGGTCCCAGCCTGCGCCGCGCCCGGTGCTCACCCACCCGGCGCCGAGGCGCGGCCTGGCTGGACCCCGGTCCCGCAACGCGGGCGGCATCGCCTCGCCGGTCATCACGCCGCTGGGCACGCCCGGCCCGTCCTGGCGCCCGCAGCCGCGCAGGCCCGCACCCGGCCGCGCCCTCTGGCGCGGCGGCGCTGGCCCGCAGCCCGCAGTGGCCGCCACCGCCTACCAGCGTGCCCCCGTCCTGCCCCGCTCCCCGGCACCCCGGCGGGCGGTCTGGCGCGGCCTGGCCGTCACCGTCCCGCGCGGAACCCCGGGCCCTTCGTGGCGTGCCCAGCCGAGGCGCCCCGGCCCGCAGCGCGCCACCTGGCACACTGTCGCGGGGCCGCAGCCCGCCGTCGTCACCGCGGTCACCGCCTACCAGCACGCCCCGCCGCTGCCGAGGTCCCCGGCTCCCCGCCGTGGCCTGTGGCGGGGGTTCACGTCGCAGGTGGTCACCCCGCTGGGGTCGCTGCAGGCACGCCGCCCCGTCGTCATCGCCCCGCCCCGCCATACCCGGGCCACCACCGGCCACGGCCAGACCGGCGGCGGGAACGCCGGGCCGCCAGCGGTCGCACCCCCCGCGCCGCAGGCCTACCAGCGGCCCGCCCCGCAGATCCGCCGCCCCGGTCCCTCGCGGGCGATCTGGCGGGGCAACGCCGGGCCGCAGCCCGCCCCGGTTGCGCCCGTCCAGCGGCTGCCGCAGCCGAGGTCACGCCCGGGGCGCCGCGCGGTCTGGCACGGGAACGCCTCGCCGGTAGTGACACCGCTGGGCACCCCGGCGCGGCGTCCCGGCCCGGTCATCACCAGCAGGCCGCGCACCCGTGCGGTGTGGCACGGCGGCGGCGGCACAGCAGCGCCGGGCATCGCCCTGCCGCCGCGCTGGCGCAGGCTCCCGGACCGCAAGCCCCCGCAGCGTGCCGTCGTCAGGCGCGGCATCGGGCTGGCGAACATCCTGCCGCCCGCGTTCACCATCGGCGCGCTGACAGCCACAGGGGCGCCAGCCAGCACCCTGACCACGGCCACCGCCGCCAGCACCCTGACGGCCGCCACAGCCGCATCCAGCACGCTCACAGCCGGAACCCAGCGGACAGGAGGCCCGGATGGCTAGGTTCCCGCTCGGCCAGCCGGTGCGCCAGTCCACGACCGTCCGGCAGCTCAACGTGGACGGCACCACGACCCTGGTCAACGCCACCACGCTGACCCTCCTGGTGAAAACCGCCGCGGTGGACGGCACGTGGACGACCACTGGCACCTACGCCAGCCCCGTCAACGACGGAGTGGGCCTGTACCACCAGGACATCCCCGTCACCGACCTGACCGCGGCCGGGCACTACCAGTACACGTGGACGGCGACGGGCACCGGCGCGGGCGTCTCCTTCGGCGAGTTCGACGTGTTCGACCCGTTCGACACAGCCGTCCTGTCACTGCAGGACGCCAAGGACCAGCTGAACATCGCGCAGTCGAACACCGCCAGCGACACCGAGATCGCCGCGTTCATCGCCACCATCGAATCGGCGCTGAAGCGGTACACCGGCGGCCCGATGGTCAACCGCCCTATCACCGAGCGCGCCGAGCTGCTCTCGGACCAGACGGTGATCCTGGTCCGCCAGCGGCCCCTCGTCTCGGTGACGTCCATCACCTCCGCCTCGGGCGGGGCGATCGACATTTCCGCCGGGCTGGACATCGACGTGAACGCGGGGACGGTGCGCCGCAAGCTGGGCCTGCCGTTCTACGGCCCGTTCTTCCAGTGGCTGCCGCAGGTGAACATCACCTACGTCGCCGGGTGGGGCACCGCCGTGCCCGCGGCGTTCGCATCGGCGGCGCGGATCATCCTGGCGCACCTGTGGGAGTCCCAGCGCGGCCCGGCGTCGCTGCCGGGGCTGGGCGGCGGCGAGATGGTGACGATGCCGGGGTTCGGGTTCGCGATCCCGAACATGGCCGTCGAGCTTCTCGACGGGGCACAGAACGGGATCCCGTACGCGAATGAGGCGTACGTCTGATGGCGAAAAAGCCCGGCGGCGGCAGCGGCAGCGGCGGTGGCCCTCCTCTCAGCCAGGCCGGTGGCGGCTGGGTGGGCAAGGCGCCCGCCCACCATCACCCGCATCACACTCACCACCATCACACCGCCCACCATCACCACCATCACAAGCCGGGCGGCGGCCCGATGACCCCCGGCGGACCGGGCGGCCCTCCCCTGGCCAAGGCTGGCGGCGGATGGCGGGCCAAGGCGCCCGCGCACAAGAAGGCGAAGCACCACCCGAAGCGCAAGCTCGCCGGGACGCCGCTGGCAGGCGGGTGGATCCTGGGCGGCAACGACACGGCGGATAACTGCGCGGCCGTGGCCGTCGCCAACGCCCTGCTGGCCGTGACCGGCCACCGGGTGCCCGACGCTGAGCTGCTGCGGATCCACGACCGGGCCGGTCCTCTGTCCATCGCCGAGGCGCTCGCCGCGCTCGCCGGTGGTTTCACTGAACTTCAGCCCCAGCCCGGCGGCGCGGTTCCCTGGCCAGTGGTCGCCGGGCTGGCCACTCCGCACGGCCCGCATGCCGCACTGCTCCTCGGCGATGCCCTGGTCACGTGGGGCGGCGAGATGGCCCTCCCGGGCGACTGGGACATCGAGGAGGCCTGGGCGGTGACCTGGTGACCGCGTGGGCTCCCACCGCCCCGGCGGCGATCCTCGGGCTGCTCGCCGCGTTCGCCCGCGAGCCGGGACTGGCCGGGGTCGAGATCCACGACGGCCCGGCGGTCACCGAATCGGCCGCGCTCGAGGCCATCATCGTCGGCTGGTACGGCATCAGCGGCAATGACCTGGCCGTCGAGGCGGAGATCTCCAGCGCGGGCCTGGCCGACCACCCGGGCCGCGAGGTGTACGCGATCCTGTGCGCCGTCATGGTCCGCGACGGGTCCGGGGACATCGCCGCTGCGCGGGCCCGCGCGTACGCCCTCGTGTCCGCGTGCGGGTCGGCGGTCGGCGCGGACCAGCGGCTCGGCGGCGCGGTGATGGCCGCCCGGCTGGGCCGCGTGTCCCTCGCCCAGTCGCAGGACAGCCTCGGCGCGCTGGCCGTCATCGAGTTCACCGTCCCGTGCGACGCATTCACCGGCAGGTAAACGGAGGAGCCCCATGGCCACGTACACGATCCAGTCCCCGGCGCATGCGGGGGCGCAGCTTGTTCCCGTGGTCCCGGTCAGCGGTGACATCGCCCCGTGCGGGTCCGGGATCGGCCTGCTGATCGTCAACCCGGCGGCGAACGGCACCGTCACCGTCTCGCTGCCGATGCTGCCCTCGGACGGGGTGACGGTCGGCCCGCGGGTGGTGACCGTGCCGCAGGCCACGCAGTGGCTGATCCCGCTGCCGTCCTCGGTGTACGGCAACACGGTGACCCTGACCTACACCGGGACGCTGGCCACCGTGGGCGCGTCCGTCATCGCCACCCCCGGCAACTAGAGGTAAGGAACCCACATGGCCACGTATACCGTCCAGGCGCCGCCGCATGCTCCCGCGTCGGCGATCACTTTGTCCGCGCCCGGTGGCACGTCCGGGGACCTGGCGCCGACCGGGTCCGGGGTCGCGCTGATGGTCGTCAACGGCGCGACGCCGACCACGGTCACGCTGGTTCCGGTGCCGTTCGACGGCCTGGTGGTCGCCACGCGGACAATCACGATCGCGGCGTCGTCGTCGTACCTGATCCCGCTGCCGCCGAGCGTGTACGGGGCGGGGACGACCGCGGTGGGCTACGCGAACGTGACCACGCTGTCCGGCGGCGCGACCGGTGTCGCTGTCGTCACGATCCCGGGGACCTGAGATGGCTTCCGTTCTGGCGTACCACCCGGAGACGGGCGCGGAGATCATGACCGACGACGAGGCGATGGTGCACCTGCGCCAGTCCGGGTGGCTGACCCGCGCCGAGCACGAGGAGAACGTGGCCACGGCGCAGGCCGCTGCCGCCGAAGCCGCCAAGACCGCCAAGCCCGCGGCCGGTGCCGCGTCTAAGGAGAAGTGAGCCGTGGCCGCTCCGCCGCTGAACCCTACGAACAGGTACTTCCCGCCCGGGACGCGGCGCACCTACTGGCTGGTGGCGTGCGCGAACTACCTGACCGGGCCGACCCGCGCCGAGCTGAACGCCGGGGTTGACCTGACCGCTGAGATCTCGGCGATGACGGGCTTCTCGGTGACGGTGAACATGGTGGACACCCCGGACCTGGGTTCGTCGTTCACGTCGCAGATCGGCGGGCGGCGCACGTCGGGGCCGAACGACATCACGTTCTACCTGGACATCGGGTCCAACGATGTGCGGACGCTGCTGCCGCGGGGCACGAACGGTTTCGTGGTGCAGTTGTGGGAGGGCGACGTGGCGGGGCGGAAGATGTCGATTTTCCCGGCGCAGGTGACGACGCAGGCCCCGGACACGGCGACGGACAACCCGGGTGCGATGACGATCTCGTTCGCGGCGTCGAAGCTCCCGGCTGAGATGATCGCCATCCCGGCCTGATCAGCCCCACGCGGACGGGTCCGGCGGCGGCCATTCCGGCATCGGCGCGGACGGATCCGCTGGCGTCACCGTCCGCGTGCTGCGGTGAGCCGCGATGATCCACCCGATGAGCCACAGGCCGCCGGTGAACACGGTGAGCAGCAGGTGAAAGATGTGCTGGTTCGTGGTCAGCCCAGGCCGTGCCGCCGCGGTGTACCCGGTGCGGCGGTGGACGGCGGCCCAGTAGGCGCGGGTGGCGGCTTCGTGCTGCGCCATTGTCCATCCGGGTTCCGGTGAACTGCCGGGCACCCTGGCCTTGGTCCTCATTGCTTCTCCCCGTTCTCTCGTTCGAGTTTCTCCAGTGAGGCTTCGCGCAGCCAGGTGGCCATCGACATAGCCCGCGCGTTAGCCGCTTCAGCTACCCGCTCGGCCATCCACGCGGGCCAGCGGAGCGGATAGGAGATCTGCCGGTTGGGGTCTGCTTTTCTAGGCATGCCCCGAAGATATCACAATGATGTCACCAGGAGGCGCCATGCCCGGGTCCGTCACCGGCGCGGCCGACCTCGCGGCGCTCTCCCAGAGGCTCAAGGAAGCAGGCGCCACCGGCCTGCGCCGGGAACTCTACAAAGCCATCAGCAAGGCAGGCGACGACCTCGTCAAGGAGATCGGCAGCGTTGAGCATCTCAAGCCGTACATGCCCGATCCCTACGCCGAGGTGCTCGCCTCTGACCTGTCCGTGAAGGTGTTCAAGCGCGGCGGCCAGGACGCGCATGTGACGCTGCGGGCTGAGAGCCGCGCCCCCCGCAAGCGGAAACTTGTCCAGCTTGATGAGCAGGGGAAACTCGTCCACCCGGTGTTCGGCCGGGGCGGCGGGGGCACCGGTCTGCACCGCAAGGACTGGATCTGGCGGGCGCAGTTCAGCCACGTCCGGCAGGGGTTTTTCTCCGACCCGGTGGAACGGTGCGCCCCCGCCGTCCGGGACAAGATCCTGGCCGCCATGCGTGAGACATCCCGCAAGCTCACGACCGGAAGGTGAACGGATGCCGCTGCTCAAGCATCTCGATGGCCATGACGCCGAACGCGAAGACGTCGCCCGCCGCGCTCGTCGTGTTCGCGCCGCGCGCGCTCTCGGGCGCCATGTAGAGCGGCGTCCCCATCAAAGCGTGGGCCTCCGTCAGTCGCGGGCTGCGCGCCAGCGCATCCACGTCCACGGTCGTGGCGAAGCCGCTCACGCCGGTCGCGGAGAGATCGTTCACGCGGGCGATCCCGAAATCGGCGACCTTGGGCACGTCGCCGTCGAGCAGGACGTTCGGCGGCTTCA
>Ga0207693_10002527_pt1 | contig 15895 bp, 13 predicted proteins | sample LARL81metaG_FD_184347 | JGI IMG/M metagenome (GOLD analysis project Ga0207693, IMG submission 184347) | Corn, switchgrass and miscanthus rhizosphere microbial communities from Kellogg Biological Station, Michigan, USA - LAR L8-1 metaG... | ecosystem: Host-associated > Plants > Roots >...
CCCGCACCTGCGATCACCTGCACACCCGCTCCCGAGCCGGACACCACATACAGGGTGCCAGATGCTGCGTCGAAGGCCAGGGAGTTGGGCTGCTGCACGGTCCGATAACGCACCTTCTCCGTTGGTATGCCGGTTGCCAGATCGTAACCAATCACGGTGTTGGACGCCGTTTGCGACACCCACGCCAGGCCCGACGAGCCGGCCAGCCCGTACGGCGCGTCTCGCACCGGGTACCGCTGACGCAGGATCAGCGGGTCTGTGCCGAACACCAACAGCTCGTCGCCGCGCGTGTCGGCGACCAACACCAGGCCCGCCGAATCGGCCGCCATCGTGGTGGCTCCATCTCCAGCCCGGAGCGCATGCTCGGCGTCGTTGCCGCTGGTCGAAATGGTGGTTATCGACGTCTGGCCGCGGTCCAGCACGACAGCCGTATTTCCTTGTGCGACAAGGGCATCGACCCGTGCGAAGATCTTCAGCGACGCGCCGACGGTTGACTCCGTGCTCAACGTGTAGACGGCGCCGTCGGCACTGCCGAGGACCAGCTTGCCGTCGGCACGCCAGGCGATCGCGGTGAAGTCGGTACCCGATTGACCCTCGATGTCGACCCGGTTGGCCGTGCCTGCGCGGATGTCGACCCTGAAGTAGCCACCACGTGTCGACGCGTACACCCGGCCGTCGTTGTCACCCGTCAGCGCCGTCGCCGGGCTCGGCAGCGGTACCGGTCGCGCGGCGCCGGACGAGGGCACCACAGTGATTGTGGACCGGCCCCCGACACCCGGGCTGAGCACCGCCAACGATGCGGTTGCCGGGTCGAACACGGCAGCCTGGGCGTGGCCTGCCAGCGGTCGCACGATGCCCGCCGGTGTTCCGGTAACCGGGGGAGACTGTGCGGCCTGGGCGGGCACGATCGTCGGCGGCGGGGCGTCTGAAGAGTTCGCCGAGCATCCGGCTAATGCGGCCGTTGCCAGCACAACAGCGCCCGCGCGAATTAGCTGAGCCGAGGTGTTTAGACGGCGTGGCAACGGGTGGCTCTCGGTCGTGCAAATTGGATCTCGATCGAGAAGCGAGTGTAGGGAAAACCGCCATCCCCAAATGGCCACATCCGCCCCGCTCGGCGGCATCGCCGGCGGTATGGTTCGGTCATGACCCTCGCCGCGAACAGGGATTTGGGTAACCAAGGGTTTGCAATTGAGGACATCACTACTGGTCTACACGCCAGCGGGTTCGGCCGAGTAGGCGATGGCCGCAGCTTCTCGTTCCACACCGAAAAGCAGATGCTCGTCGTCGAGATCTACCGCCCGCGAATCTCGGGGCCGGTCCCACAGGCCGAGGACATCGTGGCCGCTGCCAGCCGCAAGCTCACCGACATCGATCTCACCGATGAGCGCAGCGTGGCCGCGGCGGTCCGCGACGCGGTGGCCGCCGCGCAGCCGGTGTCACGCACAGCGCGCTGACAGCTGCCCCACGGTACGGTCGTCGGCGTGATTGAGGCGCCTGCGATGTCGTGGCTGCAAGTTGTCGTCCTTTCGGTGCTGCAGGGACTGACCGAGTTCCTGCCCGTTTCGTCGTCGGGGCACCTGGCGATCGCCTCGCGCATCTTCTTCGACGATGACGCGGGCGCGTCGTTCACCGCGGTCACTCAACTGGGCACCGAGCTGGCGGTGCTGCTGTACTTCGCCCGCGACATCGGCCGCATCCTCAAGGCCTGGTTCAACGGCCTTTTCGTCGCTGCGCACCGCTCCCTCGACTACTGGATGGGCTGGTACGTCATCATCGGCACCATCCCGATCGGCGTGTTGGGTCTGCTGTTCAAGGACGAAATCCGTACTGGCGCACGGAATTTGTGGCTGATCGCGAGTGCGTTGATCATCTTCTCCGTCGTCATCGCGGCCGCCGAGTACTACGGCAAGCAGACCAGGCACGCCGAACAGCTGACGTGGAAAGACAGCATCATCGTCGGGCTGGCGCAGTGCCTTGCGCTGGTGCCCGGCGTATCGCGGTCGGGCGCAACGATCAGCGCGGGCTTGTTCCTCGGTCTCGACCGCGAACTGTCCGCGCGGTTCGGCTTCCTGCTTGCGATCCCCGCCGTGTTCGCGTCCGGGCTGTTCTCGCTGCCCGACGCGTTCCACCCCGTCGGCGAGGGGATGAGCGCCAGCGGCCCGCAACTGGCGGTGGCGACGGTGATCGCGTTCGTCATCGGATTCGCCGCGGTAGCGTGGTTCCTGCGCTTCTTGGTGAGCCACAGCATGTACTGGTTCGTCGGCTACCGGGTCGTGCTCGGTGCGGTGGTGATCGCCCTGCTCGCCACCGGGGTAGTGTCCGCGACATGACGGTCATCCTGCTGCGGCACGGCAGGTCGACCTCAAATACCGCGTACACGCTGGCAGGCCGCACCGACGGCGTAGACCTCGACGAAAAGGGCTGCGAACAGGCGCAGGCGGTCGTCGAGCGGCTGGCGGGGATGCCGATCCGTGCGATCGTGCGCTCGCCCCTTTTGCGCTGCAGGCGCACGGTCGAGCCGCTGGCCGCCGCGCTCGGGCTGGATCCGGTGGTCGACGAGCGCATCTCCGAAGTCGACTACGGCAGCTGGACCGGTCGCAAGATCGGTGACCTGGTCAAAGAACCGCTCTGGGCGGTGGTGCAGCACCAGCCCAGCGCAGCCGTCTTCCCCGGCGGTGAAGGGCTGGCCCAGGTGCAATCTCGCGCGGTGGCGGCGGTTCGAGAGCACGACCGCAGGCTGGCCGAGCTGCACGAGGGGGACGCGCTGTGGCTGGCCTGCACGCACGGCGACGTGATCAAGGCCGTGGTGGCCGACGCGCTCGGCACGCACCTCGACAGCTTCCAACGCATCACCGCCGACCCGGCGTCGATGAGTGTGATCCGTTACACCGCGCTGCGTCCGTTCGTCATCCACGTCAACCACACTGGTGATGCGCTCACCGCCGGACTGCTGGCCAAGCCGCCGAAGGCCGACGAGAAGGCCGACAACAAGGACGGCGAAGTGCCGCCAGAAGACGCTGTGGTCGGTGGCTCGACCGATTGAGGGCCGGGCGTGGAATTACGGCCGACACGCCGATGCCGGTATTTTGGAGGGTGCCATGGCCCGCGCAATTCACGTCTTCCGCACACCCGACCGCTTCGTGGCCGGGACCGTTGGGCAGCCGGGAAACCGGACCTTCTATTTGCAGGCCGTGCACGACAAGCGCGTGATTTCGGTGGTCCTGGAGAAGCAGCAGGTTGCTGTGCTGGCCGAGCGGATAGCGGCGCTGCTGCTCGAGATCAACCGCCGCTTCGGCACACCCATCCCGCCCGAAACCGGCGACATCGACGACCTGAGTCCGTTGATCACACCGGTCGACGCCGAATTCCGCGTCGGGACCATGGGGCTGGGCTGGGATTCGGAGGCCCAGACGGTCGTCGTCGAACTGCTCGCGGTATCTGAAACCGAGTTCGACGCCTCGGTCGTGCTCGACGATGCCGAGGAAGGGCCCGACGCGGTGCGGGTGTTCCTGACGCCCGAATCGGCACGCCAGTTCGCCACCCGCTCCAACCGCGTCATTTCGGCCGGCCGCCCGCCGTGCCCGTTGTGCGATGAGCCGCTCGACCCGGAGGGCCACATCTGCGTGCGCACCAACGGCTACCGCCGCGGCGCCCTTGCCGGGTCCGACGATGACGCCGATTCCTAACGGCGGGCCAGACCCGGATGTCCTCGATGAGGTGTGCCTACGCGGCGAGTTGACCGTCATCGGACGAATCCGCTCAGCGAGCAACGCCACTTTTCTCTGCGAGGCGCATCTCGGTGAGCGCCAAGCTCATTGCGTGTACAAGCCGATCGCCGGCGAGGCCCCGCTGTGGGACTTCCCCCATGGCACGCTCGCCGGTCGGGAACTGAGCGCCTACCTCGTCTCTGTTGCGCTCGGCTGGAACATCGTGCCCTACACCATCATTCGCGACGGGCCCGCCGGCCGCGGCATGCTGCAGCTGTGGGTGGATCAGCCCGGCTCGAGTCTGGGGGAGGTCGGCGACGAGCCCGCCTCCGGGCCCGACCTTGTCGACCTATTGCCCGCGGGGCACATTCCGCCGGGCTATCTACCGGTGCTGCAGGCCTACGACTACGCCGGCGACGAAGTCACCCTTGTGCACGCCGACGACATTCGGCTGCGCCGCATGGCCGTTTTCGATGTGCTGATCAACAACGCCGACCGAAAAGGCGGCCACATCCTGTGCGGTGTCGACGGGCAGGTGTACGGCGTCGACCACGGGGTGAGCCTGCACGTCGAGGACAAGCTGCGCACCGTGCTGTGGGGCTGGTCCGGAAAACCGGTCGATGACGAGACTCTGGAGACGGTCGCCCGGCTGCGCGATCAGTTGCGTGGTGAGCTCGGCGATCAGCTGTGTGCCCACATCACTAGTCGCGAGGTGGATGCGCTACACGCCAGAGCCGTTGCGCTGCTGAACAATCCGGTGATGCCCACACCGGATCGGCGCCGACCTATCCCGTGGCCGGCGTTCTGATGGGCCTGACCGATGCGGCGCTGGCCGCCGAGGTGGCCACGGACGCCGGAAAACTGCTGCTCGCCGTGCGCGAGGAACTTGGCTTCGACGACCCGTACGACCTCGGCGACGCGGGCGATAAGCGGGCCAACGTCCTGATTCTCGACCGGCTGCAACGCGACCGGCCCGACGACGCGGTGCTGTCCGAGGAGGCCGTCGACGACCTGTCGCGGGTGCACGCCGACCGGGTGTGGATCGTCGACCCCGTGGACGGCACCCGCGAGTTCTCCTGGCCGGGGCGAACCGACTGGGCGGTGCACGTCGCGCTGTGGCAGCGCTTCGGAGCCTCAGGGGCGGCGACCCAGGGCCACGACGGGGGCATCACCGACGCCGCGGTCGCGCTCCCGGCTCGTGGTGAGGTGTACCGCACCGATACCGTCAACGCCCCGCCGCCGCGCCGCGACGGTCCTCTCCGCATCACCGCCAGCGCCAGCAGGCCGCCCGCGGTGCTGTGGCGGCTGCGGGATCGAATGGACATCCAGATGGTGCGGATCGGGTCGGCAGGCGCCAAGGCGATGGCCGTGGTGCGCGGCGACGTCGATGCCTACGTGCACGCCGGCGGCCAGTGGGAGTGGGACTCCGCCGCACCGGCAGGGGTGGTCCAGGCCGCGGGGCTGCATGCATCACGGCTCGACGGCTCCCCGCTGATCTACAACCGACGCGACCCCTACCTGCCCGACTTCCTGATGTGTCGCGCTGAGCTGGCCGATGTCCTGCTCGATGGCATCTGGTCGACGTATCGGGAACGCTGATCGGGAATGGATCGCCGCTCGGCGTTGTAGCTCACGTTCGAAGCAACGCACCATCGGGAGGCCGCCCTGATCGAACACCTTAGAGTCGACGCTATGCAATCGTGGCCGGCTCCGGACGTCCCGGCGCTGCCGGGACGCGGCCCACAGCTGCGGCTTTACGACAGTGCCGACCGCCAGGTCCGCCCGGTCACCACGGGTGAGACAGCCACCATGTACGTCTGCGGCATCACCCCGTACGACGCCACCCACCTGGGGCATGCCGCCACCTACCTGGCGTTCGACCTGGTGCACCGGGTCTGGCTGGACGTCGGGCACAAGGTCCACTACGTGCAGAACATCACGGATGTCGACGATCCGCTGTTCGAGCGGGCCCAGCGCGACGGCGTCGACTGGCGTGAGCTGGCCACCCGCGAGACGGATCTGTTCCGCGAAGACATGGCTGCGCTCCGGGTGCTGCCGCCGCACGACTATGTGGCGGCCACCGAGGCCATTGGTGAGGTCGTCGAGCTGGTGGAGAAGATGCTGGCCTCCGGTGCGGCCTACGCCGTCGACGACCCCGACTACCCGGACGTGTACTTCCGCACCGACGCCACGCGGCAGTTCGGCTACGAGTCCGGCTACGACCGCGACACCATGTTGCGCCTGTTCACCGAACGTGGCGGCGACCCCGACCGCTCTGGCAAGAGCGACGAGCTGGACGCGTTGATGTGGCGCGCGGAGCGCCCCGGCGAGCCCAGCTGGCCGTCGCCGTTCGGCCCCGGTCGCCCCGGTTGGCACGTCGAATGCACAGCCATCGCGCTCAGCCGCATCGGCACAGGTCTGGACATCCAGGGCGGCGGCAGCGACCTGATCTTCCCGCACCACGAGTTCTCCGCCGCGCACGCCGAATCCGTAACGGGGGAGCGGCGATTCGCCCGCCATTACGTTCACGCCGGGATGATCGGCTGGGACGGGCACAAGATGAGCAAGAGTCGGGGCAACCTCGTCCTGGTGTCGCGGCTGCGGGCCGAGGGCGTCGAACCGGCAGCCATCAGGCTCGGACTGCTCGCCGGGCACTATCGCGCCGACCGGTCGTGGAGCGATCAGGTGCTCGACGAGGCGAACGCGCGGCTTGAGCGATGGCGAGCGGCGACGACTCTACCCGCGGCGCCCGGTGCGACCGACGTGGTGGCCCGCGTGCGCCAGTACCTGGCTGACGATCTCGACACGCCGAAAGCGCTTGCCGCACTCGATGGTTGGACTACCGACGCGCTCGAGTACGGCGGCCACGACACCGAAGCAGGTCGGACTGTGGCGACCGCCGTCGACGCACTGCTCGGCGTCCAGTTGTAGCGATGACCCTCGCGCTCACCGTTTTTCAAGGTCGTGTGGGCGATCACAATGATCGCGGTTTCGCCGGCGCGTCGGCGATCGGGGCGGAATGGCAACGCTGGCTCGGTCTGACCGCGGCCACCGTCGGCACGCCGGAGGCTCCGCTGAACACCGGTTGGCGCGCGGAACTCACCGCGGCCACGCCGACTCTCGGGGAAATGTCACACCGGTACGACGCCATCTACAGCGCCGGCCAGACACCGGTGTCCGCGTTGACGCGCTGTGCCGTAGCCCTGGCCACCTTGCCCGTGGTGGCCCGGTATCACCCGGATGCGCTCGTGGTGTGGTTCGACGCCCACGGCGACCTCAATACGCCCGAGTCGACCACGACCGACTATCTCGGCGGCCTGGCGTTATCGGGCCCGGTAGGTATGTGGGAGTCGGGGCTGGGGTCGGGAATCGCCGCGGCCAACGTGGTGCTCGGCGGGGCGCGGGAGTTGGATCCCTTCGAACGCCGTCTCATCGACGAGGGCGTGGTGCGACACGTTCCGGTCGGCCCGAACATGCTGGAGGACCTCGACACGGTGGTGGGGGACCGTCCGGTGTACTTCCATCTCGACTGCGATGTTCTCGAACCCGGCCTGGTGCCCACCGACTATCGCGTGCCGAACGGACTGAGTCTCGATGAATTGTCCGGTGTAGCAAGCCGATTAGCGGAAAACGCTGTCGTTGGTGTCGAAGTCGCCGAGTTCGAGGGCAGCTGGTCCGACACCGGCGCGCCGGGAGACCCCGGCCCATTGCTGACCGCACTCTCTCCACTCGTGGGCGGCTGACGCCCAATCGGCCCGCCGCCGCGTCGGGTGGAGTACGTTTCGGCCATGGGTTCCGTGAACGGCAAAGTCGCCCTGATCACCGGCGGCGCCAACGGTGTTGGAGCGGAAGTTGCTCGGCGCCTGCACGACAAGGGCGCCAGGGTGGTGCTGACCGACCTCGACGAGGTGCTGCTCAAGGAGGTGGCGACGCGACTCGGTGAGGATCGCGTGCTCGCGGCCGTGGCCGATGTGCGCGACCTTTCTGCGATGCAGAACGCCGTCGACAAGGGCATCGAGAGGTTCGGCGGGATCGACATCGTCGTGGCCAACGCCGGGATCGGAACCTACGGTTCGGTGCTGCAAGTCGATCCGGAGGCGTTCCGGACACTGATCGACGTAAATGTGGTCGGTGTTTTTCACACTGTGCGGGCCACTCTGCCGTCTGTGATCGATCGGCAGGGCTATGTGCTAATCGTGTCGTCGGGCGCCGCCTATCTCGCCTTTCCGGGTCTGGCGCCTTACAACGCCGCGAAGGCTGGTGTCGAGCAGTTCGCAAATGCGCTGCGGTTGGAGGTTGCGCACCTAGGCGTCGATGTCGGATCGGCCCACATGTCCTGGATCGACACACCCCTCGTCCGTGAATCGAAAGCCGATCTTTCGACGGTGCGTGAAATGCTGGCGAGCCTGCCCGGGCCGCTGGCCAAGACCACATCGGTCGAAAAGTGCGGCGACGCATTCGTCAAAGGCATCGAGGCTCGCAAGCGCCGCATCAACTGTCCGGGGTGGGTCGAAGTCCTCCGGTGGATACGCCCGTTGCTGGCCACCCGGATGGTCGAGGCACAGACTGCGAAGACCGCTAGCGAATTGCTACCGAAATTGGACGCCGAGGTCGCCGCACTCGGGCGCTCGATGAGCACCCGCACCGACTCGCTGGAAAAGCATTGATCCGCCGCATCGGGGTCGTCGTAGCAATAGTTTCGCTGATCGTCGGGTGCAGCACCAAGGGGTCGGAAGAGGCGCCTAAGTCATCACCGCCGCCCACTCCGGCGGCGGTGACACCCGAGCAGGCGCGTGCCATCGCCAAGGAGGCCTACGTCTACGGCTTTCCGATCGTCGACAACTACCGGGTTCAGTACGCGTATTTCGTGAACAAGGAGAACCCCGAGTACAAGGGCGGCTGGAACGAAATCCACAACACGGCAAGGGTTTACACGCCCGAGGACAAGGCGATCCAGACCCCTAACTCGGACACGCCGTACTCCGCGCTCGGTGCCGACCTGCGGGCCGAGCCGCTGGTGCTGACCGTGCCGCCGATCGAGCAGGATCGCTACTACTCGCTGCAGTTCGTCGATGCCTATACCTACAACATGGCCTACGTGGGCAGCCGTACCACCGGCAACGGCGGCGGGAAATATCTTCTCGCCGGGCCGAATTGGAAAGGGGACAAGCCCGAAGGCATCAACGAGGTCATCCGCTCCGACACGGACCTGGCGTTCGTGCTGTACCGCACCCAGCTGTTCGGCCCGTCCGACATCGACACCGTCAAGAAGATCCAGGCCGGTTATCAAGTCCAGCCATTGTCGGTTTATCTGAACCAGCCGCCACCGGCGCCCGCAGCGCCGATCGACTTCGTGCCGCCGCTGACCCCGGACCAGCAGAAGACCTCGCCGCAGTTCTTCGAGATCCTCAACTTCGCGTTGCGCTTCGCGCCGACGCTGCCGTCCGAGAAGGATTTGCGTGCACGGTTCGCCACCATTGGCATCGGTCCCGACGGAGACTTCGACGCCGACAAGCTGAGCCCAGAGATGCGAAAAGCGATCGAGGGCGGGATGGCCGACGCGTGGGCCGAGTTCAACACCTTCAAGAAGGACAAAGTCGACACGGGCCAGGTGGGCTCGGCGCAGTTCTTCGGCACCGCCGAGGACTTGAAGGGCAACTACCTGTACCGGATGGCGGGCGCAGTGCTCGGCATCTACGGCAACACCGCGGCGGAGGCGCTGTACCCGAGCGCCACGACCGACTCCGCGGGTGCGCCGCTGACCGGTGCGAACAACTACACCTTTCACTTCGCGAAAGATCAGCTGCCGCCTGTCAACGCGTTCTGGTCGCTGACCATGTACGAACTGCCGCAGAGCCTGCTGGTGGCCAACTCGATGAACCGTTATCTCATCAATTCGCCGATGTTGCCCAGCCTGGTGCCCGACCCCGACGGCGGCTACACGTTCTACATCCAGAACGAGTCGCCGGGCATCGACAAGGAGTCCAACTGGCTGCCCGCGCCGGAGGGTCCGTTCTTCGTGGTCCTGCGGCTGTACTGGCCCAAACCCGATGCGCTCAACGGCACGTGGAAGGCACCACAGGCGGTTAAGGTCTAACCCCGAAAGCCTGGGCCGCGCCGGCGTAGATAGCGCTCGAACTCTGCCGCCAACGCATCGCCGTCGATCTTGCCGAGCGCCTCGTTCATGTCGACCTCGGCGTCACCGCGCTCCTCGAGCGACTGGACGTACTCGGCGATCTCGTCGTCCTCTCCCGTCATCTCGCTCACCGCCTGCTCCCACTCTTCGGCCTGGATGGGCAGGTCGGCGAGCGGTACCTCGATATCGAGCACGTCCTCGACACGACGCAACAGCGCCACCGTCGCCTTGGGGTTCGGCGGCTGCGACACATAGTGCGGAACGGCCGCCCAGAACGTCACCGCCGGGATGCCAGCCTGCACGCAGGCGTCCTGAAACACCCCGGCGATGCCCGTCGGGCCTTCGTAGCGGGTTTCCTCCAGGCCGAACGCTTTCGCCGAGTCGGGGGAGTAGGCCGCTCCCGAGACCGGGACCGGCCGGGTGTGCGGGGTGTCGGCCAGCAGCGCGCCGAGGATGACGACGGTGTGCACGTTGAGTTTGTCGGCGATCGCCAGCAGTTCGGCGCAGAACGTGCGCCACCGCATGTTCGGCTCCACGCCGTGCATCAACACGATGTCGCGGTCGGAGCCGGGCGGGCGGCAGTGTGAGATCCGCATCGACGGCCACACCAGCTCCCGGGTGACGCCGTCGACCTGCCTGATCACCGGCCTGTTCACCTGATAGTCGTAATAGGCCTCGTCGTCGATCTCCACGATCGGCTCGGCCTCCCAGATCGCATCCAGGTGCTCGAGCGCGTCGCTGGCCGCATCGCCTGCGTCGTTCCAGCCTTCGAAGGCGGCGACGACGATCGTGTCGTTCAGTTTGGGCATGTCAGGACCGGCTGGCGATGAGCCGCTTGCGCGAAGAGCATCGGACCGGGGCCCGCTCTCATCCGACGGGGTCACCAGGCCAGCGTAAGCCCTGTGTGGCGGCTAGGAGCGCCATCGCCACACAGGCCCGTTTTGCGACGATGAGCGCTCGCGCGAAGAACCGAATTGATAGAGCGACTACCCTGTCGATGTGACTGTTGTGAACGATCGCGCGTACGACACCGATTTGCTCGACACCTTGTCGAAGCGGGTCATGGTGGGCGATGGCGCGATGGGCACTCAGCTGCAGGCGGCCGATCTCACGCTCGACGACTTCAACAATCTCGAGGGCTGCAATGAGATCCTCAACGACACCCGGCCGGATGTGATCGAGACCATCCACCGCAACTACTTCGAGGCCGGCGCGGACGCGGTCGAGACCAACACGTTCGGCTGCAACCTGTCGAACCTCGGTGACTACGACATCGCCGACCGGATCCGGGATCTCTCACAGCGGGGCACTGCGATCGCACGACGGGTCGCCGACGAGATGAGCACCCCGGATCGCAGGCGGTACGTGCTGGGCTCGATGGGCCCGGGCACCAAGCTGCCCACGCTGGGTCACACCGAGTACGCGGTTATCCGCGACGCGTACACGGAGGCCGCGCTCGGCATGCTCGAGGGCGGCGCCGATGCGATCCTCGTCGAGACCTGCCAGGACTTGCTGCAGTTGAAGGCCGCCGTGCTCGGCTCGCGCAGGGCGATGGCCCAGTTCGGCCGCCACATCCCGGTGATCGCCCACGTCACGGTCGAAACCACTGGCACCATGCTGCTGGGCAGTGAGATCGGGGCCGCGTTGACGGCGGTCGAACCGCTGGGCGTCGACATGATCGGTCTGAACTGCGCCACCGGGCCCGCCGAGATGAGCGAGCACCTGCGCTATCTGTCCCAGCACGCCCGCATACCCGTCTCGGTGATGCCCAACGCCGGGCTGCCCGTGCTGGGTGCCAACGGCGCCGAATATCCACTGCAGCCCGACGAGCTCGCTGAGGCGCTGTCGGGCTTCGTCACCGACTACGGGCTGTCGCTGGTGGGAGGCTGCTGCGGCACCACACCGGAACACATCCGCAGGGTCGCCGAGGCGGTCCCCAGTGTGCAGCGCGCGGAGCGCCACATCACCTTCGAACCCGCGGTGGCGTCGCTGTATGCGTCGACACCGTTCGCGCAGGACGCATCGGTGCTGATGATCGGTGAGCGGACAAACGCCAACGGCTCCAAGGCGTTCCGCGAGGCGATGCTCGCCGAGGACTGGCAGAAGTGCCTCGACATCGCCAAGGAGCAGACGCGCGACGGTGCGCACCTGCTCGACCTGTGCGTCGACTATGTCGGCCGCGACGGTGTCGCCGACATGAACGCGCTGGCCAGTCGGCTCGCCACTGCGTCAACGCTGCCGATCATGCTGGACTCCACCGAAACCCCGGTGCTGAAGGCGGGTTTGGAGCACCTCGGTGGCCGGTGCGCGATCAACTCGGTCAACTACGAAGACGGCGACGGCCCCGATTCCCGATTCCACAAGACCATGGAGCTCGTCGCCGAACACGGCGCAGCCGTGGTCGCGCTCACCATCGACGAAGAGGGCCAGGCACGCACCGCCGACAAGAAGGTGGAAATCGCCGAACGGCTGATCGGCGACATCACCGGCAACTGGGGTGTCGACGAGTCGTCGATCCTGATCGACTGCCTGACCTTCACCATCTGCACGGGGCAGGAGGAGTCCCGCAAGGACGGCGTCGAGACCATCGAGGCCATCCGGAAACTCAAGCAGCGCCACCCCGACGTGCAGACCACGTTGGGATTGTCCAACATCTCGTTCGGCCTGAATCCCGCTGCACGACAGGTGCTCAACTCCGTGTTCCTGCACGAGTGCCAGGAAGCCGGCCTGGATTCGGCGATCGTGCACGCAAGCAAGATCCAGCCGATGAACCGCATCGACGACAAGCAGCGCGAGGTCGCTCTCGACCTCGTCTACGACCGTCGCCGCGAGGGTTACGACCCACTCACCGAACTCATGGCGATGTTCGAAGGCGTGTCGGCGGCCTCGTCGAAGGAGTCGCGCGCCGCGGAGCTGGCCAAGTTGCCGTTGCTCGAGCGGCTGGCGCAACGCATCGTCGACGGCGAACGCAACGGGTTGGAGGCCGATCTCGACGAGGCCATGACCGAGAAGCCACCACTGTCCATCATCAACGAGGACCTGTTGGCGGGCATGAAGACCGTCGGCGAACTGTTCGGCTCCGGCCAGATGCAGCTGCCGTTCGTGCTGCAGTCGGCCGAGGTGATGAAGGCCGCGGTGGCCTACCTCGAACCGCACATGGAGAAGTCCGACGATGACAGCGGCAAGGGCCGAATCGTGCTCGCCACCGTCAAGGGCGATGTGCATGACATCGGCAAGAACCTGGTCGACATCATCCTGACCAACAACGGCTATGAGGTCGTCAACATCGGCATCAAGCAGCCCATCAACACCATTCTCGAAGTGGCCGAGGACAAGAGCGCCGACGTGGTCGGGATGTCCGGGCTGCTGGTCAAGTCGACGGTGGTGATGAAGGAGAACCTTCAGGAGATGAACACCCGAGGCGTCGCCGAGAAGTTCCCGGTGCTGCTCGGCGGGGCGGCGCTGACCCGTGGCTACGTCGAGAACGATCTCGCCGAAGTCTACGAAGGCGAAGTGCATTACGCGCGTGACGCGTTCGAGGGGCTGCGCCTGATGGACACCATCATGACCACCAAGCGCGGTGGCGCCGTCGACACCGACAGCCCGGAGGCTGTCGCGGCGCGCGAGAAGGAAGCCGAACGTAAGGCGCGCCACGCACGGTCGAAACGCATTGCCGCCGAACGCAAGGCGTCCGAGACACCGGTCGAGGTGCCCGCGCGGTCGGATGTCGCCGCCGATGTCGAGGTGCCGGTACCGCCGTTCTGGGGTAGCCGGATCGTCAAAGGCGTCGCGGTGGCCGATTACACGAGCCTGCTCGACGAGCGCGCGCTGTTCCTCGGGCAGTGGGGGCTGCGCGGCGTACGCGGCGGCGAGGGCCCATCGTATGAAGACCTGGTGGAGACCGAAGGACGGCCGCGACTGCGGTACTGGCTGGACCGGCTGTCGACCGGTGGCATCCTCGCGCATGCGGCGGTGGTGTACGGCTACTTCCCGGCGGTGTCGGAGGGCGACGACGTCGTCGTGCTCACCGAGCCGAAACCCAATGCGCCGGAACGCTTCCGGTTCACCTTCCCGCGTCAGCAGCGTGACCGGTTCCTGTGCATCGCCGACTTCATTCGGTCCCGCGAGCTGGCGACCGAGCGCGGCCAGGTTGATGTGCTGCCGTTCCAGTTGGTGACCATGGGGCAGCCGATCGCCGATTTCGCGAACGAGCTGTTCGCGTCGGACTCGTATCGCGACTACCTCGAGGTGCACGGTATCGGCGTGCAGCTGACGGAGGCGCTCGCCGAGTACTGGCACAAGCGCGTGCGCGAGGAGCTGAAGTTCCCCGATCACGTGATGGCCGCCGAAGACCCCGACTCCGTCGAGGATTACTTCAAGCTCGGTTACCGCGGCGCCCGGTTCTCGTTCGGCTACGGCGCATGCCCGAATCTCGAGGACCGCGCGAAGATGGTCGAGCTGCTGCAGCCCGATCGGATCGGTGTGACGCTGTCCGAGGAGCTACAGCTTCACCCCGAGCAGTCCACGGACGCGTTCGTGCTGCACCATCCCGAGGCGAAATACTTCAACACGTAATCTGCGGAACAGTTCGGCGCTCTGCGCGGCCCATTAGTCCATCGTCGCGGCCGGACTGCCGGTGAGTTCCGCGACCCTGCCCTTCAACAGGCGCTCGGCCGAGCGTGACCAGCAGTGCCCCGTGTAATGCGTCGGCCGATATTTCGTGTGGCGCCGGTCACGAGAATCGTAACGATTTTCACCGTGCGTCGGACCCATGACAGAATTGCTGTCATGCAAGCGGTGCTGTTCGACATGGATGGCACGCTCGTCGACTCCGAAAAGCTCTGGGACATCTCGCTGGCTGCGCTCTATAAAGAGCTCGGCGGCCGATTGACGCCGGAAGTGCGCGCATCGCTGGTAGGCGGCTCAGCGGAGGACACCATTCACACGGTGTACACCGACCTGGGCCTCGAACTGGATCCGGTTTCGATGGAAGAGTCCATCCGCTGGCTGCATGACTACACGGGCAAATTGTTCGACGCTGGGTTGCCCTGGTGCGACGGGGCGCAGGAGTTGTTGGAAGCGCTTTCGGCCGAAGGGACTCCGCTGGCGCTGGTCACCAACACCCAGCGCGCACTCGCCGACAGGGCGCTGAACAGCATTGGCCACCAGTACTTTTCGGCGACCGTGTGCGGCGACGAGGTGCCGCGGGGCAAACCCGCGCCCGATGCCTATCTGCGGGCGGCCGCGTTGCTGGATCTGCCTCCGGATCTCTGCTTGGCCATTGAGGACTCGGTGACGGGCACGGCCGCAGCGGAGCGCGCAGGGTGCCCGGTATTGGTGGTGCCCAATGATGTAGCAGTGCCCATGGGCCCACGGCGGCGGCACGTGCACTCGCTTGCAAACGTCGACGTGGCCGATCTGCGGCGGGTGTACGCCGAACTCACACAGTTCGGAGAACGCACCGCCTGACGTGGGCGTAAGTGATTGAATGTGATTCTCATCACGCAATGCTGCGGAAGGGCATCACATGACTCACGGACCCGTCGGTGATTCTGCATCCGGCTTGGACTACGAGGAATCCGAACACAGCGGCCGCGTAGTGCGGATAGCCTCTGTCGCCGCCCTTGGCGGCCTGCTGTTCGGCTACGACAGCGCGGTGATCAACGGCGCGGTGTCGGCCATTCAGGACCACTTCCAGGTCGACAACGCCACGTTAGGCTTCGCCGTCGCCTCGGCACTGCTCGGCTGCGTGGTCGGGGCGCTGACCGCAGGACGGCTCGCCGACCGGATCGGCCGGCTCCACGTGATGAAGATCGCCGCGCTGTTGTTCTTCATCAGTGCGATCGGCGCCGGCCTGGCAAACAGTGTGTGGCTGATCGTGGTCTTCCGGGTCATCGGCGGCGTCGGCGTTGGCGTCGCGTCTGTCATCGCGCCGGCGTACATCGCCGAGACTTCGCCGCCACGCATTCGCGGGCGGCTGGGCTCGCTGCAGCAGCTGGCGATCGTGTCGGGCATCTTCCTGTCGCTGGCGATCGACTATCTGCTGGCGCAA
>Ga0207693_10002528_pt1 | contig 15888 bp, 18 predicted proteins | sample LARL81metaG_FD_184347 | JGI IMG/M metagenome (GOLD analysis project Ga0207693, IMG submission 184347) | Corn, switchgrass and miscanthus rhizosphere microbial communities from Kellogg Biological Station, Michigan, USA - LAR L8-1 metaG... | ecosystem: Host-associated > Plants > Roots >...
GGCGGCTTTGCGCGGCGTCATCGCGAAGTACCGCACCCGTTTCGGGCGTCCCTTTGCGTCCTCGTATTCGACGACGGCGACCTCGTCTCCCAGCTCACACTCAAGGCCGGTCTCCTCCTCGACTTCGCGCAGGGCACAGGTCTCGTCGGGCTCGCCCGGGTTGCACTTCCCTTTCGGGAGCGTCCAGTCGTCGTACTTGGGTCGGTGGACGACGAGGATCTCGGAGACCCCGCGCAGTCTCGGCCTGACGATCACCCCGCCTGCCGCGCGAACGAGCTCAGCCGTCAACTCGCGACGAGATGCTCCCGCCGGGCGACGGCGACCGCCTCGAGGCGCGAGTGAACTCCGAGCGCGCGAAGGATCCCGCGAACGTGATTGCGAACCGTTTCCAGGCTCAGATGCAGTTCGCGGGCGATCTGATCCGTCGAGCGTCCGTGCTCCAGCAGGCGCAAGACCTCCGCCTGTCGCGGCGTCAGGTGTGGATGGAACGGCGGCTCCGCGTCGACCTCGATGTCGGAGAGCTGGCCGAAGACCCCGATCACGCGATGGCCCTCGTAGAGGCAGACAGAGCTGACATCGACCGTGACGCGTTCGCCCGCCTGGTCGATCAACACGATGGAGCCGTCGACGTCCTCGTTGCCGACCATGTGCTTCGCGAAGGCTTCCCGGGCGCGGCGCGTGTCTTCGGGCGCCACGACTGACGTCACCTGGCGGCCGCGGACGTCCCCGACCAGCCGTCGCCCGGCGGCGTTCACCCAGCGGATGATGTGGTGCTCGTCGACGACGTAGCTCGGAACATTCACGCGCTCGAGAGCGTCCGGAATGTCACCGCCGATGCCTTTCAGGCGCGACACAGGTGGAACTCTTACGCGAAGCGGACCGTCGCCCATCGTCCTTTCTGGGCGATTTTCGAGAAGCTCGAGCGCCGAGGCAATGTCTTCGTGGAGGCGATCGATTCCGTCGGTTGCGCGTAGCGCCGCGGCGAGGCGCGCCCGACGTGCCGCGATCTCCGCTCTCACGCCTCCGCGCAGCGGGCCTGCGGCATGCTCTGCCAGTCGGGCTCGCCGGCGTGGATGACGTACTCGCGGCCGTCGACTTCGTAGCGAATCGCGCAGAGGGACTCCTCTTCGACCCAGGCCTCCACCTCACGGAGGAGCACGGCGAGATCCCGGGAAGGCCGTCGTAGCCTTGCGGCCACGAGGTTGACGTCCCGCCGCTCTTGCAGCGAGACCGTCCACGTCGACGCGAGCCGGCGGGTCAGGCGCACGGCCGCCGCGAGATCGGCGATCTCGAAGTGGACGAGATCGGCGAGCTCCGTCATCTCAGCCGCTCCCCTCGATACCACGTAGGAGGACTGCGAGATCGTCTCGGAGTCGCTCGAGCGTCGACAGCTGAACTCCAGCCGCGCGCTCCGAGTCGAGCAGGATCAGAGCATCCTCGACAGCCTTGAGCCCGTGCTTGACTCGAAACCGACGGATATCGGCGACAGGTTTTGTGGGAGAGGACGACCCGCCGCCGACGTATCCGCCGACTCGGACCGGCGTGCCGGCCGCGAGGGTGTGACCCCGTCCGTACGTGCTGGGCTTCACGTGACCCACCATCGTCGTTCGGGGCACGCAGTCGCGTGACCGGATTAGGTCATTCAGGGCCTGGGTGTAAGCCCCTTGTTAGGTGGACGTCAAAAACGTGGCAGGAGCTGACGGCGCCGACCCGGAGCGGCGCCGTCAGTCCTCCAGAACGGGTCGCGCACGCCTCAAGCGTCGCGCAGCCTGTGTCCTGCGTAAGCAACGAGTCCGTAGATGATCAGGATGTCCACCGAGAACAGCATCAGCGACCAGATCGGATACGCAGGGACGTAGTACAGCTGCCCGATGGCGTTGACGCTGGCGACCACGATTCCGAACCAGCGAGCGAGCTCGCTGCCGCCGAAAAGCGAGAAGGCAGCAAGGAGCTGACCCACCCCTAGGACCAGCACGATCCAGCCCCAGGTGTTGAGGTTGCTGAACACGAAGGTCTGATGCGCGGTGTAGACCCTCGAGTTCGCGATCGCGAGGATGCCTTCGAGCACGTTGAACGTTCCTGCCAGCCCGAGCAAGATGGCCGCGAACGTGATCCAGCCGCCACCGGTGACGTCGTACTCACTCGCGTCCATGCGTCCGGCGTCATAGCTACTTGTGGCCATGCGTCTCCTTTCGCTTCTGACTGCCATTAGCGAAGCCAACCCCGCTTTGGCCGACATCGTCCGGATGGGATGAACCCCCGCCCGAGGCCGGCTCGACAACGAGCGTGAGGCCGTCCAGCCCGCGCACGATCACGGTGTCGCCCACATCTGCATCGGCGGTCGACCTCGCCTCCCAGAGCTCACCGTTGAAGTGGACCTGGCCTATCGGATGCAGTGGCGCGACGACTTCGGCCCGCTTGCCGATCATTGCCTCGGCGCCGGTCTTCGGCCGCCAGCGCCGGGCGAGCCGACGGCCCCAGATCACCTCTCCGACCTCGCCGACGACGCCGAGGACGACCACGACCAGGTTCGCCGGCCAGGGAACGAAGAGGGCGAGCACGACCGCGAGCAGGAGGACCATCGCCTCCGAAGTGGACTTGGTCAGGTCGCTCCGCACATCGTCCGATCGGGACGAAAGTCGGCGTTCATCCCATCAGGACGATTCGCCTTCACCAGGGTCACGGCATCCTCCGCTGGAGCTGCCACGAAACGAAAGGAAGACCGAATGGAAGAGGCCGAGCGCGAGCTGCAGGACGCCCTGCACGGGCAAGAGCAGGCCGTCGGCGCGAGCGCATAACGAAAGGAGGTCGACACGATGTTCAGACGGCGGCGCCCACTCATGCGCGCGGCTATGGTCGGCGGCGCGGGCTACTACGCCGGCAAGAAGGTCCAAGAAGGTCGCGAGGAGGACGCGTACCGCGATGAGCGGATGGACCAGCTCGAAGCTCAACAAGCGAGCGCCCAGCCCGCGGGGGGAATGTCGGACAACTCGATCGAGCAGCTTCAGAAGCTCGGCCAGCTCCACGAGCAGGGTGTGCTGACGGACGCCGAGTTCGAGGTCCAGAAGCAGAAGATCCTGCAGGGCCTATGAGCACGCCGACACACACAGACGAAGGACTGACGCTCGGCCCGGTGCAGATGCTCGTCGTCGGCTTCGACGACCCTCACTTCACCGGAGAGATTCGCGAAGAGCTCGCGAGGCTCAAGGACAACGACATCGCACGTCTGATCGATCTCCTCCTGGTCAAGAAGAACGAGGATGGAGAGATCGAGGTCCTGCAAGCGAGCGACCTCGACAAGGACGAGGCCGAGCAGTTCGGAGCAATCGTTGGAGCTCTGGTCGGCTTCGGCGCTGAGGGAGAGGAAGGCGTCGAAAGCGGCGCCATCGCCGGCGCCGCAGAGCTCGAGGACGGCCATGTCTTTGACGACAATGCGGTCTGGTACCTCAGCGACGCGGTTCCCGAAGGCACCGCAGCGGCGGTCGCCCTGATCGAGCATCGCTGGGCAATCCCGCTCCGAGACAAGATCGCGAAGGCGGGCGGGATGACCCTCGCGGACGAGTGGATCCACGCTGCCGATCTGATTGCCGTCGGGCTGATCGGATCGTCAAAGGTCGAGGCGTAGAAGGGGAGAGCCCGAGCTCGGGCGAGCCGGTCCTGGGACCGGCTCGCCCAAGGCCGGTGCTGTGCGAATGCGGAGACCACGCGAGCCGAACCACCGAGGCGGAATGAGCCTCGTTCTCTCGGTCCTGGCGCTCGCGGCCGGCCTGGCCGCAATCGCCGCGGGCTGCGGCGGCGGTAAGTCGGCCGAGGAGAAGTGGGCCGACAGCGTCTGCACCGACCTTGGTAACTGGAAGAGCCAGGTCACGCAGGCGACCAACGACATCGCCGAGAAGGTGCGGTCTCCCGAGCAAGGGACGCTCCCCGCGATGAAAGCCGACGTCCAGAAGCTGGTCGACGCGACCCAGCAACTCGCCCAGAACCTCAACTCTCTTGCCGCGCCGAAGACTCAGTCCGGTGCTCAGGCGAAGCAGCAGCTCGAGACGCTCTCCTCCGACCTTCAGACGACGACGGACAAGGCGAAACAGACGCTCGCCACGGTGCCCGAGAATGCGGGGCTCGTCGAAACGGCGAAGCAGCTCGCCCCTCTGGCGCCCGACCTGCAGTCGCTTGCCGCCGAGGCCAAGAGCACGGTCCAGTCGATCGAGGCGAGCTCGAGCGACCTGAAGCAAGGGTTCGACCAGGCCGACTCGTGCAAGCAGCTCCGCTGAGCTACACCGAGAGGCCCCACGTCGCAGCGTGCGTCTCGCCCGGCTCGAGTCGAACGAGGCCGTCGCCGCTTCGAAACGCGTTCGGCGGGCAGGTCATCGGCTCGACGGCGAGGCTCCGCCGGTCGACATCGGGCAGTCCGTCGCCCGTGAAGACCATCAGGTAGTCGAAGCTTCGATCTGCCCAGAGGGACGTCCCGTTCCCGAGCCGAACTCGCGCCCGCCCGTCTTCCTCGCGGGAAAGATCCGTGAAGCAGTGGTCGAGACGCAGCCCGCCGACCTGCTTCGGTGAGCGGAAGTCGAAGTCTGTGCCCTCGACGGGACGGGCGCTCACCGGAAGCCCGCGATCGTCGGACTCCAGGACGCTGCCGGAGGGAACGGTCAGCGTCAGCTCGTCGACGGAGCCGTCCGCCACGGCGAGGTAGGGGTGCGCGCCGGCGCCGTACGGACAGGCTTCGGCGCCGACGTTCGTCGCCTCTGTTCGAACGGTCAGCCCGTCGTCCGCCAACGCATATTCCACGCGAAGCGCGAGCGTGAACGGATACCCGGGCCGAGGGTGGAGCAGATGCGCCATCACGACGCGGTCCGGGTGGCGCTCTGCGACCTCCCAGGTCTCCCAGCGGACGAGCCCGTGGATGGCGTTTCCACGCTCGGGCTCGTCGAGCGGCAACTGCTCGACCCGGCCGTCGAACTCGTAGCGGCCGTCCGCGATCCTGTTCGGCCACGGGATCAGGAGCTGGCCGCGCCCCGAGCTGCAGACCTCGTCCTCGCCGTAGCCGTCGAGGACGGCGCGGCGGCCGGCGGTGTATTCCCGCAGGCCGCCGCCGACCTCGACGACGACGACCCGCTGGTCGCCATGCGCGAGCTCGACCTGTTCGCCCGAAGGTGTGTACCGCTTGTTCAGGCGCGCAGTCCGCGCCACACGATGCGGGCGAACCAGAATGCTCCCGCCACCTTGGCCGCGGTGTTGTGACGGCGGTGCCGCCGGCGTCTCGTCAGTTGCATGAGGGCAGTTTCGCCGATTGACCCGGCCGGATCTTCATCCCCATCGGACGATGCTCCGGCGTGGGCCGCTTCGTACCGTCGCGAGATGATCGCGATCGCGTCGACGACCGTGGATCTGGCGCGAATCCAGTTCGCGACGACTTCGATCTACCACTTCCTCTTCGTGCCGCTGACGCTCGGGCTGGGTCCGCTCGTAGCGATCATGCAGACGCTCTGGTACCGGACGGGCGACGAGGCCTGGCTCCGGCTGACCCGATTCTTCGGAACCCTCTTCCTGATCAACTTCGCGATCGGCGTCGCGACCGGGCTCGTGCAGGAGTTCGAGTTCGGGATGAACTGGTCGGTCTACTCGAAGTTCGTCGGCAACGTCTTCGGCGCGCCGCTCGCGATCGAGGGCCTGGCCGCATTCTTCCTCGAATCGACCTTCCTCGGGCTCTGGATCTTCGGCTGGAACCGGCTCTCGCCCCGCCTTCACCTCGCCACGCTCTGGATCGCGGTGCTGGGCACCTGGCTGTCGGGCTACTTCATCCTGGTCGCGAACTCGTGGATGCAGCACCCGGTCGGCTACAAGCTCGTCAACGGCGAGGCACAGCTGACGAGCGTATGGGCGCTCCTGTCAAACGGGTTCGCCCTGCGCGCCTACCTGCACACGATGCTCGCCGGCCTCATCTTCGGCTCGATCGTGATGCTGGGCATCTGCTGCTGGCACTTCCTGCGCGGCCGCGACGTCGACATCTTCCGCAAGGCCGCGAAGCTGGCGCTGATCGTCGCGGTACCGGTCACGCTGCTCCAACTGGTGGTCGGCAACCGCTTCGGGGAGGCGGTGACGACCGCGCAGAGCATGAAGATCGCCGCATCCGAGGCGCAGTGGAACACCTGCCAGCCGTGCGGCTTCTCGCTCTTCCAGATCGGCGGCTTTTCCAAGAACGACGAGACGCCGAGCTTCTCGATCACGGTCCCCAGGATCCTCTCCTACATGGCCACCGGCTCGTTTAGCGGCCAGGTGCAGGGCCTCAACGAGCTCCAGGGCCAGGAACAGAGCAAGTACGGCCCCGGCAACTACATGCCGAATGTCCGGCTCATCTACTGGTCGATGCGGGTGATGGCGTTCGCCGGTGTGCTGATGTTCCTGATCGCCGCCGCGGGTGGGTGGCTCTACTGGAAGAAGAAGCTCGAGCGGGCGCGCTGGTTCCAGTGGACAGCGCTCGCCGCGATAGCGCTGCCCTACATCGCCGCCACAGCGGGCTGGGTCCTCACCGAGATGGGCCGCCAGCCCTGGATCGTGCAAGGCCTGCTGAAGACGAGCGAGGCGAACTCGCCGAGCGTCAGCACAACCTGGCTCGCCGTCAGCCTCGGTTTCTTCGTCACCCTCTACGTCGTCCTCGGCGTCGTCGACTTCGTGCTGATGCGCCGCTACGCGCGACCCGACCGGCCGGCCCCGCAGGAGGAGCTACCGGTGCCGGTGGCGACCTACTGATGGGCCTTCAGATCTTCTGGTTTTGCCTGATCGCCGTTCTCTGGGGCGGCTACTTCCTGCTCGAAGGCTTCGACTTCGGCGTCGGCATGTTGTTGCCGTTCCTGCCCCGGGACGAACGCGAGCGCGGCGCGATGCTTCAGACGATCGGCCCGGTGTGGGACGGGAACGAGGTCTGGCTCGTCGTCGCGGCCGGCGCGACGTTCGCCGCCTTCCCGGCGTGGTACGCGACGATGTTCTCCGGCTTCTATCTGGCGCTGCTGCTGCTCCTCTTCTTCCTGATCGTCCGCGTGGTCTCGTTCGAATGGCGCGACAAGAGCGAGAGCCCCCGCTGGAGAAGGGCGTGGATGTGGGCCAATGCCGGGGGAAGCGCCGGTATCGCGCTCGTCTGGGGAATCGCGTTCGCAAACCTGATCCAGGGAGTGGCGCTCGACTCCGATCACACCTATACGGGGAATCTCGCCGACCTGTTCACGGGTTACACCGTCTTCGCCGGCCTGGCGTTCGTGATGGTCTTCGCCTTCCACGGCGCGAACTTCCTCACGCTGCGAACCGCGGGCGACCTTTGCGAACGGGCTCAGCGCACCGCCACGGTGCTCGCCGTCCCGGCAGTCGCGGCCGCGGCCGCCTTTCTGATCTGGACGGTCGTGGTCGCGGTCGACCGCAACGACAAGGGCGTCTTCCCGCCGGTCGTGCCCGCCGTGATCGGAATCGCCGCGGTCCTGCTCGCGGCGTTTTTCGTCTATCTGAGGCGCAGCGGGATCGCGTTCGCACTGACTTCGCTCGGCATCGTCAGTGCGGTCGCAACCCTCTTCACGAGTTTGTACCCCAGGGTGATGGTCTCGCACCCGAGCTTCGACAACAGCCTCACGGTCTCGAACGCGGCGTCCGCCCACTACACGCTCGTCGTTCTGACGGTCGTCGCCGCCATCGTCACCCCACTCGTTCTGCTCTACCAGGGCTGGACGTACTACGTCTTCCGCGCCCGCGTGACCGGCGAGGAAGTCGAGTCTCCCGAGGCCCTGGTGGGTGCGGCGGGCGGCTCACGAGCCCGCTGAGCTGTGCAGGCGTTCGACCAGAGGCTGCTGCGACGCGCAAGGCCCGTACGGCGTCTGCTCGTGGCCGATGCCACGCTGGGCCTGGGCGCCTCGATCCTGATCCTGCTCCAGGCGACGCTCCTCGCCTCGATCATCGCGGACGCTTTTTCCGGGGCGACCCTTGCCGACGTGACGCCGAAGCTGGAGCTGCTTGCCGTGACGTTCGCCGGACGCGCGTTGCTTGCCTGGGGCTTCGAGATCGCCGGGCGGCGCGCCGCCACCTCTGTCCTCTCGGAGCTTCGGCTTGCGTTGGTCGAGAGCAGGTTGCAGAAGCAGGCCGCGGCCCTCGACGGGACCGAGGCGGGAGAGGTCGCGGCCTCGGCGGTCCAGGGCGTCGACGCGCTCGAGGCGTACTTTGCGCGCTACCTGCCTCAACTCGTCCTGGCCGTGCTCGTTCCGCTCGCGGTGCTCACATGGGTGGCCGCCATCGATCCCGTCTCGGCCGGCCTGATGCTGCTGACGCTGCCACTCGTCCCGGTCTTCATGTGGCTGATCGGGCGCTACACCGAGGAGCGCACGCGGGAGCACTGGCACGCGCTGCGGCTTCTGTCGACGCACTTTCTCGACGTCGTCCGTGGACTGCCGACGCTGCGCGCCTTCAATCGGAGCAAGGCCCAGGCGACGGCGATCTCAACCGTCGGCGAGCGCTACCGGCGAACGACGATGGCCACGCTGCGGGTCGGTTTCCTCTCAGGATCGGTGCTGGAGTTGGCGGCGACGCTCGGAGTCGCGCTCGTCGCGGTTGCGGTCGGCATCCGGCTGGCCGAGGGCGGCCTCGGCCTCCAGGCTGGGCTGACGGTGCTTGTGCTCGCGCCGGAGCTCTATGTTCCGCTGCGGCAGCTCGCATCCCAGTTTCACGCGAGTGCGGACGGGCTCGCGGTGGCCGAACGCATCCTCGGAATGCTCGACGCGCCAGAAGCTGTTCCGCGCGGCGGCCGCCTGATCCCCCCCAGCCCGGCGAACGCGCCCATCCGGCTGGAGCGGGTCTCGTTCGCATATCCGTCGCGCGAATCACTCGTCCTCGACCGGTTCGACCTCGAGCTGTCGCCGGGCGAGACCGTGGCGCTCGTCGGTCCCAGTGGCGCCGGCAAGACAACCGTCGCCAAGTTGCTCCTCTGCCTCGCCGAGCCCACGGCGGGACGAATCACCGTCGGAGGGGTCGACCTTGCCGAGTGCCGGCCCGGAGCGTGGCGGAGGTCGATCGCCTGGGTACCGCAACAGCCGACCCTCTTCCGCGGAACGGTTGCGGACAACATCCGCCTCGGGGACACCTCGGCAGACGGCTTGCAGGTCCGGGATGCCGCAGTCCTCGCCGGCGCAGATCGGTTCGTCGAGGCGTTGCCTTCCGGCTACGAAACGATGGTCGGCGACGGCGGCCGATCGCTCTCGGCGGGCGAACGCCGGCGGATCGCCCTCGCCCGCGCTTTCGTCCGCGACGCCCAGCTTGTCATCCTTGACGAACCAACCGCAGACCTCGACGGAACGAGCGCCGAGGTGGTTGCCGAGGCGATCGAGCGGCTGCGCATAGGCCGCACAGTTCTCCTGATCGCACATCGCCCCGAGCTCGTCCAGCGGGCCGACCGTGTCGTTGCGCTCGGCGAGGGTGGGCCGGCAGTCGCCTGGAACGAGGCTGCGTGACGGCAACCCTCGGACGTTTGCTGTCGCTTGCCGACGTTCCCCGCTCGAGGGTCGCGGCGGTTGTGGCGCTCGGGTCCCTCACGGTGATCTTCGGCGTCGGCCTGATGGCGACCGCCGGCTACCTGATCTCCCGCGCCGCGGAGCGCCCTCCCGTTCTCTCGCTCACCGTTGCGATCGTGGGTGTCCGCTTCTTCGGGCTTGCCAGACCGCTCGTGCGCTACGTCGAGCGCCTCACCTCGCACGACGTCGCCCTGCGCGCGCTCGAGCGAGCCCGTCTTCGCGTGTACGAACGCCTCGAGCGCCTTGCACCCACCCAGCTGGGCACAGAGCGGCGCGGCGATCTCCTGACACGGCTCGTCTCGGACGTCGATGCGCTGCAGAACCTGCATCTTCGGGGCATCGCACCCCCGCTTGTTGCGCTTTTTGCCGGGACCGCGGCCGTGGGGGCCGCCGCCGCATTCCAGCCGGAGGCGGCGCTCGTGCTCGGCGCGGGTTTGCTCGTCGGGGGAGTGGCCGTCCCCCTGGCCGCCGCGGCGCTGGCCCGTCGAGCGTCAAGGCGCCGGGCCGATGCGCGGGGAGACCTGACGTCGGAGCTCGTCGAGACCCTTGCCGGTAGCGCGGAGCTCGTTGCCTTCGGTTGTGAGGACGAGCGGCTCCGCAGGCTTCGCTCCGCGGATCGAAGGCTGGTGCGGATCTCGCGGCGATCGGCGCTCGCGGACGGAACCGGCGACGGCCTCCGGCTTCTGGTGACCGGAGCAACGGTGGTCGTGGTGCTCGCAGTCGCGGTCTCCGCTCACACAGGAGGCGACCTCAACCGCGTCCTGATCGCGCTGCTCGCGCTTCTCGCACTCGCGTCCTTCGAAGCGGTGCAGCCGCTGCCGGAAGCCCTCCGCGAGCTCGGTGTCACCCTCGCCGCAGGCAAACGAGTCCTCGAGCTGACCGATCGCGAGCCGGCGATCGTCGATCCCGAGCAGCCCCTCCCTCCGCCGATACCGCCGTTCACCCTCGCCCTGGAGAACGTCCGGGTCCGGTACGCCCCGCGGGAGCGGCCGGCGCTGAACGGGTTCAGCATGCGGCTCGAGCCGGGACGGCGGGTCGTGCTGCTCGGCCGAAGCGGGGCCGGGAAGTCGACCGTCGTGAACGTGCTGCTTCGTTTCGTCGATCCCGAGCGCGGCTCCTTCACGATTGCGGGCGAAGACGCCCGGCACTATCGCCAAGAGGATGTTCGACGGCTGATTGCCGTCGCAGGCCAGGATGCGCACCTCTTCTCGGCGAGCATTCGGGACAACGTCCGGCTCGGCGGACCCGAGGCGACCGACGCCGAGCTCGAGCAGGCGCTTCGCTCGGCAAGGATCTGGGACTGGATCCAGTCGCTCCCCGACGGGCTAGACACGCTGGTCGGCGAAGAGGGCCGCGAGCTCTCGGGCGGGCAGTTCCAGCGGATCGTCCTCGCGCGCGCGCTACTCGTCGAGGCGCCCGTGCTGGTGCTCGACGAGCCCACCGCACATCTGGATTCGCCGACGGCCGAGGCCCTGATCGAGGACATCTTTTCCGCAGCCGGCGACCGATCGGTCCTGCTGATCACTCATCGAGGCGAGGGCCTCGACCTCGCCGACGAGCTGCTGGTGCTTGGTGATGACCAGTCGAAAGGAGGACGCGCATGACCGGCAAAGCCGACTTCACCGAGGAGGAATGGGAGCTCGTACGCGAAGGACCGCCGATCGCGGGCATCGTCGCCGTGAGCGCGTCGAGTGGCGGCAGCTTTCGCGAGAGTTGGGCGATCGCGAAGGTGTACGCCGAGGCCCGCAAGGAGCGGGGCGCCAGCCAACTGCTCGACGATCTCGTCGCCGAAAACCCCAAGCCGAAGCGCTACGACTCGGTGGAGGAGGCCGAGACGCAGGGCCTCGAGCGCCTTCGCGAGGCGGTGGTAGTCCTCGAGCAGAAGGCCAGCCCAGGAGAGGTGGCCGGTTACAGGCACTTCACGCTCGACGTCGCCGCACGAGCCGCCGAAGCGCATAAGGAGAGAGGACAGCTGGTGAGCGTCAGCGTCGCCGAGCGCGAAGCGATCGAGAAGATCGCGGCCAGCCTGAACCCGAGCTAGTTTTTGAAGGGACTGTCCCCGAACGGGGACTGTCCCTGAAACCGCCCCGGTAACAGAACCGTTTTTAGGGACAGACCCCTGGCGGGGTCAGTCCCTCTAGGCCCTCCTAGTCGTAGGAGACTTCGGTTCTCGCGACGAGGTCCGGCAGGCCGCGTCTGCGTTCGTCGAAGAGCACGGTCACGTAGCCGAGGAAGAACGGCACGATCGAGATCCAGGTCGCGAGCACCCGGACGATTGCCCGCCATACGGACGGCGGCTTGCCGGCCCGATCTCGCACGTGGACCTGCATCACCTGCATGCCGGGCGTGCGACCGGTGCCGCTCCAGAAGAACACCAAGTACGCACCCGCGACGAGTGCGAAGCCGCTACCGAGCAACGTTTCGACGAGCCAGGTCGGGCGGAGCCCGCCGACGAGGTAGGACACCAGGCTGAGCACTCCGGCGATGAGCGCGAAGACGAGTGTGATCGCAAGCCCGTCGATGCCGAGCACGACGGCCCGAGTCGCCAGTCCCGCGAAACGCGAACTGCCTGCCTCGGATCGCCGGCCAACGCGGATTCGGTCATCGAGCACCCGCGCGCGACTTCGAATGTCCGACGCCATCTCATCGGCCAGCCCGATGCTCTGCTCCGCGAGCGCCGCCCGCAGCTCGGGGCTTGCAACGACCTCCTTGATCGCGTGCCGCACCTCGTCGCTGCGGACGAGGCGATCCACGGTTTCCTTCGTCCGAGGGCTGGCGAGGATCTGCTCGACGGCAGAATCGAGCGCGCCGGTCTCCGCCAGTTCGAGAGTCACGCGCTCGAGGACGTGGTGCTCGGCGATCGAGCGCGCGAGCTCCTCGGGCAGGTCGCTCGCGAGAGCACGGTCGACCAGCTTCGAGAGTTCGGGGACGAGATGCTCGTCCGCGGCGGCTTCGATCGGACCCCTTGAAACCCGTGCGGCGGCGCGCGCGGGGAAGAACGCGAGCCGTCCTGCGGCCCCGAACCGGGAGCGGCGGCCGTCTCTCGCCACCCGCGCTCAGGCAGCCGCCGCAGCGTACTTGGACGCGCCGAGCCGCTCCAGCAGGTGGTCGCCCACTCGGAGCGAGTTTGCCATCGCGGTCAGCGCCGGGTTGACGGCCCCGATGCTCGGGAAGACGCTGGTGTCGACGACGTAGAGGTTGTCCAGCTCGTGCGCGCGGCAGTCGGCGTTCAATGCCGACGTCGCAGGATCGTCGCCGAAGCGGCATGTGCCCGCCTGATGGGCGCAGCCGGCGAACGGGATCTCGTTCTTCATGTACGCGAACCGGTGGAACAGGTGGCCCTCGTTCATGTCGAGCTTGCCCAGCAGTGAGCGGAGCTTCCCGTAGAGCTGCTTCTTCGCCTCTGCGTTCGTCTCGTTGTAGCTCAGGGTGAGCTTGCCGTCACGGTCGACGCTGACCCGGTTATCGGGCCGCGGCAGGTCTTCGGTGGAGAGCCAGAAGTCGATCGCGTGCCGTGCGACCCGCTCCAGCGTCCACTCCGGCGCCAGCTTCGTCTCGCCCGGCTTTTCGCCGTGGAACATCGGCGCCTGCGACTTGCCGACCATCTGAATATTCCCGAGCGGGTAATCGAACTCGTCGCTGCCGAAGTAGAAGTCGTTCAGCCCGAGCGTCTTCTGGTAGACGGTCGGGTTCTCCTCGCGCGAGAGCGCCAGGACGGCGACGCTGTCGTGGAACATGAAGTTGCGCCCGACCTGGTCGGAGCCGTTCGCGAGCCCGTTCGGGTGCTCGTCGCTCGCGGATTCGAGCAGCAGCTTCGCCGTGTTGGCCGCGCCACAGGCGACTACGACGAGGTCGCCGGCGAGGGTTTCGGTCGCGCCGTCGCGTTCGACGACCACGCCGGTAACGGCCGTGCCGGCCGGGTTCGTCTCGAGCTTCACCGCCCTGGCGTTTCTCAGCAAAGTGACGTTGTCGTGTTCGAGCGCAGGCCTCACGCCCATCACCTCGGCATCGGCCTTCGCGTGCACGACACAGGGGAAACCGTCGCAGTTGGCGCAGCGCACGCACTTGCTGTAGGCCATGTTTTGTTCGTCGAGCAGGATCCCGCAGGGCGCGTGGAACGGGTGGTAGCCGGCGGCTTCCAGCTGGTCCGAGAGCTGCTGGATTCGCGGCTCGTGCGAGACAGGGGGATGCGAATACGGTGCGCTGGCGGGCGGCTCGGTCGGGTCTTCGCCGCGCGCTCCGTGCACCTCGTACATCTGCTCGGCCTTCGTGTAGTAGGGCTCGAGCTCGTCGTAGGAGATCGGCCAGGCCGGCGAGATCCCGTCGTGGTGGCGAAGCTCCCCGAAGTCCCTCTCGCGGAGGCGGTAAAGCGCGGCCCCGTAGAGCTTGGTGGCGCCGCCCACGAAGTAGTGAATCTGCGGCTGGAACGGCTTCCCTTTGCTGTCGTACCAGGTGTCTTCCGAGACGTAGCGGTTGTCCACGAACACGTCCTGCGCGAGCCAGTTCTGAGGCTCGCGTGGGAGCCAGTCACCCCGCTCTAGCAGGAGGATCTTCTTGCCCGAGGGCGCGAGATGGCGCGCCAGGGTGCCGCCTCCTGCTCCCGTCCCAACGATGATCACGTCATATTGATCCATACACCCTCCGGTCCGACCTTGGCGATGCCGCCCTCCGGCGATGATTCCGAAGCCGCCCGGAAGGTGCATCGTCCCGAGAGGATGAAGCAGCCAGGCGGCGATTCGAGGAGATTGGGACCAGCGGCTTGGCTTGCCGCTCTAGTGTTGGGCGCGCGGTGGCTTGCGATCGGCGCCGGGCTCGTGATTGCCCTGATGGTCCGCGCCGGACACTTCACGGGCTGGAGATGGTGGCGCATCTTCAGCGCCGGCGCCGAGGAGACCTCGAAGGAGCTCGAACGGGCTCGTGCCGAGGCCGAGCAGGACCTCCTCGAGACCTCCGACGAGATGGTCGAGGCGATGGCGGAGGATCTCCCGGCCGGCGGAGTCGTCAATCAGATGTGGGATGTGGTTCTGATGCCGGGACGCTTTGGTTTCAGAGTCGCGACGACAGTGCTCAAGCGCGGCGACACCCGCGACTGAGTCCGCGATACTGCTTTTCAGGCGACCAGATCGTGGATGCCCCTCCCGATCAGGATCACGCCAACGACCATCAACGCGACGAGCCCGATCGTGCGGGAGTTCCTGAGCAGCCATCGTCTCCAGGCGGCGAGCCGCTCAGCGGAGCGTTCGGGTGCTGCCAGCGCCAGCACGATCGGCGCGGAGATCGTGGTGATCGAGGCAAGCGCAAAGACGATGAAGGCCACGACGGCGTCAGCCGTCGAAACGTGTGCCTTGAGGATCTCGATCGCCGCGGCCACGGTCAGCGAATACGTGAGCATGAACGAGCCGACGAGGACGGCGAGCAGCCAATTCGTCCGATCGAGACGCGCAACCCATTTGGGGGTCTCTACGCTTGCCGTTCTCCTGCTTCGGCGACGGAAGGCGCGCGCCGAGGCGATCAAGACAACGCAGCCGAGCACGATTTCCACTGCTGAGGCGGTGCGAGATGGAGTTGTTTTGTGCGAGCTGAAGTCCTGACCGTGAAGCACGAAAACCGCGATCGCGCCGATCACCGCGATCGCCAGAAGCCAGCCCGCGACAAAGGCGATCGCTCGCCGTCGGCCTGCAGGCATGGTCAGCAGGACGATGACCGTTACGACGGAAACCGGACTGCAAACGGCGACGGCGAGACCGAGACCGAGGACACTGAGAATCAGCGTCTGCAGCGCTGCTGCACCCCTTCATCGCTTTCTTTACCGGCGTGGTCGACCCGACAATACGGATGATCGGGTCAAAACCAACCAAGGCAAGTGTCCGAGACATCGCCCCGACAGGATGATGCGGGCTGCCGAAAGGAGCGCGAGTCTTCCGGTCGAGAGACGAGGAGGCCCGTGAGCGCAGCGTATGGGACAAGCCGAGCTCGATCGACCAGGCAGAAGGCTCTTGGCTGATCGAGCGACGACCGAGAGGTCGGCCGCGAAAGCCGAGGAGCGGCTGGCCCCGCTCGTTCCCCCGCCAAGGCAGGCTGAAGTGAGAAGCGCGATGCGAGGATGAGCAAGAAGCGCGGATTGCTTGTCTGGGTCTTGTTCGCGTTGGCGACGATCCTGCTTTTCGTTTCGTCGCTCACGGTCTGGGCGAAGCGCCAGCTGCTCGACGACCAGGCCTGGGCAAACTCGTCGACGCAGCTGCTGGCGAACGACCAGGTTCGCGGCGTGATCGCGCAAAAGCTCAGCGACGCACTCTTCCAGCGAGTCGACGTCGAAGCCCAGCTGCGCGAGCGACTGCCGGCGCAA
>Ga0207693_10002529_pt1 | contig 15888 bp, 16 predicted proteins | sample LARL81metaG_FD_184347 | JGI IMG/M metagenome (GOLD analysis project Ga0207693, IMG submission 184347) | Corn, switchgrass and miscanthus rhizosphere microbial communities from Kellogg Biological Station, Michigan, USA - LAR L8-1 metaG... | ecosystem: Host-associated > Plants > Roots >...
TACCAGCACCGCGCGACCGGCCGGACGATCCCGGTCATCGTGCTAGAACCGGTCCCCTGACGCCTCACGGCCGCAGGTGAGTCACCGAAACGCCGTGCTCGGCGGTGAGCCGGGCGGCGACGAGCGATCGGTGGCAGGCCTCCGGATCGCGCTCGACGCAGAACAGAGCGCCCGCGCCATCGGCCGGCAGCTCGCTCGCCAGGCGCTCGACGCCGACCGGGTCGAGGATCTCCTCGATGTAGCGGCGGGTGTACTCGGGCGCGAGCTCGACGCGGGATCGCGTGCCGACGCCCTGGCGCGCGTCCTCGGCGTATTGAAGATGACGGAGCTCGGTCGTTGGCGCCAGCTCGAGATGGTGCCGGTACTCGATTCCTGCTTGCGCCAGCGCTTGCTGGAGTCGCGCTGAATTCGCCCAGGAGTACTCACGACCTCGCACGCCACGCCGCTGGCGCACGTCGAGCAGCACCCGAACGTCGGCGCCCTCCAGCGCCTCGAGAAACGACGACAGGTCCCACCCGTAGACCCCGATCGTGACTATCCGCCGCGCGGTCAAAGCGTCAGCTGCGGCCGATCCGACCGTCGCCCGACAGCGAGAACCCCGGCAGCCCGAACTCTGACTCGAGCAAGCCGGGGACGGACTCGAGCTCGACCGGCGAGGTTGAGCTGCCGGTAGGAGTCTGGGTGACGAACGCGAGCTCGTTCCAATCGCTCAACGACAGTCGCGTGCCATCCGGGCGATGCCTGGTCACGTTCAGCCCGGTGACGAATGGTGAACGCGGGTGGGTCGACGTAAACCAGTTGCTGGTCTCGACGTCGATCCGCGGGACTGGCTCGGGGACGAACCCGTACAGATCGGTCCAGCCCGCCCCGCCGGCCGTCTGCAGCACGAGCTCTTCGCCTTCGGGCACGACGCGGAACCTCCAGCCCGACTGCTCGTGAACCTCGCCCGGACCGAACGGGATCGGCTCGAGCAGCGTTCCTGACCCGAACCCGACGTCCGCGTGCCACACGTGGCCTTCGGCGCGGACGCGCAGGACCAGGTGTGTCCGTGGCCGGATCGTCCCGGGCGGAGCCCCGACGCGGACCCTCGCGAGCATCAGGTCGACCTCGGCCCCGAGGGACTCGAGCGCCGACTTCAGCAGGAGGTTGTGCTCAAAGCAGTAGCCCCCACGGCGTTCATCGATGAGCTTGCGGTGCAGGGTGTCGGGGTCGAGCGAGACCGGCACGCCGCGGTGCGGGTCGAGGTTCTCGAACGGGATCGCGACGATGTGGGCCCGGTGGATCTCCCACAGTCCCGGCCGTCCGTCGACGCCGATCCGCTGGGCGTACGCGTCGAAGTCGAATGTGGCTCGCTCGGCGATGGGCGGGAGTGTGTCAGCCGTAGCCCGAGTGCAGGAACCCGCGGGCGCTCGGCGTGCATTTGAGCCGCTGTGGGGCCCGCGCGACCGGGCATCCCCGGAGGCTGTTGCGCGGGTAGCGCCGAGGTCCACGAACCGAACCCGTACCGAGAGGGACCTCTTGCGCGACGGGATACGTAACAGCGACGATGTCACCCACCTATGCACCGAGGCTCAGGTGCACCCCTCCCGTTGTCCAGCACCGCTGACAGCTTGGTGGCGAGCGGCCCGCTGCCTCGAACGCGCAGGCCCAGGTCGCGCAGCGAGCGCGCGCTGATCCGTGGCGCGCTCGCCGGCTCGGAAGCCGATCTCGAGAAGCTGTTCCGCGCTCACTGGCCGCGGGCCTACCGGGCGGCGTTCCTGATCGTGCACGACCACGCCGCAGCGGAGGACATCGCCCAGGAGGCGTTCGTGCAGGCGATTCGGCGGCTGGACAGGTTCGACCGCCGGCGGCGGTTCGCGCCGTGGCTTGGCGCGATCGTGGCCAACCGGGCGATCGACTGGCTGAGGGCTCGGACCGCGCGGCGCGAAAGCGGCCAGGAGCCACCTGACATGGCGGCGGCGGACACGCCCGCCGGGGCCTATTCCGAAGAGGTGCTGACAGCACTTGCCGAGCTTTCGCCCGAGCACCGCGCCGTGGTCGTGATGCGTTACGTCCTCGAGTACACGCCGGGCGAGATCGCCCAGGCTCTGGACCTGCCGCGCGGCACGGTCAACTCGCGGCTGCGACGCGGCCTTGACGTGCTTGAGTCCAGGCTCGAGAAGGCGGAGCCCGCATGAACGCGCAGCGGGCACTCAGCAGCTTCCGCGCGCCGGAGGAGACGGCAACCCAGGAGCGGACGTGGACCGTGGTCCGCGATGCCTACCGGATGCGCGAGCCGGTCCGCCGCCGGCGCCCTCACAAGCGGCTGCTGCTCGCTCCGGCGATCGCGATCCTGCTCGCCGCGGTGACGCTGTCGCCCGCCGGCGCAACCGTGGGGCGTTGGATCCGCCACGCGCTCGGGGTCCCGCACGCCGCGCCGGCGCTGTTCAAGCTGCCCGCATCGGGGAGCGTGCTGGTGACAGGGGCAGGCGGGACATGGACGGTCGCGGCCGACGGGTCGAGCCGGCGTCTGGGGGCCTGGCGCCAGGCGAGCTGGTCTCCGCACGGGCTTTTTGTGGTCGTGACACGAAACGATGAGCTCGCGGCGGTGGACCCACACGGCACGCTTCACTGGACGCTCGCGCGACCGGCCGTCCACGACCCGCAGTGGTATGTCCCCACTGGCTATCGGGTCGCGTACCTGTCGGGGCACGCGCTGCGCGTGGTCGCCGGAGACGGAACCGGGGATCACGCGCTCGCCACCGGCGTCGCCTCGGTCGCGCCGGCTTGGCAGCCCGGCAGCGACTACCGCCTGGCGTACGTCACTCGCTCGGACACGCTGGTAGTCCGTGGCGCCGACAGCAAGCGGATCATCTGGACCGCGCCGCTGTCAGGCCCGGCTCGTGAGCTTGCCTGGTCGTCTGACGGGCGCGAGCTGCTCGTCGTCACCGCGAGCCACGCAAGCCTCTACGACCCCGGCGGCCGCATGATCACATCGATCGCGGCATTGCCGGGTGCGCCGATTCGGACGGCCTCGCTGGCCCCGGACGGCAAGACGCTCGCGCTGATTCGCGGGATCACCGACCAGGACGCGGTCATCCTCAACCTGGCCGACCCGACCGCTCAGCCGCGCCGCGTGCTGTCGGGCGCCGGTCTGCGGCAGCTCGCATGGTCGCCCGACGGCCGTTGGCTGCTGGTGAGCTGGCCCGCCGCCGATCAGTGGGTGTTCGTGCGGGTCGCGGGCATGCCGAGGATCGCCGCCGTCTCGCGCATCGCGCGCCAGTTCTCAGCGCGCGCCGCGCGAGCCTCCGCGCAGGATGGGTTCCCGCGCATCGAGGGGTGGTGCTGCACTACGAGCGGGACTGCGGGCTGATCGCAGCGCAGGCTCGCCCCGGTAGGCGGACGTCGTCAGCGAGCTGAGCGGCGGCCGCTCTGCAACCGGCACGTCGGCGATCGTGTCATCGCGCCAGGGACGGAGATAGCGGCCGCACACCACCAGTGGCCGCTCGTGCAGGCGATTCTCCACCGCTGCGAGCACGGCGTAGGACATTTCGCCGAGCGCTCGCAGCGGCTGATGCCGGTTGTGGCGGGTGCCGAGGCGGCACTCGGCGAGCGCGTCGAGCCCGCATCTCCGCAGCGCGTCGATCAGGACCGCGATCTCGACCCCGTAGCCCGAGGCGAACGGGATCGACTCGAGCAGCGACCGGCGACCGGCAAATTCGCCGGCCAGCGGCTGCGTGAACCCCGCGAGGCGCGGCTCGTGGAGATTGAGCAAGGGACGGGCCATCAGCTCGGTGACGCGGCCGCCCTCGTTCGGCATCTCGGTCTCGCCGACGCGCAAGGGGCGATCGAACGCTCCCTTGACCAGCGACACCGACGGGTCGGCCAGCAACGGGCCCACCAGCCCCTGGAGATGTCGCGGGTCCGGGTCGGCGGTGTCGCCGTCGAGAAAGCAAACGATCTGACCGTCGCTCGCGTGCAGAGCGCGCCACATCGCGTCGCCCTTGCCAAGCGCCGGGCCGTACGCGGGCAGCAGCTCGTCCTGCTGAAGTACCTCCGCTCCGCACGATCGGGCTATCGCCGCGGTGCCGTCGTCAGACGCCGCGTCGATCACGACGACGTCATCCACCACTCCGGCGCGGACGAGTGGACCGACCGTGTGGTGCAGCACGCCGGCGATCGTCTCGGCGCATTCCTTGGTCGGGATGATCACGGTCACGGAGCTCGCGCCTTTGGCCTCGACAAGACGAGCGACCGGGAAATCGGCGGCGTCGTAGCGGCGGCGCTCGGCCCACGTCGCGACCGCCATGTCGACCGCAAGGCCGCGTCCGGCCCTTCCGTCCAGCCGAGCGGAGGTTCGCACCCGGACGTCGCCCGCGCGCCTGACCGGGATTCCGTGTTCGCGAAGGCGCTCCTCGAACGCGGCGTCCTCGAGCGACGCGATCGGCTCGAGGCCTCCGACCTCGCGATACGCGGCCGCCGTGACCGCCAGCGACGCCCCGGCGAAGTGATGGTGTGCGGCGTCCGGGTCGAGCTCCCGGACGCGCGCCAACCTCGCGGCCGCATCGCGCCGTCGCCGGCGCAGTACGCCGGCCGCCAGCTGGTCCTCGCCGTCGAGCTCGATCAGCCCCGCGATCGCGACAGCGCCGTCGGCGAGGTGATCGAGCTGCCGCGCCAGCCAGTCGGGCGCCGGGCGCGAGTCCGCGTCGGTGCACGCGATCAGCCCTTGCTCGCGCCCGAGCTCGAGCAGGCGGTTCGCGGCCGCGTCCATTCCTGCCTGGCGAGCCGCGCCCGCGCCCGCACCGGGACCCTCGATCAGCGTCAGCTCCAGCCCCAAGGCCTGGGCGGCCTCCCTGGCGGCCAGGTCGGTCTCGTCGGTGCAGCCGTCGAGCACTACGATCGTCTCGAAGCTGCCCGGTGCGACAGTCTGCGCCGCGAGCGCCTCGAGGCAGCCGGCGATGTGGTCCTCCTCGTCGCGCGCGGGGATCACGATTACGGCGGCTAGCTCCATGGCGCACCTTGCTTGATCAGCTCGGAGCCGCGTTCGTAGTCAGCGTCGGCCTCGTGCGTCAGCACGCCCACTACCTGCCCCTCGCGCGCGTACCAGACCGTGAAGCCTCCGCCTACGTGGCGCTCGAGCCGGGCCTGGTCAAAGCCGTCGCCCCAGGCCGCGTACTTCAAGGTGCGCGATCCGATTGTCGACCAGAATCCCGGCACCTGGTCCCACGCCGCGTGCTTGCCCGCCGCGGTCGCACCTGCGATCTCACCCTGCGTGAGGGCGTCGCCCCAGTGCTCGACGCGCAGGGGCCGGCCGGCCGCGACGTTCTGCGCTCGGCAGACGTCACCAGCGGCGAGCACGTCGGCCCTCGCCGACCGCATGTCGGTGCTGACGGGAATCGCTCCGTCGGCAAGCTCGATGCCCGTCGTGGCGGCGGCCAGCTCGCCGCGTGGAGCTACGCCCGTCGCCATGACGACCACGTCGCCAGACACGCGGCTGCCGTCCGCGACCACGTCGAACTTCCCAGCCGACCGCTCGATTCGCTCGACCGCCGTGCCGAGATGGAGCGCCACGCCCTGCTCCGCCAGCCAGCGCGCCAACGTGGCGGCCGCTTCGTCGCCGAGCCGCGCGACGTTCGGCGCGGTCTCGTCGGACACCAGTTCGACCCGGTGGCCGCGCATCCGCAGCGACGCGGCGATCTCGCAGCCGATGAACCCCGACCCGATCACGATTGCGGATTCGCCCCGGCCGAGCCGGTGCTGCAGCTCTCGCAGGTGATCGAGGGTGCGCAGCACGCGCACTGCCGGGTCGTCGGCGCCTTGCACGGGCAGGCGGGTGGGCTCCGCACCCGTTGCCAGCACGAGCTGGCGGTACTTGAGCTCACGCCCGCCGGACAGGGTGACGCCGTGTGCGTCGGCGTCAAGCGCCACGGCGCGGCCGCTGATCAGCGAGACATCGTGCTCGGCCAGCCAGCTCTCGCTCTCGAGCGGCAGGTCCTCCTCGGTCGACTCGCCGCGGAGGAGCTCCTTGGTGAGAGGAGGTCGCCGGTAGGGCATCCGGTGCTCGTCGCCAACGATTGCGACCGGGCCCTCGCCGCCGGCTTCGCGGTACGAGCGGGCCGCGGACAGCCCGGCCGGACCGCCGCCGATCACCAGCAGGGACAAGCACCCGCTCATCGGCAGAAGACCTCGAGCAAGTAGTCGTCGGTCCCCCCGCGCCCGACGCGCTTCAGCCACGGCACGCTCGCGAGCGCGGCGTGTGCCTGCTCGGCGTCGCGCGGGCGCTCGGGGCCGGGCGGACGCCAATGAACGGCCACCAGGCGCGCACCCGCGACCATGCAGCCCTGCAGCAGCGAGAGCATCCCGGCGAGCTCCTCGTCGGACAGGTAGTAGAGGATCTCGGAGGCGACAACCAGATCGAACTGCAGCCGCGGCACCGCCGCCGGGATCGCGCCGACGATCTGATCCACGGCGGGATGTCCCGCCAACCGGGAGCGGGCGGCGGCAACGGCCGTGGGGGAGACGTCCACGGTCACGAGCCGTTCGCAGCGCGGTGCGAGCATCGCGCTGAACACTCCGATCGACCCCCCCAGCTCGAGCGCGCATGCGAACCGGCCGGGGCCGCATGCCGCGAGCGTCGTCGCGTACTTGGCCCGCTCGTACTCGCTTGCCAGGTACCCCCAGGGATCCGGATCAGCGCGGTAGCGCGCCTCGAAGTCCTCCGCGGACATGAAGCTCATTGCGCGAGATCGTCGAGGGTGGACGACCCGGCCCGGCCGAGCATCGGATCGAGGCGGTGCTGCAGCAGGAACACCTCGAGGTCCCGGCGGCATCGGTCAAGCGTCGTGGCGCGTGCAAACGGCCACGATCCACACGCCCGCGCGGCCTCGTCGAGCAGCACGCCGCACTGCTCGGCGATCGCTGCCCTGGCATGGAGGGCAACGCCGGGAAGGTCCTCGCCGCTGTCCATCGCCCGCGCGGCGGCGTCGATCCACAGCGAGATCGTCCGCTGGGCCGTCTGCATGCGTCCCGCGGCGAGCGCCTCCAGCTCTCCTCGCCCCGGCTTGCCGGCAAGCTCGTCGAGCGCCGCCTCGACTGCGGCGTCGGCCATGCCTGCCCAGGTCGCGGCGGTGCGCAGCGCGTCGCGGGAGAACCACGGCTGCTCGCTCAGCGCGCCCGGCCCGCCAAACCTGGCCAGCACGGGCGCGTCGTGGAACACGACCCGGTGCGACACCGACGCGCGCAACCCGTAGCCCCGATACCAGCTCTCGTCGACCTCCACGCAGTCGTCATCACCGAGGTCGATCCACACCGCCAGCGGGGCGCCGCCGTCGGGATCCCGGGCCAGCACGAGGGCTCGATCCAAGCCTCCGGCACCGGAGCAGAAAGTCTTGACGCCGCGCAAAGCCTCGCCGCCGGCCACCTTCACAACAGCCGCGGGCGGGCCTTCGCCGGGGCGGGGGTCGCCGCCCCAAACTCCGGCGCGCAGCGCGCCGGCGTGGATCGCCGTGAGCTCGTGGTCGCGCAGCTGCGGGGGCGCCTGGACAAGCAGTCGCTCGACCGCGTTGAGGTGTCCGTCGAAGATCCGCCCGACCGACCCATCCGCGCGCGCGACCTTGCGAACTAGCTCGAGCTCGGCCGCCGCCGGGGGCCTGACGCTCTTGGGCTGGGCATTCCATGCGAGCGCCCCTGCGCGCTCGAGCGACGCGATCTCAGATTCCGGAAAGCGCGCGACTGGATCCTGGTCGCGGTCTGAAGCGGTGGCGGCGATCAGCTCGAGCGCCTCGCCGAGGTGTTCCGCCACGTCGCGAGATGTGCCAAAGCCGACGCTCACTCAAGCGCCCCTAGCTCGAGGCCGTCCGCACGGGCCTGCGCAGCGGCCAGCTCTACGAAGGCGACCGTCTGCGCGGCGCCGGTGCGGCGCGCGCCGGGGCCGATGCCGTCGTGCGCCAGCACGATCGCCCCTTCCTCGAGCCGGTCGCGAGTGACTTCGAACATCCGCCCGGCGTCGTCACCCCGCCAATCGTGGGTGTCGACCGTCCAGTGGACGATCCTGAGGTTGTGTTCTGAGGCCACGCGGCCCGACCACCACGCGAGGTCGCCCCAGGGCGTGCGCCACAGGGTCGGACTCACGCCGAGCCCGCGAAGTCGCGCCAACGCCTCTGACGTGTCTTTGCGACCCCACGCGATGTCTCGCGACGGGTGCCGAGCGTGCTCGCCGCAATGCAACCCGACGGTGTGTCCTTCATCGGTCATCCGGGCGACCAGATCCGGCCGCCGGGCGGCGCGAGGCGCGATCACGAAGAACGTTGCGCGCGCGCGAAGGCGAGCGAGCAGGTCGAGCAGGCGGGGAGTCCAGACCGGGTCTGGACCGTCGTCGAACGTCAGTGCAATCACCTTTGTTGCCTACCCCGTCGGACGCCCCGGAACCCGAAGAAGCGCCCCCTCGGCAACGATTCGTGTGTTCCGAAGCGATGCCCGGGTAGGCAAATCGAGAAGTTGAGAACCGAAATTGGAGGCGCCATGCCAGACAACTTGAACTCGAAGAAGATCGCGATCATCGCCACTGACGGCGTCGAGCAGGCGGAGCTCGTCAAGCCGCGCGAGGCCGTGGAGAAGGCCGGCGGGAAGACCGAGCTGCTGTCGCTCGAGGCCGGTCAGATCCAGGCCATGAACAGCGACATCAATCCCGCCGACAAGTTCGACGTCGACAAGGCGATCACGGAAGCGTCAGCTGATGACTACGACGGTCTGATCCTGCCGGGCGGCACCGTCAACGCTGACAAGCTACGAACCAGCGATGACGTGGTCTCGTTCGTCCAGAGGATCTTCAAGGACGGCAAGCCCGTCGGCGTGATCTGTCACGGTCCATGGACTCTGGTCGAAGCCGACCTCGTGCGCGACCGCACGCTGACCTCGTGGCCAAGCCTGCGGACCGACATCCGCAACGCGGGCGGCAACTGGGTCGACGAGGAGGTAGTCGTCGACCAGGGCCTCGTCACCTCGCGCAAGCCCGACGACCTGCCGGCGTTCTGCGACAAGATCGTGGAGGAGTTCGCCGAGGGTAAGCACGAGGTTGCATCAGCGGGAGCCACGAGCAGCTCGTGACCCGGTTCGGCTACACGATGATGACCGAGCAGTCCCGGCCCGATCGGCTCGTGCGCGACGTCGTGCGGGCCGAGGAGGCCGGCTTTGACTTCTCGGTATGCAGCGATCATTTCCAGCCGTAGTTGGAGGAGCAGGGCCACGCCGGCTATGCCTGGTCGATCCTCGGCGCCGCCGCACCGGCCACCGAGAAGATCGGGCTGATGACCTACGTCACGTGTCCGACGCTCCGCTACCACCCGGCCGTCGTCGCCCAGAAGGCCGCGACCATGCAGATCCTGTCGGGCAACCGGTTCCGACTGGGGCTGGGTTCTGGGGAGAACCTCAACGAACACGTCGTCGGCGAGCGCTGGCCGGCAGTGGGCGTGCGGCACGAGATGCTCAGCGAGGCGGTCGACATCATCGCGGGACTGTTCGAGGGCGACGGCGCGGTCAACTACCGCGGCCGGCATTTCGACGTCGAGCAGGCCAAGCTGTGGGACCTGCCCGACGAGCGCGTCCCGATCGGGATCGCGGTCTCGGGCGAGGACTCCTGTCAGCTGGCCGGGCGCAAAGCCGACCTGATGGTCGCCGTCGAGCCCGAGGCCGAATTGGGTGAGATGTTCGACGCGGCGGGCGGTGCCGGCAAGCCCCGGGTGGGGCAGGTCGCACTTGCCTACGACACGGATCGCGACGCCGCGGTCCGGACGGCGCACGAGCAGTTTCGGTGGTTCGGGCTGGGTTGGAAGGTCAACGCCGACCTGCCGAATCCCGAGTCGTTCGCCGGCGCGACGCAGTTCGTCAGCCCCGAGGACGTAGCCGACGCGATCTCGTGCGGTCCCGACGTCGAGGAGCACGTCAACGCGATCAAACCGTTCGTGGACGCCGGGTTCACGGAGGTTGCGCTGGTTCAGATCGGCGCCGAGCAGCAGGACGAGTTCATCGGCTGGGCCGAGAGCGAGCTGCTGCCGGCGCTGCGATCGCTTTGACGGAGTCTCTTGGGTAACCCTCGCGCCGCCTGGTAGCACTAACGGGTGGCGATGGGATCCGAGCTTTCAGACCGAGAGCTGGTGCGCCTGGCGCGCCAGGGCGAACGAGTCGCGTTTGCGACGCTGATCGAGCGCCACTACCCGGCGCTGCGCAGCACGTGCAGGCGGGCACTGAGAGACGGCGATCTCGCCGGCGACGCGGCGCAGCAGGCAACGCTCACTGCAATGTTGGGCCTCGACCGGCTGCGCGACGACGAGCGCTTCGGTTCGTGGCTGATCGGCATCGGTCTGAACGTCTGCCGGTCGATGCTCAGGCGTCGAGTCGATGGCCCGCGTCTGACCGAGGCGCTCGCCGACGGCGTCGCGCTGATGGCCGAAGGCGACCCCGCCCTGGCGGCCGAGGTCGCCGAAGTCGAGGGCCGTGTGCGAGCGGCGATCGCCGGCCTGCCGCGCGGCCAGCAGGAAGCGGTGGCCCTGTTCTACCTGGCCGGCCTGACTCAGGCAGAGATCGCGGAGCGGCTCGGCACGGCGCCGGGGGCCATCAAGACCCGCTTGCACAAGGCGCGTCGATCGCTACGCGCGTCACTCAACGAGCTGCGAAAGGAGTACTTCTCGATGCCCTCCGAGACAGCGGCCCTGGTGCCAATGCACGTTGCCGACCTGAGGCGGACCGGCGAGGCCGGCGACGAGTCGGCGCACAACATCGTGTTCCTCGAAGACGACGGCGGATCGCATCGGCTGCCGATCTGGATCGGTGCTGCCGAGGCAATCGCGATGGCGGTGGCGCTCGAAGAGGTTGAGCTGCCGCGCCCGTGGACCCATCAGCTGACGTCTGCGCTCTTGCATGCTGCAGGCGGGACGCTGCGTGAGGTACGGATCGTGGCGCTAACCGACTCGGTCTTTTACGCGCAGATCATCCTCGGCGACGGAGCCGAGGTAGATGCCCGTCCCAGCGATGCGCTCACGCTCGCCGTGCACCTCGGCGCGCCGATCTACGTCGCCGAGAAGGTGCTGGAGCGGGCAGACAAACTCAGCGAGGGTGAGCGCGCGGAGCTCGATTCGGCTCGCGAGCGCGGCGACGACGCAGGCGCGATGGTCCGCGAAACCCAGGAACGGCTCAAGCGCGAGGCGCAGCGCTACAAAGACAAGGGGAAGGCGGCCTGATCACGGCCAGTCCGGGACACCGAGCCGGGATTCCTGCAGGTCGATCGCCGCTTGCACGAGCGGCGCCTCGTGTCCTCGCGGGGCAATCAGGGAGACGCCGATCTCCCAGCTGACCGGGATCGACGCGACCGGCATCCCGGTCATGTCCCACAGCGCGGTCAGCGCGATCATCGGATCGCCCGGGCCGCCGGCGTGGCCACGGTCGTATCCGGGCCCACGCTCGTAGGGCACGATCGGGAGCGTCGGCTCGAGCACGAGATCGATGCGGTTGTCGCGGAACCACTGCTCCCAAGCTGCCGTGCCCTGCGCGCGGCGCTGCTGGGCATCGAGGTAAGGGGGAGCGTTCGTGAAGTTGCGCGCGGCCTCCACGAACTCGGCGATCGCGGGGCGATACAGCTCGTGGAGCTCTGAGTGGTGGCGGTGGTAGGACCACACCTCGGTCAGCAGGATGATGCTGAGGTCGTCCCAGTCAAAAGCCCACGGCGCCGCGTGCTCGATCACCCGCGCTCCGAGCCGCTCGCAGGCGCGGGTGGCCTCCTCGAGGCCGATCGCGACGTGCGGATCCATCGGGGTGTTGTCGGGCCTGTCGGTTAGCGCGATCGTCATCCCCTCGAACGGGCGCGGCCCCGGTCGCCGCGTCAGCGGGAGCTCGGGCAGGGGTCCGGGTGGAGGCATCACCGGCAGGGGCTCGGCGCCGCCCGCCGCCATCGCCTGCAGCACCGCGGCGCAGTCGGCGATCGTGCGCGCCATCGGCCCGGGATGGTCCAGCGAGCTCGCCAGCGGGATCACGCCGTCCAGGGGGACACGTCCGTGGGTTGGCTTGATCGCGCTGGTGCCGCAGCACGCGGACGGGATTCGCAGCGATCCGCACGTGTCGCTGCCGAGCGCCGCGGGGGTCATCCGCGCCGCCAGCGCGGCTGCGCTGCCGCCACTCGATCCGCCCGCGACGCGGTCCAGCGCAAACGGGTTGCCGACCTGGTCGGTGGTCCCGCCGGCGGCGAACTCGTGCGTGTGCGTGTGGCCCAGCAGGACCATGTCCTGATCGCGCAGGCGCCGATACGCCGCCGCGTCGCGGTCGGCGACGTTGCCGTCGAGGACGCGGCTCGACGCGGTGAGCGGAAGCCCTGCGACGCCGTAGAGATCCTTCACCGCCAGTGGGATCCCGCACAGCAGCGGCGCGTCTGCACCGTCGCGCGCGCGGCGCTCGTCGGCGGCCCGCGCCTGCTCGCGCGCGAGTTCCGGGTACAGCCGGACCCACGCGTTGATCGCTTCGGGGGTGCCGTCGTAGCTCGGCGCGCCGCCGTTGCGCTCGTCGATTCGCGCCAGGCATGCCTCGGTCAGCTCGAGCGCGCCCAGCTGCCCCTTCCGGAGTTGTTCGGCGGCTTGCAAAACGCCGAGATCCGCGGGGCCGCCGGGCCCGTCGCTGTTCGCCCCCGTTGACATCAGCGCAGACCTTAATGGCCGGCGGCGCGTCCGGGGAAAATCAGCGGCGTTGCTCGCTCACGAGCTCGGGCTGCTCATGCTCGGAGCGGCCAACCTCGCGAAGCGGCTCGACCGCGGCCTGCGCCGCGCGCCAAGGCCGCGAGTACACCAGCCAGGCGACGGCCGCCGCGAGCAGCACCGCGCACAGCGTCCAGCCGAGCGCGGTCGTGTTCAGGCCAACGTACTTGAGTCCCGAGGCGAAGATCACGAATGCGATCGCGGGGCGGACGTAGCGATCGGGAACCGTCGAGGACAGCAGCGAGCCCACGAACACGGCGGGGACGCTGCCGAGGATCAGCGACGCCGTCAGCCCGAATTCGACGTGGCCGAACACGAGCGCGCCGAGGGCCGCGGCCAGCGTTAGCGGCACCGCCTGGGTGAGGTCGGTCCCGACGAGCTGGTTGGCGCCGATCATCGGGTAGATGAAAAGCAGGCCGACGATCATCAGCGACCCCGACCCAACGGAGGTCATGCCGACGATGATCCCGCCGACGACGCCCAGCCCAACCAACAGCAGCGGTCGGGGCTCGACGTCGGTGATGTACGCGGTGCGGGCCCGGCCGCCACGGCGGTCGAGCGCGAATCGCAAGGCCATCGCGCCGGCGCCGACCAGCAGCGCCGTGCCGAGCGCAACCTCGATGTTGTGCTGGGCGGACTTCGAGTCGCCCATCAGTCGCAGCAGGTAGGCGCCGAGGAATGCCGCCGGGACCGAGCCGAGCACCAGCCACCGCACCAGCCGCAGGTTGACCGTGCCGGCGCGCAGGTGCACGCCGGCTCCGATGGGCCGCATGACGACGGCCGCGACAAGATCGGAGGAGATCGCCGCCGAGGGCTTGACGCCGAACAGCAGAATCAGCATCGGCGTCATCAGCGCGCCGCCGCCGGCGCCGGTCATGCCGACCAGCAATCCGACGATCGCGCTTCCGAGGACGATGTACGGATCGATGTGCATCAGGTCTCGCGCGCGCCGTCCGCCATCGGCTGGTGCGCGTCCGCGGATCGTGCCACGAGCTTGGCGATCGCGCGGCTGACCTCGGCGGGCCGCTCGAGCGGCGCCATGTGCCCGGTGTCGGGGAGGACGATCAAGCGGTCCAGGTTAGGGACCATTTCGGCGATCTTGCGAGCATGCGACGGCGGCGTCAGCCGGTCGTTCTCGCCGCCGATCACCAGCGTCGGCGTTGTGATGTGCTCGAGCGCATGGTGCAGCTCGAGCTCGGACATCGCGATCCCGATGCTGGCGCGAGCATCTGGCGGTGTGGCGACGAGCATCCGTTCATAGAACGCGATCTGCGCCGGGGTTGCTTCGGGTCCGAATGCGATGTAGCGGATCGCCGCATGGCTGGCCGGGGTCGAGGTACGGGGAAGCGGAGCCCGTGCGCCGAGGAAGCCGCGAACGGCGAGCGCCTTGTTGACGGCCTTGGCGAACTCCGGCACCGGGAACAGCAGCGACTCGGCGATGAGGCCCCCGACGCCAGTGTTGATCATCGCCACGGCGAACACGCGCTGCGCGACGGCGTGGTGCTCGGCCCACGCGGCTATCGACATCGCGCCCAGCGAGTGGCCCGCGACCGCGGCGCGCCGCCCCTCGGGGACGCAGCCCTGGAGCACCGCATCGAGATCCTCGCCGAAGCGCTCGATCGCGTAGTCGCCGTCGGTCGCCGGATCGCTGTCGCCGTGCCCGCGCAGGTCGTATGCGACTGCGCGGAATCCGCTTGCCGTTAGGTCCCGGATCACGTACGTCCAGAAGTCGAGCATCTCGGTCCAGCCGTGGGCGAGCACCACCGTGGTGCCGTCCTCGGGTCCGAAGACTTCGGCGTGCAGCATCGTCCCGTCGGCGGACCGAATCGCGAGCGGACGGCCGGACGGCGGTTCTCGAAGCGCCTCGTTCTCCGGGTCGCTCTCGATGCGCTGGCCGTGGCGTCGCTGCAGCATCGTGCCGCCGACTCCGGCGGCGGCCAACGCGGCGGCGCCGGCTCCGGTCAAGATCCAGCGGTTGGGGAGCTCCCGCATCCGGCGCCAAAGGCTACAAGTCCGTAGCCGTGGCCACCCGGGACCTGTGCTAAGGATTCAACCTGGATGCGGATTGGAGTCCTGACCGGAGGTGGAGACTGCCCTGGGCTGAACGCGGTCATACGCGCGATCGTCCGCAAAGCGGTCGACCACTACGACGACCGGGTGATCGGTTTCCGCGACGGCTGGCGCGGGGTGCTCGAGGACTCCTATGACGAGCTGACGATCGAATCGACCCGCGGGATCCTGCCCCGCGGGGGAACCATTCTCGGAAGCTCGCGCACGAACGTGTACGCGCGCGATGACGGTCCCGAGGTGGCCCGCGAGACGTTCGCCCGGCACCGGCTCGATGGGCTGATCGCGATCGGAGGGGAGGACACGCTCGGCGTAGCTAAGCGCCTCAACGACGACGGCCTCCACGTGATCGGCGTCCCCAAGACGATCGACAACGACCTCGGCGCGACCGACGTGACGTTCGGCTTCGACACCGCGCTGTACGTCGCCACCGAGGCGATCGATCGCCTGCACACCACCGCCGAAAGCCACAACCGGATCCTGGTGGTCGAGGTCATGGGCCGGCACGCTGGATGGATCGCGCTGCATTCGGGGATCGCAGGCGGCGCGGACGTGATCCTGATTCCCGAGATCCCATTCGATATCGACGAGGTGTGCGGGCTGATCCGCCGCCGGCACGCCCGCGGCCGGTACTTCTCGATCGTGGTCGCCGCCGAGGGCGCCATCCCCAAGGAGGGCACGATGTCGCTGTCGGCCGGAGAGGTCGACGAGTTCGGCCATCCCCGGCTCGGCGGGATCGGCGTCAGGCTCGAGCAGGAGATCGAGGAGCGCACCGGCTATGAGACTCGCGCCACCGTGCTCGGCCACACCCAGCGAGGCGGCACGCCGACGCCGTTCGATCGGGTGCTGGCGACCAGGTTCGGACTCGCCGCGATTGATGCGGCCCACAACGATGGCTGGGGAATGATGGCCGCGCTGCGGGCGACTCAGATCGAGCTCGTCCCGCTCGCCGAGGCCGTCAAGCAGCTGCGCACAGTGCCCGTCGAGGAGTACGAGCGCTACGGAGTCCTGTTTGGCTAGTGGCCCACGCGGATGTCAGCGGACCGATAACCAGTCGATTAACGCATCTTCCGGCCAGCCGGATATGACTATGCTGCGCTCACGATGA
>Ga0207693_10002530_pt1 | contig 15886 bp, 12 predicted proteins | sample LARL81metaG_FD_184347 | JGI IMG/M metagenome (GOLD analysis project Ga0207693, IMG submission 184347) | Corn, switchgrass and miscanthus rhizosphere microbial communities from Kellogg Biological Station, Michigan, USA - LAR L8-1 metaG... | ecosystem: Host-associated > Plants > Roots >...
ACAAGGCGCCGATCGACAGCCCTGGGGTTAGTAGGCCGCCTTCCGCACCTGCACGTAGAGCGCCTAGCGTGACTAGCACCCTCAGCAACAACAGCACGACTGCGAGTGTGAGACCGATGTTGCTGTCAAAGACTTCCTGTGCCACTCCCTTTCCATTGCCCAGCAGTTGCGGAAACGGGATCGACAGCAGACCGATGACCGGAAACACCACGGCACACCATAATGGTAGCCGCCAGTCTCGAGGGGCGTGCGCACGAACTGCTCCAGCCGCGCGAACAAACCAGTACGCCACAAATCCAAACACAGGCCCCATCACGATCGACCAGACGACGAGAGGCGAGGAAATGGCCAATGGCGGCAAAGAATATTGTGATTCGTTTCCCAAGCCCACCCAGGCCACCACCGTCGCAATAACACAGGTTGCGAAAGCCGGTATCAGCGCCGGCAAACTCAATGTTTCAAGCAAAACCTCAAGAACAAAAAGCGTTCCCCCTAACGGGGCGCTGTAGACCGCTGCCAGTCCAGCTCCTGCGCCGCAGGCAACCATCAATCGACGAAACTTCGGCGCCAAACCCGCCCGGTCAGACCACCGTCCAGCAAGCATCGCGCCGATCTCACGAGGTGCAACCTCACGACCGAGGGGTGAGCCCAGGCCCACTGTGACGATCTGGAGAAGGTCGTGCCCAATCGTAGTGAAAAACGGCATGCGGGAATTTCTGTCTTCGACGGCCTTGCGGATGGAAACCAAAGGGCTGCCGAATCGATATAGCGCCCACCAGCCGGTTCCCGCTACCGCCCCGCAAAGACAGAGCACCACGAAGCGACGAACCGGTGAAGATGCGCTGACACCCTCAAGGAAACTCTCATAGCTGACGATCGCGTGAACACCATAGCCGTAGGCAATGTGCTGAATGAAATGCAGCACTAACCCGAGCACCATCCCACCCAGCCCCGCGGCGAGGCCGGTCGCTACTGTTGCGGTTGCCAAGATCAGCCATTTTCCCTTGGCCGAATTACTGGTTGGCGTTCTTATGTGTTCCGCTGAATCCATACCGTAGTCACCGTTCTGCTCTAAAACTCGACCTTCGTTCTAAATCCGAAAACGACAGCGCGTTGCCCTCTCCCGCCCACATTGGCGTAATACTGGACGACTGGTTGGACAAGGAGCATCGGTAATGGAGTGAGCAACGTGTTGAATTCAACGCCGTGCTCCGTCTTCCATGCAGGCGTGCCGCGAGGAAGGAATTGTTGGCTGAGATGGTTCTGCACGTAGCCGATCGACATAGTATTGTGAATACGCAGAGGTAACGGCTCGTTGAATCGCAGCCCTGCAGTAAGCAAGGTGTTGTTGCGGTTGACGTCGGGTGGGCTCCAGTCGTAGGCAAACGTGGCGTCCAAGCCCTTACTTCCCCTCGAGTCCACGCGCCAAAGGGCCTGGCTGGCCATCCAATACAACAAATAGTTTCCAGAACGCTTTTGGCCAGTCGCGTTAACAAATGTTCTGGGGTTGTAAGAAGCGCCGAACTGATAGAGCCCGGAGTAGCCCTTCCGGTCCTCCACGTTCTCGAAAGCTCGGACAGACGAAGCTTTTTCCCCGGGAGTGAATCCGATTTCGGAAATGCTTACCGGCCCACCGCGAAACTGTGGAACGAAGCCGGTTGGATTGTGTGCAAAGGGATCGCGATCCTCGGCCACGACCATGGATTTCACATAGATGTTGTGGATGGGGGCTACTCTCAATTCTGCCGCGGGCGTTGAAGGAGGATCGAAGGACTCGAAGTCTGTGAATAAATTCCCTAACGCGTATCCCATCGGTTCGAAGATGAAAGACGGAGCGTAGTGTTGCGCCCCGTAGAAATCCTCTCCGGCGAACTGGCCTACGCGCGCGGTGATTCGTTCATTAAGCCAGCGCCTCTCAATCCACCAGGAATCAAGCCGGGTCGTATTCTGGCTGGACATGCCGCTTGGACTGGTCAGCAGGCCAAGATAAGTCCCGAGATTGCCGCCGCCCTGCCACAGCGCAGTCGCATGGAAGTATAGGTTGTGCCATCCGGTCAGCTCTCCGAAATCGATGTCCACCGTTCCACGGAATCGGTTCCAACTTGCGAAACGTTCTGGCTGTTCACTCTTCAGGTTCCACAAGGAGTCGGAGACATATTGGAGATCGAATCGAACGCCGCGCTCCAACAAGCGAGAACGTGCCCCACCCCAGTCTCCAAAGAGGTGTCCATGTGGGCCCTGACCGGTCTCGTGCCTGTCAGGGCCCGCGAGAGTCTCGTCCGAAACAGTCTGCGACTGACTGGGAGCAGCCAAAACATGTAACGCGACCCATACGAGACACACGAATCGTGCAGGGAACTTTTGCAATGTTCTGTTCGAGGCGAGTAGTGCGATTCCACGCTTCATAAGGCACATTCCGGTGATTTCGACAGGAAACTATTTCGTCAGCAGGACGATGATCACGCCGCAGAGCGCAAGCACTATCCGGCCAACGGCATAGGGAATGGTGTACCCGATCGCAGGCAAGGGGCTTTTTGCGGCTTCCTGCAGTGCGCCTAAGGCGGCGGTTGTCGAGCGTGCGCCGGCGCACGCACCAAGGTTAATGACTGGATGGAACTTGAAGATGTATTTTCCTGCATACACTCCAACGATAAGCGGTACCAGTGAGACCACCATCCCGGACAAGAACAGCCCGAGCCCATAAGCTTTCAGCCCGGCGATCAGTCCTGCGGCCGCATTCAGACCCACGACGGCAATGAAGCCGTTGAGTCCGACATTGTTGAAGACCCACAGAGCCGGATCAGGAATCCGGCCGAACGTGCGATAGGTGGAACGCAGGTTGCCGCAGACCAAACCAGCGAGGAGTGTACCGACGCTCGTGCTCAAGCTAAGCGGGATTCCGCGGAAATGGATCGTTATCGCGCCGAGAAGCGCACCGATCACCACGGCCACACTCATGAACGCTACGTCCGACTTGGGGGTGGCACGATCGGCGTAGCCAAGGAATTTGGCGGCTCCTTCGATCTGCTCACGAGGGCCGAGTAGCGTCAATACATCGTGGCGCTGCAACCGCAGATCCGGATTCGGCTTGACCACTTGACCGTTGCGTGTGAGCTTGGACAAGAAGACGCCGCGACCGCCCTGGGCCAGTTCGACGTCTTGCAACTGCTTAAACGTTCGGTTGGCCGCATTATTCTTTGTGATGACGATGTCAAGTTGCTCCGTCGGGATGCTCAACAGCTCCGCATCGTCCACTTCGGGACCCACTGTCTTTCCGGCGGCCAACACGGCTTGTAGTGGTCCAGCAATGACAACTGTGGCGCCACTTTGAACACGCGTTCCGTTATTGGCGTCCACAATCGTGCCGCCCTGACGAAGGCGCATGACGAAGGCGTCGGTCAGCCCGAGGGTCGTAGCAAAGTCGCCCGCATTCCGTCCTGTTAGACCACCATTCTCGACTCGATACGCACGTGCAGTAATGGCGCGATAGGCCGACCCGACACCCGGTTCGGTCGCGTGCACTCCCATCGTGGATTCGAGTTCGGTACTAGCCGTGGCGAGGTCTACCTTTAGGATCTTCTTCGGGGCGAATGTGGCAAGGAACCAGGCCGCGCCTGCAGTTCCGAATGGATAGGTTACTGCATAGGCGATTGCGGCAAGGCTCGCCATGGCCTTCGCGTTTTCCGTGGTGAGACCGATTTGGCTGAAATAGCCGGTTGCGACGCCCAAGGTCCCTGAGTTCGTGTACCCGCCTGAGAGCAGCCCTGCCGTAAGACCAGAGTTGAACCCAAGGATTTTCCCCATCGCGTACGCACACAGCAAACCCGTGCCGCACACGAGGAGAGCGAAGGCGACCTGCGGCAGTCCATCTTTCTTCAAGGCGTTAAAGAATTGAGGACCGACACTATAGCCGACGGCGAACAGGAACATCAGAAAGAACGTCGATTCCACCACCGGCGCGATCGAGATGTGCAATTGCCCGACCACCAGGCCGGCGAGCAGGGTGCTGGTAACGGCCCCCAGGCTGAACGAGCGAAATTTGAGGCTGCCGAACCAAAACCCCACCGCGAGTGTTAGGAATATGGCAATTTCGGGATATTGCCGCAACGTATCGATGAAAGACTGTGTGACGAAGTGCATTGATATCTCCGATTTCTCAACTGATTTCTGCTACGTATGGATGAACCATCTTTCGAGGGTCGACAACGCGGTCGAATTCTTCCTCGGTCACGAATCCCAGCTTCAGAGCAGCGTCCTTAAGCGTCAGGTCGTTATCGAGGGCGTAGTGGGCAATCTTTGACGACTTGTCGTAGCCAATAATTGGCGAGAGCGCGGTGACGAGCATCAGAGAACGCCCCACGTACTCGTTGATCTTTTTCAGATTTGGCTTGGTGCCTTCGACCAGGAATTTGCGGAAGTTCGTGCAACCGTCCGCGATGATCGTTATTGAGTGGGTGACATTGAAGATGATCAGCGGCTTGTAGACATTCATTTCCAAGTAGCCGCCGGCTCCGCCGAAACCCACGGCAACGTCGTTAGCCATGACCTGTGCGGCAATCATTGTGAGTGCCTCAGCCTGAGTAGGATTCACTTTGCCGGGCATGATCGAGGATCCCGGTTCGTTCTCTGGAATTTGCAGTTCCGCGAATCCCGCGCGCGGGCCGCAGGACATCAGCCGAATGTCATTGGCGATCTTGTAGAGAGAGACTGCCAGGGTTCGGAGGGTGCCCGAGAGCTGAACGAGGGCATCGTGAGCGCCTTGCACCGTGAATTTGTTCGGCGCGCTGACGAACGGCAAATTCGTGAGCTTCGCGATTTCAGCAGCCGCATCGTCGCCGAATCCGGGAGCTGCATTGATGCCGGTACCAACTGCTGTGCCACCAAGCGCCAGTCGGTAGACGCCTTTGAGCGCATCCTCGATACGGTCGAGGTTATCGCTGAGCATGCCTGCGTACCCCGACCATTCCTGGCCGAGTGTGAGCGGTGTCGCATCCTGCATGTGGGTGCGACCGATCTTAACGATGTCCTTCCACTCCTCAGCTTTGGCTGCGATTGCGTCACGCAGAGCGCTAACGGCAGGTACCAACCGCTCTTTGACGCTCACAGCCGCCGCGATGTTCATCGCCGTAGGGAAAGAATCGTTCGACGACTGCGACATGTTGACGTGGTCGTTCGGATGAACCGGAGTCTTGCTTCCCAGCGGCTTGCCCGCAAGTTGGCTGCAGCGGTTTGAGATCACTTCATTGACGTTCATGTTGAATTGTGTGCCGCTCCCCGTCATCCAAACGTGGAGTGGAAACATGTCTTCATGCTTGCCCGCCAGAATTTCATCGCAAGTCTGAACGATCAACGCGTAACGATCGGCCTCCAGACGCCCGCCGGCACGATTTGCATTCGCGGCGCCCTTCTTCAAGATGGCGAATGCCGAGATCATTTCTCGTGGCATCAGATCTTGCCCGATGCTGAAGTGTTCGAGAGAGCGCTGCGTCTGGGCGCCCCAGAGCTTATCGCTCTGAACATTCACTTCACCCAGGCTATCCTTTTCTTTCCGAACTCCGACAACCGACACTTCTGTAATTGAACTCATGCTTGCTCCCTAGCTCCTTGTCTGATTTATTTCGTTGTGAGAAGTGGGGCACGGGAGAACCGAACTGAGTCCTCCCATGCCATCCACCGATGAGGTTTATCTTGCGTTCTCGCCGTATCCCGGCACGTAGAGCTGCCCCTCGATCCAAGAGCGCACATCCTTGGGTCGCTGTACTTGAGCGAGTCCTTGGTCAAACATGTATTCGGCGACCCGAGTCGCGGTTGAGACCTCGGTCTCGAGGATGTTCGACTGAACGGGGTACAAGCGTCCTTTTGCGCGAGAGTCGGGGTCAACCTGATCAGCGGTCGCCTGTGCCGCGACGATGAAGCACTCGTCGGTCAGCCGCTTCGGCCGCGCCGCATAGGTGGCGAGTCCGATTGCCGGATAGACGTAGAAGTTATTCGCTTGCCCGGGATGGAAGGTCCGTCCCGCGAACTCTACGTCCGGGAACTGCACGCCGGCAGCATACAGAGCCTTGCCCTTTGACCAGGTATAGGCTTGCTCCGCCGTGCACTCGGCTTTTCTGGTCGGATTGGACAGCGCGAAGATGATCGGCCGTTCGTTGAGCTGGCTCAACGCCTCAACCACTTCAGGACTGAACAGCCCTCCCTTCGTGCTGACGCCGATGATCGCCGTAGGCTTGAAGGTCTTGATCGCCGCGACAATTTCGGGGTGTTCAGTCGCCAAATCGCGAGGATCGAACGGCTTGCTGGCCGGCAGTTTCTGTACCCAAGGCTGCTTGTGCGCAGCGAGACCGGGACGACCTTCGACAACGAGTCCCTTCGTATCAAACAGCGCAATCTGGCTGCGGGCCTGGGCCTCCGACTGACCTTGCATCTTCATCGCTTCGACGATCAGCCTCGCGATGCCGGTGCCAGCCGATCCGGCGCCGAAGAACAAAATGCGCTGGCTGGTGATCGGCGATCCGGTAATCTTCAACGCCGTCATCAAGCCCGCCAACGCAACGGAAGCTGTGCCCTGAATGTCGTCGTTGTAGCAGAGGACCTTATCTCGATAGCGATTGAGATACCTGACCGCGTCCGTTCCCTTCCAGTCTTCGAAGTGGATGCAGCTCTGCGGGAAAACCTTCTGCACAGCCTGGACAAACTCCTCGACCAATTCATCGAGTTCTTCCTGCGGCGGTGGCACCTCGCGAATACCGAGATAAAGCGGATCGGCACGTAGCACGGCATTTGAAGTCCCGATGTCGAACAGCACTGGTAGCATAAATTTGGGCGGGACCGCAGCGCAGGCGGTATAGAGCTGAAGCTTGCCGATGGGAATGCCCATCCCGTTGGTACCAATGTCGCCGAGACCGAGAATCCGACCGCCGGTCGACACGCAAATAAACCGCACATCCCGCTCAGGCCAGTTGCGGAGTACTTCGGCAATGCGGCCCTTCATTTCGCGCGTAATGTACATTCCGCGCGGCCGGCGATAGATGTGTCCGAATGCCTCGCAAGCATCTGCCACCGTCGGGTCATAGAGAATCGGGATGAACCGAGCAGGGTCGGACATCACGGTGTGATAAAACAGCGTCTCGTTGCGATCGGCGAGTGAAGTCAGGTAGACGTATTTCTCCATGTCACTCGTCTTCGCATCAAGATGCTGAAGCACGCGTTCAGTCTGCCGCTGCAAAGACTCGTGCGCATGCGGCAAGAGACCTTCAAGGCCGTACCTGTTGCGCTCCTCGGGGGTGAACGCTGTATCGTGATTTCGGAAATGATCGTTTAGCAGTGGAATGCCTCCCGTGCCATTTCTCTCTGCGACCGTCGGTGTGTCTTTCAACTCTTCAGCTTTAGTTGCCATGCCTTCTCCTTATCGTTAGTGCTGCGAATTACTGCGCGAAGAACCCTTTCGATTGGTTGCTAAGCGTCTTTTTTGCTGCGACAACAGACAAAGCATTCCGCCAGCCAAACGCTCGCTCTTTCTTTTGTTGAAAAGGCGCGTGTTACAAGGCAGGTGTAGTCGTATGTTTGAAGAATTGGTGCCAACATCTTTGCGCGTCCAATTATTGGCACCGCGACGAATGCCACGCGAACCAGGCAGGCCACCACAGCGGTATCGAAAGTGATCGGGTAATCGTTAGGAATGGAAAGAAAAATCTTCTCGGCTTAGATTCGCCGAGCGCGCTTTGGATTCTGGACTGGCGACCACCTGCTCCCGAACTACACCATCAGCGCGACGGAAATACCAAAATGCTCAAACGCATGTGGATAGATTTCGGGCGCAGCAAACATGGATCAGAGAAACTTCTCCGCCATTTCGACGCAGGCCAAAGGAAGGGATCTCTCGCCGAGTACTTCCGCCTATGGCGTCACCGGAGGCGCCGTCGTCTTCACCGAACTGAAACACTGTTCCAAACTTTCAACTACTTCATCGAGTCCGCGATGAACGTTGCGGTCGATTGCCGCGACGAGTGCCGAGACATTTCTCTCGCTCACAGCCTCATCATGCGCATACTTGTGGGTCCACACCGTAGCGCCGGTCTTTGTGTCCAGCAACTCGAATACGAAAGCTACGCGAGCAACCAATAGTTTTCCGTCCACCTCGCGAAAGTCGTACAACCGTCCTCTCAGGAGATAGTCTCCCCGAGCGTTGCTGCGCAGCATAGAAATATGTTGGAAGCGACCGGACTCGTCTAACTGTCGGAGCAGCACATCGTCAATCATCTCCGGCGCAGGTTCCGCCCATCGCTGGAATTCGTACCTCCCCATAGCCTCCCCTTCGGACGTGTACACAATGCGGTCCTCGTGATACAGCTGCGAGCTCGTCATGGGGCTGAGCAGCAGCGCGACGGCATAAGGACCCGGGTCCGAGCGGGCGCCTGCTCCAGCCGCAGGCGTGAGCTGATAGTAGTTTGCGGGTCGGGCGGCCCCACAACCGTTGAAGGCGCCAGCACATAGTGCTAGAGCGGCCAAGAGCGCCTTATCTCTCATCTCGGCTTTCCCCGTTTGTGACATTGGTCATCAGCTGTCCCGAATTCGCTACAGAAAAGTCAATCCGCCGGCCGGAGGAGCAGTTCTTTGTGTCCCTTCGAAAAAGCAAACGTTTCTCCCCGGGATAGTGATCGATGAACAGCACCTCACCCTGATGCACTTGTGCCGTCGCCAACAGTCTTGCAATTGGGTTGACCACATGCCGCTCGACAGCTCGTTTTAAGTGGCGCCCTCCACACCCCTGGTCGGTTCCTTCTTGCAGGAGGAACTTCCGGCCTTGCTCGCTGATTCGAAATAGGAACGGCCGCATTGTGGAACCCAATATGCGCTTCTGAACATTGTCCAGTTCGCTCTCCAGTATTTCGTCCAGTTCCTCAGACTTCAGAGGATGAAACACCACAACTTTGTGCAAGCCATTCATGATTCCGGCGAGAATTTGCGCCTCGCCACCTCCGCCGCTGTCCTCCCAACCCTCTCCTGCAATCCGGTTGAGACGCTGTCGTTCGGCTGGACGAATCCCATTCCTTCTTGCGGGAAGTCTTCACTCTCTGGCCACAACACGGTCAGAACGAGCGCAACGCCGATGCCGAGTGAGACTCCAGCGAAGCGATGAAATGCCATATGCCATGCGGAATTCGTTCGCGGCACCAACAGCACAATCGCGAGCGTTACAGCGCCGAATCGATACGCAGTTCGATCAGAGCCCACCAAAGCGCAGAGTAGCCCGAGGACCAACACGCCTGCACCGAACGCAAGTAGGTTCGGGCCGATTTGGATTGCCACAATTACGCCGACCAGTGCTCCCAGCGCGGTTCCCATGAACCGATGCCAAGAAAGAGACAATGTCTCTCGGAGGGACGACTGCGTGATTACCAAAGTTGTGACCGGAGCCCAATAGGCTTCGGGCAGTCCAAAAAGCCTTGCCACAACGAGCGAAACCATAGCCGCTAGCGCTGTCCGCACGGAATGCACTACAACCTGCCTGCGCACTCTACGCCCTGCTTGAACGAGCTTGTTCGGAGCAGTCGGTAGCGGGGTGAGTTCTTCCTGCCGCTCTGACACATTGTCTGTAGTTGTATTTGAAATTCCCATTTTCGGTCCTCAAAATCTGATGTCGAGCCACCCGGTCCAATAATTGATGTTCTTGCCCGGCGTGGATTGCTTCAGGAAGTCACCGGAAAAGAAGTGGCCGTACTCCGTGAACCAGGTCAGATTGCGAGTCATGCGCCATTGCAGCTGAGAAGAGACTTGCGTCGCTATGTATCGCGCGTTGCTTTTCGAGCCGGATACAAGCACGGAATTGCCCACGCTGTATAAACCGTCACTCGTACTCTCCCGCCAGAAGAACGCCGGGTTGAACGTTAAGGAGACAGACTTCCTGAGCTTTAGTTCTGCTGACGGTTGCAAAGCGACCAAGTTGCGCCGGGCGAACAGCTCTGCGTAACTGAAGTAAGGGCCCTTCTCGTAAATGGAGTTGAATGTGCCGACATTGCGACTGGATGGATTCTGATCGCCGCTGAAGGCAACTGCTCGAAGGCCGAACCGCGGGCTGAAAGGAGCTTTGTCAAGGCGATAGCCGTGTTCCGTCGAAATCGCCCACGCGCGAATGTCACCTAAAGCAAACCAGCCCCACTGCAGCGTGAACTCGTCGTTGTAATCCCAGTGCTCGGTCGTTCCCCACAGCCGCGTGCCGATGGTTTCCCTCTGTTCTCGGCCCGCTCCTTTGCCGTTGAAGGGGACATTTTTGTTATCGAGCCCCATGTAGTAAAGATCGATGTTGCCGCGCGGCAGAAATTTGAATGGGTGGACTGCATACGCAGCCCAAAACCCACTCGTGTGATTGAGTGGATTGTCGAAGTAGTCCGCGTTTTCTAGTGTTGGCCTCGCGGCAAGCAGATCAACGGTCCAGTCTCCTTTCACCCAAGTAAGTCGCGCACCGTCAAGGCTGCGGCGGATATTGCGGCCGTCGCGAGTCGAAACGAGAAGTTGTGATCCAAACGCTACTTCTTGTCGTCCAGCCCGCAATGTCAGACTGTTCTGTCCGGACCTCCAAAGACCGAGATCGACAAAACCTTGATGGACGTACATCTTTTCCTCGTCCAAGCTCGGTCGCGGTCCTCCGTTCCTGCCTTCCACGAGGCTGCTGGCAAGTTCACCGAAGAAACGGAAGCGCTCACCCAAGTGAAGATCCGTATGCAGAAAGTAGCGCTGCATCGGGTACGCATTTCCGGAAGGCTGATCTGACCAGTTTGGGTTGCTGACGTATTCGCCGCGTTCTCGGATCCAGAGGCCAATCGAAAGATAATTGTTCTCATTTTGACCGAGCGAAATGTACTCGATCGGAGCGAGCAAGCTGGTTCGACAATCGGAGTTTGCGAGGTACTGTACGTTCTCGTCGTAACTCATTGACGGAAAATTCGCCGAGACCTTGGCGCAACCGGTTGTCGGGGCCGTACTCGTCTGCGCCCAAGCGGAGCCAGTCGCGAAGAGCACGAGCAGCGTAAGACAGCGAGCGGTTCTCGCTAGACTTAGCGACGATGAATTCAGCACTGCACACACGGCAACCTACTTTCCCCTCAGATTTTTAAGAAAACCGTACCCTCTACTAATTCAGCTGAGTCTTGCTGATGTGACATGGCGCAGGGCCGAATGGCGATTCAGCGGCCGGTGATGCGGATCAACATTTCCTGCCCACTGTTGAGCGTAATCTTCTGGCGTCCATGAAATGCGGTAGTCCCCAAACCGCCGACGCCGCCGATAATGGATCCGATTCCGGCGCCCTTACCTCCGCCGAAAATTCCGCCCAGCAAGGCGCCAGCACCGGCCCCGATCGCTGTGTGCTCGATGCTCTTGCGGCCTCTGCCACCGGATTCGATCGCACCTTCCACATCGACCTTCTCGCCGGAAGGTGCGTGGTAGAGCTCAATGATTTCGGCATGAATCGAACCGCGACGGCCGTCGGGCATAACCAGTCGGTCGAATCACAGCAGCATGCTGGTGTGACCTTTCACTTTGCCGGACATGTCGATCTTGGCGATGTGCCCGTACACCCGAGCATTCCGGTAATCGCCCTCATCAACAACTGTCGCGCTGAACGGATCGCCCACATTCGAATCAACGCTCGTAAGTGTGTCGTCCAAACGAATCCGTAGTGCAGTGTCGTCCGGAACCACAAAGTTCGGTGTTGACGCAAGTGAACTGCTGCTTGCCATCGCAACTAGCGTTAAAAGAATTCCCGCAGTGGCCGCGAATGACGGGAGTGCGAACAGCTTGAAATGAGTTTTCATCGAAGTTCCTCAATCATTGAAAAGTTGAGTGGGCACCGTCGATCCGGTTTTTCCCACGAACGTGCAAGGACGCTGGTGCAAGACTCGTGCCACTCAGTCAGTTCCGGAATGCCACTGTAAGTCATTGAGATTGAGGTGGCACGACGAGGCCGTTCGAGAGTTTCGCGGTCAGTCCGCAGTCAAAGTCTCGGCCTGCCAATTTCCTGACGCCATTACGAGTCGATTTCTTGAAAATTCAAAAATGAAAGTGGTGCAAACCTGAGACTTAGCTGATTCGCAGAACCGTCGCGATTGGAAGTGCATTTGCTTTACCAGTCATGAGCACTCAAGTGCTTACCGATTTCTTTCTGTTGAAGGAGCAACTTTGATGTCCGCTTCGCCAGTGTCTGTTGGATCCACTTCTCCCGTAGCGAACCCGGCGCCGCCCGAGATCCACAGCGCCACAGCTTCTCCTCGCGGTGCCAGCTGGAAAAAGTATTTGAGTCCCATCCTCGTGATGCTGCTCGCTCTGGCGGTTTTGATCACCATTACTCGTAACTGGAATGCGTGGGAGGGTGGCAAGGTCGAACAGATCACCGATGATGCTTATGTTCGCGGCGACCTTACGCCGCTCAGCACCAAAGTGCCCGGGATCGTGCACGCAGTTCACGTCGAGGACTTTCAACAGGTACACAAAGGCGATTTGATTGTCGAATTACAGGATGACGATTACCGGGCACAGTTTGACCAGGCCGGTGCGGGAGTTGCGGCTGCCCGTGCTGCGATCGAAAACAACCGTCGTCAACGTGAGTTGCAGGACTCGCGCATAGCCAAAGCGTTTGCCGGGATCGATCAAGCCAAAGCGCAAATCGTCGCGGCTGAAGCCGGCAAGGAAGCGGTCGAAGCCCAACTCGTTCGTGCCCGATCCGAACGCAAGCGCCAGGAAGATCTATATCAGACTCATTCGACGACGCAGCAGACACTCGAGGCCGCCGTGGCCAACGACGACCAACTGTCAGCACAGGTTGTCAGCCGCGACGCCGATCTCAAGCAGGCTCAGACCATGTTGCTCAGCAGTGAGCTGAGTGCCGAAGCCGAGCGCCGCTCCAAAAGCGTCCTCGAATCGCAAGACATGCAACTTCAGGCCGATCTGCTCGCGAAAGAGGCAGCCCTGACGGCAGCCGCTGTGAATCTTGGTTACACCAAAATCTACGCGCCTGGCGACGGCAATGTGGGTGAACGAGAAGTTCGCCCTGGGCAGCTCGTTTCTCCCGGCACTCAGGTGATTTCGTTTGTGGATGTCACAAAGTGGGTGCAGGCGAACTATCGCGAAACGCAGTTGACCAACGTGAAGGTTGGCGACCCTGCTGAACTTCGCATTGACCAATATCCCGGGCAGGTGATTCGCGGCAAGGTGCTGGAGATCGCACCGGCCAGCGGGTCGCAATTTGCCCTGCTACCGCCGGACAATGCAACCGGAAATTTCACCAAAGTCGTGCAACGCATTCCGGTCAAAATCACGCTGGACGATAAAACCTTCGCCGCAAAATTGCGCCCCGGACTTTCCGTGATTGCCACCGTCCGGACGAGACAGTAGCCGGAAAACCATGGCAGCTTCGAGCATCGCAGTTCACCCGTCCCCGGCAGAAATAGCTCGCGCTGCCGCGGGAGCAATCCCGTCGGAAGTTTCGACGCGTCCTCTGATCGGCATTCTGGGAGTCGTACTGGGGGCGGGACTCGTCACCCTTGCCGGGCGCATGCTCAGTCTGGGCCTCGCCGATTTGAAGGGACATGTCGGCATAAGCTTCGACAATGGCGCCTGGCTTGACAGTGCGTATAACGCGTCCCTCATGTTCATCGGGCCGTTCACTGTCTATCTGGGCGGGCTGTTGGGACCACGGCGCATACTGCTGTTTGCCGCGGGCATCTTCACGCTTGCTTGCGTCTTCCTACCGCTCATCCATAGCTATAGCCTGCTCGTCGTTGTGCTCATCATTGCGGGTCTTACCTCAGGAACCTTCTATCCGCTTACGCTGACGTTCGCCCTGCGCAACATCCCCCTGCGATACCTACCCTTCACGATTGCCCTCTACGCAACCTTCGTGGACGGTGCCGTGAACATTGCGCCTTCGTTATACGGCTGGTACAGAGACCACCTTTCTTGGCAATGGATGTTCTGGAATTCCGCATTGATCGCGCCGGCGATGATGCTGTGCATCTACCTAGGTATCCCGTCCCAGCCGCCGCGCAAGAAAAGCGGTCCGGCCCCTAGCTTCGTTGGATTTCTTTATCTAAGTCTCGGATTGGCACTGACTTTCGCCGCGTTTCAGCAAGGCCAACGGCTCGACTGGTTTCGTTCTGGTGTATTTAACGCCTGTTTTTGGTGCGGCTGCTTCTTTCTGCTTTGCGCGCTCATTCGGAGGCTGCGTGGTCCCAATTTCCTGGTGGCGCTGCCGTATCTCTGGAATTGGAACACCGTGCTGCTCGGCATTCTGCTTTTCTGGTTCCGGTTCACTCTGTGCACAACGATTATCCTGATCCCACAATCGCTCGCGATACGCGGATTTGAGTCGGACCAGATCGCTCCCGCGGTCATCTGGAGTGCCCTCCCGTTGATCATCGTCGCGTTCATAGCCGGGCTTCTCTTGCTACATCGATTAGATCCGCGGCTGCTCTTTGCCGCCGGACTCGCTTGCACAGCTTTCGCCGCTTGGCTGAATTCTCAATACAGCACCGCTTGGGCTGCGGAGAATTTCTACCGCACCGAATTGCTGACCGGCGTCGGCCAAGCTTTTGCTTTCATCGGGCTTGTCGGCTGCATCGTCCTGCAAGCCATCTTCACTGGAGGCTTAGCGAAACCGGAGCGGGCTCTTACGTTTTCCGCCTTCTTCCATGTCGTCCGTCTGTTTGGGGGAACCGCAGGCGCCATCTACATGGGCCACTTCCTTGCTGATCGCGAAAAACTACATTCCAACCTTTTGGGACTGCACGTCAGTAGCGGCGATTGGATAACCGTTCAGAACCTGCGCGCTATGACGGCAGGGCTGTACGCGAAATCCTACGGCCTAGCTACCGCCACGGCTCGCGCAGCCGATCTGATTGCCGCCCGAGTGCGTCTGCAGGCGTACAGCTTGAGCATCATCGATGGATTCCTGCTCATCAGTTGGAGCTGTGTCTGCGCTTTGATCTTCATAGCGTTACTGCGCAAATCGCCTTTGAACTATGGCGACCTGAGCATCACCCAGCAAATCCTGGTCTTGGAGAAGGAGTCAAAATCATGAAATGCAAGGCACTCACACTACTTACGGCGACGGCTCTCTGCGCCTACGTGGCCTTGGCTGACGAAACGGGTGGTACCGCGCCTTCGCGCCACATCACATTGCACGAAGCGGTTCAGTTGGCGCTGAAGCACAACCACAACGTCCGAATCGCACAATACGGAGTCGATGAGAAACAACACGTCAAGGAAGCCGCGAAGAGTTCGTATTTCCCATCCGTACGCAACGACACCACCTTCGCGCGCCTGACGGACACGCAGTTGATTCAGCTCAGGGAAGGCAGCCTAAGCGCGCCAGGGGGGACACCGGTTCCTGCCGCGAACACTATTATCAACCAAGGAGGACGCAACCTGACGACCAGCGGAACACAGATCACGCAGCCGTTGACTTCGTTACTTAAGATCAAGCAGGCCAACAAAATCGCGGAAGCGGACGTAAGAGCCTCGCGCGAGCAAGTAGACCTTACCGAAAATGACGTAGCACTCGCAGTGCATCAGGTGTATTACAGCATCTTGATTGCACAGGCACGCCGCAGCGCCACCGAGGCTCGAATAAAGGCGTCTCAGGACCTGGAGAGCGAGCGCATTCAACAGGTCAAATTCGGCAGCGCCTTGGAACAGGAAGCCATCGAGAGCCGCGCGCAATTCTTACAATCGAAGCAAGAACTACTCACGACGGTTCTTCAATTGTCAGATCTCAAGTTGAAACTCAATGATTTGATCGGGCTGCCTCTGACCACTGGCTTAGACCTTGATTCTCTAGTTCCTGAATTCCAGGAGGCTTGCTCTCGCGAAGAATGTGTTAAAGCCGCACTAG
>Ga0207693_10002531_pt1 | contig 15885 bp, 12 predicted proteins | sample LARL81metaG_FD_184347 | JGI IMG/M metagenome (GOLD analysis project Ga0207693, IMG submission 184347) | Corn, switchgrass and miscanthus rhizosphere microbial communities from Kellogg Biological Station, Michigan, USA - LAR L8-1 metaG... | ecosystem: Host-associated > Plants > Roots >...
AGCACCAGCTGGAGGTAGGGCGCCTCGATGCGAGTCTCCTGCGCTCTGCCGGCCGCGACCCCCCGGCCGGCGACTCCGAGCTCGACCCGCCCGGCGGTGACCTGGTCGAGAACATCGTCGATGAGCCCCGGCTCGACCGCGAAAGCGTCGTCAGCCGGGGCGAGCTCGTTGTAGCGGTGGATCGGCCCCACGGTTGCCGCTTCCCCAGCCATCCGGTCGAGCCGCTCCAAACGCAAGCGGTTTGACAGCAAGTTGGGAATCGCCGCCTTGAGCACGTCGAGCCTCGCCAGAGTGTCCTCGCGGACGCCGAGCAGCACATTGACCCGCAACCCGGGGCGCGTGAGGACCTCGGCGAGCTGCTGGGCGAATGCTCCGCCGCGTGGGTGGTAGAGGAACAGCTCTTCGAACTGGTCGAGGATCAGATAGAGGTCGCCGCCGGCGCGCGCAGCGGCCTCGGCCAACGCGTCTGCGAGGGAGTCCGCCTCTTCTCCGCAGGCCTCGACGAGTCCGGCCACCGGGTCTCCCGCCCACGTCGAGAAGACGACGACCGCGACGCCCTCCTCCTGACGCAACCTGTGTGCGACACCCGCACGGAGAACGGAGCTCTTCCCGACACCGCTCGGTCCGAACAGGACAGTCAAGCGCGCCGCGATCAGATTTGCCGCAATCACCTCGCTCTCGCGCTCGCGGCCGAAGAACAGAAGCGCGTCGAGCTCCGAGTCCTCGAACGGTGCGAGCCCCTTGTACGGGGAGGACGGGGCGACTACGAGGACGTTCACGCGACCGCCTCCGCCGTCGCGAGACTTGCATATGCAGCAAGGGTCTCGACGTACCGTTCCAGCTGAAGGTCGTGAACGTCGACGTCGCGACGGCGCCAGAACTCTCGCTCGAGCGGCTGCGCCTTCGGCTGGACTGCCCACGAGCGGTAACTGAGCGGCTGATCGCTCCAGAGCCTGTTCAGAATCACGCGCAGGTTCCAGTCACCCATCGTGTACCCGAGGAACAGAAAGTGGCTCCGCCTGAGCTTCGCAGCGAGCGAAACGGGAACGGCCCCGGCGACGTCGCTCTTCGAGAGGTAGTCGATGTAGTCGTCCTCGGTGATGACGAAGCTCTCCCATTCACGTTCCGGGCCTCGGTCGACCTGACCGTGCAGCTTCAGGATCACCGTGCGCTCTTCGAGCGACAGCTCGGTCGCATAGGTGTTCGGCAGGTCGATCAGACGGCCGGTTCCGTTTGGGCTGATGTGGCAGAACTTCCCGCGGTTCGGCCCTGCGGCGACGTACGAGACGACGTCGAACTCCTCGCCGGCGTCGAGAAAGGCCGCTTCGAGCGCAAGGTCGTAGCTCGTGGTCACGAGAAGCTGATGCGGCACTCCGCGCTCGCGAAGCACGGGGGGCAACGAGGCGAAGAACCGATGGATCGGCGTCGGCGTCGCGTCGGCGTCGAGGAGTGCATGCAGCTCGTCGTAGAGCGGCCCGGATCCCTTCATCACGGCGACGTACTGCGCGACGCGTGGCAGGCTCGACCCGGTTTCCGCATAATCAAAGCGCTGCGCGAGCCGTGCGGCGAGATCTGCGACCTCTGCGCCGAGGACGGCCACGAGCCGCCCGCTGAAGAGCGCCAGCAACACCTCCTCGAAGTGATCCTCCGACGGAGGATCGGCATCGGGTGCCTGCAGTCCGGCCTCCTGTCTGAGGATCGCTCCATGAAGCTGTTGCAGCTCGCGGCTCGGCTCGATGCCGAGCTGCTCGACGAGGATTCCCCGTGCCTTTTGGTAGGCATGGAGTGCCTCGGCCTGCCGTCCGGACCGGTACAGAGCAAGCATGTACTGGCCGCGCAACCGTTCACGCACCGGATGCTGTTCGACCAGACCCTCGAGCTCACCTACGAGCTCGAGATGGCGCGCAGCATCCAGATCTGCCTGCACCCGCTCCTCCAGGGTCGCAAGCTGGAGCTCTTCGAGCTGTGCCACGTGAGGCTGCGCGAACGTCTCGAACGCGAAATCCGCCAGTGGCGGCCCGTTCCAAAGCGCCAAGGCTTCGCGTAGCAGCTCGGCGCGGCGGTCCGGCTCTGTGCCTTTGGAACGGTCCAACAAGGAGTTGAAGCGCTCGAGGTCGAGAGCTCCCGGCGCCACGTTGAGCCGATAGCCCGGCGCTTTCGTCTCGAGGATCTCGGGCCCCAGCGTCTTGCGTAGCTGCGAGACGAAGTTCTGCAGTGACGTGACGGCGGTTCGCGGGGGCTCTTCACCCCAGAGTGAATAGATCAGCCGGTCCTGGGAGACGACCCGACCGGCTTCGAGCAGCAGCAACGCGAGCACCGCGCGCTGCTTCAACCCGCCCAGGAGAAGCGGACCGGTCTCGTCCGAGACCTCGAGGGGGCCGAGGATCCGGAACTCAAACATGTGACGTTTGTAACACGGTTTGCTCACTTTGCAATGGTGGCGCGCCGGCGGGGCCCGGCGGCTCGCAACCCGAACCTTGTGCCGTCGGCCTAATCGCCCGCTAATCGCGGATTAGGCGGCTGTTAGACCGCAGTTGGTGAGCCGTTGCGGCCGCCTTCGACGGTGGCCGCATGGCTACCACCACACATCCTCAAAGCCGCGACGCTCGCCGTCGCGCCGCCGGGAGCGTCCTGCTCGTTGCCGCGTTCCTCGGCCTCATCTGCCTGACGGTCCCGGGCTCGCACCCGTCCGTCGGCGCGGTCTACTCGGCAGCGAGCGAGAACGACGAGCTGGACGGCCGGGACGAACGGCAGCTCCCGACGAACCGGCCGACGGTCGAGGCAGCTTTCCCCCGGGAGAGCTACACCCCTGGAGACGTTGCCCGCCTGGTCATCTGGACCGGCGGCCGGAAGGTATCGCTGCAGGTCTTCCGAGCGGGGACTGAGGAGAAGCGCATGCGGGCGCGCGACGTAATGCTCGGCACCCCAGTCACGACCTCCCGCGAGGTCGGGGACGTCTACAAGAGGCGGCGGATCTCGGTGCCCGTCGGGGATTGGCCGAGCGGGCTCTACTTCGCGAAGCTCGTGACCCGAAACGGCGTCAGGGTCGGTTATGCGCCGTTCGTGCTCCGGCCCGAAAGACTTGGCGAGCACCGGGTTGCGGTGGTCCTGTCGACGATGACCTGGCAGGCCTACAACTTCCACGACGACGACCACAACGGCTCGCTCGACACCTGGTACGCCGGCCAGAAGCACGCACGTCTCGGGAGGCCCTACGAGAACCGCGGCGCGATTCCGCATTACAAGTACTACGACGAGCCGTTTCTGCGCTGGCTGATCGCCACCGGTCGTGAAGTCGACTACCTCGCCGACGCGGACGTCGACCGCAGCTCGACGACGGGACGCGCGCTGGCAAGCGCGTACGACCTGATCGTCTTCCCCGGTCACCACGAGTACGTGACGAGGCACGAGTACGACGCGATCACGGCCTACCGGAACCTCGGCGGGAACCTGATGTTCCTGTCGGCGAACAACTTCTTCTGGCGCACCGTCAAGGCCGGGAACGTGATGACGAGGACTAACAAGTGGCGCGACCTCGGCCGCCCGGAGTCGGCACTGATCGGCGTGCAGTACTTCGGCAACGACGCCGGCAAGCATCGCGGCGCGTGGATCCTTCGCGACGCGCCCGCTGCCAGCTGGATCTTCGCAGGCACCGGGCTGGGCCAGGGCTCGCGGTTCGCGAACGCCGGAATCGAGGCCGACGAGACGACGCCGAGCTCCCCGCGCGGCACTCAGATCCTGGGAGCGATCCCCAATCTCTTCGGTACCGGTCACGACGCGCAGATGACCTACTACGAGACGAGTAAGGGCGCGAAAGTCTTCGCCGCAGGCGCATTCACCCTAGCCGGCTCGGTGTGGTGGCAGGACGTCCACCAGGTGATGCAGAACCTGTGGGCACGCCTCGCCAACGACCGCAACCATGTCTAAGGGAGGACGGAGGCTCGTGATCAGGCCGCCGTCAAGCGACACGGCTAACCTTGGGCGAGCCTCTCCGTCTTTACGACTCGTGCGCCTCCGACTCTTCTTGCTCATCGCCTGCTTCGCCCTGGCGCTCGCCGCGAGTGCCGGTGCATCGGCGTTCCCCTGGCCGGTCAAGCCGTTCAACAAGCAACATCCGATCCGGGCGAACTTCGGCGATCCGCGCACGCGCTTCCTCAACACGATGCTCACGGACGGCCTGCAGGGGCCGGGCACGTTCCTCTTCCACAACGGCATCGACATCGCAGCCGCTGAGGGCACGCCCGTCTATCCCGTCGTCTCGGGGAAGGTCCACTACATCGACGACTCGGCGATTTCCGTTCGCACGAAAGGACGCGGGGTCTTCCAGTACTTTCACATCATCGCCACCGTCCGCAACGGTGAGCAGGTGATCGCCGGCCGCACGATTCTCGGCTACGTCATGCGCGCGTACGACCACGTGCACCTTTCGTGGATCCGCGGAGGGCGTGTCTGGAATCCCCTCGCGCGCGGCGGTATCGCGCCCTACCGCGACCGGACCGTTCCGCAGGTGAGGGCGATCAACGTCCGCCCCGCGGGGTCCTTGCTGTCGTTCGACGAGACGGTCTGCGGCATGGTCTCGATCGTGGCCGCGGCCGACGACACTGCGCCGATGGCGGTCCCCGGAGTTTTCGCGAACTTTCCGCTCGCCCCGGCGCTCCTGACCTGGTCACTCGCAAGGGTCGGCGGGAGCACCTATGTCCGCGATGTCCCTGCGGCCGACTTCCGCACCACGTTGCCGGCCGCGCGCACCTTCTGGAACGTCTACGCGCGCGGCAGCTATCAGAACGCGCCACGCTTCTCGAACCGCCAGTACTTCATGGCGGGCCGTTTCCTCTACAACCTCGAGAACGGCGTCGACACGCGCTCGTATCCGAACGGGCTCTACGAGGTGACGGTGCAGGTCAGCGACATGCGCGAAAACAGCTCCGAGGCCGCGCTCCAGTTCAAGATCGAGAACCACGCCGGCACCGAGACCGGCTGCGCTCAGGCGCCGAGCTCGGAACCGTAGGCCTGGCGGTAGATCCGCTTCAGCTGCTCGACCCGCTTGACGTAGGCGCGCGTCTCTGCGAACTGGACCCCCTTGCCGGCACGACGCCAGCGGTCGACGTTGTCCTGACCGGCGTTGTAGGCCGCCAGGGCATCCTGCTCGTCGCCGTACTTGTCGAGCAGGTGCCGGAGATACCAGGCGCCGTACCGCACGTTGATCTCCGGGTTGTAGAGGTCTTTGACGCGGAACCTCGATCCGCCGGTGTGCAAGGCGATGCCTTTGGCCGTGTCCGGCAGGAGCTGCATCAGACCGATCGCTCCCGAGCTCGACATCGCGTCGGCTTTGAACTTGGACTCCTGGTAGATGACCGCCGCCAGCAGCGCGGGATCCAGCCGATAGTTGCGCGCGTGCCCGCTGACGATCTGCCCGTAGGAGAGCGGATACCAGAGTCGCTCCCACCATCCAGGCTTCGCGGACTGCAGGCTTGTGAACGTCACGATCAAGGCACCCGCGAGCACCGCGACGCCGAGCAGCCGTTTCACGCCGCGAGCTTGCTCATCACGCCGGCCACGAAAGCATCCAGCTCCTCGAGAGTGCCGTCGTTCACGTACGCATAGTCGGCGAGCCGCAGCTTCTCGTCGTCGGGGATCAGCCGTTGCTCCCTCGTGTCCATGACTGGTCGTCGTGCGGCGCGCACCTCCGGGGACGCCGTGATCACCACCACCACGTCGAAGCGCCTGTCGCCGCCCGTTTCGTACAGGAGCGGCACCTCAGTCACCGACACCGCAGGTGGATTCGGACGTTCCGCGAGCTCGTGGCGCCATGCGGAATGTTGTTGCACCACCTTCGGATGGAGGAGCGCTTCCAGCCATTCGAGCTCCTCCGGATCGTTGAAAACGATGCGCCCGATCGCCTCGCGGTCCGCATCGCCTGGCCCGATCACCTTGGAGCCGAACCGTTCGGCGAGCGCGTCACGGACCTCGGGGTCGCCGCTCAGCAGGCTGTGTACGATCTCGTCACTCGACCTCGTCGCGGCGCCGTGACGCCCGAACGCTGCGAGCGCAGCGCTCTTGCCGGCGCCGATTCCGCCGGTGATCGCCACCGCGATTGGAGGCTTCGAGTTAGTGGTCGTCGGAGACAGGCTCGACGGGAACGACTGATTCGTCGGCCGCCGCCGGGTCGATCTCGTCACCGACCGCCGCGGACTCGCGCTCGACGGCGTCGTCGCTCGCCGGCGGTGCATCGAGCTCCGGCTTCGGTGCGTCGAGCTCGGGCGCCAGTGGGGCCGAGGCGGAGTCGCTGAACACGTCCTCCGAGAGGTCGAGATGAGGCGTTCCCTCGATCGGACCCTCCGACTCGTCGCGCCGGTCCGCGTCGACCCGCTTCAGCGAGAGCGACAGCCGGCGGCGCTCCGCGTCGACCTCGAGAATCAGCACCGGGACGGTGTCCCCCTGCGAGACGACCTCGCGCGGGTTCTCGACGTGATGCTGCGCGAGCTCCGAGATGTGAACTAGGCCTTCGACGCCGGGAAGGATCTCGACGAAGGCGCCGAACGTGACGACCTTCGTCACCTTGCCCTCGACGACGTCGCCCTCCTTGTGCTGCTCGAGCACCTGCTGCCACGGATCGGACTGCGTCTGCTTGAGGCCGAGCGAGATGCGCTGGCGCTCGCGGTCGATGTCGAGCACCTTCACCTGGACGGTCTGGCCGATCTCGAGCACTTCCGACGGATGGTTGACGTGCGACCACGACAGCTCGGAGATGTGGATGAGGCCGTCCATACCGTCGAGATCGACGAAGGCGCCGAAGTCGACGATGTTGGAAATCTGTCCCTCGACGACGTCGCCCGGGTTGAGCCGGTCGAGGATCGCCTGACGCATCTCCTTGCGCTCGTCCTCGAGGACGGCGCGACGGGAGAGTACGACGTTGTTCCGCGAGCGGTTGAGCTCGATCACCTTGCAGCGGAGCTCCTTGCCCATGAACTCGTCGAGGTCCTGCACGCGGCGGATGTCAACGAGCGACGCCGGCAGGAAGCCGCGCACGCCGAGATCGAGGATGAGACCGCCCTTGACGACCTCGATCACACGGCCGTTCACGGGCTCGCCGGATTCGGCCGCCTGCTCGATCGCCTTCCAGGCGAGCTCGAACCGGGCGCGCTTCTTCGACAGGATGAGCCGGCCTTCGGCGTCCTCCTTCGTCATCACGAGCGCGTCGATCTCGTCGCCGACCGAGACCTCGTCGGCCGGGTTCACGGAGCGCCGAATCGAAAGCTCGGCGACCGGGATCACGCCCTCCGACTTGTAGCCGATGTCGACAAGGACCTCGTCCTTGTCGACCCGAACGACCTGGCCGTGGACGACCTCCCCCTCGTTGATCGTCGGGAAGGTCGACTCGTAGTCGGGGATCAGGTCGCCGTCCGGACCTGTGATCCAGACGCCGTCGCCGGCGATTCGCTGTTCGGTTTGCTCGGTGGCCATGAAGCGGCGGTCAGTATAGCCAGGGGCTTTTTCCGGGCGAAAGCCGCGCTTCCGCCCGGGCGCCGGGTCTGCCGGTTTGGGGGCTAGCTCTTGGCTTCGCTCCAGTCGTCGCCCACTCCGATTTCCACCGCCAAGGGGGGATCCAGGGGGTAGGCCGCGCACATTTCTTCCCGCACGAGCTCCCGCACCGGGCCGACCTCGGCCTCCGGCACTTCCAGGAGGAGCTCGTCGTGGACCTGGAGGACGAGGCGGGCACCCCGGCCCTCGTCGCGCAGGCGGCGATGAATCGCGATCATCGCCTTCTTGATGATGTCCGCGTTCGAGCCCTGCATGACGAAGTTCACGGCCAGCCTTTCGCCAAGCGAGCGGGTCGCCCTGTTAGACGCGCGGATCTCCGGGGTCGGGCGGCGCCGGCCGAGCAAGCTCGTCGCATAGCCGTCTCGCTTCGCCTGCTCGATCGTCCGTTGGATGAAGTCCTGCACGAGCGGGAAGCGCGCGAGGTACGCGTCGATGTACGCCTGTGCCTGGTCGCGCGGAATCTCGAGATTCTCGGAGAGACCGAATGCCGAGATCCCGTAGACGATCCCGAAGTTGATCATCTTGGCGATCGAACGATCGCCGGATGTCAACTCGGACGGGTCCTTGCCGAGCACCTCGACCGCCGTGGCGGTGTGGATGTCGTCGCCGCGAGCGAACGCCTCTCGCAGCTTCGGCTCCCCGGAGACGTGCGCGAGGATGCGCAGCTCGATCTGCGAGTAGTCGGCTGAGAGGAGCCGCGCACCGGTCTCGGGGACGAACGCGGATCGGATCTCCTTCCCGAGCTCGGTGCGAATCGGGATCGCCTGCAAGTTCGGGTTCGTCGTCGAGAGACGGCCCGTCGATGCCACAGTCTGGTTGAACGTCGTGTGCAGGCGCCCGTCGTGTTCGGAGAGGAGCGAGGGCAGCGGCCCGAGATAGGTGTTCAGGAGCTTCGAGTACTCGCGCCACTCCTCGATCACCGGAACGATCTCGTGCTCGCCACGGATACTGCGCAGCACCCGCGTGTCCGTCGAGTAACCCGTCTTGCCTTTCCGGCCCGGCGTCAGCTGGAGCTTCTCGAAGAGAATCCCCGCGACCTGCTGCGTCGAGCCGATCATGAACTCCTCGCCGGCGAGCTCGTAGGCCTTTGCCTCGAGCTCCTCGACGCGGTCGGCGAGGCGCGCGGTGATCTCGCCCATCCGGTACGTGTCGATCTTGACGCCCGCGTCCTCCATCGCCGCGAGGACGGCAGTGAGAGGGAGCTCGATGTTGCGATACAGATCCTCGGCGCCGCGCTCGCGAACTCGGTCGAGCATCGTTGCCGCCAATCGCCGTGGTGTCTCGGCGTGGCGAACGAGTGCGGCGGTCTCGTCCTCAGTTGCAGGAGTGGGAATCGGCTCGACGCCGTACTCTTGCGCGAGATCGTCGAGCTCGTACGCAGCACGCCCCGGCTCGATCAGGTACGCGAGCAGCATCGTGTCCTCCGCCGGTTCCATCGTCAGCCGCGGCAAAGCCTTGAAGTCGTGTGCGATCAGCTCCGCGTCGTCGAGGCGGCGCTCCAGCCCCGGCTCCCAGGCGCCGATGATGACGCCGTCTTCCTGAGCGAGCCCAAAGCGCCCGTCGTGGATCGCGAGCGAAGCGCGCGAGCGCACTTCCGGAAGCTCCCCCTCACGCCATGCGACCTCGGTGCCCTGCACGCGCATCGGCTGGGCAGGGACGGCCTCGTCGAGGATGTCGACGCGCCCGAGCAGATTGCGGAACTCGAAGCGTCTGAACATCTCCCGGAGCTCCGAGCGGTCGGGCGGGAGGAGCACGAGCTCGGCCGGGTCGCAGTTGAGCTCGAGATCTCGACGCATCGTCGCGAGCTGCTTCGACTGCCGCGCCTGGTCCGCGTGCTCGGTCACGTTCTTTCGACGTGCAGGCGAAAGGTCGTCCGCGTGCTCGAGAACTTCCTCCAGCGACCCGTACTGTGCGATCAGCTGACCGGCGGTCTTGTCGCCGATGCCGGGAATCCCCGGGATGTTGTCCGAGCTGTCGCCCTTGAGTCCGATGAAGTCCGGAATCTGATCCGGGCGGATGCCGTAGCGGGCTTCGACGCGGTCCGGCGTGTACACCTGCACGTCCGAGACGCCGCGCGGCGTCATCATCAGACTGACGTTGTCGGAGACGAGCTGAAACGCATCGCGGTCGGTCGAGACGATCGCGGTCCGGATTCCCGCTTCGTCGGCTCGCGTCGCGAGCGTCGCGATCACGTCGTCTGCCTCCCACCCTTCGAACTCGAGATTGCGGTAGCCGAAGGCCTCGACGATCGGGCGGAAATACGGGAACTGCTCTGAGAGCAGGCCCGGCGTCGGGCGGCGGTCGGCCTTGTAGTCACCGGCCACTTCCAGCCGCTCGGCCGGGCGCGTGTCCCAGGCGACAGCAACCCCCTTGGGCTTGTAGTCGGACAGGAGCTTGAAGAGCATGTTCGTGAACCCGAGGAGCGCATTCGTCGGAAAGCCTTCGGTGGTCGCGAGCTCCTCGGGCAGCGCGAAAAATGCCCGATAAGCGAGGTTGTTGCCGTCCACGAGGAAGAGCTCGGCATCGCGGACGGGCGCATCGTCGAGCTGCAGCTCTGCGCCTGTCAGGGTCTTCGGCATCGACCGCCAACGCTATCGTCCGGCGCCGATGCGAGCGCTCCAAATTCATCCACTTTCCGAGACCGACCTGCCCGCCGCTGCGCGGTTGCTGGAAGAGCGGCACGCCCGCCATCGCGCGGCGGAGGCGCTCCTTCCCGACGGCGGGGACTTTCGGGCCCACATCGAAGGAGCGCTGTCCGCCGACGGGGCTGCGGGCGCTGTCGCGCTCGTCGACGGTGACGTGGCGGCCTACTTGATCGGCTCGCCGCAAGACGACGGTTCGAGCGAGGTCGGGCTTGCGGGCTGCGCCGCGCGCGAGCCCGAGCTGATCCGGGATCTCTACGAACACCTCGGCTCGGGCTGGGCGGCAGCGGGCCTCGACCGCCATCGCGTCTACGTCCCCGCCACGGATGCCGGCCTGGTCGACGCGTGGTTCAGGCTCGCGTTCGGCCTGCAATTCACCTATGCGGTCCGTGAGACGCTCGCGGAACCCCCGGTGGACGCCGATGCGGACATCCGCGAGGGCCGCGCCTCGGACCTCGATGCCGTCGCGGGGCTGGAGCGTGCGTTCAGCGAGCACCTACGCGCAGCTCCGAGCTTCTCGGGACGAGTCGTCGCGAGCGACGAAGAGGTTCGCGCGGATTGGGCGGACACGTGGGACGACGAGAGGTTCACGCACTTCGTCGCGGAGCGAGACGGCCATGTCGTCGGCCATGTGCTGCTCTATCGCCGCGAAGGTGGCGACCTGCGGATTCCAGAGGGAAGCATCGACCTCGCGCTCGCGACGACGCACGCGGACGTGCGCGGCTCGGGCGTCGGCCGGACGCTGATGGCGCATGCGATGCGCTGGGGGCACGAGAGCGGTTACCGGGCGATGACGATCGACTGGCGCGTCGTGAATCTCCTCGCGGACCGCTTCTTCACGGCACGGGGATTCCGGCCGACCTTCTCTCGCCTCTACCGGCACGTGCCGTGAAGCGCGTTCCGCTGCTGGCCGGCTCGCGGCTCGTGGTCGTGACCGCCGAGGACGACGCGCTCGTGCTGCGGCCGCCTCCACCCGGCGACTCCGTCGCCGACGTCGGCGCAGCTGTGCGCGACGCATTGCGCTTCCCGCTCGCCGGCCAGCCACTCGAGGCAATCGTGTCCCGTGGTGCGCGCGCGACGATCGTCGTCGAGCCACCGGCTCTTCCCATTCCGGGTGTCGAGCGTGATCCGCGACATGCCGCGATCGCCGCCGCGGTTGCGGAGCTCGAGCGGCTGGGAATTCCCACGGGCTACCAGACATTGCTCGTCGCCGGCGGTCTCGCGCGGCGCGCGGGCGGCGATCGGCTCGAGACGCTGGTCTCGCCGGAGTTCGCGCGCCGCTTCCACGGCCACGTCGAGGTGCATGACGTCGAGCGCGAAGATCTCGTAGACGTCGGCAGCTTGGGCTCGATCCCCCTGCGTGTGCATCCGTCGCTTGCGCGCACCGATGTGGTAGTCGTCGTGACGGCAGCCGAGACCGTCCTGCACGGCGGGCCGGCCGCTTTCGTCGGCGCGGCCGGCAAGGAGGTTCTGCGCGCCGCCGGTGCGTACTCGTTGCTCGAGACCTCGGCATCGCAGGGCTGGCGGCTTGGCCTCGAGCTCGAGCGCGCCCTCGCGCGGCGCGTGCCGGTCATCGGCGTCTCCCTCGTCCTCAACCATCCGAGGCTCGGCGGCACCCTCGGCGGCTACCCCTATGAGGCCGAGGCGCTCGAGCGCGTCGTCCGCTCACCGTTCCGCCAGGTCTTCCGCGCCCTGCCCGGTGCACTCCGCGCGTACGTCCTGCGCTCTCTCCCGCTCGACCGCACGGTGGCGGGCGTCTTCGCGGGTCCGCCCTCGGTTGCGCACACCGAAGCGCTGTTGCGCGGGGTCGAGCTGCGCGGGATCACGCTCGATCGCGAGCTGGACGCCGTCTGCATCGGCATCCCACGCACGACTCCCTACCTGCCTCGCGAGCGGCCGAATCCTCTCCTGGGCGCGCATCTCGGGCTCGGGCTCGCACTACGCCTCTGGCGCGACTCGTTTCCCGTCGCGGAAGGCGGAACGGCGATTCTGTTTCACCGGTTCCAGCGCCAATTCGCACATCCGACGCAACAGCCGTACCGGGCGTTCTTCGCCGCAACGCGAGCCGCGGGCCCAGATGAGGCGGCGCTCGCCGAAGCGGAGCGTGCAGCGGGTGGCGACTTGCGTGGGCTGGAGGCATACCGCGCCGGCCGGTCGTGCCATCCGCTGCTGCCCTTCGTCGACTGGGACGCCTGCCGGCCCGCACTCGGGCGCCTCGGACACGTCATCATCGCCGGCTGCCGCGACCACAGCGCAGCTCGTCAGCTCGGCTTCGTACCCACCCACGGAGCGGGCGCCGCGTTGACGATGGCCCGCGGCTGGACCGAGCGTCCGCCGCGAATCGGTTTCCTGCTCGCGCCGCCCTATTTTCCGATTCGAGTCAGCCGAACCGAGACCTAGAGGATCTTCGAGAGAAACTGCTTCGTGCGATCTTCTCGCGGATTGTCGAAGAAATGCGATGGAGGCCCCTCTTCGATGATCCTGCCGTCGTCCATCATCACGACGCGATCGGCCACCTCGCGCGCGAAGCCCATCTCGTGCGTGACGACGATCATCGTCGTCCCCATGTCGAACGCCAACGCCTTCATGACGTCGAGCACTTCGCCGATCACCTCGGGGTCGAGCGCGCTCGTGGGCTCATCGAAGAGCATCAGCGCCGGCCTCATTGCCAGCGCGCGTGCGATTGCCACGCGCTGTTGCTGACCCCCGGACAGCTTCCCCGGGTAGACGTCCCGCTTGTCGGCGAGGCCGACGCGAGCGAGCAGCGCTTCGCCTTGCTTGACGGCAACGGCCTTGCTTATCTTGCGAACACGAATGGGCGCCTCGATGACGTTCTCGAGGGCGGTCATGTGCGGAAAGAGGTTGAAGCGCTGGAAGACCATCCCGATTTCGCTCCGCTGCTTGGCGATGTTGTTCTCGGTGTCCTCGACGATCCGCCCCTTATCCTCGCGGTAGCCGATGAGATGGCCGTTCACCTCGATCCGGCCGGAATCGATCTTCTCGAGGTGGTTGATGCAGCGAAGGAACGTCGACTTTCCCGATCCGGAGGCGCCGATGATGCAAACCCGCTCGCCGTTCTTGACGGTCAGGGAGATACCCTTCAGGACCTCGAGGCGGCCGAAGCTCTTGTGCACGTCTTCGGCGAACATGACGTTGCCGTTCTCCGTCACCGCGCGCCTCTCGCCCAGGCGCCGACGGGCGCCCAGGCCTCGAAGACACGCTCCCTGAAGGTGAGCTCGTCACCGCGCTCACTCACCGCCAGCTTCCGTTCGATCTGTGCCTGAATCACGCTCCACACGCTGGTGAGCACGAGATACCAGAAAGCGACGGCGAGGAAGTACTCGACCGGCTTGAACGTCGTCGAATAGCGGATCTCGGCGTCGCCGAAGAGCTCGGTCACCCCGATGAAAAACACGAGCGACGAATTTTTCATCATTCCGTTGAACTCATTGCCGAGCGGCGGGATGATGAATCGCGTTGCTTGGGGCAGTACGACCCTCCACATCGCGACGCGGTGTGGCATGCCCAGCGACTTGGCCGCCTCCATCTGACCCTTGTCGACCGCGTCGATTCCAGCGCGGATGATTTCCCGCATGTACGCACCTTCGTTGAGGCCGAGAGCGACGATGCCGGCGAACGCCGCACCGTCCATATGGAAAAGCCCGAAGTTGACGGTGCGCGGAATCAGGTTGAAGCCGAAGAGGAGATTGGCGCCGAAGTAGACGAAGAAGATCTGGACGATGAGCGGCGTCCCACGGAAGATGAGCACGTACAGGCCTGAGAGCAAGCGCAGCGGCAGGAACCTCGACATGCGCATGAACGCAAGGATCAATCCGAGGGCGACCCCCAGGAGCTGTGCCAGGACCGAGATATAGATCGTTGCCCAGAGTGCGCGGGCGAACACATGGTCAGGGTGGAAGATCCGCTGCCACAGGATGTGCCAGTCGAGAGCGGCGAGGAGCATCCCTTACTTCAGCTTCGCGACCGCCCCCGCGAGCTTCCACCTGGTCAGGATCGTGTCCATCGTCCCGTCGGCATAGATCATGGCGATCGCCTTCCTCACGGCCGACTGAAGCTCCGTATTCGACTTGTTGATCGCAATACCGATCGAGATCGGATTGACGGGCGTACCTCCGAGCGAGAATGCGTCCGGCGTCTTCTCGATGTAGTACGCCACGACGGGGGCATCTCCGAAGTACGCATCGACGCGGCCGGTTCGGAGCGCGTTCGCCGCGTCGGTGTCCTTCGGGAAAGTGACGACTTTGATCGCCTTCTTGCCCTGGGAAGTGAGCCGCTTGCTCTGTGCGTCGAGGAAGTCCTTGTTCGTCGTGCCGGTCTCGACCGACGCGGACTTGCCGGCCAGGCTGTCGAGGCCGGTGATGTTTTCGGGATTGCCCTTCTTGACCATGAAGGACTGACCGACCTTGAGATAGTCGACGAACGCCACCTGCTTCCGCCGCTCAGGCGTGTCGTTCATCCCCGAGATAACGGCATCACATTTCTTCGCAAGTAGCGCCGCGATGATTCCGTCGAAGCCGGTGTTGTCGAAGCGCGCCTTAACGCCCATCTTGCTGGCGATGTAGTTGCCGATGTCGATGTCGGACCCTTCTGGGGTAGTCGTGCCCTGCTTGTACGACTCCTCGGGTGGGTACGTGATGTCGCTGCAGAAGACGAGCTTGCCCGCACTCGCGATCGACGCCGGGGCGGTGATCGATGCCCCGCTGCCGGCGGTAGTCGTCTGGGTTGTTGTCGACTCGCTGCTCTTGCTGCTGCCGCCGCAACCGCTGGCGGCGAAAGCGAGGAGAAGGACGATCGCGCCTGCCAGGACAAAAGGCTTCGAGCGGAACACGGGGGAGCTCCTTTCGCTAATCGGTCTGCGCAAGATACGTCTTTCTCACCTGCTCGTTCCGGAGAACTGGCTCAGGCTGGTGAGTGCCGAAGGTGGGACTTGAACCCACACTCCCCGAAGGGAACCGGATTTTGAGTCCGGCGCGTCTGCCAATTCCGCCACTTCGGCCCGCTCGGCAATCGTAACCCCCCGTCGCGGCGTTCTTTACGATCGCGGTGATGCGGGTTGGAATGCTCACGGGAGGTGGCGACTGCCCGGGCCTGAACGCGGTCATCCGAGCGGTCAGCCGGCGCGTGCTGACGCAGGGCGGCGAGGTGATCGGGGTCCTCGAGGGCTGGAAGGGCCTCGTCGAAGGCCTCTTCGAGCCGCTCGGGCCACGCGAGATCTCTGGGCTCCTGCCGCGGGGCGGCACGATCCTGCGCACGTCGCGGACGAACCCGTACAAGGTCGAGGGCGGCGTGGCGCGTGTTCTTGCGAACTTCGAGCGGGAGCGGTTGGACGCGCTCGTCGCGATCGGCGGTGAGGACACATTGGGTGTGGCCGCCCGGTTGTACGAGGAGCACGACTTCCCAGTGGTCGGCGTCCCGAAGACGATCGACAACGACCTCTCGGCCACGGACTACACCTTCGGCTTCGACACCGCCGTCTGGATCGCGACCGAGGCGATCGACCGGCTGCACACCACGGCCGAGTCGCACAACCGAGTCATGGTCGTCGAGGTAATGGGCCGGCATACCGGCTGGATCGCAGTCGCGAGTGGGATCGCCGGCGGAGCCGACATGATCCTGATCCCCGAGCAGCCGGTTTCGATCGACGACGCGTGCAAGGAGCTTCGCCGCCGCCACGAGCGCG
>Ga0207693_10002533_pt1 | contig 15883 bp, 17 predicted proteins | sample LARL81metaG_FD_184347 | JGI IMG/M metagenome (GOLD analysis project Ga0207693, IMG submission 184347) | Corn, switchgrass and miscanthus rhizosphere microbial communities from Kellogg Biological Station, Michigan, USA - LAR L8-1 metaG... | ecosystem: Host-associated > Plants > Roots >...
CGCCGCCGGCAATAGTAAGCGGGCTGGTTTTGACAAGTTGCTGGCGAAAATCGCCGGCCGTCCGGTCATTCAACATACCCTGGCCGCATTCGAAAAGGCGATCTTTGTAAACGACGTTCTCGTTGTATCCCGTGAAACCGTAGCGATGCGGCATTTCATCGTGAAAACGAATTTGCGAAAGCTCCGCAAGGTAGTTCGTGGCGGGGTTCGAAGACAGGATTCGGTCCAGGCCGGGCTAAATGCACTGGACAACGAGGTCGAGTTCGTCGCCGTGCACGATGCGGCGCGCCCATTGATAACCCCTCGCGAGATCGAGCGCGTTTTTGCAGCGGCACGGAAACACGGCGCGGCGGCATTGGCCACACCCATCACAGACACTCTGAAACTTGCCGACGCCAATCACGTGGTGTGCGGTGCGATCGATCGGCAAAATATTTTCGCAATGCAAACGCCGCAGATTTTTCGGCGCGAATTGCTGCGCCAGGCCTACGAGCAAGTGACGAGGGATTCCCTGACCATCACCGATGAAGTCTCCGCGATTGAACACGCTGGCGGGAGGATCGTGATAGTGCCGGCGGAGGATCATAATTTCAAAATCACCTACGCGAGCGATCTACTGCTAGCGGAAGCGATTTTGAAACAGCGCGCTGAGGCGGCGAAATCCTAGCGGCTTTTTGAAGAACGCGCGCTTTTGGACTCAGAGCACTGGCGCCGCAAGCGCGGCATGTTCTATTGCGCCCAAGCGCTGTAGCGTGCGCTGTCGTCAGCGCACAACTAGTTCGAAATCCGCTGAGGACAGCGGACTCTACAGCATCGAAGTTCAAGGCGGGGAGCTTACGTTTCATACTCCGCTGTGCAGTCGCGACGTTTCGTTCTATTGAAGGAAGCCATCAAAACTCATCCCGAGCGGTAGTCGCCTGCCGCGCCGTAGTCCCGCGAACGCGAATCGCAGGCGGGAGGGATCCCGAGGCGAAACCTTTAAGGTAACTTCAACGGGATCCCTCGGCTTACGCTCGGGATGACGAGACATGGAGCTTAGGATGACGCAATTTGCGCGAACAACCTCAAATCAGCGGCTGTTTTGCCAGAGCGCGCATGGCGAGGTCCGCGACTGGCCCGACGTCTTCACGCAGAAATTTTCGGCCTTTTTTGCGCAAATCACTGCTGGATTTGAGGTCGGCGACTCGAATGAGCTTTCCGTTTTTCCAAATCGTCGCGGCCCCGTTGTATGGACCGACGCGGCGTGGGTCGGTCCAGGTATGGATCGAAACCAGATTCGTGGTTACGGCAGCGGCCACATGCATTGGGCCGCTGTCGACACTGATGACAAAGGCAGCCGCGCGTAAGAGCCAGATCAATTGCAAGAGCGTGGTTTGATTGGTTAAGTCCACGCAATTCTCCGGCGTTGCAAATCGGCGCCTGGATTTGCCGACCACCACCACACGGGCAGGAGCGAGCGCTCGGCAAAACTCCAAAATCACATTTGCCCCGATCGATTTGTTGCGGCCGCGAGCGAAGGGATGCAGGACCACGAATCCGGGAAAGGGATCGAATCGCGGCAATTGATCCCCGGTAGGGATGGGAAAACGCAAGTCCTGGCGCAAAGGCGCGCCAAACGCCTCCGCTAATTTGAGGTAACGATCTACGGCGTGTTCGTGCCGATCCACTCGCGCGATTTCGGAATAAAAAAAACGCGAGCCCTCACGCGCGTCGCTGGCCCCGAGAATTTTCTTCGCGCCACTGATTCTGGCGATCAACGCGCTGCGGAACAGCCCTTGAAAATCCAGCGCGACATCCGGTTGCAACCGACGGGTCTCTCGCATCCAACGCAGCAAACGCCCTGGCGCGCCGAACCCGCTAAATTCGCCGCGCGGAAAAATATGGACATGATCGATGTCGCGATTTCCGCGCAACAGCGGCGCCCATTCCGGGTTGATGACCCAGGTAATTTCGGCGTCGGCATGAGCATCGCGAATCGCGGCAACCGCCGGCAGAGTGTGAACGATATCGCCGAGCGAGCTCGGTTTGATGATCAGGATCTTCACCGGTACGACTGGAATACCCTCATCCTAATCTTCTCCCGGGGAGAAGGAACCGTCTTCCCGCCCAGCTAGGGTCGCAACCGAGTGGGCGAACGGGCATCTCGCCCATTGTAGAGGCGCTTGTGCGAAGCGCCTGATCTCCAGATTCGGCGCTTGGCACAAGCGCCGCCACAACGACGCCAAGGTTAAACGAACAATCGGGAGACGATTGAAGTGAGGGCAGTTTTTTCAATAGTCTTCAACGACCGAGCGCGAGACGGTCAGCGAGCAGGCGCGGGAGACCGGCGGCAATGATCTTCTTGCGGGTGCGTTCGACATCGTAACGGACCCGGCGCTGCTCGATCAAATTTTCGTCAGCGTGGTAAATGCAATAGGCGGCGCGCCAGTCACCGTCGCGCGGTTGCCCGACGCTGCCGGCATTGACGAAATACTTTTTCCCAAGCTCGACATGAATTTGTTCCTGCTGGGTGCGACGAGCGCGTTCGTCGCGGATGAAGGCACATTGGATGTGAGTATGGCCGAAGAAACAGACGGTGGTGTGTTGGTAAGTGAAACTGGCGGCAGCATCGAGGTCGCGAAAGACGTAACCCCATTGCGAGGGAGTATCGAGAGTGGCGTGCACAATGGTGAAATCGCGCACCTGACGCTGGAGACGTAAGTCGCGGAGCCATTCACGGTCCTCATCACTCAATTGCGCGCGCGTCCAGGTCATGGCCCGTTCTGCCATTTCATTGAAATCGCCGGAGGCCGCGGCCTGGGAAGCCTCCTCGTCGTGATTTCCTTTTACGGTTGGGCAATCCAAATCGCGCACAATCTCGAGGCACTCGCGCGGATTGGCGTTGTAGCCAACGATGTCACCCAGGCAAATAAAATGAGTACAGTGATGTTCTCGGGCGTTCGCGATCACTGCCTCGAGCGCCTCCAGGTTGGCGTGCACATCGCTAAAAATGGCAAACCGCATTTATGGAATTCTTTCGTTGGCGGGAAGGTTGAGACGCTCTTCCATGGCCCGGAGTTGGTTGATCAGACGCGGGAGGCGTTCCTTCTCGCCCCGTTGATAAAGAGCGCGCAATCGATCGTAGGCTTCCCGTTCGCGGCCTTCGCAATAGGAAAGCTCGTAAGCGGAAAAGCGTTCGTCGTAGGAGGCATGCCCGGGAAGACGCGAAGCTTTCTCAAAGTTTTCGGCGGCGCGCCCATGATCGTGAAACTTGTCGCGATACAATCGTGCCAGCGCTTCGTAGAGTTGGGGTTTCTCCGGATTGTGGGCGACGCCGCGGACCAGAAAATCCTCGCCCAGCTTGAGATACTCGGACTGCAACCGCCGACGCGTAGCCGGAGATCTAGATTCGTCTTCCAGCGCCGCCGTTCCGGCGTTCCAAGCCATGTGCCATCCCGCCATTTCCCAAAAAAGAATGGAGCGTGGCTGCAGTTCGGTTGCCTGCCGCAAGCGCAAGAGAAGCTGTGTCCAATCGGTCCGTTCCCAGGCTGAATAGGCATCGATGAAAAGCACATCGGCAATGACGGAACGAAACCCGCCGAGTACGGCAACGAACGCAGATTGACCGATTTTTTCGCGCAGATCAAGCGAGAGAGTAGCGGGGGCGTTTTGCTGGCAGGCCGATTCCATTTTCAATTTTGCCGGGACGAACCCGGCTAGAATGACAATGAGCGCGAGCAGGAGTTTCATAGTTCGCGTTGCGCAAAGATCGCAATTCCGATCACGAGGTATCCGACAATGTAAACAGCGCCGAGTCCAAGCAGTTTTGTCAACGCCAAACTGGAAAGCGAAGCTCCGGCGATGATCTGATCGCTAAGGTTGAAGGCTTGCAGATCCGGAAAAAAGATGATTACAAGTGCGAGAAAAGCGCGGATCAACCAGCCGGCAGAGTGTTGATGCAGCCAGTAATCGCGCGCGACGGCTTCGAGGTGACCGACCAGATAAAACATGGCCATGGCACTGATGGTAAAGATGTTTGAAGTGGCAAAACTGGAAATACAGAGCGTAGCCGACGCCAGGACGGCAGCCTTGGTCAAGGTTAGGAGCAACGCGAAAACCAGGTCCTGATTGACACCGGCTTGGTGCAGCTCGGTTAGGGCGCGCTCCAGTTCTTCCGGAGGCGATTGCGTCATCTGCTGCATTGTTTCCCGCACAGCCGATCCTTCCCGCAGATGAATCACAGCCAGGCACAGAACACTCATGGCGATGAGAGAGATCGTTAGTAATCCGAGCACGCCAAAAAATTTTCCCATCATGTATTCGAACCGTCGAACCGGTTTGGCCAGCACGCTATAGATCACGCGGTCTTCGAGATCGCGCGGCAACAACTGCGCGGTCGCAACGATCGCCAGCATGCTGAGAAAGAAATTGATCGCTCCGAGGGCGATGTCTCGTGTCACTTGCAATTCCTGTTGAAAAGAAATGCGCGCAATGAAGGAAGAGCTAATGATGAGGACGAGAGCGAAAAGAACCAGCACATAAAAAACGCGCAGCCTCGCCAGCTCGATGAAAGTGGTGCGGGCGATGGCACCAATGCGATCAAAAGAAGCGCTCATTCGTCGCGGATTTCGGTCACCTTGAGGAACAATTGCTCGAGCGAAGTCTGCGGTTTGCGCCGCAGCACCACGCGGCCATTGACCGAGGCAATCTGCCGCTCGAGTTGATCGAGAAACTCAGGCGTCGCGTTTTCGACGATGAACTCGGTTTGATTTTCAATCGCGAGCAAATCGTCCAGCCGGCCTTCACGGATCAATTTGCCGCGATGCAAAATGCCGACGCGATCGCAAACTTCCTGGACCTGGGTGAGCAGATGTGAGGAAAGAAGAATAGTGGTGCCGGTTTTTTTTAAGGAAGCAATCAGATTTTGAATATCGCGCGACCCGGCTGGATCGACCGCGGCGGTTGGTTCGTCCAACACGAGAATTTTCGGTCGGTGGATCACCGCCTGGGCCAATCCGATTCGCTGCAACATTCCCTTTGAATAGGTGCTGAGGCGCGCGTCAGCCGCCCGCGTCAGTCCAACCGTCTCCAACAGCTCGGCAATGCGCGATTTACTTTCACGCCATCCCAATCCGCTTAGCCGGGCGTGAAATCGCAGAGTCTCGGTGCCGGTGAGAAATTTGTGGAAATAAGCGTTCTCCGGCAGGAACCCGATATCGCGACGCACCGCCACGGTCGAATTATCGCGACCAAAGACGCGAACACTGCCGCGCGTCGGCTGAATTAGTCCAAGAATAATTTTTAAGGTCGTGCTCTTGCCAGAACCGTTTGGCCCAAGCAGGCCGTAAATTTCGCCGGGAGCAATTTCGAGATTTAGATGCTGCAATGCGATAACCCGTCGCCGACGAAATGGCGTGGGAAATATCTTGCTTACGTCGCTAACGCGAATGGCTGGCTCGGTCATATCCGGATTTCGAAGCCGTGAGTATCGGGTGGAGTTGTCAATGGGTTCGCCGATTCCTTTCGAATCAAAGAGGCGAGTTCGCTTTGGCGAATGCCTTCCAAAAACGCATCCACCTCCTCCGATTCACCGCTCGCCTGCAATTCGACCCGGCCATCAGCCAGATTGCGCACCCATCCGGTGACGTTGAATCCCTTCGCGATTTGTCTCACGGAGTAACGAAAACCGACTCCCTGCACCCTACCTTCGTAAAAAACCTCAACGGCTTTCATAACAATTTGCCGCCTACTTAATCCGCAGCAGCCCGCTCTTGTCCAATTATGGCGTGGGGGGCTGTTCCGACCCCGGGATCGGTGTTGGCTCGGGCTGGTCTTCGGGCAACGCTGGCGGCGGAGGCAGGAAACGCGGGTCGACCATGTTGTCACGAGATCTCCGATTGCGGTTCGGTTCACTTGTTCCACTTACAGTCGGATTCGGATTGGTCGCCGCCTGAACCACCTCCGGCGGCGCCGCGTGAATATCCTGACCGGCGACATAACCCTGCAGTCCATTCGAAAGCTGAACCTTGCGGTATCCAAACGTCGGACGGATGAGCGTCACCAATGTGCCCTGCGCGAGCTTCTCGTCCGGGCCACTAGCTTGCTGTGGTCCGTAGCGAAAAAACTTCGCTTCCCTAGCGCTAACGACATAGTATTGCCCGCTATTGGACGCGGCGGCTGGGGCTGCCGATTCCGGAGTCGAACAGCTCGTCCCGCACAACGCGAGCAGGACAAGCAGACTACCCGAAAGACAGCTCGATAGCTTCATGGCGAGGGACTTCCAAAAGCTAATCCTATTCCTCGCCCCAGCCTATTTATAAGAATAGATAAGGCAAAAGCTGCTCGATCCGCCCTCCACCAGATCGACCGAAACGAAATATTGACCGCTGTCGGTCGGCGAAAATCCTGCCGCGGCCCGGTCGCCGCCGTCGTAATGGTCAGTTGTCAGTCGTCTACCGCTTTCATCATAAACGTTGACCGCGATTTTCCTGGCGGGATCGGTGGCGCCGACAGCAAACCAATACTGATTGCCGGCGTATAAATTGACCGCGATCAAAGCGTGATCCTGCGGCTTTAACATGCCACACCAGTGCCCATCGCGAAGTTTGAAGCCGTCGTTAGTAAATGCGCCTGCCACGTCCAGCGCATTCTTCCGAGCATTCACTTCCGCATCCGTATCGGCGAGAGAAACCCGTGCGCCGGCAATAACCAACAACATAATGAAAAAGAGGCCGCGTCTCATTTTGTGTCGGTCTTGTGTTGAATTTGCTGAATTAAATCGGTGACCACGATGTTCACTTTGCGGACGTCGTCAGGGCTGGGAGATTTGCCAGTCGGAAACGTCACCAGTTTTTCCAGGTTCGTAAGCTGTTCATTCACATTTTTGACTAAAGGATCATTGCGCAACTCTGGCGAAACATCATTCAGCTTGGAGTGAATAAAGCTTACCAATGCCGGTTGCCGCAGTAGTTTCGCGCTGCGTTCATCGTAATTGGCCGCAACCGAGCCGCTCACCACTTGCGTCCCGCGAATCCAGCCGCCGATGCTGACCAGAATCACCAAATCTTGGTCGCTGTGCGACTGCATCGAGTTCTTCACTTCGTTTTGCGTCGCCTCGAGTTCTTCCTGAAGCGAATCCCACTGGTTCGTTTCCGCAAAATCATTGATACTGTTGCTTCGACCGAGAATGTTCTGGCTAACGCCGAGCGCCTTGGCTAGCTTGATCACATCCGAGCCAATATTTTTTACCTGTTGGCTGTCCTGCGCCTCGACCGCGATAAAACCATCCGCAATTAATCCGCCAAGGTTGAGCGCAAGCTGCGCACGATTTTTGTAGGTGGTGGGGATCGGAGCGCGATAGGCGCCGGTCCAATTCGGCTTTCCTGGTTTTTGCAAAGCAGCAAAAAGTTCGCCTGGTGTCGGAATGGTGATGGCGTCGGTGCGCGCGGCTTTTGCCATCTGATCGGGCGCGAGCTTGGCGGGCTCGGCACCAATCAATGCGCCAGCCGCAATCGGCAACAATAACAGGGCCGTTCGTCCGCGGACCAACATCAGGTTCATACCGTACTAATCTGGATCGAGTTTACCAGCGCGAATGTTTTTCCGAGGGAGCGAGCAGCCTGCTGAGCCGTAGCTTAGCGTTAGGCTGGTCCCTTGCTCGACCGGACGGCGCGGCGCCTGAAGGTTGGGACACGACCCGCCGTCCCATGGCTATGGCGTGGCAGGCGAAGCGTGTTCCTCCGAGTATGGATTCGAACTAGTTGGAGGGCGCTTCTTCGCCGGCGCCCAAACTTTGTCCGAAACGCTTTCGCAACATCTGGTGGACAGGGCCTGCACATCGCGCATCATACCCGCGCGAAATGCAAACCAGCATTGCCGAAATTATCGGACGCGAAGTTCTAGACTCACGCGGCAATCCTACGGTTGAAGTTGACGTGCACTTGGAAGGCGGTGCGCTCGGTCGGGCCATTGTCCCGAGCGGGGCGAGCACGGGCGAACACGAAGCCTGGGAATTGCGCGATGGCGATAAGAAACGCTATGGCGGCAAGGGCGTTCTCAAGGCGGTTGCAAACGTGAACGGGAAAATCGCGGACGCCCTGCGAGGATTCGACGCGCGGGCGCAGGACAAGATTGATGCGAAGCTGATCGAACTTGACGGTTCGCCGAACAAGAAAAATCTCGGTGCCAACGCTCTGCTTGGCGTTTCACTGGCGACAGCGCATGCCGCGGCCGCCGCGGCCAATCTTCCGTTGTTTCGTTATCTGGGCGGACCTGGCGCGCGCGTTTTGCCGGTGCCGATGATGAATATTCTGAACGGCGGCGCGCATTCCGATGCGCCGATCGATTTTCAGGAGTTTATGATTATGCCGAAGGGCGCTCCTAATTTTCCCGAAGCGTTGCGTTACGGCGCCGAGGTGTTTCACGAGTTGAAGAAAGTGCTGCACGAGCGCGGCCTTTCTACTGCGGTCGGAGACGAAGGCGGATTTGCGCCCGCCCTTTCCTCGGCCGAGGACGCGCTGGAATCGATTGCGATGGCGGTAGAGCGCGCCGGCTACAAGTTAGGCGAACAAATTTTTATCGCGCTTGATGCCGCCTCATCGGAATTCTACGACCGCGTGCAAAATCTCTACATTTTCAAAAAATCCGACGGGTCGAAACGAACGGCGGAAGAACTGGTCGAATTCTACGCGCAACTGTGCGGAAAATTTCCGATCATCTCGATCGAGGACGGTTGCGCGGAGAACGATTGGGCCGGCTGGAAGAAGTTAACAGAGAGCCTGGGCGATAAAATCCAGCTGGTAGGCGACGATCTCTTTGTCACGAACGTTGATTTTTTGCGCAAGGGAATCGACGAGCACGTTGCCAATTCGATCCTAATCAAGGTTAATCAGATCGGGACGCTGACGGAAACACTCGATGCGATCAAGCTGGCGCACGACAACAATTATACGGCGGTCATTTCCCATCGTTCGGGAGAGACCGAGGACACCACCATCGCCGATATTGCCGTCGCGACCAACGCCGGACAAATCAAGACAGGATCGTTGTCGCGGACTGACCGGATCGCGAAGTACAATGAATTGCTGCGGATCGCAGAGGAACTTGGTGACAACGCCATATACGGCGGTAAGATGCGCTAGTGGATCAGCCCGGCTATGCTGATTACCGTGCGCGTCGCGAGGCCACGATCTGGCAGCGATTAAACCGGATACTCTTCGTCCTGTTATTCCTCGCGCTCTGGCTGGTGATAGTCAGTTTGTTCGTTCCGCTTTACAAACAGAAGCAGGCAGCGCTGGCCGAGATCGATGGCCTTCAGGCGCAGACGAATGAGCAAAAGCTTCTGCTGGCGCGAGGAATGCGTGAGATCAACTGGCTCAAAACCGATCCAACTTATCTGGAAACGATCGCGCGCGATCGACTTGATCTGATGAAGGAAGGAGAAACCATCTTTAGGCTCGAGCCGGCGAAAAATTCGAAAGCTCCGCCGCGGCCATAGCTATTGTAGAGCGCTTGTGCCAAGCGCCTGTTTTTCGCTTCGGCGCTCGCCGCGGCGAGCGCCGCTACAACGTTTCCCTGTCAACGCTTTGTTGATCAATTGGCACGATCTCACCCTGCCATGGCCAATCCTCAGGTGTCCCCACTAATCCAGCACGGACCGGATTTTGACGGACGTATTCCCACTTTTCCGAATAGCTCTCTCCATGGCGGATGAGATGATCGAAAAATCCTTTCTGCCAGTGAGGGCGAGACTGTGAAATGACCTTCGACAAAGCACGCTTTAAGAGTCGCACCATTGTATCAGCAAGAAATCTTGGTGACCGCTGACAAAAATATGGAGGTGATCGGGCATGATCACGTAACGGCCAACAGCGATTGCTCGTTGTTCGCCACTCTTTGCAAACGCCACTAGCTCATTGTTAACCTGTGCATTGGCCAGCAATCGTCTTCGATGATGTGTATTAAATGTGACGAAAAAAGTGGCGGATCGTACTTCTGAAAGATGATATCCAAGCGCGGCGGAGTGTCGGGCATTTGCAATAATCGCGTTGTAGAGGCGCTGGTGCCAAGCGCCGAATCTATCAATAGGCGCTTGGCACCAGCGCCGCTACAACCTGCGGACGTGGCGTCACGTTATCCTACAAGCACCGCTACAACGCTTTGCGTCGAGTCAAACCTTCGAGTATCTTTCCGCCATGGCTAACGAGATTGCGATTGTTGATGGGGAAGACTTAAGGAAACGCGCGGGCGCACTGCGGAGGTTTCTTTGAGGTCGACAAGCTGCAGCAACAATTAAGCGCTCTCGAAGGGCGAATGGCCGCGCCCGATTTCTGGAGCAACCGCGAGCGCGCCCAGGCCGATGTCGAGGAAGTGTCGCGGTTGAAGTCGCTCATCAACCCGGTTCGCGAACTTGAACGCGAGATTGCAGACTTCGATGCTCTGCGACAACTGGCCGAGGAGGAGAACAACACTCACGCTCGCGCCGAAGCGGAACGCGAAGTAGCGCGGGAGCATGAACGACTCGCTCAGAAATTAGCCGACTTCGAGTTGCGCCAATTTCTTTCCGGCGAAAACGATCTCGCCAATACTTTTCTTACCATTCACTCGGGCGCCGGTGGGACCGAATCGTGTGATTGGGCCGATATGTTATTGCGAATGTACCAGCGCTGGATCGAGCGTCACGGTTTCAAATCGCAAATGGTTGATATTCAAACGGGCGAAGAAGTGGGAATTAAATCGGCGACCTTGCTGGTCACGGGCGAATACGCGTTTGGCTACTTGAATGCCGAGCGCGGAGTCCATCGACTCGTTCGAATCTCGCCTTTCGATGCCAACAAACGGCGACACACCTCATTTGCCAGCGTCGACGTCGTTCCTGAGATCGCGGAAACTGCACCGATTGAAATCAATCCGGCCGATCTTGAGGTCGGCACTTATCGAAGCGGCGGCAAAGGCGGCCAGAATGTGAACAAGGTGGAAACGGCGGTTCGGATTGTGCACAAGCCAACGGGCATCGTGGTAGCGTGCCAGGCGGAGCGAAGCCAGCTGCGCAATCGGGAACTCGCAATGAAAATGCTGAAAGCGAAACTTTACGAACTGGAGCAGGACAAGAAGCGGGCGGAGATGGACCGCCGCTATGGAGAAAAGGGCGATGTGGCCTGGGGGAACCAGATTCGCTCTTATGTCTTTCAACCCTACCAGATGGTTAAAGATCATCGGACTGGCGCAGAAACGAGCAATGTGCAGGCGGTGATGGACGGCGACCTGGACATTTTTATCCGGGCGAAGTTGCGCGGACAAACCGCCGACGGCGCATCTGATGGAACATAGGCATGTGTGCGCCCAGTGGACATGTTGTCCGCTGAATGACACAGCGCAGTTCAACTGCGCTGGGCACACAGACTGGAAGTCTATGTTCCGACTGGCACCGATGCTAACGAGAACTAGGGCGATGGGCTTTCGTCGTATACCTCAATGAGTGCTGTCCCAGTCGTCCCCCCTGCTCCGGTGACCAGCGCGGTATAATTGCCAGGACTGAGCGTCCGGGCCATAGCTGATTCCCTAACGTTAGACGGAGCCTTGCCGTCGGCGATGATAGTGGCGGCTTCAGGGCTTTGCTGCCAATCGTTGTTCGCTTCGACCAGATTACCGTTGCCATCGCGTAATTCGAGATAGGGATTTTGCAGGACACCAGCGACGCCGAATTGAGTCAGAGTCGGGCCAAGCGCGCGAATCAGCACCGGCTTCGACGTGTTCCCGCCGACAATGATGCCACCAATTAGGATGTTGCCACCCGTACCGACCTGTCCCCGCGTCGAAACATTGCCCAGCCGGCTACTCGAAGTGCGCAGATCGTAAACTTCAAAGAGCGCGACTCCGCTGGTGGCTGGTTGTTGTGCGTCGGAATATGATTTCACAATCGCGGTGTAGCTGCCGGGGTTGAGAGTGACCAGAAGAGCCGACTCGATGCTATTAGGCGGGTCCCGACGGTAACTGCAAATCGTTTGCGCGTCGTTGCTGAGAAACCAATCGTCGTTAGACGCGATGAGGTTGTTGTTCGCATCGTAGAGTTCGATTACCGAATCAAATAACGCGTTCGAGACACCAAAGCTTGCCAGCGAACCGGCCAGGCAACGGACGACGACTTGCGCCGGCTGAGAGCCTTGGATGATAAAACCGCCAATCAGAACACTGTTTCCGGTAGAGGTAGTGCCGCGAGTCGAGAGATCCATCAGCACTGGCCCATCCGCAATTGACTGATACGCCGGACCTGTGCCGTAAATTGAAGTGACTCCGTTAATATCGTCCTGCGCCAGCGTATCCAAATTACTCACCGTTGAATTCATAATAGCGACGACAAATTGTTTCGGCTTCGCCTGATCGGGGTGATCGAGCCCAAGAGTGTGACCAAATTCGTGGATCGCGACGCGGTGAAAATCATAAACCGGAGGTGTAAGGTTTCCGCGATACGAATCCCAGGAAATCGCACTATTGAAGACGGTATCGGTTTCTTCGAAGTTCCCGTTCCGGTAGCCGAGCAATGTTACTGCCAGAACTCCCGTGCCGAAATTATCACCGAAAACTTTGTTATCGAACATGACCGACATTTCATCGTCACCCTGGGCGGGCGTCACGGGAGAGTTTTTTATCCAGGAGAACTGAAGATGAGCGAGGTATGGATTCCAGGTTCGAAGGGCGTCAATGGCTGAATCGTTAAACGAGGTAAAGCCGTCCCGCAGGTTGCGGGTTCCGGCACCGAGCGAGAGTTGCATGACCACCGTGCGGTCCTTCACCCAGGCGAGCGGAATACCGTTGTCGAATTCGCGCACATAACCGAACGAAGCTGAGGTGAGAGCAGCAGTTATTGCTGCCAAAAATACATGGCTGATTTTCACTCGGGAGGATTTTTCGAAAAAACGCTGGAAATTAGCTCAGGAGGAGCCTTTGACAAGCCGGAGCCGGAAACGTTCATCGTAATTACCTCGCGCAAACTTTCGGCAACAGTCCAGGCAGGCGGTGGCGCGACGAAGCCGGTGCACCCGCGGAAAGTGCCTCTGACAGTGCGCGCACCGGTAAACGAATCGACGACGCAGAGCACGGCCGATCAACGGCAAAGTATGACCGGCGCGCTCGCCTCGAATTCCAAGGTCGCAACAGGCTCTGCGCCATTCCCGTCCGTGCGGGAGAATTTCTCGCCGAGAGCGAGAATGTGCTAGCAAATGCGCCAGCTCGTGGCGCAAGGTCCGATCGATTTCGGCGGCGCCAAATTTTTGCAACGCAGGGTTAAGTAAAATGAGGGAGCGCTGGAAATCCGCACGACCGACGGTGGTGCGCATGCGATCGTTCCAGTCAACTCGTAAACGTGCCGCCAGATTTTCGGCCCCGAGGCCGAGCAAAAGCGAGACGGCGCGTACTTGTAGGGCGGCCGCCGACGGCAACGGGAAAACGAGGGGCGTCTCGAAACAGAACTCGAGCTGTCTAAACGGCGACTTTTCTCTCGCTGCGTTTCGCATTCGTTCTCTGCACAATTTCAGAAACAATCCCGGCCGTTGTGGAAATTTCTTCCGCAGTCGTGTGTTTGCCCAGCGAAAACCTGATGGCCGATTTGGCGAGCGCCAGCGGCAGGCCCATGGCCAGCAAAACGTGCGACGCGAGTACGCTACCGACCATGCAGGCCGAGCCACTGGATGTGCAAACGCCTTCGAGGTCGAGTGCCATCAGCATGGTTTCTGAATCGAGTTCCGGAAGACTGACATTCAATGTGTTTGCCAATCGGCAGTTGGCATCGCTATTTAACACCACTGACTCGATCTGCCCGGAAATTTCCTGCCAAAGTTGATCGCGCAATTTCCTTTGGCGCGCCTGTTCGAATTCGCGATCGCGTTGCACAAACTCCGCTGCTGCAGCCATGCCGGCAATCATCGCGACATTTTCTGTCCCAGGTCGCCGCTGATTTTCATGAGCGCCGCCGAACTGAATTGGTTCAATCGGAATTCCGCTCCGTAAAAACAACAGCCCGGCACCCTTGGGGCCGTAAAATTTGTGAGCCGCAAAACTGCCGGCATCAACGAGGGAAACAGCTTCGCCAGAAATCTTTCCGAACGATTGCACCATGTCGCTGTGCAAGAGAACGCCATGTTCCCGACAGATTTCCGAGATCTCGCGCAGTGGCTGAATTAGACCCGTTTCGTTGTTCGCGTGCATGATAGAGACGAGCACAGTGTCATCACGGATCGAATCGGCCAATTGATTCAGATCGATGAGGCCGTTTTCTGAGACGTCGAGCCACGTGACCTCGAAACCTTCAAACTTCTCCAGATGCTCAACCGCATTCAGAACCGCGTGATGTTCGGTTTTCGCGCTGATTAAATGTTTGCCCCGCGCCGCGCGACTGCGGGCGAGGCCCAGAATTGCAAGATTGTTCGCTTCCGTTCCGCCACTCGTAAAAATCAACTCGTGTGGTTTCGCGCCGAGCAAATTCGCCAGCCCGTCGCGCGCGTCATCGATCGCCGCGCGCGCTTCCCGTCCGGCGGCGTGAATGCTCGACGGATTACCGAACTTTTCTTCAAGAAACGGCAATATGGCCCTTCGCGCCGGTTCGCATAACGGCGTCGTCGCGTTGTAATCGAGATAAATCATCCGCCGAAACTACCGTTTCTCCGCCCGCGCAGGCGCGGACGCTTTTGCACAATGTGCAATTGTGTCTCCTCGTAGGAGACGAGCGAATCCGCCGGCACGCTTTGTACCAAAAAGACATTGCCGCCGATCGTGCTGCGCGCACCAATCACAGTTTCGCCGCCGAGCACGGTCGAATTCGGGTAAATCGTCACATCGTCTTCGACCGTCGGATGTCGTTTGCCGCCCTTTTTGATTTTGCCGCCTTCGTCTTTTTGAAAGCTGCGCGCCCCAAGGGTGACGCCGTGGTACAACTTCACCCGCGTTCCGATTTCACAGGTCTCACCAATGACGACGCCGGTGCCGTGATCGATAAAAAAGTGCGAACCGATTTTCGCTCCGGGATGAATATCGATACCGGTGCGGCTGTGGGCCCACTCTGTCATGATACGCGGGATGAGCGGCAGATGGCGCAAATAAAGTTCGTGCGCCATGCGTTGAATGGCGATCGCTTCCAGCGCGGGATACGCTAGGATGATTTCTTCGTAGCTGGTGGCGGCCGGATCACCCTCGTAAGCCGCATCAATATCGGTCCACAGCATCTTGCGCACGGCCGGTAATTGCGAAAAGAATCCCACCAGCAATTCCTCAGCCCGCTTTTCCACGGTTGCGTCCGGCGGATATTTGCCAAGGCTTTTGCAAAACTCCGGCTTCAGTCGCGAGTGCAAGCTGCGCAACCGGCTTCGTGTTACTTCCGGCAGATCGCTGGAGTCGAACAACGGTTCCCCGCGAAAACCGGGGAACATTAAACTCATCAACTCGGCGCAGGCCGCGTCGATGGCGGAACGCGACGGGAGCATGGCGGCAGCGGCCAGATAATTGATCCCGCCGTCTTCCGTGTAGGTTTGAAGCAACTCCTCGGCCCCGTCGCGCATGGTAGGTTCCATCTGCCGGGAATATGCCGCGAGCACGCCACGATGGAAAACGGAAAGTCGAGGTTGACGGGAGAGACCGGATTTTATTCAGCGGAATAAAATCTTTCGTTTTCGATCATACACAGCCGTCGATTCAGAGCGTCGCGATATCTCTATGACACCAGGGCCTTCCCGTTTCTGCGGGCAAGGCGCATTGGTCAGGAAATCGAAAGGAAAGCCAAAAGATGAAGAAACTACTACTAAGCATTGCGGTGGCTGCGGCTGCTCCGTTTGCGTGGGCGCAGGTCTCGGAGACGACGACAACGACCACGACGACGGAAGGCGGCGGAACAATCACCGAATTTACACCCGGCAGC
>Ga0207693_10002535_pt1 | contig 15879 bp, 15 predicted proteins | sample LARL81metaG_FD_184347 | JGI IMG/M metagenome (GOLD analysis project Ga0207693, IMG submission 184347) | Corn, switchgrass and miscanthus rhizosphere microbial communities from Kellogg Biological Station, Michigan, USA - LAR L8-1 metaG... | ecosystem: Host-associated > Plants > Roots >...
AGATCAACGGCGCCGCGATCGCCATCAGAACGATCAGGCCGAGCAGCGCCAGCCCGAACACGGCAATCCGGCTGTCGGCGAAGTCCGACGCAATGCGTCGAAACGGCGTCTCTGCGGCTGCGCTGGCCATGCTATCCCTTGCTGTCCGCCAGCCGCACGCGGGGATCGAGCGTCGAGTAGAGCAGGTCGACCAGCAGGTTGATGACGATGAACATGAACACCGTGATCAGCAGATAGGCGACGATCACCGGCCGGTCGAGCAGGTTGATCGAGTCGATCAACAGCTTGCCCATTCCCGGCCAGGCGAAAACGCTTTCGGTGACGATGGCGAAGGCGATCACCGAGCCGAACTCCAGCCCGATGATCGTCACGATCGGGATCAGGATATTGCGCAGCACGTGGACACCGATCACGCGGGCGTTGGTCAGGCCCTTGGCGCGGGCGAACTTGACGTAGTCCTGCAGCAGCGCTTCCCGCGTGCCGGACCGTGTCAGACGGATCAGCAGTGCCAGCTTGAACAGCGCAAGATTGATCGCCGGCAGGATCAGATGCCGCCAGCCCTCGAGCGAAAGAAAGCTCACCGGGACGCCGAGCACCTCCTGCGTTGGACCGCGCCCGTTCGAAGGCAGCCAGCCCAGCATCACCGAGAAGACCATGATCAGCATCAGCCCGACCCAGAACGTCGGCAGCGAGAAGCCGAGAATCGATCCGGCCATGATCGAGCGGCCGGCGATGCTGCGCGGCTTGAGCCCCGCCCAGAGGCCGAGCGGAATGCCCAGCAGGATAGCGATCAGCATGGCGACCAGCGCGAGCTCGAGCGTCGCCGGCATGCGTTGCAGGATCAATCCGAGCGCGGGCGTGCTGTGCACGAACGAGCGGCCGAGATCGCCGTGCATCGCGCCGGCCAGGAATTTTCCGTATTGCGTCCACAGCGGCTGATCGAGCCCGAGCGCGGCGATCGCATGCTCGCGCTCGATCTGGTCGGCGAGCGGATTGATCAGGATATCGATCGGGTTGCCGATCGCGTAGACGCCGACGAAGACGAGTATCGACATCACGAACATCACCAGCAGGGCCTGCAGGCTGCGGCGTATGACGTAGACGAGCATGGGCGTAGCGGCGGGCGGCGTCGGGAATGTGTAGATTACATGAAGGACGATGCGCTCGCGGCCCCGGCTGTTAGTTCCTACAGTTGACGCGGCGCGCCACGCAACTAGAGTAGGGACACGCTGCAGAAGGTCCGCAGCTGATCTTCACGTCCTGGGGAGCGCGATGAAGATACTCGTGATCGACGATCATCCGCTGATACAGGAAGCGCTGAAGCACGTGCTGACCGAGCTCGATGCCGCGCTCGATCTGGTCCAGGCCGAGGATGCATCCGACGCGCATGCCGCGCTCTTCTCCGCGCCGGACACCGAATTGATTGTCCTCGATCTGACGCTGCCGCGCGGCGATGGTTTCGAGCTCTTGTCCGAATTGCGCCGCGACTGGCCGGGGATACCGCTGTTGGTGCTCTCGGCGACGCACGACCGTGCGACCGTCGAGCGCGCTCTCGATCTGGGTGCGATGGGCTTCATTCCGAAGACCGCGAATACGCGCGTGCTGATCGACGCGCTGCGACTGGTCCTTTCCGGCGGCGTTTTCGTGCCGCCCGACTGTCCGGGAACCGGCAGCGCCCGGCCGCGCGCCGCGGCCAGGGCGCAAGACCTGGGACTGACGCTGCGCCAGTCGGACGTGTTGCGCCTGCTGGTGCAGGGCAAACCGAACAAGCTGATCTGCCGCGACCTTGCGCTGTCCGAAGGGACGGTGAAAGTGCACGTCAGCGCGATCCTGCGCGCGCTCAACGTGCACAACCGCACGCAAGTCGTGATCGAGCTCGCGCGGCGCGGCGTACGACTCGACGCGCACGTGGCACGCCCGCGCTGACGCGGCGCCGCTCGTGCCGTCGCTGACCGCCGTGCCGCAGCCGCTGCTGGCGCGCGCCCGCGGCGATCAGGTCGCGGCGCTGTTCGCCCAATGGCCGCGCACGACGGCGTCGATGGCACTCGGCGGCGCGATTCTGATCACCGTCATGTGGGGCACGGTCCCGGCGGCGGCATTCGCCGCCTGGTTCGCCGCGATCCTGCTCAACCAGGCGTGGCGTCTGGAGCTGACGCGCCGCTATCGCGCCGCGGCGCCGGTCGCATCCTCGTCGGGTCGCTGGGGTCGCGCCTCGGCGCTGGGCTCGACCGTCGCAGGCGCGCTATGGGGATGCGCCGGGGTCATGCTGTTCGTCCCCGGCGATCCCGGCCATCAGGCGCTGGTGATCGTGTGCCTGTTCGGCGTGATTCTCGGCGGGATCAATCTCACCTCGGTCTACAAGCCTGCGTTCTACGGCTTCGTGCTGCCCGCGCTTCTGCCGCTGATCGTGCGCGTCGCGGCCGAAGGCGATCGGCTGCATTTCTACATCGCCGCGGTCATGGTGGTCGTGCTCGCCTTCATCCTGGCTTCCGGACACAACCTCAACGACCTGATGACCCAGTCGCTGACGATACGCTACGAGAATGTCGACCTGATCGGCGAGCTCACGCGCGAGACCGCCGCAGCCGACCGTGCGCGCGCCACCGCCGAGGCCGCCAATCGCGACAAGACACAGTTCCTCGCGGCGGCCAGTCACGATCTGCGCCAGCCGCTGCACGCCATGGGATTGTTCGGCGCGGCGCTGTCGGCGCGAGTCCGGGATACGGCGACCCGGGAAATCGTCGATTGCATCAATGCGTCGGTCGAAGCGCTGGAGCGGCAGTTCACGGCGCTGATGGACATATCGAAGCTCGATGCCGGCGCCGTGGTTGCGTCGCGCGCCCGATTTCCGCTGGCGCCGCTGTTCGCGCGGCTCGAGCGCGAATTCGCGCCGCTCGCCGCGGCGCGCGGCCTGCGCCTCGGCATCGTGCGCACCGGCCTATGGGTCGACAGCGATCCGGTGCTGCTCGAGCGCGTGCTCGCCAACTTTGTTTCGAACGCGGTGCGCCATACCGCGCGCGGCGGCGCGGTTCTCGGCGCGCGGCGGCGCGGCGCCCGTGTCGCCGTCGAAGTGCGCGATACCGGCGCGGGCATTCCCGTCGCCGAGCGCGAACGGATATTCGAGGCGTTCTATCAGATTCGCCCGGCCGCCCGCGACGCGGGTCGCGGCATGGGGCTGGGGCTCGCGATCATCCGCCGGCTCGCGGCACTGCTCGAGCATCCGATCGAGTTCGATTCGATGCCCGGACGGGGATCGCGCTTTGCCGTCGTCGTGCCGCGTGCGGCGGCACGAGCCGCCTCGTCGCCGGATCGAGAGACGCATGCCGCGAGCGGTTCATTGGCCGGCGCCCTGATCGCCGTCGTCGACGATGAAAGCGCGATCGTCGATGCGATGCGTCTCTGGTTCGCGCAACGGGGCGCGCATGTCTGCGGAGGTGGCTCCGCCGCCGCTGTGCTCGCGGTGTTAGGCGAGCTCGGCCGCTATCCCGATCTGATCGTGGCTGACTATCGACTCGCCGGCGATGCGCTGGGCACCGACGCCGTCGCGCGCCTGCGCGCCGAGCTGGGCAAGCCGATACCCGCGGTGCTGATCAGCGGAGATGCCTCGGCCGAAGCATTTGCCGCCATGCGCTCGACCGCGCCCGATGTGCTGCTGAAGCCCGTCCTCCCGGATGAGCTGCGTCTTCTGGCCGAGCGGCTTTTGGCCGGCGCCGCGCCTGATCGCAGCCGCCCGGCCGCGGATTTCTGCCCCGCCTGAACCCGGCCCAAAAAAAAGAGCGCCCCGCGAACGAGGCGCACGAGGACAGACCGAGTTCGTAGACCCTGTTCGGATCCTGGGGGAGGAGTGGACCCGGCCTGCGAACGGCGGCGCACTGTGCGGCGCCACCACCACTATGACGTTAGCATTATCGTCCGCCGACAGCCGGCGCGACTGCCGTCCGTCGCCGCAGGACGCCGCATATCGGCGCCGCGTGCCAAGCCCTACTGCGCGCCGCGCGCGGCGCGCATCTGCGCGCGGAATTCTTCGGCCTGAGCGATGCGCGCATTAATGGCGTCGCGCACGACCAGCTTCTGCTCGGGGGACAGCGTGTCGTACAACGCGAGCCAGGCCGCCCGCGCCTGCTTGCGCGCGCCGCTGTTCTGCTGCTGGACCTGATCGGACAGCGCGGCCAGCGACGCCAGGTCGGGCGCGCTCTTGGCGAGCTCAGCCTGGGTGGCGGCTCTGAGCTGCCCGAAACCGCTCCGCATCGCATCGTGCGCCGCCTTGCTCTGGGCCAGCGCGTTATTGAACTGCAATTGTTGCGACGTATTGAGCTTGAGTTGCGCTTGCAGGGTGGCGATTACCGCCAGCGGATCGGTACCGTGACTGCGATGCGGGCCGGCAGCCCACGACGTCGCGGCGACGCCGCAAAGCGCGACGGCGGCGAGCGTGGCAATCAGCGTGCGTTTCATGATGCGATTCTCCTCGGGATGGGTTGTTTTCGCTTTGCCCGATGTCGGGTTGCGAACGACGCCGACTCTAGGCGCCGCCTGTAAGCCAAGCATTGCAGAGGACAGGCGATTTGTAACCTTTCGTTCCTGCGCGCGTCCGGGATGGCGGTCTCGAGTGTAACCATTCGTTGCCCTAGAGGCCCGGCGTTACAATTCGTGACAAGTGACAGGCGCCGCGCGGCGCGCGCCCGCGATAATCGAGCGATGAAACAGCCTACGCCGAAAATTCTGGTCGTCGACGACGATCCCCGCCTGCGCGAGCTGCTGGTGCGCTATCTGACCGAGCAGGGATTCCAGGTCCAGGCGCTGCCCGACTCACGGGACCTCGACAAGAAGCTGCAGCGCGATCCGCCGCATTTGCTGGTGCTCGATCTGATGCTGCCCGGCGAGGACGGACTTGCCGTCTGCCGCCGGCTGCGCGGCTCGGGCGAAACCGTGCCCATCATCATGCTGACGGCCAAGGGCGAGGACATCGACCGCATCGTCGGCCTTGAAATGGGCGCCGATGACTACCTGCCGAAGCCATTCAACCCGCGCGAGCTCGTGGCGCGCATCCACGCGGTGCTGCGCCGCCAGATCGAACGCCTGGCGCCCGGCGCGCCGGTCGGCGAAGGCCGGATCGAATTCGGGCCCTATGTCCTCGACCTGACGACGCGAACACTGACCCGCAACGGCACGCCATTGCCGATGACCACCGGCGAGTTCGGCCTGCTCAAGGTCTTTGTCACCCACGCACGGCAGCCGCTGGCGCGCGAAAAGCTGATGCTGCTGGCGCGGGGGCGCGATCACGACGTCTTCGATCGCGCGATCGATGTCCAGGTCTCCCGGCTGCGCAAGCTGATCGAGCCGGACCCGACGACGCCCCGCTATCTGCAGACCGTCTGGGGCTTTGGTTATGTCTTCGTGCCGGACGAAGTCCCCAGCAACAGCCCCGCCGACACGGGAGCCGGGCCGTGACGTTGTGGCCGCGTTCGCTGTTCGGACGCCTGGCCCTGCTGCTGCTGATGGTCGTCGCGGTGAGCCAGGCGACGGCGATATTCCTGTACCGGCAGGACCGCGCCACGCTCGTCGCCCGCCAGTTCAGCGACACGAAAGTCGTGCAGTTGCAGGCGCTGCGCGCGGCGCTGGCGGCGACCGAGCTGCATGAGCGCAGCCAGACCTTGGCCCGGCTCGGCGAAGAGTACGGCGCGCGCATCGTCAGCGACGACGCACGCGAGTTCCGGGGCGTAACGCCGCAAAATCCGCAGCTGGTCGAGCTCGGGGAGCGCCTCAAGACGGAGCTCGGCCCGCAGACCGAAATCCGCCTGCAGCCGCGCCAGCAATTGCTGTGGATCAAGATGCCGGCCGGCGATCACGCCTACTGGGCCGGCTTCCATTGGCCGCGGCCGTCCGAAGCGGCCCAGTCGCGCGCGCTCGAATGGAGCCTGATCGCGCTGATCGTTCTGCTCGCCAGCGCCTACGCCTTCGCGCGTTACCTGTCCCGGCCGCTGCGCCAGTTGAACAACGCCGTGGCCAACGTCGGCGCGGGCAAGGCACAGCCGCCGCTGCCGGAAAAGGGGCCCTCGGAAATCGTCAACCTGAACCGCGGCTTCAACCAGATGCTGGCCAATCTGCGCCAGGCCGAGCAGGACCGCGCGCTGCTCCTGGCCGGCGTCTCGCACGATCTGCGGACGCCTCTGGCGCGGCTGCGCCTCGGCCTCGAGGTCGGCACGCATGACGCGGAGATGCGCGAAGGCATGGCCGCCGACATCGAGGAAATGGACAAGATCATCGGCCAGTTTCTCGACTTCGGCCGCGACGATCGCGACGTCGCGCTGGAGCTGCGCCCGCTGGACGAAATCGTCGCGCCTCTGCTCGAACGCTACCGCCGCGCCGGCAGCGACGTCCATTACAGCGCCGGCGAGATCCCGGCGCTGCCGATGCGAGCTACGGCGATGTCGCGCCTGCTGTCCAATCTGATCGACAACGCGCTGCGTTATGGCGGCACCCCGGTCGAGGTGTCCGCGCGCAGCGAGGGTGCATCGGTCGTGATCGAAGTCGGCGATCGCGGTCCGGGCATTCCGCCGGAACAGGTCGATCGCCTGAAGCGTCCTTTCACCCGCGGCGATCCGTCGCGCAGCGGCGCCGCCGGGGCCGGCCTCGGTCTCGCGATCGTCGAGCGCATCGCGCGGCTGCATGGCGCTCGCTTCGACGTGCTCGCCCGCGAAGGCGGCGGGACGCTCGCGCGCGTGACGATGCCGGCCGGCGCCGGTCTCTAGTGCGCTGGCCCGTCGCGAACCGGACGAGCGAGACCATCGCGGCGATGCCTTCGCCGCATCCGGTGAAACCGGGACGTTCGCTGGGCGTCGAAGCCCGTTCCGACGCGTACCGGGTCGATGATCAGACCGTCCTTGTGCGGGCGGCGAGTATCGCCTCGGCCACCGCGATATCTTCCGGATAGGTGATCTTGATGTTGGCGGGGCTGCCCTGGACCAGGCGCGGCTTGACACCGAGGGCCTCGACCGCCTGCGCCTCGTCGAGCAGCTGCGCGACGTCCGCGCGGCGCAGCGCGTGGTTGAGGATCGCGTAGCGGAACATCTGCGGCGCCTGCGCGCACCACAGCCCGTCCCGCGACTCGGTCGACGCGGCTCGCAGTCCGGCGCCGACTTCGGCGCGCTTGAGGATATCGCACAGCGGCACCGCGAGAAGCCCGCCCACCGGCTCGTCCTCGAGCTCATGCAGCAGCCGGTTCAGCGTCGTCACGTCGATGCACGGGCGCACCGCGTCGTGCACCAGCACCCAGTCTTCGGCCCCGGCCCGCTTGCCCACCGCGGCCAGCCCGTTCCTGACCGATTCGCCGCGCGTCACGCCCCCCTCGTACACGGGGAAGACGCCGGCTACCGATCCGATCGACTCCGCGTAGTGCTTGTCGCCGGGGGCCAGCACGACAAAGATCGCCTCGAGCACGATCGAGTGATTCAGCGCCGCGATCGTATGCGCGAGCAGCGGGACGCCCCCGATCGGCGCGTATTGCTTCGGAAGCCCGCCGCCGAAGCGGACACTGGCGCCGGCGGCGGCAATCAGCGCGTAGCGGCGCGTGGCGGCAGTCATGGTTGCCCACCGCATGCCCGGCAATGACAGGGGCGTCGGGTCGCCGATGGGGCGAGCCGTGCAGGGTTCAAAGGCGGTGCCGGAACGATAACCATCCGGCGGCGATTGTACGCCCGGCCGGCTTCAGGGCCCTTATAGCAGCGGCGCGAGCGCGGCCCGCACGGTGGCGGGTACGGGCGTGGGCCGCCTCCTGGCGCGATCGACCCACACATGGACGAAATGTCCGGTCGCCGTCGCGTCTTCGTCGCCGGCAGCGAACAGCCCCACCTCGTAGCGCACCGATGTCGTGCCGAGGCTGGCCACGCGCAAGCCGGCGTCGACGATCGCCGGAAAAGACAGCGGCCGATGGAAGCGGCAGAACGTCTCGACCACCAGGCCGATCGCCGGACCGTGGCGGATATCGAGACCGCCCGCACGGATCAGATGTTCGTTGACCACCGTATCGAAGTACGCGTAATAGACGACATTATTGATGTGGCCATAGACGTCGTTGTCGATCCAGCGTGTCGGAATCGCCAGGAAATGACGGTAGTCGGCGCGCCGCGCCGGCGCTGCGTCGCTCACGATCGCGGCCGATCGCGCAGCCGCGCTTCGAAAATCTCCACCCAGTGCTGCACCGGAACGGTCGCGGCGCTGGCGAGATGGATCAGACAGCCGATGTTGGCCGTTGCGATGACATCCGGCGCGCCCGCTTCCAACGCGGCCAGCTTGTTGACCTTGAGCTCGGCCGCGAGCTCCGGTTGCAGGATCGAGTAGGTACCGGCCGAGCCGCAGCAAAGATGCGGATCGGCGACCGGCGTCAATTCCAGCCCTATCGCCTCGAGGATTTCCTCGACATTGCCGACCAGGCGCTGGCCGTGCCGCAGCGTGCACGGCGAATGGAACGCCACGCGCTGCGGCCCGTGATCCATCGCCACTTGCGGCGCGAACCGCTTCCACTCGGCGGCGATCACTTCGACCGAATCCCGCGTCAGCGCTGCGACCCTCTGCGCCTTGTCGGCATACGCCGGATCGTCGCGCAGCAGATGACCATAGGCCTTGACGACGACACCGCAACCGCTGGCGCTGACGACAATCGCCTCGACGCCCTGCTCGACATGCGGCCACCAGGCGTCGATGTTGGCCCGTGCGTAATCGAGCGCCTCGTCGTGCGCGCCCAGATGATCGCTCAATGCGCCGCAGCAGCCGGAACCCGTAGCCCGGACCAGCGTGATGTCGACCCGGTCGAGCGCGCGGGCGAGGGCCGCATCGATACCCGGTGCCAGCGCCGGCTGCACGCAGCCGGCGAGCAGCAGCATCCGTCGGCTGTGGCGCGCCTCGGGCCAGCGTTTGGCGGGCCGCGACGCCGGGACCCGAGCCGCGAGCGCTCGCGGCAGCAACGGCCGCGCGATGCGGCCGGCGGCGAGCGCCAGGGTGAACAACCAGCGCCGCGTCAGTCCCTGGCGCAGCAGCCAGCGCTTCATTCGCTCGCCGGCGGGACGCTCGATTTTTTGCTCGGCGACACGGTGGCCGATATCGAGCAGGCGACCGAAGCGAACACCCGACGGACAGGTCGTTTCGCAACTGCGGCAGCCCAGACAGCGGTCCAGGTGCAGCGCGGTGGTCGCGGTGACCGCGTCACCTTCGAGCATCTGCTTGATCAGGTAGATGCGTCCCCGCGGCCCGTCGAGCTCATCGCCCAACAGCTGATAGGTCGGGCAGGTCGCCGTGCAGAAGCCGCAATGCACGCAGGCGCGCAAGATCGATTCGGCATCGCGTCCGTCGGGGGTGTCGCGGATGAAGTCGGCCAGATGCGTTTCCATCCGTCAGAGCTCCGCGTACATCCGGCCCGGATTGAAAATGCCCGCCGGATCGAGCGCCGCTTTCACACGCTGATGCAACGCAAGCAGCGGGGGAGACAGCGGCTGGAACACGGCGGCGGACTTGTCGGACGCACGAAACAGCGTCGCATGGCCTCCGTGCGCCGCGGCCCAGGCGCGCGCCTCCTCGGTGTCGCCTTCTTCGCGCGCGGCAAGCCAGCGCAGCGCGCCGCCCCATTCGATCATCGTCGCGCCGCCGAATGTCGTCGGCGGCGCGGTCGCGCGGACCGACAGCCGCCACAGCGCCGGCCCGCCCGGCGCCGCAGCGTCGCCATCATTCGTCTGGCGAAAGGGCGCGAAGAAGTCGTGCGTCTGGTCGCGCACGGCGGCCCAGTAGCCGGCGGCGTCGTCGACCCGCTCGCCGCCCAGTTGCCGTGCCGCGGCGGCCACCGCGCTCTCGGCGCCGGACAAGCGTACGTTGAGGCGCCCCGCGTGCCAGCAACTTGCCGACAAGGGCAGCGGTGTCGCGCTCCAGGCGTTGAGCCGGCGCAGCGCCTCGTCGGCGGGCAGCTCGAAAGCCCGCGTCGTCTCGGTGCGCGGCAGCGGCAGACACTTCAATGAAACCTCGAGGATGACGCCCAGCGTCCCCAGCGATCCGGCAATCAGCCGCGACACATCGAAGCCGGCGACGTTTTTCATCACCCGCCCGCCGAACGCCAGCTCGTCACCGCGTCCGTCGAGCAGCCGTATGCCCAGCACCAGATCGCGCACGGCGCCTGCGTACGGACGGCGCGGTCCGGAGAGGCCCGCGGCGACCGAGCCGCCGATCGTGGCCTTCGGTCCGAAATGCGGCGGCTCGAACGCGAGCATCTGCCCCGCCTGCGCCATCGCCTGCTCGACGTCGAACAATCGCGTGCCACAACGGGCGGTGATCACCAGCTCGGTCGGATCGTAATCGACGATGCCGGCGTGGCCGGAAACATCGAAGACCTCCCCGGCCAGGCGCTGTCCGTAGAAATCCTTGCTGCCGCCGCCGACGATACGCAGCGGCGTCGCTGCCGCCGTCGCTGCGCACACGCGATCCCGCCAGGCGGCCAGGAGATCGCTCATCCGCAGCGCGGCCGGGTCATTGCTGTTGCGCCTGCGCCATCGTGGTGTCGAGCATCGGAACATGCTCGGTCTCGCGCGCCGCGTCGGCGGCCCATTCCCGCATCGCCGGCAGATCGAGCAGCGCGCGATGGTAGGCCGCCGCTGCGCCGTCCAGCGCAACGCCATAACGGTCGAAGCGAAACGCCACCGGACAATAGAAGGCGTCGGCGATGCCGAACGCGCCGCACAGGAAATCGCCGCCGCGGCCGAAGCGCTCGCGCCCTTCGCGCCACAGCGCGGCGATGCGCGCAATGTCGCTGGCGACCGCCGGCGAAGGTTTTCGCTTCTGCCGCAGGCGCAGGTTCATGCCGAATTCGTTGCGCAGCTCGCTAAAGCCCGAATGCATCTCGGCGGTCGCCGAGCGCGCCCAGGCGCGCGCGGCGGCGTCGGCGGGCCACATGCCCGGATGCCGCTCGGCGAGGTACTCGGCGATCGACAGCGAGTCCCAGACGATCGTGCTGCCGTCGCGCAGGCACGGCACCTTGCCCGAAGGCGAATGGACACGGATCCGTTCGGGCGAATCGGGCTCGTAGAGCGTGATCCGCTGCTCCTCGAACGGAATGCCGAAGGCCTTCAGCAAGACCCAGGCGCGCAGCGACCACGACGAATAATTCTTGTTGCCGAAGTAGAGCGTATACATGTGGGCTCCCGCCGCGGATTGCGGATCAGCGCTCGCCAGTCGTCCGAGACACCGTCAAAACGGGACCGTCTTGCCCGGGTTCATGATTCCTTGCGGATCGAGCGCCTGCTTGATCGACCGCATCAGGCCGACCGCCTCGCCGTGCTCCTGCGCCAAGAGGTCGAGCTTGTGCCAGCCGATCCCGTGCTCGCCGGTGCAGGTGCCGCCCATCGCGATCGCACGCATGCTGACCGCTCGCGCCAGCGCATCGGCGCGCTCGCGCTGGCCGGCGTCGCCCGGCTCGTAGAGCACGACCAGATGGAAATTGCCGTCGCCGACGTGGCCGACGATCGTGACGGTCAGCCCGCTCTTTTCGATGTCGGCCTTGGTCTCCAATATGCATTCGGCCAAGCGGGAAATGGGCACGCACGCGTCGGTCGCGATGGCGGTCATTCCGGGCTTCAGCGCAAGCGTCGCGTAATAGGCGGCGTGCCGCGCTTTCCACAACCGCGTCCGATCCTCGGCCAGCGTCGCCCACTGGAATTCGCTGCCGCCGAATTCGTCGCTGATCGTCCGCATCGTCGCCGACTGCTCGCGCACGCTCGCGTCGCTGCCGTGGAACTCGAAGAACAGCGTGGGCAACGGCTTGTAGCCTTCGAGCTTCGAATAGCGTATGCAAGCGTCCATCTGCACGTCGTCGAGCAGCTCGATCCGGGCCACCGGAATGCCGGTCTGCATCGCCGCGATCACCGTATTGACGGCGCCGGCCAGGTCCGCGTATTGGCAGACCGCCGCCGCTATCGCCTCGGGGACGCCGTAAAGGCGCAGCTGGATCTCGGTGATCACACCGAGCGTACCTTCGGCACCGACGAAAAGGCGGGTCAGATCGTAGCCGGCGCTCGACTTGCGCGCCCGGCCGCCGGTGGTGATCACGCGGCCGTCGGCGGTGACGACAGTGAGCCCCATGACGTTCTCGCGCATCGTGCCGTAGCGCACGGCGTTGGTTCCGGAAGCGCGGGTCGATGCCATGCCGCCTATCGTGGCGTTGGCGCCGGGATCGATCGGGAAGAAAAGACCGCTGCCCTTGAGCTCGGCGTTGAGCTGCTCGCGCGTAACGCCTGCCTGGACGCGGCAATCGAGATCCTCGGCGTTGATTTCCAGCACGCGATTCATCTGCGACAGGTCGACGCACACGCCGCCATACAGCGCCGCGACGTGGCCCTCGAGCGAGGTGCCGACGCCGAACGCGATCACCGGAACCCGCGACAGGTGGCAAAGGCGGACGATGGCCGCAACCTCGTCGTTGCTGCGCGGGAAGACGACGACGTCGGGCAGCGCGGCATCGGCCAGACCCTCGCCATGGCTATGGTGCTCGCGCACCGCCTGCGTGGTCACCGCGCGTTCGCCGTAGTCGCCGCGCATCTGGGCGACCAGGCGCGCGACGACGTCGGGATCGGGCCGTACGATGGTCTTCATCTGCATGCTGGTGCTCTCGCGTTTCTCAGCCGAGGGTTTCGTTCACAGGCGCTAAAAACGGGGCAGGTCCGGGTGCGGCAGCCGGCCGCCGTGGACGTGCATCCTGCCCATCTCGGCGCAGCGATGCAGCAGCGGCACGGCCTTGCCTGGATTGAGCAAGCCTTCGGCGTCGAAAGCGCGCTTGATCGCATGAAAGCGCTCGAGCTCGGGCGCTGCGAATTGCGTGCACATCTGGTCGATCTTTTCGAGGCCGACGCCGTGCTCCCCGGTGATCGTACCACCGACCTCGATGCAAAGCTCGAGAATCCTGGCGCCGAAAGCCTCGGTTCTGGCCACTTCGTCGGGCACGTTGGCGTCGTAAAGGATCAACGGATGCAGATTGCCGTCGCCGGCGTGAAAAACGTTCATGCAACGCAATCCGAACTCGCGCGACAGCGCTTCGATGCGCTTGAGCACCGGCGCCAGCGAACGCCGGGGTATCGTGCCGTCGATGCAGTAGTAGTCGGGTGAGACGCGGCCCGCGGCCGGAAACGCCGCCTTGCGCCCCGACCAGAACTTCAGGCGCTGCGTTTCGCTTTGCGATACCACGATCGTCGTCGCACCGCTCGCTTCGAGCAACTCGCGCACCCGCGCGATCTCGTCGGCAACCTCGTCGGTCGTCCCGTCGGATTCGCATAGCAATATCGCCGCCGCATCGACCGGATAGCCGGCGTGGACGAAAGGCTCGACCGCCGCGATCGTGAGCTGGTCCATCATCTCGAGCCCGGCGGGTATGATGCCCGCCCCGATGATCGCCGCGACCGCGTCGCCCGCCTTTTCCAGGTCGTCGAAACTGGCCAGCACGCAGGTCGCCTGCTGCGGCATCGGCGTCAGCTTGACGGTGACCTCGGTGATGACCGCCAGCAGGCCTTCCGAGCCCGTGATCAGCGCGAGCAGGTCGTAGCCGGCGGCGTCGAGCGCTTCACCGCCGAACTCGACCACGTCGCCGTCGATCAGCACCGCGCGCACGCGTCGGACATTGTGCACGGTGAGTCCGTACTTCAGGCAATGCACGCCGCCTGAGTTTTCGGCGACGTTGCCGCCGATCGTGCAGGCAATCTGCGACGACGGATCAGGCGCGTAGTACAGCCCATGGACGGCGGCCGCCTCCGATATCGCCAGATTGCGCACACCCGGCTGGACGACGGCGCTGCAGGAAAGCGGATCGATCGACAGAATGCGCTTGAATTTCGCGAGCGAGAGGACGATCCCCTTGCGATGCGGCGTCGCGCCGCCGGACAGTCCGGTTCCCGCGCCGCGCGCGACCACCGGCAGACGTGCGGCGTGACACAGTCGGAGGATGCCGACCACCTGCGCCTCGTTTTCCGGGAGCAGCACCGCCAGCGGCTGTTCGCGGAACAGCGTCAGCCCGTCGCACTCATAGGCCCGCGTCGCCTCGGCCGAGTCGACGATCGCCGACGGCGGAAGTATGTCGCCAAGCGCGGAGAGCAGGGTTGGATCGAGCATCGCGAAGCACGGCCTACCGGATTCGATTATTCCACAAACGAAGAGGCGGCACTACGCAGCTTGTACGGTGCAACTCGCTGCGCAGCGGCGCGTGAACGCCTGTCTCGTCTATAATCTCCGCTGTTTGGAGATCGCGGCGAGACCCCCAGCGGAGCTCAAACGATGAATCCGGATGAAATCTACGCCAAGACCGAGGAAGGCGTGCGTGAGCTCAAGGAGCGGACGCACAATCTGCCGATCGCGCTGCGCAGTCTTTTGATCATGATCGATGGTAACCGCACCGTCGCCGAAGTTCTCGAGCGCGCACGCGCTGTGCGCGCCGACGCCGCGGCGCTCGCCACGCTGGAGCGCGTCGGCCTGATCGCCAAGCGATTCAGCGCGCCTTCGTCGGCCGCGGGCGAAGCCGAGGCCGCACCGCGCAGCGAGGACGAAGTGCAGCGCTTCATCACCGCGCAACAGCGCATCAGCGATGCGATCAACAACCACCTCGGCTTCCGCGGCTACCTGATGATGATGCGGCTGCAGCGCGCGGAAAATCTGCGTGATCTACGCGACTTTCTGCCTGACTTCGCGCAGGCGCTGACCAAGCGGATTGGCGCGGCCAACGCCGGGCAGATCGTCAACGGGATCGAGCGACTGCTCACCACCGGCGGTTGACGCATCGGCCGGCGCGCCAGCGCCTGCGCTGCCGAAGCTCGCCGCGTGCCGCCGCGCGCGACGTCGCGACGCCTGCTGTGCGCAGGCCCGGCTGTAGCCGGCCAGGTCGGTGCATCCGAGCGCCAGAACATAGCAGCGATAGGCGATCCGCCGCTCGAGCCGCTGCGCACCGACCGCCGCGCCAAGCAGAATCGCACCCGATGCGCGCAGAAGCGGAGCGAGCAACGCGGCGATCGCCGGCCGTCTGGCATGCACATAGACCGGGTGCCTGATCCGCGCGCCTTCGTCCTTCCCCCGGGCCAGCAGATCCTCGTAGTAGGCGTAGCGTCCGGCCCCGCTGTCCTGCACCAGCCGGAGCCAAAGCCCTTTGTCCATGTCGTTGTAGTGCGTGGCGAGCGGCATCCGAATTCGACCGATGACGGCGCGGCGCTGCAGCGCGCGATGAAACAGCGCCGTCTCGCTGAATCGCAGATAGCGCGCCTCGAGCCCGCCGAGCGCATCGAGCGTGCGCCGGCGGATGACGCTGTTCGCGCCCAGCGAAAAAACGCCGGCCGCCAGCGCGCGCTGCTGATGCCGATCGTTGTGCATCGCGACCAGGCGGCCGAGCGGAGACATGGCGTGATTGAGGCGCGGCGCCCACGCGATGTCGCAGTCGGGGTTGCGCGCGAAATGCTCGCCGATCAGCGAGCAGCAGTCTTCGTGCAGCACCGTGTGACCCTCGCAGAAAAATACCAGATCGCCGGTGCAGCGCCGGTGACCGGCCCGGTACAGCTCCACCTCGCTGGCGGTCGCGGCGGGATCGAGGTCGGTGCGCGCGACGGCATCGCAACGCGCCAGCAGCGCGCCGGCAGCGGGGTCGCGCATCGCGGCGTCGTCGCGAGTCGTCACCGCGACCACTTCGTAGCGATCGCGTGGATAGCTCTGGGCCAGCGCCGACTCCAGCGCCCTCCAGCCGGCATTCCGCCGGTCGAACAGCGGCACGATGATCGAGATTTTCACGCGGCTCATTTCGCCGGACGGAACTTGTGCGCCAGCGTATTTTCGTCGGTGCGCGGAGCGTAAGTGATGCCGTTGCGCGTGGCCCAGAGGTTG
>Ga0207693_10002538_pt1 | contig 15875 bp, 15 predicted proteins | sample LARL81metaG_FD_184347 | JGI IMG/M metagenome (GOLD analysis project Ga0207693, IMG submission 184347) | Corn, switchgrass and miscanthus rhizosphere microbial communities from Kellogg Biological Station, Michigan, USA - LAR L8-1 metaG... | ecosystem: Host-associated > Plants > Roots >...
GTCCAATTCGACGAAAGCCTGCACAAGAGGACGATCGCGGAGATCGAGAAGCTGGCCAAGAGTGAGGCCGGCAAGAGTGAGGCTGGCAAGAGCGAGGCCGGCAAGAGCGAGGCCGGCAAGAGCGAGCGCGGCAACAAACGCTGAAGCGGGATCGCGCTCCCGCGCATCCGCCCTACACGCCTTGTGTCGAGGCTTGCGGCTTCACGCCGCGGCGGCCTCGGCGATTTCGCGCCGGGGCACGAGGCGCGGAATGTGGAGCCACAGCGCAGAGATCAGCGCGGACATGAATGCAAATGCCGCGAGAGCGTAGAGCCCGCCTGCGAAGCTCCCGGTCAGGGTCTTGACCCAGCCTACGATGCTGGGACCGAAGAAGCCGCCGAGATTGCCAAGCGAATTGATCCAGGCGATGCCGGCGGCGGCTGCCGTGCCGGTGAGGAACATCGACGGCATCGACCAGAACGGTCCCTTCGAGCCGTAGAGCCCGACGGCAGCGATTGACATGCCCACCACGGACCAGGGCGTGCCGGTGAACAGTCCCGCGAGCGCGAGGCCGATCCCGGCGACAAGACAACCCGCGAACAGGTTCCATCGCCGCTCCGCCATCCGATCCGAGAGCCATCCCCAAGTCAGCATTCCGATTGCCCCGCAGATGTATGGGATCATGGTCACCCAGCCCACCTGCATGTTGGTGAACCCGAGCTGCTTGATCATCTGCGGCAGGAACAGCAGCATTCCAAGGCTCGCCGTCACGATCCCCAAATAGTTCAACGAGAGCAGCAGGACTTTGGGATCCCAGAACGAGCGCAAGAGGCTAACCGTGCGACTCTTCTCGATCAGGCGGCGCTCGCTCTCGATCGTCTCGGTGAGCCAAACGCTCTCTTCTCGGGCGAGCCAGCGTGCTTCGGTGGGGCGATCGGTCACGTACACCAGCACGACGATGCCGAGCAGGACCGTGGGGACGGCTTCGAGAATGTACATCCACTGCCAGCCCGCAAGCCCCCAAATGCCGTGGAGCTCGAGAAGCGCGGTCGAGAGGGGCGCGCCTGCCGCCACGGCGATCGGCAGCGCCAGCATGAAGCCTGAAATAATGCGGGCGCGGTGATGGTCCGGGAACCAGTAGGTAAAGAACAGCACGAGGCCGGGGAACAGGCCCGCCTCGGCAAGGCCCAGCAGGAATCGCACGGTCAAGAAGCTGTAGGGACCGACGCAAAACGCGGTGGCGCCTGATATTAGTCCCCAGGTTACCATGATGCGCGCAATCCACAGCCGCGCACCGACCTTTTCCAGGATCATGTTGCTTGGGACCTCGAACAGGAAATAGCCCCAGAAGAAGGCGCCGGCCGCCATGCCGTAGGTCGCCGGGTCGAGCCCCAGGTCCTTGTTCATGGTGAGCGCCGCGAAGCCCACATTGATGCGATCGAGGTAACAAAGGAAATAGGTGATGATCGCAAACGGCAGCAGGCGCCAGTAGACTTTGCGCATCGTGCTCTGCTCGACGAGGGTGCGAGCCATGGATGATCCTTCCTAGTGTCAGCTCTTTCTTGTTCGTTGTCGGAGCATACGACGGATCGCAGGGCAAGCAATAGCGCCGGACCTGTCGGTCGAGAGCAAGCGGCCCACCTTACTCGATCACCTCGTTGGCGGCGGAGAGAAAATCAGGCCGCGATAATGGGGATCGAGTGCGGCGAGAGACTCTGAGATTTGATCGGGCAAATCGATGGCGATGAAGAGTCGTTGGGCATTCATGAAATGACAGGGTCATCCCGAGCATAGTAGCGGAATCCCGCAGAAGTTAGCTTAAAGGTTCCGCAACGGAATCCCTCAGTCCGAGCCAGACTGGCGTTTTCGCTCGGGATGACATGGTACACTGTGGAACCTCCCCTCACTGCCGCTTGCGCGTGCTTCTCTTCCCAACGGGAGAGACGGAAAGACCATCTACCTGGCGCTGCGGAAAGCGTTTCCTTGTCCCACGGGGAGAAGGTTAGGATGAGGGCATCTCTGTTAGCCGTGTTTGCGATTGAAGCGGGCGACTTCGCGCGCGGTTTCGCGATCGGTGGCGCGCTTTTTCAAATCGGCGCGTTTATCCCGCGCAACTTTTCCCTGGGCAACACCGAGCTCGGCTTTCAGCTTGCCATTTTTCCAATGCAAATTGAGAACGACAAGAGCGCGTCCGCCGACCTGGGTTTCGCCATAGAGTTTATCGATCTCGGCGCGGTGGAGCAAAAGTTTGCGGACTCGTTTCGCGGCGGGAATTTCATGACTTGCGCGTTCGTAGGGCTGGATGTCGGCGTTGTAGAGGAAAGCTTCACCATTCTCAATCCGGGCGAAGGCATCGCTGATGTTGGCCTTGCCGGCACGGATCGATTTGACCTCGCTGCCCTTGAGCTCGATGCCGGCTTCGTAGCGCTCGAGAATGTGAAAGTCGCGCAGCGCTTTACGGTTCAAAATCGTCTCGGCAGTCATGACCGAGCGACGTCAGCGAAAAATCAGGCGCCGTCGGAAGACGCGCTCTGCTCTTCGAAGGTGAGTTTGCCGGCGATGATTTCCTTGAGAGCGATATCGGTAAGAGAAGCGCGCGGCCCGACGTCGACCATTGGCCGGTGTCCGAGTCCAAGCTGACGGACGCGCTTGGAGACGACGTTGATGAGCAGTTGCGGATTGGGAATGATCTGGCTGGCTTCCTGCAAGAGTTGAGTCGTCATAATGCGCAAGGTGTGGACGGCGCCGGTCGGTTTCGGCGGGAATTGCAGAATCGTCGGCGTGCTGGACGAAATAGGGCTGGGAAAGAGACGAGAGCCGAGCATCGCGACGATAACGAAACTCAAAAGGTGGGAAGCCTAGTGGCGGTTGTCAAACGATTTTTGCAATACCCGCGAGTTGTTGCAACGCTTGAGCGAGTATCCTCGGCATAACTGGCGACGTGGAAATCAACGATACTCTCTAGCGGCTCCAGGCTCTCCAAAACCTGGCACCACCGTCGCAACGGCATTCCACCAGACTGTCAAGTGAGTTTGTGATGTTTCCGGGCAGCTAAGTACCTGGTGGAGAGGTTCACGCCGGGACGGTGGACGGCACTATTGGTGCTATAATTATCATAGAAATTCGAATGAATACGAAACTCAATCGCTCGCCAGCACAGGGCACGGAACAGGGCACCACTCTGGTAGAGGTGATGGTGACGGCCGTTCTCGTCGCCGTATTTTTTGCATCCATCTTCGAGCTCAACGCCATGTGCCTTCGATTCATCGACGCCAGCAAAGAATCCCTCGCTGCTCTGCAAAGCGTTCAAGATCGAAGTGAGACCTTGCGCAATCTTTCCTTCTCTGATTTGACCAATACTGCAGTCGTTCAAGCCCGGATGGCGACTGCGGCCAATCCTGCACCGTTTTCGCAAAAGGCGACCGAGGTAGTGAAAATCAGCAAATACCCGACCCCGAACGGAGTGACACAATTTACCCGGTCTTCTGGCGGCACCGTCGTCAACAACTCGGTAGCAACCGATCTGGGCACGCAATTAGTGAAAGTCGACGTCGCTGTTTCGTGGACGATGACACTGGGCGGTCGTGCCCGAACCGAACAGACAAGCAGCATTGTTTCAAACGGAACAAAGAAATGAGACTTGGATCCTCACTGAAGACTCGAGCGTTTACGCTTGCAGAAATGCTAATCGCGATGGGGATTGCTGTGGCCATCATTGCCGTCACGCTGACCACGTCAGTCGGGTTACAGAAAAGTTTTTATTCAATTGATAACTATTTTGGAACGCACATGCAGCAGATCCGTATCGTGGATTATCTAGCTCGAGATGTCAGACGAGGCTTGAGCGTTGTCTCGTCTGCCGACAAGCACACCGTCACCGTGAACCTTCCCCGATATATCATTCAGGCCGGAGATGCTGACGCAACCGGATCAAACATTGGAACTCCACGCGCACCCTCGCTCGCAGTCGTTAATAGAGATTATAATATAAACTACCTTCCGACCTCCACGTCATCCCCCAGTGTTGTTACATATACAATTAGCGGCTCTTCCATCCTGCGCACAGAGTCGCTCACCGGTAATGTTGCCGACAACGTTATCACGACGATTGCCTCAAGCACTGACAATCTGCTTCCAGAAACGGTCGATATTGAATTAGCGAATACCGAGTATACCACCACGGCGATTACTTTTCAGCCGCTATCCGTGGCGGATCGAACTGGTACGGTTGTTTATTCCACCGCTTTCCTGAGAAATCGGCGGCGCGCGATCCCAACCCCCAGCCCAACACCATAGAACTAAGAGAATATGCAAACCAGGAAAACCTTCCGAGAATCGGGCAACGCTTTAATTTGTGCACTAGTCGCGATTCTAATCGTGTCGCTCATCGGCGCAAACGTCTTAAGTAACTCTACGACGCGCTTGAACGTGTCGTCCAATCAGGTCCGCGCGTGGAAGGAAGCGCTGGAAGCCGCGGAAGCTGGCGGCGATATGGCATTCGCCGAGTTAAGGAAGCAGACTTCCACGGATGCAACAGTTCGCGCGAGTCAATGGTCAGGGTGGACCACCTCCGGAACCACGCACAGTAGCCCGCAAACTACCTTCGGCGCTAGTAATCTGATAACGCAAACCACGGTGGAGACATTCTATTTCGACGCATCCGGAGTTTTTCACGCCGGAGCAAATCCAGATCCAGCCCAAAACAACTGGTACCGGCTTAGGAGCAAAGGAACGGCACCGCTGCCAAACCTTAAACGAACGGGAATGGACGACGCGCTAATGGAAGACGGACAAAAACATTTCGCCGCGCTCGGTTCCACCCAAATGAAGGACATCGTCGCCCGTGGCAAAGGCGACAGTCTCTTGCGCAAAATCGATTTTAAATACGATCACTTCGTCTCAAGCTACGGACCGAATGGCGACGGCCTTAACAAAGCGCTTGTTGTTCCCCTTGCTGCACCCTCGATTTCGCGGCGGGTCGAGCAGATTGTCACGCCGGTCACCCCATTTTTCGACGCAGCGATTAAAGCCAATGGCATTTTCTACGGACTTGGCTCCGCCGCTTACATCGATAGCTACGATTCCCGCAACGGCCCGTATGATCCCACCGTGAAGACCAATCCTTCCAGTCCCTATTACAAGGATTCCCGCCACGGCTCGGTCGAGATCAACAATGGGACGGCAACGATCAAGGGCACGATTTATGGGGATGTGGCGACCAATGGAGGAACCGTCATTAACTCACAATATGTTACCGGGACCGTAGATAATAATGTCCCATTTACCCTGGAGGACTATCACATGCCGGATACATCAGGATGGTCGTACCAACCTTCCGGTGGTGGGGCCGGCAAGTTGCCAAGTTCTGTGACCGGTAATCAAACTCTTACGCCCACGGCGGCCGGAACCTCTGCTGCTCCTAATTACTATGTTGTTTCGACATTTAGCGGTAAGTTGACCGTGAACCAGGTCGCCGGACAGGAGACTTATGTTGCCATCCGCGTCAACGCTGGTGATATGACGGGGGGAATTACCGTCAATCCGGGGGTACACGTGAGAATCTATTTTGATTACAATATTAACACGAAAAATAGCGATCTCGCGAATAACAACCCGACCTCAACGAACCCGTTAGCTAGTAATTTGCAGTTCTATGGGATTAGTCCGCCGCGCGACGCAAATGGAAACCCCGTCAGAACGCAAACAATCAACCTGAACTCGGGTAATCCCGGGACTCTCGCGGCCACGTTTTACGCGCCCAGCGCCGACGTCAACGAGAATGGAAATCCCGACTTCATAGGGACAGTAGTCTGCAAGACTTTCTACGCGAACGGAAACATCAGCTGGCATTATGATAGAGCACTCAATTCCGAGGGAGAGCTCCTTGATTTTCGCATTGCCAGTTACGTAGAAGATACCCGTTAGTCCCAGTTTTAGACCATCAACCGCACATCACCCGTCTCTGACTTTGGACGCGCCCGTGCGCGTCCACGACGAGAAAGGCCTGCTCTTCGCGGCCGCGAAAGATTTGCCTCGAAAACCGAGCACACAATCGGCAAGCGCCGAGTGGGCGCGTGGACGAGTAGCGATGTTCTTGCTATTGCCAACGTAATGCGCGAAGAGTCGGGCGTGCCGCTCTTTGGACGCTAATGCGGGCTGTGGCTCAGCTTGGTAGAGCGCCTCGTTCGGGACGAGGAGGCCGTGGGTTCAAATCCCACCAGCCCGATTACATGTCAGAGGTCAAGGCATGAATCGCACCGGCGCGCTTACCGGTTCACGGTCATATTCCGGGCCTGCAGAATTGCGACGCACCTTCTTGAGAAATGATGGTGCGCTTCCTTAGCGAAACCGTTTGCCATTCCACTGAAGCAATGCTTGCGTTCCGACTCACTCCTACAGCAAGATAATTTTCCCGATATGGGTTCTCTAAAGAAAAGACGCAAAGCGAAAATCTCCAAACACAAACGCCGCAAGCGAATGAAAGAGAACCGTCACAAGAAACGTTTGCGTTACAAGTCGTAGGGCGGCAACGTCGAGTGGGTTGCCTGGTCACGCCCGCGCGATACATTTCGTAAGCATGACGATTGCGCGCAAGCCGGCAGCTTATCTTGCGCTCTTTCTGCTTTTTTGTGTTTTCAACTATATTTGGGCTGCGCCGGCGCCACCTAGTCGACCGCCGAAAGCAACCGCCGCGCATTCAGCGCCGAAGCGCAACGCAATCGATGACTCGTTAGCGTTACCGCCCGCGCGCGATTTGAATCTGACCCTCGAAGGCGCGCACAAGGCCGATGCTCTTGCCCATTTCGCCGAGGGAATTGATTTGGAGGAAAACGGCGAAATGGAAAAAGCCCTCGAAGCTTATCGTCAGGTTTTGAATGTCGATCCGGGACAGATAGAACTGGCTGTTCGCGTCGCGGCACTGCTGACCCGCGATGATGATTATCCGGGTGCAATCGATGTCTTAAAGGATGTGATCAAGGTCCATCCAAAAGCGTCGGAGCCTTACCTGGAACTGGCATTCATCTATGCCAAGTATCTGAACAAGCTCGATCAGGCGATCGAGTTCGCCAACAAGGCCATCGCTTTGGATCCGCAACGAATTGATGGGTACCAACGATTATTTGAGATCCATCTCATCGCTGGTGATGAAAAGAAGGCCACGGAAACGCTCGATCGCGCGGCCAAAGTGCACAGCGACGATCCGATGTATTGGGCAAGACTTGGCCGGCTTTATGGTTCTCTCATTTTGAAGCCGGATGCCAAACCAACTCCCGAGGAAACTGCCCGGCTGAACGATGTATTTCAGAAGGCAGCGGCAAATGGTCCGAATAACGCAGCGGTTTTGAAGGAAGTGGGGGATTACTTTGCCTCCACCCAACAGATTAAGGAGGCGCTTCCGTTTTATTTGCGGGTCCTCGAGCTGCAGCCGGACGACGCCAATATCCGCGAAAAGTTAGCCACCGGATTTGTCTTAACCAATCAACGGACGCGCGCGGTGGAAACGCTCAAGGAGATCATCAAAGAGCATCCCGAAAAATATCAACCCTACGAATTGTTAGCCCAATTGCACGATGACGAGGCGCGGGCCCTCGTTCGCGCGAATCAAACTGAGCAAGCAACTGCAGAATTCAAGAGGGCGGCGCAAAACTACGAACAAAGCCTTCTAATTAATCCGAATCATGCCACGACGTATTTGCGCTTGGCCGAGTTGCTGCTTGTCCCGCTGAAAGAAGGCGAGCATGCCGTATCCGTTTTGACCGAAGCACGACGGCGCTACCCGGACGCTCCGGAATTTGCCTACTATCTCGCGATCGCCTTGCGGGAATCGAAGCAGGCGAAGGACGCGGTAGTGATGTTCGAAGAGGCGCTGAACGAAGCGCAGAACGCGCAGGCTGAGTTCTTGAAGCCTCGTTTTTACCTCGAATACGGCGCAGCGGCCCAGGAAGCAGGTCTATACGACAAAGCCGCCGACCTTTTTCGCAAGGCCATTGCGATGGACCCGGCCAATGCCGCCGAGCCCTACAACTATCTCGGCTACATGTGGGCCGAACAAAATATTCATCTCGACGAAGCGGAGGACGCAGTCAAACGTGCGCTTCAGCTCGACCCGGACAACGGTGCCTATCTCGATAGCATGGCCTGGGTCGAGTACCGTCAGGGAAAATACGATCAGGCGCTGGAACACTTAAAGCGCGCACTTGAGAATTTGCCGCGCGAAGATGCTGTCGTTTTCGAACACCTTGGCGACGTGTACTTGAAATTGAACCGCATGTCGCAGGCACTCGAAGCCTGGCAGAAGGCGAAAACCCTTGATCCTTCAAACAAGGATTTGGCGGCCAAGATCGACGCCCAGAAGACGCGCATCAGCAAAACCAACCCGCCCGGAGCAAAACCATGAGCGAGTCCGGCGGTAACCGTTATCCGGCGGAATGGCAGCAGAAAGCGATTTGGGCGGCGATTAGCGCGCTGGCCATCAGCTTTCTTATTTTCGTGTTCATCGCCGTCGTTTGGATCATGGCCAATGTCATCAGTTTTCTGCAACCGATCCTGATTCCGGTTGCGATCGCGGCCATCCTCGCCTACCTGCTCGATCCCGTCGTCACCCGAATGGCTGCCGGTGGTCTCGGCCGCACGAAATCCATCATCCTGCTTTTCGCCATTGCCGGGCTCGCGCTCGCGGCCGTCGGCACCTGGCTGGTGCCGGCAATTGGGATGCAAAGCAATAATTTCGCTAAAGAGTTGCCGCAATATACCGTCAAAGCGCGCGACCAAGTTGTCGAGTGGATCTATCGCTACGAACAGACTTTCGGCACCACCAGTAAAAGCCGGGCGAAGGCCACCAGCGGAATCGTCAACTGGTTGCTCGGCTCGACTCCCGCGCCGACACCAAAGCCCAGTCCGAAAGCGACGACGCGGCCGGAAGAAGCCGCTCCCGTTCCTTCGCCCTCTGCCACGCCGCTTTTGGAGGAAATTGCCCCTGCCCCTTCTAAATTAGGAGAACCTGAGCGCCATCGGATTCAGGATTTGGTCGAAAAACAATTGCCCAACCTCGAGGGACAACTACCGAACCTGGCCGAGAAAGTCTGGGGCATTATTAAGAAGAGCATCGGCGGATTTCTTGGCGTCACCGGTTTTCTTTTGAGTCTGATCATGGTGCCGATCTATTTGTTCTTCCTTCTGAAACAGCGGCCGGCCATTCAGAGCCGTTGGAAGGATTACTTGCCGCTGCGTCAATCGCGGCTCAAGGACGAAGTAGCCGAGGTCCTCCTGCAGATTAACAGCTATATCATCGCTTATTTTCGCGGACAACTACTCGTCTGCCTCGTTGATGGTATTCTCATTGGCGCCACTCTCTCATTCCTTCCGCCTCCCGGACTAAACTTCGCCGTCCTCATTGGATGCCTAGTTGCCATCCTGACCATGATTCCGTACCTCGGCATTATCGTTTGCTGGATTCCAGCGGTCCTCATCGCCGTGGCGCAGTGGGGTGACTTCACTCACCCGTTGCTCGTGACTTTGATCTTCATCGTTATCCAAAATCTTGAAGGCTTGTTTTACGCGCCACGTATCGTTGGCAATTCGGTAGGGTTACATCCAATGACGGTGATTGTTTCGATTTTTGTGTGGGGGCTGCTCATTGGCGGATTGCTCGGTCCCATTTTAGCGGTGCCACTAACAGCCACGATCAAAGTGTTGCTGGCAAGGTATGTTTGGGGTGAGCGTCTGCGCAAAGAAACGATGGAGGCAATTGAGGAAGTTCCGGTCGTGGAGGAAGCCGAGGCTGAAGGCATCGGCGCCTGATTTCGCTGCTCTCGTTTGAATGGGTGACGAGCCATCGATAAGAACGCGATGACGTATCCGGTGACACATCAGGCCCGGCGACAAGAAAACAAGGTCGCCCGGGCCGGCCATACCCGCTCTTCTTCGGTTCGGGGCGGCCTGATTGTTCTGGCCGTGATTGCAGGATTTGCTCTCGGGTTGATCGTCTTGACCATCGGTCCAAAACTCGTTAGCGCATGGCAGGAATCGCGCTGGCTCAGGAGGGCCGAGACGAACTTGAAGCAGGGGAATTTTAGTGCCGCTAACGAGGCCGCACGACAAGCTCTGGCGATTAATCGCGATTCTTTATCGGCCTGCGAAATTCTGGCTGAAACCACCGAGAAACAAAATCGCGCCGAGACCGTCGGCTGGCGCGCCCAGATCGCGCGCTTACGTCCCCGCGACACCGCGAGCCAGTTGAATCTCGCCTCTGCTGCGCTGCGTTTCGGTCAGCTCGACACTGCCCGCAAAGCGCTCGAGAGTGTGCCGAAGGAAAATCGCGAAAGCGCTTCCTACCATGTAGTTGCCGGATGGTTGGCCCGCGCGCAGGGCGACGAAGCCAGCCAGGAACGCCATTTCGCTGCTGCCCTGGAAAAGGAACCACACAACGAAACCTATCAGTACAACCTTGCCGCCGTTCGGATCAAATTACCCGATCCCCAAAGACAAGCTCAGGCTCGCGAAACACTCGAACGTCTCGCCAAAAGTGCACCCTTCCGCGTGGGTTCTCTTCGCGCTCTTTTGAATGACGCGATCCAGCGGAGCAACCTCGAGGCGGCTGATCGTTTTGCGCAAGAACTGCAACTGAGCCCGCAGGTCACATTTTCCGACGACCTGCTTTGTTTGGATTTCTACAAAAAATTGGATCAAAAAAAACTGGCGACATTACTCGAAAAGATAAAGTCGCTGGCGGCACGCGAGCCCGATGATCTTGCTGCGCTCATGGGATGGATGAATGCCAATGGCATGAGCGCCGATGTGTTGCGCTGGATGGAGAAATTGCCGCCGGAAAAAACCGCTACGCCTCCAGCGGCGATTGAGGTGGCAGACGCTTTCAGCGCGCAAAAAAATTGGGCGCGTCTGCGCCGCTGGACCAAAGACGATGACTGGGGCGATTCTGAATATTTACGCCTCGCCTACCAGGCGTATGCCAGACAACAATCTAAACAGGAGGGGGCCAAGGCCGAAACCGTCTGGCATAATGCCGAACGCGCCTGCGAAGAGAACCCTGAGCGCGAAATCCGGCTGGCCCGTCTCGCATCGAAATGGAAGCTGCCGGCTCAAGCTGAGCAGCTTTGGTTGCGGGTCGCACATGATCCGCTGAGCCGCCGCGAGGCGCTCGATAGCTTGTTTGCGATTTATCGCGCCAGCAACGATCTCCCCAATCTCTATCTCACCGCCATGCGTCTGCATGAGACGTCGCCCGATGAACCATTAATCTCGGCGGAATATGCGCGGCTTTCCCTTTTGCTCGATCGAAACCGTGATGAGGGCCGCCGCGTAGCAAAAGAAGCCTTTGATCAAGCGCCAACCGAACCGCCTTGTGCCGTTGCTCAGGCGCTTTTCCTAAATTCGGACGGTCACGCCGCGGATGGAATTGCGATCGTGCAAAAGCTCCCACCCGAAAAACTGCACGATCCTCGCCTCGCCCTTTATCTCGCCGTACTTCTTCTCAATGACGGAAAACCCGACGCAGCTCGTGAATTCATTGATGAGGCGAACTCCGGTTTTGTTTTCCCGGAAGAGAAAAAACTTTTGGAAGAAGCGGTGCAGAAACATCCGCTCGTCCCCTCGCCTTCTACGACGCCGCAGCCGTCACCCAACGCGTCGCCGTCGAGGCCGGTGCTGTCTTAGCATTCGTGCAAAGGTGCATCCGCGCGTGTAGGAAACTCATCTTTCCGGGCGAAAGCCGAGAGATCTCGTTGCGATTGCTTGAATTACGCGACGGAATCTCGAGTGCGATCTAATTTCGCTGCGCGCGATGCCTGAGCTAGGCGTTGCCTCTTATGGTGCGAGTAATCGCCATTGCCCGACTTCCGCTGCGGTCGCCGTCGGCCGCGCGCAGCGCACCGCACAGATCGAGCTGAAACCAACTTCCCGAAATGGAAACTTTATTTCATCGACTAAGGCTTTCTTCTTCTCCGCAGCCAGGCTGGCATAGAGCAAACTCAAATGCGGATCGATCACATATCGGTCCGGCGCCCCGCTTGCTTTCCAAATTTTGTCTCCCAACTCCTGGAGCGGACCGCTTCGTTCAAATTGCACAAATAGCGTTTTCGTAAATTGTTCGCTGATTCGAATACTATGAATCGTTAGCTCGATCGTAACCGTTCCAAGCTCAGGCAGAATTTCGGCCGGATGGCGCGAATTTTCCGGCGCGATAAAAACGCTGACATGCGGTGCAAACACCGGTGCCTCAAGCCGCATGGCAAGCTCACGGATTTTCTCCGCCAACGCTTCGCGCGCAGCCGTTTCCGGCAGCAGCCAATAAGCAACCGCCCGGGGCTTCTTTCTCATGTCGAGCGGGAGTCGAGGCATCTCTGATCGTCGGAACGGCTAGAGATTCCTCGACTACGCTCGGAATGACAAATCAGCACGGTTCTATTATTCTCCCTTCGCCATGCCCACAAACGTCCTCGGCACAGAACTGCGATGTTGTTGCCGCAACCCAGTGACCGGGTTTTATCGCGACGGCTATTGTCGAACTGGCCCGGAGGATGTCGGGCAACACACCGTCTGCGTGCAGGTGACGGAGGAATTTCTTGACTTCTCTGTCCTCGACGGAAACGACTTGGTCACGCCACGCCCGGAATGGGGATTTCCCGGTTTGAAACCGGGTGACAAGTGGTGCGTGTGCGTCACGCGCTGGAAATCCGCGCTCGACCACAACCGTGCCGCGGCCGTTGATCTCGAGGCAACCCACAGCTCCGCCCTCGAATTCGTTACCCTGGAAGAATTGCAGGCACACGCATTGAAATGATCCTGTTCATCGCCACCGTTAGCGCGATTTGAAACTACCGTTCAGCCTTTTTCTCGCGCTTCGTTATTTAAAGCCGAAGCGCACATTTCTTTCCATCATCACCCTGATTTCCGTGCTGGGCGTCATGCTGGGTGTCACTGTCCTGATTCTCGTGATTTCGGTAATGACGGGATTCGACCGCGAACTGCGACAAAAAGTGATCGACTTCGACGCCCACATTTTGGTTACCGGCGAAGAGGTGCTGACAAATTGGCGCGATTTGACAGAAAAAATCCGGGCGACGCCTCGCGTTGTCGCAACCGCGCCTTACGTCCAGGGACCGGTCATTGTCGAGCACAATGAGCAACGTCTTGCCCCGCTCATTCGCGGCATTGATCCAGAACAGGAAGAGAAGGTCGTCTCGCTGCAAAAATTTATGAAGGCAGGAAGACTCGACCTCAGCGGCGATACCACCGTGCTCGGGATCGAATTGGCGCGGCAGTTGAACGTGAATGTTGGAGATACGGTAACCGTCTACTCGCCGGGCAATCTCTCAATCGTTCTCGATCGGATTAAAAAACTCGAGAAAGCAACGGGCGAAGAAGAAAAGAAAGCGATCGCAGAATTGCGTGAAGTCGTTTTACCCAAAGATCTGACGGTGACCGGAATTTTCGAGACCGGACATTACGTGCACGATTCGCAGTACCTTTTAGTTCCACTTTTCATCGGGCAAGAGCTGTATGGATTGGGCGATGCGCTGCACGGGATCACAGTAAAGACGCAGGACCCGTACGATGTCGACCAGGTCAAAGCGGAAATCGAAAAATTCCTCGATGTGTCGCAAGTCGCGCGAACCTGGATCGATATGAATCACCAGATCTTCGAGGCAATCCGGCTGGAGCGAAACGTGATGTTCTTTCTGCTCTTCTTCATCGTCGTCGTCGCCGCCTTCGGAATCATGAGCACGCTGATCACCGTGACCGTGCAGAAACGTCGCGAAATCGGAATCATGAAGGCTCTCGGTGCAAATATCGGGCAAATTGTCTGGGTTTTCCTGGGACAGGGGATGGTGGTTGGATTTTTCGGGACCCTAACGGGACTTGGACTCGGAATGGCACTGATTCGTTATCGCAATGAGTTTAGTCAATGGCTCGCCAACACCTTGCACATCGAAATCTTCCCGCGCGAAGTTTACCAATTCTCGTCGATTCCGGCAGAAGTAATCCCGCGTGACGTGACGCTCATTTGTTTGAGCGCATTTTTGATCTGCTCCCTCGCCGCACTCATCCCAGCGTATTTCGCCGCGCGTCTGGACCCGGTAAAAGCCCTGCGCTTCGAATAATCGTCGTCCGATACCAGTTCGCTTCGGGCCTGCGGGCCACAGGCATCTTGCCCGTTGTCTCCGCCAGCAAACAAAAAAGGACGGCGCCCCTCTCCGAACGCCGTCCATTTTGCTGAGACGAAGGCCGTTATTTCGCCTTGGCGTCGTGCAACTCTTTCATCGCATTGTGCATGTCTTCATGCGCCTTCACGATGGCATCGAGTTTGGTCTGCTGTTCCGGCGTCAGCAGTGGCCGGATTTGCGTCAACGAACCGTCTATTACTGTCTTCGCCTTAGTCATCGCCTCTTCATGGATCGCCCGAAGCTGTGGTCTCGCCTGATCCAGGATTGGCTGTACCTTCGCCTTTTGCGTGTCTGTCAGGTTGAGCGTCGAACTCATTTCCTCCAGAGGATTCAAATGCCAGCCCGCGTGCGGGCCGCCCGGAGGTTGCGCCTGCAGAAAGCTAAATGCTCCTACCGCAATTGCTGCAATTATTGTCAGTGTTTGTTTCATATTTTTGTATTTGCGGCGTGTGATTCCGCCTTTGCTAATCGATGACCAGCCTGTTCGGGCTTTGGTTACAAAAAATCGTTATCCCCAAGAAAAATTTGTAACCGGAACGGCTTGCATCCGGTCTTCTCCTCTGGTGTGGATACCTTTCTCTACGCATGGACGACGATGAGCACGTTCGCACACTGGTCGATCGCGCGCGCCACGGCGATGACGACGCTGCTCGCGAGCTCATCCGCCAACTGTATCCAGTGGTGGCGAAAATTGTGCGTGGCTATCGACCGCGCCGTGTCGCCGAAGAGGACTTGTCACAAATGATTTTCGTAAAAGTTTTTCAAAATCTCGGGCAATATTCAGGCAAGGCGCCGATCTCGCATTGGGTATCGCGGATCGCCGTAAACACCTGCCGCAATCAGATGGCGTCGGAAAAAGCGCGTCCGGAATTGCGCCAGGCCGATCTAAGCGAAGAACAAAGTGCAATGCTGGAAAATCTGGCTGCGTCGGACGAAACGCTTGCGCCCGATCGCTCGTTGGCCGCGCGCGATTTGGTGGACAAGTTACTCGCGATGTTGAAACCAGTGGAACGGCTCGTGATCGATATGCTCTATCTGCAAGCACGCAGCGTCGCGGAAGTGCAAAAGCTTACCGGCTGGAGCGCGGCCACCATTAAAATACGAGCCTTTCGCGCGCGCCAGAAACTGCGCAAACAAATCGGAGGATTGTTGTGAAAAAATGCGACCACACCCTGGATCGCTTGTTTCGTGCCGCTGCCGGCCCGACACCAACCTCCGAAATGCCGTTTGGTTTCGACACCCGGGTTCTGGCATTGGCTCGTGAATCGTTGCCGAACGGATCAGCAATCATTGCGCTGTTCGCGCAACGTGCTGCCATGATCGCGCTGGCGATTATAGCGCTGGCGACAGCGGGCCTTTACCGCACGTCGATTTCCAACGACGACCTTCCAACAGAGTACGCTATGGCGGACACGGCTATCCAAAACAACCTCGGCGAATGAACAAGTCTTTGCGCTGGAAACTGATTCTTGCCTTCGTGCTGATCTTTCTCGCCGGCGCCGCCTGCGGGTTTTTCGGCGCCGTCCACATGCACCGGGTCTTTTTCGCGCACATGGCTCCAGATTCCATGGCGCAACATATGAAGGAACGCATGCGCGTGGAACTAAGACTCACGCCCGAGCAGATGCAGAAAATCTCACCCATAATCGATCGCGCCGCTTCTCAACTGAAGACGACACGCGATCAAACAATGCGAAGCGTCCATGAGATCCT
>Ga0207693_10002539_pt1 | contig 15871 bp, 19 predicted proteins | sample LARL81metaG_FD_184347 | JGI IMG/M metagenome (GOLD analysis project Ga0207693, IMG submission 184347) | Corn, switchgrass and miscanthus rhizosphere microbial communities from Kellogg Biological Station, Michigan, USA - LAR L8-1 metaG... | ecosystem: Host-associated > Plants > Roots >...
GATCTTCCCCGAAGCGTAGCCTTCGGCGACTTTACCAATTTGGCTCTTGAACATGACGCGCGCGCCTCGGACGAACCGGAATACCGACTTCGCATCTGGATCGTCCAGCGTATGCAGACCACCGTGCCAGTGAATCCGGAACGGCCCGACACCGTGGACCTGCACGACGGCCCCTGTCGCCGAATAGCCAAACATCGTACTGCCCTTGGGAGCGAACGCATAGCTGCCTGCTTTGAGCTCCTGCAGCGTCTCGGCCTTGTATTCCTCGCCGAACCCGAAGTACCAGGTGCCCTCGACGACAGTGATATTTTCATCGACGGGATGAGAGTGCGGCGGGACGATCGTTCCGGGCAGCTCGCGTATGCGCATGACAAACGGTTCACCGGCGATCTCAGGATCCCCATAGAGAATTTCGACGTCGCCCGCCATCGATTTCAGCGGAATGATGCGGGACTCGCGGAGACCTTTCCCGGCATCCGCTCGCGCGACGCCAGAGGCTGCCGCCATTGGAGCGCTGGAAATGCCCGGAGCGGTGCAGCCCACCACGCCGACGATCGATAGAACAGGAATCGTCCGGACGATGACCGCGAGCTTAGGACGCGATCGCATATAGCTTGAGCTCTTCGTCGTCCGGTTGCAGCTTGACCGTGCCCTCAAAGCAAAATCCCAGTTTCTCCAGCAGCCTGCTCGACCGATGATTGTCTGGTGAAAGGATAGCAACGATTCGACGCAGACCCAGCACCTTTCTTCCGTAGCGCATTACGGCCGAGGCAGCCTCAAAGGCGTACCCGTTGCGCCAGAACCTTGGGAGAAATGCAAACCCGAGATCCACGTCTTTCAACCCTTCACGTTTGATGAGACCGCATATGCCGATGGGTTCACCGATTTCCCTCAGCTCAACCATATAGAGCCCGAATCCCGTTCGCTTATACATCGCGACCGGCCCGTTTTCGATATAGCGAACTGCATCTTGTGCCGTCTTTACGCCTTTGTCGCCGATGAATTGGATCCACGACGGTTCATTCACCAGCCCGAGAATAAACGCGGAATCGCCGGCATTGAGCCAGCGAACACTCAATCGTTCAGTCTCCGCAACATTCAACCGTGTATCCCCCGGGTGGTCAGGGCACAGCGCGAATCCAGCGCAGCAGACGCTTCAACGCATTGCATGCGCGCACATTGATCGGCCCACAAACGATCGACGGTCGTTAGAATTTCCGACAGCAAGGAACGAAGAGCCTCATTGATCCACAGTTGGTTCAGTCGCCTCACCTCGGGGATGTTCTGCACGAGATCATCGATCGCGTCGCCTAGCTGCCAGCGCACGAACTGGGCTTGGTCTCGAAGAGTTGTTCTGATTGACTCTTCCTCCGAGAGCGACTGAGCCGCCTTCGCGAGTTCCACCTGCCTTTGCAAGTACTCAACCTGGATCCGGGAGTCAGTCAAATGATTGTACGTCCAGTAGAGATAAAAGCGCTCTTCGCCGGAAGCAGCGTCAAGCAAAGAGCGAAACTCTGTCTCAAGGGCGGCGACGGTGTTTGCGTATCGTTCGACCTCGTTCAAATACGCAGAATCTCCGATACGCTCCGCGCCGTGCACCACCGGCACGAAGGGCGCGCAAATGGACAGCAGTAATAGCAAGCTAAGACGTATGGTCATGGACCGCTCGCCAGCCGGCCGCTGTGCGTACCCAGACCAGCGTGAACCAGCCTGATTGTTCGGGCTCTGCTCCGCCGGAGAGGACGAAGCGACCCGTCACGAGCGCCGATTGTTCGGAAAGCGCCCGAACCTTTACGCTCTCCATGCGCAGGCTCTGCTTGGGCTTGCCATCGACGAAATATGTTTGACCGAATGACGACTCGATGGCCTCAACTGTCGGACGCGGACCGTTCTTGGTCATGACCGTGACGGATGGATCGTAGATTGCGACATGGCCTTTCAGATCGCCTCGATTCCACGCCTCGACTGAAGCTTGCATCGCAGCGAGAATTTGTGATTCGTCCTCCTTGCTCATGATGCCTGTCGGGCTTTGACTGAGCGCAGCGCAACCACCCAGCATCAGGCAGCAGCCGGCGACGAGTGATGCGGCAAAGGCGCGCCTACCGGGCACGATCCGGGTCGAACGAGAGGTTAGGGCGGTCGCGTAACGACTATTTGAGCTTTCGGTCTTCACGCTTGGCTGCTTCCATTGCTTCAGGCTCCAAGTCTTCCGCGTAGCGATTGAGACGCACGAACGCACCCCAGCCGGCAAGCAGCAGTCCTACCGAGAGCAAGATGCTCGCTGCGTATGGTAACTGCGCCGGATCCTCGTGCAAGGCCCTAAAAGTCGCCACAAGACCCTCGATCGCAAGCGCAACTACAACGACCACCAGGAAGCGAGACAAAAAGCGGCGCACGCGTGTCGGCCCGCTGATATGAGCGTCGCGAATGACTTCTTCCTCGGTAATAGTCTGCGCGATCTGGAGAGCGACGACCGCAGCAGCCAACAAGCCAACCGCTTCGATTATTCTCTGTGCGGCCGCCTGGTCCCAGCCTGCGGCGAAGGCACTCCAGCCGATGCGGGCAGCTATTACGATGAGCAGCAGCGCAGCGCAGGCGAACAGAAGCGCCATGAGCGCATGAACAGTCGAGAACACCCGCAAAATGACTTTCATTGAAATAGTCCCATCAGAGAAAAGCTGACATCGCTACGCCGGCGCCCTGACGAACCGGGTAACCGCCGGTCCGACGCCGCGTTGGCAAAGCCGTGCCTGCCAGACCACGTGGCCGTCGATGGCGTCGACAGCCCTACATTAGCAACGCGACGCAAACGGCGCAAACCGCGACGTTGCCAATCGCGGCGAGCGCAAGGCGTCGATCGCGCACGGCCCAAGCGAAGGCGACGACGGTAAGTACAAGGCCAAGACAGCCGATGCCAAGACTGAGGGCCTCGGCAAACAGGCGCGTAAGGCCCTTGTCCGAAAACGTGATAACCACATTGGGCGGCGGGTCGGTGACAAAAAACTTTGCGTAGACGAGGCCGAGCAGAAGCAGCAGCCAGGCCAGGATGGCGACGGCGATAGCGGCAGACGCGATCTTTGAGCTTGCCTTAACCACGGGAGGCGCCCGATTCCCGATCCTCAAGTTTTCGAATCACGCGGCACGGGTTTCCCGCAGCAAAGACACCTGATGGGATGGCGCCAGTGACGACACTGCCTGCCCCGATCACGCAGCCGCTTCCGATAGTGACTCCAGGACAGATGATCGCTCCTCCGCCGACCCAGACGTCGTCTGCAATGGTCACCGGCACACCGGATTCAAGACCAATTCTTCGCTGTACGTGGGACATTGAATGCGTTGCCGTATAGATATGGACGCCGGGCCCGAAAAGGGTATTGCTGCCGATGTCCACTCGGACGACGTCGAGCAGGACACAATTGACATTGAAGTAGACATTTTCGCCCAGCTCGATGTTGTACCCGTAGTCACAGAAAAAGGGCGGAGTAATGTCGGCTGTAACGGGCTTTCCGAAAAGCATGTTCAACACTTGCGCTCTTCTCGCCGCTTCATTCGGACTTAGCGCATTCAGCTCATGACATAGCGCCTGCGCTCTCAGACGCTCTGCGCTCAGAGTTGGGTCTGTCGGGTCGTAAGGCAACCCAGCCAGCATTTTCGCCTTCTCGGTGCTGGTCAGTGGAGATGCTGCGCTCATGAGGGCTGATGCCGGAGTTAAAGGGCGGCCCGGAGCCGCAAGCAGAGGGCCGACCCCTTGAACGGCAACACTAGGACTTCGCTTTCTTCGAAGGCTTCGACTTGCCGGAGCTGTTGAGAGCGACGGCTTGGCGGACGAGCGCCTTGAATGCGGACTCGTCGACTTCTTCTCCTTCGTGGATGTCGATCGCCCGGCGTACGTTGCCGTCGAGACTCGAGTTGAAGAGGCGGGCCGGGTCTTTCAGAGACGCACCCTTGGCGAAGGTTAGCTTCACGACACTCTTGTAGGATTCGCCAGTGCAGATGATGCCGTCGTGCGACCAGATCGGAGTGCCCATCCACTTCCACTCCTCGACGACATCCGGGTCCGCTTCCTTGATGAGCTTGCGCATTCTGGCGAGGGTTTTCCCGCGCCAGTCACTTAGGTCGGCGATTCTTTTCGAGATTAGCTCCGATGCAGGCTGGCCTTCGCTCGCGCCCGATTTCTTCATGGTCTCATCCTGGAAGTTCCAGACAACGTCAGGCCGCATTGTTGCCGCTCGCCTGCCAATCGGCAGCGTAGGCACGGCGGAAGTTGACAGGCGGAGACGTTACCGAAAGGTAGGCGAATTCGGCAGACCCCGTGTTCTCGAAGCCGTGAACGTCGCCCTCCGCAAAACGCACCACATCACCTTCTGCGAATGGCGCGGTTGCGGCACCTCCCAACAACAGGACGCCACTCCCGCGCAGTGCGACCCAGACTTGTTCAGAAGCCGTGTGAGCATGCGGCGGATTCCTGGCGCCAGGCGCGATGGTGACTCGCGTAATGGTTACACGTTGGGACTGTGAATTCTCGGGGAAGAGCAGTTGCTCGGACGTTACGCCGCCATTGACAAACGATGCGACTTCGGTTCGGCGAATGATTTCCATGGAGGCCTCCGAAATGCGCCCTAAGGTGCCCGCTAATGGGCACGCCGCGTGGACAACAGCTGCTGGAACCGCGGATCTTCGCATAGCGCGTAGGCGACGCGCTCTCCGATAATCCTGTTTGCCACGGGCGTGCAATGGCTGCTGTCTTCAAAATACGTTTTCGTCGGCGGAAGTGTCCCTACGATGTCGACGAGCAATGCCCCGGTAGAAGCCGCCACCTCGCGATAAACGCGGTTGAATTCGTCCTTCGTATCCAGGAGAGCGGAAATCGACATATACGGTTGGTAGAACAGCCGCGAACCCGACGACCATATTTGCGCCAGCCGGCTCTGGCTTCGCTGTATCTTCGACTCCCGCGTCAACAACACGACGATGGCTCCGCTTTTCTGGCACATGATAACGAGGTCACGCAGCCTGTTCTCAAAGTCGCGCGAAAGCTCTCTGAGTTCGTGCGGCTCGAACTTCAATTTGCCGCGATCGCTGAGCGCCCTCAGCTGGCGCAGCACCACGACAAGATTCTTTTCGATCCACGCGAACAGGCTCGACCGCCGTGCGAATCGGCTGGGAACATAGTGAATGCCCGAATATCCGATCTTCACTCGCGCTTTGTCGGCGGCGCTGCCGCTCGCACCAGGAACAAGGGCCACGACGTCCGGTCGGAACTTCGAGATCGACTCCCGGAACTGGATTGTCACCTGGCCAATCCCGTTTCCCGGTATTCCCGCATTGACGTAATCATACGATGGTCCGTCATGCGCGGCGCCCAGCGTCTCCAGGGCGTGAAGCGGCCAGGTCGTCTCATTGCCACCGCGCCAAGAGCCGAACACAAACGAATCGCCGAGGAATGCGAGCCGGATTGTTCCCGCCGCCTTCTCTAGGGGAATCTCGGGGCTTCGATAACCCTGCGAGTTGGCCTGTACGGACGCGAACTTGGCGCCGGGCCGCATCCGGCGCAGGCCCGACTTTTCAAGGACGAACAAGTCGAACACGTCCTCGTCACGCGTTCTGTTGGCCAACCGTCCGTGCGATGTGTCGCCGCGGCGTCGGATGCGCGGGCGGGCTATGCGCTCGTCGATCGAGTCGACGGGCAAGTCCGGACTACGACCCGTTTTGGGCCAGTGTTTCCGTTCGTCGATCATCGCGGCCATCGTTCTGATCGTGCTCGCATCGCTGAATATGAGGTCGATGGTCAATTCAACGTCGAACAGTTCGTTGGCTGCCAGGACGAGCTGCGTTGCCGCCAGCGAGTCGCCGCCGGCCAGGAAGAAATCGTCGTTTGGGCCCAGCCCGTCCTTTTGCAGCAGCCATTGCCACAGCTCGGTGAGCTTGGCTTCGGTTGCGGTCGCCATCTCATCGGTTCGCGGGCCCCGAGCAGACTGCGAGGTCGGGCCAAACGTCTCGAACAGCTTGACCAGCTCGGATCGGCGTGCCTTGCCGGAAGGTCCTCTCGGGATCTGCTCGACGAACACAAAGGTCCGAGGCAACTTCACAGGCTCGATTCGGTCGCGAAGAAAAGCCGTGATGTCACGGTCGCTCAGCTGTGAGTTCGGCACCAGAACCACCGCCGCTGCGACTACCTCGCCCAGCATCGGATGCGGCACGGCGAACGCCGCCGCGTCGGCGATTTCGGGATGGGCGACCAGCGCTGCGTCGACGTCGATCGGCGAAATCTTTTGTCCGCCGCGATTGATCATCTCCTTGATTCGGCCGACGAGGCGCAGGTAGCCATCCTCATCGAAAACGCCCACGTCCCCCGTTCTGTACCAGTCGCCGAAAAACGCTTCTTCGTTCGCCGTCGGATTGCGCTCGTATCCGTCGAAGACATTGCCGCCGCGAACGACCACCTCACCCTGCTCCCCCTGTTTCACCGGATGTCCGAGGTTGTCGACGAGCGATACTTCGCTGTGGGCGATGGGACGACCGACCGACCCGAGCTTGCGCTGCCGCGGCGGCAATGGGTTGCCGCAAATCCGTCCCGATTCCGTCGACGAATAGGCTTCGATGACGGGCACCGCGAAGATCCGTTCCAGGCCGGTTACGATGTCAGGGTTGAGCGGGCCGGACGTCGCACGGATGAAACGCAGGGCATGACCAGCAACCGCGGACGCGTCGCGTTTGAGGGCCTGATAGACACCAATATTGAAGTTGTAGCTGGCAACGTACCAGGTCGGCCGAAGCGTTGTCAGGTCGTCGATGAACGCCCGCAGATCGAATGGACCTCTCTCGTCCGGATGGACTACGCAGCCGCCCGCAAAGAGTGAGGTACAGGAATTGGAAATACCGCTGCACAGGAATAGCCGATTCTGATTGAAGCAGCGATCGTCCTTCGTCAGTTCGTGCAGGAGGGCCGTCGATTCGGATCGCGACACCATGTGGCGGTGGCGCAGGGGAACGAGCTTGGATGCGCGAGTAGTGCCGGAAGTGCCGAACACGAAAGCGATGTCGTCGGCGCGTGCGGGAGTCGCCGGCCCGTGATCCCGCGGAGACGGAAGGTCGAGCGTAACGTGGCCCGCCGGATCTGCGTCGCGTCCCTGCCTGACCTCGATCACGCGAATCCCCGCCGCGCGCGCAGCCTCGCGAACGGGGCCGTCGACCCGCGCATCGACAATGACGGCCTCGACGCCACAGGCATCGAAATGGTTTCCGAACTCTTGTGCGGAGTACTCGTTGCTGATCGGAACGGCGATCGAGCGCTTCACAACGCCGAGAACGGTCGTCAACGCCTCCGCGCCACCGCGATGAACGACCGCGAGACGACTGTCCCGACCGAAACCCGCATGCTGCAGCTGGGCAGCTATGCCGTCCGTCAACCGTGCGAGCTCGCCATAGCTCATGTCCTTCCTGTTCCTGCCGGCGATCGCCGGGGCGGCAGGCGTGGCGCGGCCCCAATAGTCGACGACCTCGCCGATCGTGTATCCGACGGCGACAGCCTCAGATGTGGCACACAACTCTATATCGCCCATATCGCAATCATGACGGGCCCCGGTCCTGTTCCGATTGGCTTGCATGCAGACGACCCGGAATTATATTAGTCTCGACCCGTGCGTGATACCCGTCGCACTCCGCTGATCCGCGCCCCTCCCCAGCAACCTTTTCTCTCCCGGCTTTCGGCGTGAACGTCAAGCATTCGAACCTCGGCAAGCGCATGGCGAAGGGTGCCCTGTGGACGGTCCTGATGCGCCTCACGCTGCGCTCGATCGGCGTGGTAAGCACGATCGTGCTGGCCCGACTGCTGGTTCCGGCAGACTTCGGATTGGTCGTCCTTGCGAGCATGTTGATCGGCCTTGTGGAATTGGCGAGCGAGTTCGAGTTCGCAACCTACCTGATCCGTTCGCAAGACATCGATCGCAGCTATTACGACACGGCATGGACCCTGTCGGTATTGCGGGGTGGTTTGATCGCGGTCGTGCTCGTGGTCTGCTCATCCGCCGCCGCGGAGTTCTTCGCAGAACCGAGGCTGCAGAACGTCCTCTACGCGCTGTCGCTGGCCAGCCTGATCAGCGGTCTGGCCAACATCGGAACCGTCGATTTTCAGAAATCCCTGAATTTCGATCGGGACTTTCGCCTGACAGTGCAGACGAAGCTGGTCTCTTTCGCGGTCACTGTTCTGCTGGCCGTTTTGCTGCGCAACTATTGGGCTCTCGTCATCGGAATGTTGAGCGGCCGCTTTGCGGCCTTGCTGTTCGGCTACACCATGCATCCTTTTCGTCCCAGGATCAGTCTCGTCCGGACCGGAGCGATCCTGCGGTTCTCGAAATGGGTGATCGCGAATAATCTGCTCTATTACGCGCAGCGTCAGGGCTACGCATTCGTGATCGGCAAGATCCTCAATTCGGCATCGGTCGGCCTGTATGCGGTCGGGCGGGAAATCTCGGCGATGGCGACATCGGAGCTCGTCGTTCCGATCGGTCGCGCGATGTTACCGGGCCTCTCCGCGCTCGAGAAGGACCCAGCCGCGATGCGGCGTACCTTCCTCGACGGGCTCGCGGTGATCGTTCTGCTTGCGTTGCCGCTCGGCGTCGGTATAGCACTGACCGCTGATCCGTTGGTGCGAGTTGCGATGGGTCCGAATTGGGTGGCCGCAGTCCCCGTGGTGCAGATCCTGGCCATCGTGGGAGTCGTCCGCGTGTTCACTGCCAACAGCGACCCGCACCTTCTGGCCCTCAACCTGCCGCATCTGACGACCGTATTGGCGTGCTTCGGGGCCGTCGTCGGCATCGTTTCGATGCTGTGGGCGGCATCGATCTGGGGTCTCGTCGGCGCGGCGTGGGCAACCAGCGCGACCGCGTTACTTCAGATGCTCCTGAACTACGCCATCATTTGGCGGGTGACCGGAATCTCGCCTGCCGCCGTGGGGGCGGTCATCTGGCGCACTGTTGCCGCGTGTCTGCTGATGTCCGGCGCGGTCCTGACGCTGCTCGATTTTTGGCCTCGCACCGAGGCGACCTTTTCGCTCTTCCTGGAAGTGTGCTGCGCGTGCGTCCTGGGCGCGTTTGTCTACGTCGTCTCCCTGCTGATGCTGTGGCGTATCTGTGGCATGCCGCCCGGTGCGGAAAAACACGCACTCGAGCTCATGTCCAGCCTTGCGACGCGCGTCGGCTTGTGGCGTGCAGCGGATCGGACTTGACCGGTGGCCAGCGGTCCGGTGTTAGGCACGAACCGGCACCACGTAGCCCAGGCCGACCGCACAAACGTACAGGCCGACTCCGAAGACGATGTGCGCCATGAGACTTCTGAGCCTGGCCTGCGTTGGACTCGGCGCTCGGGATGCCGCGATGCCCAGCCCGAACGACGGTTGCATGACGAGAAACGGTACCAGCACGGTACCGATGCCAAAGAGCAAGGCAGGCAATAAGGTCGGCCGCGCAAGCCAGTCAGCAGAGACAATGGCGACGAGCACGAGCGCGTATCCGACACCAATGATGTAATGAGCGATCCAGCCGACTGCGCACTCAAAGTGCTTTGGCGAAGAATTGGCGATGCCCGTGTGCATGAACGTTCCCTCGGGCATATGGCGGAACCAGCGTCCAACCAAACAATAGTTGGTCAACGGAGCGCCAAGAGCGCGGCTCAGCAACAGTGACCAAAGGTCCATGAGCAGAGTTGCGCCAAGCCCAACGGTGGCTGCGCTTAGGAAGACCGTGGTTATGGCCGTGATCACTCGGACTCTCCTAGCGCACTGATCGTGACGTAATACCCATCCGGGTCTCGGAGCGAGAACTCCATGGTCCCGGTGCTCGGGTTCATATGGGGCTCCTCCTCGAGTCGAGCGACGAGCGCGCGTGCCCTTGGCAGTGCCATATCGAAATCATCGACACGAAAAAACAAGAGGAGACCGTTGCCTGGCTGCGCGTGATGGGGGCTCATCAACGAGGGGTGCTCATGGACACCCCAACCGTGGAGGCAGAGCAAGACCGTTCGATCCGAATCGAGGATTTGACCGAAGTATTCGTGGGCAGGAGCAGTCTCCGGCAAGCCAAGTAGCGACTGGTACCACTTGTAGCTACCAGCCACATCCCGAACGCCGATGATCGTCCACGTGCGCCTCATGGGGCTCCTTCGATCTGGCGGGCGCGCCAGCCAGCGCCGAGCGGAGGGCGCGTGAGCGCTGCCGGCGAGGCGTGGGGTTCGAGCGAAAGACTAGGCATCGCGCCCTGCTAACCCGGAATATCAGGTTCAACAAGCGTTGCGAGTTGCGCCAGCGATTCCTGCCAGCCCAGATAGCACATCTCCAGAGGAATCGCTTCAGGGATTCCGGACTGGGCAACGCGCAGTTCCGTTCCACCAAGGACCGGCGTCAGGGACACCGTTACTTCAAGTACACCTGGCAAGTTTGGGTCTTCAAACTTATCCGTGTATCGGATGCGCTCGTTTGGAACGAGTTCGATGTACTCCCCACCGAAAGAGTGACCGTTACCGCTTGAGAAATTGTGGAACGACATTCGGAATGTGCCTCCGACGCGGGCGTCCAGGTGGTGCACGTTGCAGGTGAAGCCGTACGGGGGCAGCCACTTGGCCAAAGCGCTCGCATCGAGGAATGCGCGATAGACCTTCTCCGGCTTGGTGCGGAGGACCCGGTGAAGGCGAACGGTGCGATCCGACATGGATTTGCTCCTGGAGAAGTCGCGAGTGGCGTTTGCGAGGCCTAACGAAACTAGCTAACCGGTCGCAAGCGCATGGGCGCGCAGCCGCCGCTGGCGAACGGCCTGGTTGAGCGAGAGGCTAGGCGTCATGGGTGTCCGGATTCGGCCAGAAACGGCCATACGCATTTTATGCCGGCTGGTCTCGAACTCGGAGGTCTTCCGGAAAGCAGGAAGGCGGATCAGTCCGTCGTACGGCCGATCGCCGCTGGTTTCGGAAGCCAATCTGCGGCGCGGTCGGTTGGTGCCGCGACGCCAGGGTTTCGAAGCGGAACGGCGGCGGGCGAGACATGTCAAACTAGCTCAACGCCAACGGAGGTCCCATGTCGAAATACATCGATGCCATCGTCATCCCCGTTCCCCGTGCCAAGCTCGACACCTACAAGCGCATGTCCACGGAATGGGGCAAAGCGCACCTGCGGCACGGTGCCTTGTATTACTCCGACTCGATCAGCGACGATGCGCAACCCGGCAAGGTCACGTCGTTTCCTCAGGCGGTGCAGCTCAAGGATGGCGAGGTGATCGCGTTGGCATGGGTTGTGTATAAGGACAAGGCGGACCGCGACCGCATCAGCAAGGCGGTCATGGAGGATCCGCAGCTCAAGGATTCGATGGACCCCTCGAAGATGCCCTTCGACGGCAAGCGCATGTTCTGGGGTGGCTTCGAGACCGTCATCGGGCTCGCCGCCGGCCAGTAAGCCGGGCCAAGGAGGACCGGAGCGTCAGCTTTAGATCGCCAGAGAAAGGGATTTCATTATGAAGCTGAACGCGTCAATGGCTCGCTACATCGTGAACGAGCGCCAAACGGCGTCAGATTGGAGTGGCAATGTTCAAGAGCCACTCGAGTGCGTCTGTCTCTGACGTATAGACGTCTGCCATCAAGCCAAAGTCCGCGGCTACCTTCACTCCAAACTTCTCGGGATGAATGTACTCGGGCTGAATGACCAGGACGACGACAACCATGCCTTTGGCCTTCTGTGCCCACTCTTCCACCATCAGAAAGCGATCAATAAGCGACGGGACCGGCACCCCGACGAGGCCTGTCCCATTGACGAGCAGCTTCGCTACGCGCTGATCACGGCAGTACGCGATCGCACGATTGATAAGGTCCACGACCTCGACAAGAGAACATTCGCCGCGGGGACGAAACTGGCAGACACCTTCTATGACTGCCAGATGCTCCAGCATTGGTGGCCTCTTCAAATGCCTAGTGCAACAAGCTAACCGGCGGAAGTCCGGTTGAGCGGCGGGTTGGGCCACAATAGTCGATCGGGCTCGTGCACGGTGGCCTAACTGGCTTCCGTAATGACAAGGTTCGACGACGCGGAAGCCTTTCGCAGACTAAGGAGTGGCGCGTATTCGGGAGATTTATACCATTCCTTCAGCCTGGCCATCGTCGGAAACTCGAGAATGACCAATCGCTTCGGAGTCCAATTTCCTTCCAGGACCTCGGTAGCGCCCCCGCGCGCGAGATAGCGACCGCCAAAAGCCGCGATGTTTGCACCGATCTCCTTCTTGTAACCTTCGAATGAAACGGGATCCGTAACCTCGATATCCACAATAACGTAGGCAGGCATTCATCTACCTTTCTCGTTGCTCCTTCGTAACCGGGAACACTTTGGCGGCTGGTCTTCACTGCAGCAGGCCGCGGGCGGCCTGCCTTACGTCGGGTGAGGAGAAGCGGAAGGCCGCGCGATCGAGCACATAGTGAATAAAGCTGGTCGCGAAGCCCAGCGCCAGCAGCGCCGGCACATAAGGCGATGAGCGAAGCCACAGCGCTGCCTCGCCGAAAATCCGGTCTGCATAGGTGTATTCGTCGCCTACCGCCTCTACCTCCAATAGGGGCAGCAGGAATATGGACAGGACGGCAAGCACGAGCAAAACTGCCCAGCCGCGGCGGTTGATGGGCGCGAGCAACCGGTGCCAGCGCGCGCCAGCCGTCTGGGCCCCGCGGGAAGCCGCGAGCGAGGTGAGTCCCATCGCCGCACTCCAATGCTGCACGCTCCAGAGCACAATGAACAGGAAGGGATCGCGGGCGAGAAAGCCGAAAAGCACGATCGCCGAGACGCCGAGGACGTAGGCAACGCGCGGCAACGACGGGCGCTGCGAGCGTAATTCGACGTGCAGCACCAGGGCGGTCATGGTGACGACAACGACGACGCTGCCGTCGCGCAGCGTGCGCGCGAATGCGTCGGACACGCCGTCTCCCAGCAGCGGATCGATCCAGCGATCCTGGAAGGCGATCGATCCGGCGAGGGCGTTCGCCAGCACGACAAAGCCGCCGCCAACGACGAGCGCGAACCAGCGATCGAGCCGGCGCGTGATCAGGTCCGACGCTCGTCCCGCTCGCGAGCGATACAAGCTGAGCAGCCCGAAGTGCTGCGCGGCGAAATGGTAACTCACCAGCAGATAATCGAGGACGGCGAGCCAGACCACGCGCTCGGGGAGGGGTATCGGCAGCATGTCCTCGGGCGCGAGCAGTACGGCGAAGCAGGCGATGGCGATGGCCAGCGGCGCTATCACGAAGCGCAGCCGCTGCGTCGCGAGCAGGCCGCGGTAGGCAGGGGTTGTGTAAGCCAGCCAAGCGGACGATACGCGATGGCCGAACCACAGCGGTACGGCGAGAGCGAAGAACAGTCCGTCCACCGGGCTCGCGCGAACGTTGTCGTGGCCCCATCCCAGCAGGAGGATCAGGGGAGCGAGCCACAGCATATTCAGGACCCAGACCAAGTCCCAGGCCGGGCTCTTGATCCATCGCTTCGGGGCGACACCAGTCAGCGCGCCGGCCCGGCTTGATGTGTCGGCGACTTGCGCAGGGCCCTGGGGCGGCCCGAAAGAACGATGCTGCCTGTGTTGCATCGCCATCGGCTATGGAATGACCGACGGGTATTTTCGCTGCTAACCCCGTCGCGCGCCAGCGACCGTTCTGCGCCGATGGCAGACTTTCGTCATCAGGGCGCTTTGACTGTCGACCATCCGCTTGCAGGATCGAACCGCTGCATCGCGCTTGCCTTCTTCGCCGTATCGGGCCCCCGGTCGGACTGATAGACCTTTCCATCCTGGTTGACGATGAAGGTCATGATCCCGGAGTTGGCGTACTTCGCCGGATACGCGACGACGGCGAAGCCTCCGATGTCCCTTCCGCGGAGAACGTAGTCGAACGCTCCCATATCGGCGTTCTTCCCCTGCCCCTTGAGCATCCGAAAGTAGTAGCCGTGGTACGGCGTGGGACCCTTGTCGCTCTTTCTGTAGCCTTCGCCTGCCGCGCGCGCGATCAAGGGACCGAGCGGGCTTGGTGCTTCGCCTGCCTTCGTCGGCCAATAGAGACCGTCGTGTTTGCCCGGTGCGCTCTCGAACTTCTGTGCATAGGTGAAGACGCCGTCACCGTTACGATCCTGGGAAGCATACTCGCGCTCCGCATCGACGATCGCCTGCAGCACCTTGATCGTATCGAGTTCATTCGCGCCGATCCGCCGGGCGAGCAATTCCCTGCTTCCGGCCGCAGTATCGAAGCCCCACCGGTCGCCGTTCTTGATGATCGGGAACGCGAATGGGAACCCGTCTTCGCCGATCGTCAGCGTCGCCTTGTCGCCGTCCCGCGTGATGGCATGCTTCGCTTCGTACGCCGCGACGAAACGCCCGGCCGCCGCCCGATCGGCGGTCTCGTCGCCCGACGACATCCATTCACCCGCATTGCCCAGAACAAGGACTGTGGCGGCGCGGTCCCGGCTCTTGAGCGCCTGCACGAGTGCGCTCGCCGCGTCCTCGGGCGAAGCGAACGTCTCCTGCGACGCGGCGGCTGCGCTCGCTTCCGTCGCGACGAACGTGATGACCAAGAGACCGGCAAGAACGCATGCCCACTCGCGCGCGGTCTTCCAGCGAAGGGCTACTGTCGTCGTGTCCATGGCTTCCCTTATCTCGGTCCGTGCATCAGCGCCGGCCACCGCCGCCGCGTCCGCCACCGCCCATGCGACCGCCGCCGAAATTGCCCCGTGCGCCCATGCTCGAGGAACCTCGGCTACTGAAATCGCGCGTCTGCGCGCCGCTGTTGGTGTCGAACGCCGTCGGGCTGCGCTGGATCGACTGGCGACCCGCATCGCCGCGGCCGCGAAACGCCTCGCGCGAACCCGCATCGGCCGCTGGTCCGCGCCCGTACTGCTGCGCGACGCGCTGGTCGCGGTACGGCACGCCGCCGCGATGGTCGACGTTGTGCCGCCAGTTGTTGTCACCGGAAATGTTCGTACGATTGAATTTGTTGTACTTGTGATGGTCGACATGGACACCACCATTTCCCCAGTCGCAGTCGCCCCAAAGCGCCCCGGCGATGATGATCCCCGCCAGGAAGGCACCCCCGGGGTGGTAGTAGCCCGGTGGGTACCAGTAGTACGGTGGATAAGCGGGGTACGCCCACGAGCCGTATACGATCGATGGGTCGTATGTCGGCACGTACACGACCTCGGGATCCGCAGGCTCGATCTTGATGATGGTGACATTGTTCTCGGTTACGACGATGACCTTCTGCTCCTTGGAATCCTTGAGCGTCCCTTCCGCAAGAGCCTTCGCCCGCAGCGTCTGCACCGTCGCCATCACGTCCTTCTGCTGAGCGAGAAAGGCATCTCCCAGTTTCTGCGTCCAGTCGAGCTTCTGGCTCATCATCTGGAGCACCTGAGGCAAAACAGTCAGAGACTTGACCGCCGGATCCCAGGATTGACTCTGCAGCGCGTCCTCGAGCGCCGTGCCCTTGAGGCCGGGATTGGCGGCGATCCAGCGATCGGCGTACACGACTTCGATCGGATACGTCGAGGCGATCAGCACCTGCGCAAGCAGTGCATCCGGATAGAGGGCGATCGGCGCGACGACCTGGTCGAGTTCGGCTTGCGAGAACGTCTTCGTTTCGGCGGACGGCGCTGGGGCGGGGGACGACTGCGGCGGCTGCGCCGGCGACTGTGCCGTCGCCGGCATCGCCAAGGCAACGCAGAGCAGGGCTGCGATCAGCGGCTTCAGGCGCTTCATGTGAAGTCCTCCGATGCAATCGCGTAAGGCCAGAGCCATCGACGGTCCCTGTGCGTCAAGCTCGCAAGCGCGGGCCAGGTCGCGATCCGACAACACGTACGGAACATTCTAGCCCAAAG
>Ga0207693_10002540_pt1 | contig 15870 bp, 9 predicted proteins | sample LARL81metaG_FD_184347 | JGI IMG/M metagenome (GOLD analysis project Ga0207693, IMG submission 184347) | Corn, switchgrass and miscanthus rhizosphere microbial communities from Kellogg Biological Station, Michigan, USA - LAR L8-1 metaG... | ecosystem: Host-associated > Plants > Roots >...
ATCGTCGAGCACGTCAACGGCGACGACGCGCCCGTGAAGGAGGGCGCCCTCGCGATCCTGCACCCGCTGGCGACGTGCGGCCAGTGCGAGGCCTGCGCCCGCGGAGAAGACCAGCGGTGTGATTCGCTGCGGACGCTGGGCATGCACGACGCCGGTGGCTTTGCCGAGGTCGTGGTGTGGCCCTCCTCACGGATGCTCCCAGCCAACGGGCTCGAGCCGGCGGCCGCGTCGTTGCTCGCCGACGCCGCCGCCACCGGCCACAACGCGCTCAAGCTCGCCGAGGTTCCGGCTGGCGGGTCGCTGTGCGTGCTTGGCGCGGGCGGCCTGGGGACCGCCACGCTCGCCGTCGCGCGGGCCCTGGACCCGGATGTGCACCTGGCCGCGGTGGTGCGCAGCGACTCAAGCGCCCAGCGTCTGCACGCGCTCGACATCGAGGTTCATCGGGGCCTCGTCGGCGCGGCCCGCTCGCTGCGCCACAGCGTCGGGCGCATGGATGCCGTGATCGATTTCAGCGGCCAGCCCGGCGCGCCCGCCGAGGGCGTCGGGATGCTGAAGCGCGGTGGCCGGCTCGTGCTGGGATCCGTCGTCGACACCGAGCTCACGCTCGGCGCATCCAGCGCGTTCATGGCCCACGAGCTGCAGGTACGCGGTGCATATGTGTCGAGCATGGACGACCTCGCGGCCGTGATCGAGCTTGCCCAGAGCGGCCGACTGGACGCGAGCGGCTGGGTCTCACACCGGATGGCGCTCGACGACTTCGCCGAGGCGCTCGAGGTCGCCGAGAACCGGCCGCCCGGGACCGTGCGCGTCGTCGTCGAAGTCGGCTAATGGGTGTGGAATACCTCCTGCAGGCCGTAGACCGGGGTCGGGATCCCCTCCATCCGCGCCTTGAGCTGCAGGCCGAGATAGAGCGAGTAGTGGCGCGACTGGTGCAGGTTGCCGCCGTGGAACCAGAGCGCCTCCTGCTGCGTCGGCTTCCACATGTTGCGCTCCTCGCCCTCCCACGGACCGGGGTCCTTGCGCGTCCCCGAACCCAGGCCCCAGACCTTGCCGACCTTGTCGGCGACCTCGGGTGAGATCAGGTCGGCGACGAACCCGTTCATCGACTCATAGCCGGTGGCGTAGACGACCACGTCTGCGCCGAGCTCGGTTCCGTCGTCGAGCACAACCGAGTCTTCGGTCAGGCTCTCGACCTGCCCGGCCTTGAGCTTGATGTCGCCGTTGGCGACAAGCTCCGACGCGCCCACGTCGATGTAGTAGCCCGACGCGCGGCGCAGGTACTTCATGAATAGCCCGGAGCCATCCTCACCCCAGTCGTGCTGGAAGCCGGCCTTCTCTAGGCGCTGGTAGAAGTCGGCGTCGCGGCGGGCGATCTCCTCGTACACCGGCTTTTGCAGGTCGGCCAGGATCGCGTACGGCAGCGATGCGAACGTCATGTCGGCCTTCTCGGTCGTCATTCCGCCGGCCACCGCCTCCTCGGAGTACAGCGCGGCGAGTGCGACCTCCATCAGCGAATCCGAGCGCACTATGTGCGTCGACGAGCGCTGCACCATGGTGACGTCGGCCCCGTGCTCCCAGAGCGCCGCGCAGATGTCGTGAGCGGAGTTGTTGGAGCCGATCACGACCGCGCGCTTGCCCGCGTAGCGGTCGGGGCCGGGGTGCTTTGAGGAGTGGTGCTGGTCGCCCTTGAACCGGTCCATGCCCTGGAACTGCGGCACGTGCGGGCGCGCCGACATGCCGGTCGCCATCACGAGCTGCTTGGGCCGCAGCGTGACCTCCTTGCCGTCTCGCTCGACGGTCACCGTCCACTCGCGGGCCTGCTCGTCGTAGCTCGCCTTCTTGGCGGTGGTGGAGCTCCAGTAGTTGAGCTCCATCACACGCGTGTACATCTCCAGCCAGTCCCCGATCTTGTCCTTGGGCGAGAACACGGGCCAGTTCGGCGGGAACTTGATGTACGGAAGGTGGTCGTACCAGACCGGGTCGTGCAGGCACAGCGACTTGTAGCGCTTTCGCCATGAGTCGCCCGGCCGCTCGTTGCGCTCGACGATGATCGTCGGGATCTGGAGCTGGCGCAGACGAGCCCCGAGCCCGATCCCGCCCTGGCCGCCGCCCACAATCACCACATACGGCTGAGTCGAGTAGCCGAGCTCCTCGGACTCTTGCTCGCGCTCCTCGAGCCAGGTCTGTCGGTCGGGGCGAATCCCGTGCTCCACGCCCTTCGGCCGCAGCGAGCCGGCGGTCTGCTCGTAGCCCTTGAGCTCGTCGAGCGCGGTCAGCAGCGTGAAAGCCTTGCCGTCGACGAGCCGGAGGTGGCCCTTGCCACGGCCGACGCCCGTCTCGAACGCGATCCAGGCGTCGATCACGCCATCGGCCTCTGCCGGCTCCTCCGTCGTGTGCCAGCCGCTGGGCCTTACGGTGGAGAGCGCCTGGTCGAGCATGTCCTTGACGCCCTCCCGGCCCTCGACGGTCTTGATGTTCCACGTGAACGAGACGAGGTCGCGCCAGTAGCTGGGCTCGCCGAACAGCTCGGCCGCCGCCGCGGTCTCCCCCTGGATCAGCGCCTGGTCAAACCGCGCCAGCCACTCCTGCACCTGTGCTGCGATCGGCGTCGCAACAGCTGTGGACATGGTCTCTCCTCCGTGTCGGTGACACTAGTGCTTCTCGCCGTAGGTTCCGTCCCACCGAGAGCTGTCGCTGGCGGATGGCGTGCAAGGACGCAGGAGGCGCCGCGCAGCAGCGCTGCGCAAGCCGACGAGGACGAAGCACGACGCCGCCAGAGGCAGCTCGAATGGGATGGAGCCTACGGTGGGAAGCACGTAGAACGTCATTGTCCCGCACGGGAATAGGCGTCGCACCGGCGCCCGGAAGAGGCGCCCCGGCTCGAAGGGAACCGGGTGCCGGGACGCCTTTCCGGGGGGCAGCTTGACCGAGCGGGTTACACGAGCCGCTCGCCGCGACTGCGCTTGAGCAGCTGCTGCCAGCGCCAGCCGCGGTAATACTTGTCCCACGTAGGCTGGGGATGCCGCTGGCCCGTCTTGGGGTCGTAGTGCGCCACGTACCAGACGCGCTTGCGCGCCTTGGTCAAATCGAGGCGAAGCAGATCCAACATCTCCTCGTTGGCGCCCATGTGCGGCGCGGCACGGTAGCGGTCGTACTCCTGGACGAGCCAGCGCTCGTGCAGCACCTTGCCGTGCCACGGCAGGGGCTGCTCCGGGAACCGCAGATAGCGGTGCGGATCGGTCGGGCCGGTCGCGTTATCGGTTGACACGCCACCCGGGACTCCCCACCACTGGCCGAAGTCCTCGTAGTACGCGTGGTCGTAATCGACCGGGGTAGCGCCGATCGAGTGGCCGTTGGAGTACTGGTGGATCTGGGCCCGACTGTCGAGCCGGTTTCGAGACCAGGCGTAGGTTTGCCAGGCCCATTTGAACCCTCGGTTCAGCTGCCGGCTGACTACGTCGATGCCCCCGTACGGACCGCAGTGTTCGCGGCCGAGGACTTCGGCCACGCCGTCGAAGTAGGGGTCGGTCTCGTCCGGATGGGGGCTGACGTCGAAGTCAACCGCGAAGTAGATCGGCCGGCCCGCCGGCATCCCGAGCGACCGCGCCTGCGCGAGTGCGAACTGCGCGTCCTCACGCCCTCGCTCGTGGCCCTTCAGGGGATCCCCCGGGAGGTTCTCGTACACCATGGCGAGCCCAATACCGGCCGCCTTCAGGTCGTTGACCTCCTGCTGGGTTGGCACATGTCCGGGCGCCCGGGAGAGGTAGCGAAGCGAAAACCGCGAGCCGACCTGCCGGTGTTGTGCCACCGAGATGTGGCTGGCCGCGTCGAGGCCGAAGATCGGTTGTGAAAGACGTGCGCTCATGACTCCTGTTCTCCTCCATTGACGACGATCGGATCGGGAGCGCCGGTCGCTCCTGCGCCGACCGTTACGAGTGAGCCGGCCTGGTCGCCGTTCAGTGGTGCGGCGCCGATGCTGTCGTCATCGTCGTCGCCCGGCGGCGGCACGCTCGCGAATTCCTCCGCGTCGGACACATCTGGATCCGCAGGGGTGGGCGCGGCCGACGTCGGCACCTCCACGGCGTCGTCGTCGGCGGTCGCCGCGCTGGCTGACGGCACCGGCGCCGCCGGTGTCGCCACGGCGTCGTCGTCGGCCGTCGGCGTGCTCGCGAACTCTTCGTCGTCCGACGGGCCCGTCACGACGACCGGCTGAGTCGGGGCCGTCACGACATCGGGCGCGCCACCGTTGCCGGCCAAGTCCGCAGCGGCCATTAACGCGCTCACGTCGCCGACCGGCTGCAGTTGGATTCCCGTCGCCTTTGAGACCTCGGCCACAACCTTCAGGCCGGTCCGGCAGATCACGGCGACGCCGTTGACGATGCCGGCCCATTTGACCGCATCCTCCGGCGACAGCGAGTTGGAGACGATCGGCACGATCAGCATCGTGAGGTTGAACGCGAACACGAGGACGCCCTCGCCGGTCCGAATGAACTTCGTGAGCGGCGTCGTCTTTTCCGGAATGACCCCCATATGTGTGCTCCTAACCGGTGTGGATTGCACGGCTCAATCCGCGGTCCCGCCAAGCGGTGCGCCGACCGACTCTGTGGATGAGTGCGCCTACAGGGCCTCATCGGTCCATCTGCCCCAACGAATACGTGGCCCTTTACCGCTGACAAGTCTCTCGCCCGTGCGGACGCAAAGTCAACGACATTCGTCACACAGGAAACTGGAGAGCTACCTATCTTTCATCAAGTCTCGCCGCCCGCCGGATGTTCGGACTGCGCGAACCGGGGAAGCCTCAATCAATGAGGCTTTCACCCGCTGCCCTGCTGAGCACCGGCGCACGTAGGCTCTCCGCCCTGGACGGCTCGTTCCTGCGCCTCGAGTCAACCGAAGCCCACATGCACGTCGGCTGGAGCGCCGTGTTCACGGTCCCCGAAGGCCAGCCGCGCCCGACGCTGGCCGCGCTGCAGGGCCGCGTCGACCGCAGGCTCGACGATCTCGAGTGGTGTCGGTGGCGGCTGCAGCGCGCGCCGTTTGGCCTGTCAGAGCCCAGCTGGGTCCGCGACGACCGATTCGACATCGCGAGCCATGTCCGCGCCCTGTCTGATCTCGACGAGACGGTCAGCTACGACCGTCTGGCAAGCATGCGGGACTCGCTGCTGTCGCGCCCACTTGACCACTCGCGCGCCCCGTGGGAGATCTACCTGATCCCGCGACTCGAGGACGGCCGGATGGCCGTGCTGGGCAAGGTCCATCACTCGCTCGTCGATGGAATCGCGGCGCTTCAGATCGTCGGTCTGATCGTCGACGAGCCCGACAAGACCCCCGAGGACCGGCGGCAGTTCCTCACCACCGACAGGCAGAACCACGTCGACTGGGCGCTCGACGAACTCAAGCATGCGGCGCGCACGGGCATCGACGCAGTCCACGCGACCGCCGCTGCCGCGGCACGGCCGCACGTGGCCGTCCGCAGCGTCATCCGTGACTCGGGACGTCTGATCGCCGCCGCCCGCGCCGACCTGCTCACGCGCGCGCCCGGATCGCCGCTGAACGCGCCGATCGGCGCGCACCGGACGCTGGTCGGCTATCGGGCGACGCGCGAGCTGTTGCGAGAGGCCCGCGCGGCACGCGGCGGCACGCTCAACGACATCGGCCTGACGATCGTCGCCGGCGCGCTGCGAGAGCTTTCGAGCGCAACTGGCGTCACGCCGTCGCAACCCCTCAAGGTGATGGTTCCGGTCAGCATGCGCGCCGCGGGCGAGGCAGGCCCGGGCAACCGCATTTCGATGGTCTACATCCAGCTGCCGGTTCACCTAGGTACGCCGATCGAGCGCCTGGACGAGGTGCGCAAGGAGATGCAGGCGCTCAAGGACAGCGGCCGCGCCGAGGCCACCGAGACGCTGTACGCCGTCAGCAGCTTCGTGCCTGCGCCGCTGCGCTCGCCGATGGTCAAGGCCCTGGCATCGCCGCGAGTCTTCAATCTGACGATCTCCCAGTCTCCCGGCCCTCGCGGCGACCTCCGCGTGCTCGGGTGCGAGATGGACGAGGTCTACTCAGTCGTCCCGATCTCCGAGCAGCACTCGCTGGCGATCGGGATGGTCCGCTATCGGCGCGAGCTGTTCATCGGCTGCTACGCGGACCCGATCGCGCTGCCAGAGGTGACCGACCTGCCCGCGCTGCTCGACGCCGAGCTAAACGCGCTCGCCGAGCAGCGCTCGCGAGCCGGCGGCGCGCCCGTTGCCGGCGGACAGCCGGTCTAGCGTCCGGCGCATCCCGCGCTCCACCGCGTCGATCAGGTACGGGCGCAGGTCGCGCGGGTTGACGATCCGCTCGACGGAGCCGACCTCGACGGCTCGCTCGATGCTGTGGACCGCGTCGAATTCGGCCGCGAACTCACCCAGCTTGCGCGAGCGAACCTCGCTGTAGACGGTGTCGCGCTCGGCGCGCAGGCGCTGGCGCTCGGAATTCTTCGCCTGCTCGATGCGCTCGTCGAGCGCCGCGATCTGCGGGTCGGTTCGGGTCCGGTGGTCGACCTCTCGGGTGAACACAACGGCGGCCGCCGGCGCACCCCCGATCACCGAGGCGTAGGCGCCTTCGATCGCGCTCGATTCGAGGTTCTCGTTCAGGGCGCGGGAGAACACCACGAACGCGCCGCCGTGGAAGCGCGAGATCACGCAGAACGCGATCGGCCCGTCGAAGTTCACGACCGCGCGCGCGATCTCGGCGCCGTATTCGAGCTGGAGCCTGCGCATCGACTCAGGCGACCCGTCGAACCCGGCAAGGTTGGCCAGCATCACCAACGGCCTCGAGCCCGACGCCGCATTGATGGCGCGGGCGATCTTCTTGGAGGCCAGCGGGAACAGCGTCCCCGAGGTCCACTGGTCCGGACCGTCGGCAGGCACCGGCCCATGGCGAGGCACGGGCCGTGACTCGATCCCCAGCAGCGCGACCGGCCAGCCGCCGAGATGCGCGTCCCAGGACACCGCCACCTCGGCCTCGTGCATGCCCTTCCAGCGCTCGAGCGGCCGATGGTCTGAGTCGACCACGGCGTGCATCACCGAGCGGATGTCAAACGGCTTCTTGCGTCCCGGATTGGTCTCCTGGGCGAAGATCTGCCCGACGGTTTCCAGATCGGAGTCGGGCGCCTCGTGGGGTGAGGGCCTGACGTCGCGGTCGGACGGGTCGGTGGTCTCAGCGCGGCGCGGGAATCGCTCACCGGGCGCCACGTAGGCATGCTCGTAGTAGCGCAGCAGCACCTCACAGGCACCCGCGATGTCAGACGCCGAATACTGCGCCTGGCCGTTGGGGCCCATGATCCGCTCCTGGCCGCCAATCCCGAAGTTATCCTCGGCCGACACGCCGCCTGAGTAGTCCAGCGCCTGCTTGCCGGTCAGCACCATCGCGCTCTCGGGCGTCATCACGAGGATGCCCTTGGTGTGCATCAGCATCGTCGCCTCGGCGTTCCAGTACGGCTGCGCGCCGACGTTGATGCCGCTGACGACGACGTTGATCTCGCCGCCGTCCTGGGTGAAGCGCACGATCCGGCGCAGCACGGCGGCGACCCAGTCCATGTTCTCGGTCCCCGAGTCCATCGCGATCTTTGCGCCGGCCGACAGCGCGAACCACTCGCACGGAACCTGCAGGTGAGCGGCGAGGTCGAGCGCATCGATGATGCGGATGCATTCGGGTTCGGCCAGCGATCCGAGCGAACGCGTCGGGTCGCCGAGCAGGATCACGCGCTCCATCCCTTCCGGGTAGCGCTCGGTGCGGTTGCGGATCAGCCCGACGACGACTCCCGCGGTGTTTGTCGCGGCCGGGCGCTGCACCGGGGCGAAGCGACCCTCCTCGTCGTAGTCGTACTCGATGAACTCCCCTGGCGGGACCGCGGAGCCCGGCGTCTGACGCGCCGGCGCGAGCAGCTTGAGGATCTCGGCGGGGTGCACCTGTCCACGGCGGCGGGCGGTCACGATCCGCTGGGCGCCGTCGTCGAGCGTCTGCAGCGGCTCGGTCGGCAGCGGATCGACCTGCGTGACGACGCCGCGGCCGGCAGGGTTGAAGAAGCGCAGCACGACCTCATGCCCGGCGCCGTGGCCGGAACCCAGCGTCACCCGAAGCATCACCATCTCGAGTCCAAGCCCGGCCGACATCCGGCCCATCCTCGCGATCACCGCCCGTGCCTCGTCGGGCTCGAAGTCCACGGCCGGCCAGGCGTAGAGCATCACGCGGTTCCATTGCAGCCGCTCGCGCGATCGCCGCCGCGACTGAAACGCGCGCATCGCCTCGAACGCCTGGCGCGCCGTGCGCTCCAGCGCCGGCAGGGCGACGATCCGGCCGCGATCGTCGCGCACCGGCGTCATGTCCCGAACCTCGCCAACCGCGACCAGGCGCTCGTCACGCTTGTTCTCGCGCGCGGTGGCGCGGAACAGGTGGACGTCCTGGTCGGCCGGCAGCCGCTCGAGCTCGAAGTTCGTAAGCCGCCACAGGTCGAGTCGCTCGGCGATGAGCGGATGCAGACCGCGCACGCCGCGGTCCTCGACCAGCTCGCCGCGATCGTCGCGTCGGAAGGTGACGATGTCGGTGCCCTCACCGTCGGGCTTGGCCACGACGAAGGTCACCCGGTTCACCGCCGCCGGCAGGTCAGCGGCGGAGACGTGCTCCTGCAGCCGCGCCGAGAGCTCGTCGTCAGTGGGCACCGCGCGATCATCTGAGCGCCACGCGTACACGTCGGCCAGCAGCGCCTCACCTCGCGAAAGCTCCGGCGCGGAGGCGCCGAGCGCGCGCAATGCATCGGATAGCTCACCGGGCTCTGCGAACACCGATGCACTCCGGTGGCGAACGCCGGCGTGCTCGAACGACGTCAGCACGAACGGCATCCCCTCGAGCTCGCGGTGCTCGATCCGGTCGAGCTCGCGGACGCGGTAGTAGCGCCTGGTCATCGCCTCGAGCAGCTCGCGGCGCAGCTCGGGTCCCGCGTCGCCGACCCGGCGAAACACGAGCGGCGCCAGTGGCTGTGCGCACTCCACCAGTGCGCGCGCATGCTCATCGCGGTCGGCGCCGGCCGGATCGGAGGCCAGCGCGGTGAGGTGCTGGTCGACGACCGCGTAGTCCGCCTCGCGTGCCTGCTCGATCAGCGGGCGATCGCACAGCCGCCAGCGCACCTCGCGGGCCAGCTCTGCCAACCCGGGCTCGGACGTGACGAGCGCCGCTTCGAGGCGGTCCAGCACCTCGCGGAACCCGTCGTCGCACGCGACCTGGTCGTCGGCGTCGGCCAGGCGACGCTCGAGGATTCCGCGCACAGACGCGCTCGCCGTGGCGGCGCGCTGACGGGCCAAAAACAGGCGGTAGCTGGCGGCCTCAAGCGCCGCCGTGCGCTCCAGACCATCGATGCCGTAGTGGCGAAGCGCGCGCTCCAGGCTCGCCACGAAGCGGTCGGGCAGGCCCTCCGCGCTCGGGTCAAGCGACCTCAGGAACGCCTGCAGGTAGTGCTGCGGGCTGGGCGCGTCGGCGCCCGCATCGCTGTCGGCGCCGTGCGGCCGGCTGACCGCGCGAAGGTCGGCGTAGACCTCCAGCAAGCGCAATTCGCCGTCCCGGTCTCCCGGCGCGGCCAGCACGCTGTCGAGGATGCCCTGCGCCTCTTTGCGCGGCACGTCGTAGCCGAGCACGAGCCACTCCAGGCGGTCCAGCAGCCGCGGCTCACCATTGCCCGGGTCGGGGGGGTCGGGGTCGGCGGGGTCGGCGGGATGCGCGAACTGAAGCCGATCTCCCTCGGCGGCGTCCTGCTCGTCCTCCAGCGGCTCGATCTGGACCAGCGGTCTGCCCGCCGGGACATGCGTGTTCGTCGAAACCATCACCTCGCGCACGCGGCCACGCACGGGCGCCGTCAGCGAGGACTCCATCTTCATGCTCTCGGTCACAGCCAGCACGTCGCCGGCGTTGACCTCGTCGCCCGGTGAGACCGGGATCGCGACCACGACTCCGGGGCTGGGGCAGCGGATCAGCCCACCCTCGTCGCGCGAGACGCGATGGGGCACGCCGTCGACCTCGACCAGCAGGTCCGCGTCCTGCAGCGCCGTCAGCGTCCGATACGAGCCGCCGCCGTAGCGGATCAGCTGCTCATGCTCGGAGACCTGCTCGAGCTCGGCCTCGATCCGGGTGCCGTCGACGTCGAGCAGATAGCGGTGCGGCCCGACCTGGGAGACGGCGAAGCGGTAGCCGGTCCCGCGGTAGCGCAGGTCGACGTTGCGGCACACCTCGGCGCTCGCCTCGGGCCGTCCGCGGCGGGCGAACGCATAGAAGCGGCTGCGCTCCTTGGCGGTTGCGTCGTCGCACAGCTCGATCGCGGCGCGGACCAGCGCCACGTCGGCATGGCGCATCGTCTGGACCTCGCCCTGGCCGTGCAGGCGGTCCAGCCAGCCCGTGTCGACGTCGCCGGAGCGCAGCTCGTCGCGCCCGAGCAGCTCGAGCAGGAAGCCCTGATTGGTGGCCCCGTCGTCGATCACGACCATCGTGTCGGCGATCGCCCTGCGCAGACGCGCAATCGCCTCCTCGCGCGTGCTGCCGTGAGCGATGATCTTGGCGATCATCGAGTCAAACTGCGGCGGCACCACGTCGCCCTCGGCGACGCCGCTGTCGACGCGCACGCCGGGGCCGCCCGGCAGGCGCAACAGCGAGATCCGCCCGGGCGTGGGCGCGAACCCAAGCCCTGGGTCCTCGGCGTTCAGGCGCGCTTCGATCGCATGACCGTTTGGCGGAGGCGGATCGCCCTGCAGCCGTCCGCCCGCCGCGATGTGGAGCTGGAGCTTGACCAGATCGGCGCCCGTGACCATCTCGGTGACCGGGTGCTCGACCTGCAGGCGGGTGTTGACCTCCATGAACGAGAACCGGCGCTCGTTGGGTTCGTAGAGAAACTCGACCGTCCCGGCACCGCGGTATCCGGCGAGTCGCGCGAGCTCGACGGCGGAGTCCGCGACCTCGCGCTCCTGCTCGGGAGTCAAGGCGGGGCTTGCCGACTCCTCGACGACCTTCTGGTGGCGGCGCTGATACGTGCAGTCGCGTACGCCGAGCGCCCACACGGCGCCGTGGCCGTCGGCGATCAGCTGGACCTCGACGTGGCGCGCTGAGCCGACGACCTTCTCCATCAGTACGCGCGAGTCGCCGAACGCCTGCTTGGCCTCCTCGCGGGCGCGCTCGAACGCGTTGGCCAGCTCGTCGGCGGCGTCGACGCGGCGCATCCCGCGGCCGCCGCCGCCGGCCGCGGCCTTGATCATCAGCGGGTAGCCGATCGCGTCGGCGTGACCCCTGGCCTCCTCGATGGTCTCGACCGCCCCTCCGCTCCACGCGGCGACGGGGACGTCGGCCGTCTCGGCCAGACGCTTGCCCTCGACCTTGTCGCCCAGCGCGCGCATCACATCGGCGTCGGGCCCGACAAACACGATCCCGAGGCGCTCGCAGAGCTCGGCGAACTCGGGATGCTCGGCGACGAACCCCCAGCCGACCCACGCCGCGTCGGCGCGCGTCTCGGTCAGGGCGCGCTCGAGCTCGTCGTAGTCGAGGTAGCCGCCCTCGCCCAGGCAGTGGCGCTCGTCGGCTTGGCGCACGAACAGCGCGTGGCGCTCGGCCTCGATGTGCAGCGCGATGATTCGGATCGGCTCATCGTGCTCCCAGTTGAGCTCGCGCACAGCGCGGATCGCGCGCATCGCGGCCTCGCCGCGGTTGACGATCGCAAGTCGCCGGAAGGGACGCTGGGTCATCGCGCTCCCGCGCCGGCGAGCTCGGCGCGTGCTTCGGTCATCGGCGCGCCCATCGCGTGAAAGCCGCCGTCGACGTGCATGATCTCGCCGGTGATCCCTCGGGCGAGGTCGGACAACAGGAACAGGACCGCGTCGGCGACGGGTCCGGCGTCCTCGCCGTTCCAGCCGATCGGCGCCTGCTTGCTCCACATCTCGGCGAGCTCCTCGAACCCGGGGATCCCGCGCGCCGCGACGGTCCCCAGCGGACCGGCCGCAACCAGGTTCACCCGCACTCCGCGCGGACCGAGGTCTCGCGCCAGGTAGCGGGCGGTCGCTTCGAGCGCCGCCTTGGCGACGCCCATCCAGTCGTAGACGGGCCACGCGACCGAGGCGTCGAAGTCCATGCCCACGATGCTCGCACCGTCCTCCGGATAAAGATCGGCGAGCGCGGCCGCCAGCGCTTTGAGCGAGAACGCGCTTGTCTGGAACGCGGTGATCGCGCTTTCGGGCGGCGTCTGGAGGAAATGGCCACCAAGCGCATCCTCGGGCGCGAACGCGATCGCGTGCAGGACGCCGTCGACGCGGCCCCAGCGTTCATCCAGCTCGTCCGCCACCGCGGTGAGGTGCTCGGGATCGTTGACGTCGAGTTCGAGCACGTCGGCGGGCTCCGGGAGGCTCTTGGCCGCGCGCTCGGTCAGGCGACGTGCCCGGCCGAAGCTCGTCAGCACGATCTCCGCGCCGGCCTCCTGGGCACGACGAGCGGCCTCCCAGGCGATCGAGTCCTTGGTGATCACGCCGGTGATCAGCAGCTTCTTGTTATCGAGCATCACAGGGCCTCCAGACATACGACGACGTTGTGGCCGCCGAAACCGAACGCGTTGGTGAGCGCGATCGCCGGTCCGCCGTTGACGTCCAGCGGCTTGGATTTGCCGGGCACGTAGTCGAGGTCCATGCCCTCCTCGCGCTCCTCCCAGTTCAGGGTTGGCGGCGCGATCCTCTCGCGCAGGGCGAGGATCGTGGCGGTCGCCTCGACGGCGCCCGCTGCGCCCAGCAGGTGACCGATCGCCGACTTCGTCGACGACACCGGGATCTGCATGGCGCGGTCGCCAAGCGCGTCCTTGATCGCCTTGGTCTCGGCGCGGTCGTTGAGCGGCGTCGAGGTGCCGTGGGCGTTGACGTACGCGACCTGGCCGGGCTCGATGCCCGAGTCGCGCAGCGCACGCCGGATCGCGCCGGCCGCGCCGACACCCTCCGGGTGGGGCGCGGTCAGGTGGTGGGCGTCCGACGTCGCGCCGAATCCCAGCACCTTGGCGAGCGGGGTCGCGCCGCGCTCGGCCGCCTTCTCGGCGTCCTCGAGCACCAGCACCGCACCGCCCTCGCCCATCACGAAGCCGTCGCGCCTGGCGTCGAACGGCTGCGAGATCCCTCGCGGCGACACCGCCTCAAGCCGCGCGAACGCGGCCTTGGACAGCGGCGTCAGCGCCGCTTCCGCGCCGCCCGTGACGACCGCGTCCGCGTCGCCGTACTGGATCATCCTCGTCGCCTGCGCGATCGCGTGCAGGCTCGCGGCACACGCCGAGACGGTGCCGAACGAATCGCCGTGCAGCCCGTAGCGCATGGCCAGCATGCCGGCGGCGGCGTTGCTCATCATCAGCGGCACCGACAGCGGCGGGACCTTCTTCTCGCCGTGCTCGATCAGCAGTTCCTTGCCGCGCTCGAGCGTGCCGATACCGCCGATGCCCGTCCCGTAAACGCACCCGATGCAGGTGGTGTCGTAGGGCAGCTCATCGCGGTCCCAGCCGGCTTGTTCGAGCGCCTCGTCTCCGGCCACCATCGCGAACTGGGCGAAGCGGTCCGAGCGCCGTGCCTCCTTCACCGACAGATGGTCGGTGGGGTCGAACTCGGTGGCCGCGCCTTCCCCGTTCTCGATGCCCGAGGAGCCGTCGCGCCACCGCTCGTACAGCGCGTTGGCGCCGACGCCCAGAGGGCTGACGGCGCCTAGTCCGGTGACTACGACTTCGCGCTTCATCCCGCTTTGCTCACCACCAGGTCGATCGCGTCGCCGACGGTCTTGATCTTGCGGGCGTCCTCGCCCTTGATCGTCACGCCGTACTCCTCTTCGATGATCTGCGAGAGCTCGGTCAGGTCGAGCGAGTCGATGTCGAGGTCCTCGAACGTCGAGTCGCGCGAGATGTCGGCCTCGTCGACGCCAAACTGCGGCAGCGCCTCGAGGATCGTCTTCTCAACAGCGTCTGCGGTGACTGTTGCGGGCATTGGTTTCTCTCCTTCGTTTCGCTTGCTCGGGTCGGGTGAAGCTTCAGGCGATTTCCCAGTCGATCGTTCCGGCGCCCCACGTGAATCCGGCGCCGATCGCGGACACCAGGACGCGCTGGCCGGCGTGCAGCCGGCCGTCGTCGCGCAGCAGCGCGAGCGTCAGCGGGATCGACGCGGCCGAGGTGTTGCCGACCTCGGCGATGTAGTCGGCGACCTTCTCGCTGGCAAGGTCGAGCCGCTCGCCGACCGCGCGTAGGATCCGCGCGTTGGCCTGGTGGTAGACGAAGATGTCGATGTCGTCGAGGGTCAGCTCGGCGCGTTCGAGCGCCTCGAGCGTTGCCTCGCTCAGTCGTTTGACCGCGGTCTGGAAGGTCTCGTGGCCCTCGACTCGCAGCAGCCGCTCCTCGTGAGACGCGGTGATCACGTCGGCCAGGCCGCCGTCAGCGCTCAGCACGACGGGACCGATCGCCCCGTCACCATTGGCGCCGACCACGACGGCGCCGGCGCCGTCGCCCCACAGTGCGGCGGTCTTGCGGTCCTCGTAGTCGGTGAGGCGCGTGAGGATCTCGGCGCCGATCAGCAACACGCGCTCGGCGCGGCCGATCTCGACCTGCGCGGCGGCGAGTGACAGGCCACTGAGCCAACCGCTGCAGGCGGCACCGAGATCCAGCGCTCCCGCTCGGTCTGCACCCAGCGCGTGGGCGACCAAGGGAGCGGCATTGGGGGTGAGCTGGTCCTGGCTGAGGCTTGCGACCAGCACGAGATCGATCTCGTCGGGGTCGGTCTGCGCGTCTTTCAGCGCTTGCGCTCCTGCGTTGGCGGCGAGATCGATCAGCCGCTCGTCAGGGGCCGCCCGGCGCCGGGACCGGATGCCCGTACGACGCACGATCCACTCGTCGTCGACACCGATCCTCTCCGCGATCGGGTCGTTGGGCACGACCTCCTCCGGCAGGTAGTGACCGAGCCCCGTGATCGAGGCCGTCCGCGCCGGTGCGGCGCGGCCGCGGTGGTCGCGGGTCTGTGTGAGCGGGAATGGCATCGCTGCTTATGGAGTTGACCGCGATGCCGTGTCGATGCACGGGATCCCAGTGGGTTTCCCCCCGGCTGGGGGGTCGCGTGTGTGTGTGACCACCCGACTGGGGGGTGCGCAGGCGTTGGCGAGCGTCAAAAACGACCCTTTCGACCGCACCCGCACCTGGCTTGGGGCTTTTTATGCTCTGAGCGCCTTATAAGACCCGCGCCGCGCGGCGACGCCGTCGAGTGGGCCGTTTTCGACGCGTTCGACCGCGATGGACGGGTCAGGCGTGGACGCTACGAACCGGCAACCACTCCGCCGGGAGAAACGGCGGCACCATCGGCAGCTTCGCCGGCGTCAACCCGATCGAACGCGACGCGCTCAGGCTCGGGCGAGCCTCCAGCAGCTTATGAAGGTCTGAGAACACCCCCAGCGTCCGGATCGTGGCGAGGATCTGCAGCGAGGCCGCGTTCGGCGGGTCGGTGGTCAGCGTCCCATCGGCAATCAGCGAATCGGCGTGATCGAGCAGCGCCGGCAGCGCTGCGAGGCTGTCGCGGACGCCGTTCGCATCGCCGCGGCGGCCGTCGAGCTCGGGCGCCTTCGCGTAATAGCGGACGATCGGCGCGGTCGCACGCGACAGCACCCCCGGGGCCGGGAGCGACTGCATCTCGAGCACGGCGCGGCGAAAGTCCGGATCGCTGGCTACCGCAAAGCGGAAGATCCGCCGGGGGATCGGCTGCAGCTCGTGCTCGCCCCAATGCTCAGCCTCCTCGACACGCGCCCGCAGCTCTGGGTCGCTTGGAAACAGAGCGGGCTCCGGCCACCGCCGATCGAGCGCCCGCGCGATCT
>Ga0207693_10002541_pt1 | contig 15863 bp, 11 predicted proteins | sample LARL81metaG_FD_184347 | JGI IMG/M metagenome (GOLD analysis project Ga0207693, IMG submission 184347) | Corn, switchgrass and miscanthus rhizosphere microbial communities from Kellogg Biological Station, Michigan, USA - LAR L8-1 metaG... | ecosystem: Host-associated > Plants > Roots >...
GAAGAAAAAGGCGGCCGATTTCGAGCTCAAGAAGGACTTCGCGAAAGCGCTCGCCGTGTACGTCGAGTTACTCGACAATTTCGATCAGTACGCGGCTGAGTTGGACGTGTCGCTGTTCAATCGGGTTGGCGACCTCATGCTCCGTCAGGGCAATGTCGCCGACGCGGTGGACTACTACGAGCGTGCGGTCGTGCGCTACGTCGATGGCGGTTTTTACAACAATGCCATCGCCCTCTGCAACAAGATTCTCCGCCATTCGCCCGGTCGCGCGTCGGTTTACTACACGCTGGGCAAAATCAGCGCGCACAAGGGCTTCACGACTGACGCCAAGCAGAATTTCCTCGAGTACGCCGACCGGATGCAAAAGGCTGGCAACCTCGATGAAGCCTTCCGATCCCTGAAGGAATTCGCCGATTTGTGTCCTGGCCAGGACGACATACGGCTCATGCTCGCGGATCAGCTCTCGAAGCTCGATCGCAAAGAGGAGGCGGTCGAGCAACTCCAGATTTTGTGGTCGAAGTTCAACGCGGAGGGAAAGCAGGGCGAGGCACACGCTGTTTACGAGCGCATGAAGGCGATCGATCCTGCCGCAAAGCCCCGCGAACAGGAGGGCACTCGGTCTGCCCGCGCCGGAGACCTGGTTTTTCTTGACCTGGGAGAATCCGCACCCAAGCCCCGCCCTGCGCCGCCAGCTGGAGCGCCGCCGAGAAAACAGCCACCACGCGCGCCGGCGCCGGCAGCAGTCGCTGACCTGCCCCTTCTCGAGAGTGACGACGAGGATGAGGCAGAGCCGCCGCCACCCGCCCCCCCTCCGAACCTGGGCCGCGGCGGAGCAGGCCGTCCTGTCGCGCCGCCGCCAACGCTTGCGCCAGAGCCAGAGCCGGAGGTCGACACGCAGGCCGCGGCGCCACTCGCTGGCTTCGAGACGACCAGTCTGGATGCGCCATCGGAGCAGGCGACCGACTTCGCTCCCCCGGCACTCGATCTCGAGCCAACGGCCTTCGAGGAGAAGCCGCCGCCTCGCCCGCCCTCCATCATCGAGCAGGAGGCGAGTGCATCACTGCTTCCCGAGCACGACCTGCTGGAAGGCGATCCCGTCGAGGAGGAATCTCACGCTCCGCCGCCGGAGATCGCCAACGACGTGCCCTCGTTCGACTCGGGCTCGAACGATCCGATGGAGTTCACGATCTCTCACGACTCATCGAGCCTGAACGTCGACATCTCGCCTAACGAGGAGCTCTCGTCCGAAGGCGCGTTCTGGCAGCAGAACGCGGGGAGCGATTTCGGGAGCACGCTCGCTGGCGACATTGGCGAAGTGCCGCCGCTGCTGCGGTCCGACGCGATTGGACTCGATGATCCGCTTGCCGCCATGGATGGCTCCCGCGACAACGGCGGGCCGCCTCTTCTCGATCTCGATCCCTCCCTCGGCATCGAAGATCTGCCGCCGATTCCGCAGGGTCCGGCGTCGTTACGCCCGAAGACGATATCGGCCGAACACTCGGTCGAGACGCTGCACGCGAGCGTCGAGGCTGATCCCGAGAACTGGTCGCTGCGTCGCGAGCTCGCCGAGAAGATGCTCGAATCGGGGGACCGTGAAGGCGGTATCCGCGAGCTCGAGGCGGCAATGATGGGCGCCGAGCGCGCGAACGAGCTCGATCTCGCGTCGTCGCTCGCGGAAGAGATCGCGCGACTCGCTCCCGATACGGTGCGCTTTCACCAGAAGCGAGTCGAATACGCATTTCGCACGAACGACAAGCTTCGTCTCATCGAAGCGTATCTGGCGCTCGCCGGCGCACTGCTGAACGCGCAGCAGTCGGAAAAGGCGCGCGCCGTTTACCAGCGCGTGCTCGACCTCGCGCCGGACGACATTCGTGCGCAGGCGGCGCTCGAGTCCATCAAGATCGAACCCGTGGCGCCCGAGCCACCTGCACCGGTCCGAAAGCAGCCAGCCCGCGGTCCTCTCGCGTCTCCCGTGCGAACGCGTAATGCGGATCCCGAGCCGCGGCCGGGCGACGGCGGCTTCGTCAATCTCGGTGAATTGTTGCGTGTGGAAGATGGGCCAAAGAGCACGCGCATGATCGTCAACGAGGAGGAGCCCACCGGCGACGAAGAGGCGGACTTCGCCGACATGCTCAAGAAGTTCAAGCAGGGAATCGCCGAAAACGTCTCGCAGGAGGACTACCAGAGCCATTACGATCTCGGTGTCGCCTTCAAGGAGATGGGCCTCGTGGACGAAGCGATTGCCGAGTTCCAGAAGGCCCTCAAGGCGCCGTCGAATCGGTTGCCTACCTACGAGGCGCTTGGCGTGTGCTTCATCGAGAAGGAGCAGTACGCGATCGCCTCTACAGTTCTGGCCCGGGCGCTCGGTGAGGGTGGTTACAGCGACGAAGAGCTCATCGGTGTACTGTATCTTTGTGGTCGTGCGGCGCAGGCTCTCAACCATCCCGAGGAAGCTCTCGGCTATTATCAGCGAGTATTCGTGGTCGATATCGAATTCCGAGACGTGGTGGAACGAATCAGTGAAGTGGAGCGCGTAGCGAGATGAGTACTGCGGCGCGTCAACGAACGCCCGCAACGGATGCCTTGCGCGCGATTCAGGCGCCGGTGCACGATCGACTCGAGCTGGTAGTCGACGAGATGCACCGGATCGTCGTTTCCGATCTACCGATGATCGAGGAAGTGAGTGGCCACCTTCTCCGCATGCGCGGGAAGATGTTCCGTCCCACGCTCACACTGCTCTCGAGTGCCGTAACCGGGTCCTCCGAGCCACGGGCGACTCGAGTGGCGGCGGTGGTCGAGCTCATGCACCTCGCGACGCTCGTGCATGACGACTCCGTGGATCACTCCGTGTTGCGCCGTGGATTGCCGACGGTGAACTCGCTCTTCAGTCACCAGGTGTCGGTGATCATGGGCGATTTTCTGTACACCCGCGCCCATCGTGCGCTGGTGGACATCGGCGATCTCGAGTTTCTGAGAATACTCACCACGGTCGCCAACGAGCTGACCATCGGCGAGATGCGCCAGCTGGGCGCGCTCGACGGGGTCAATTTCTCGGAGGAAGATTACTTCGCGCTCATCCGCGCGAAGACGGCGGTACTTCTCTCGGCCGCGTGTGAGACGGGCGCTCTGTGCGGTGCCGCGGAGTACCGCCCCCACCTCGCGCGCTACGGGGAGTTGTTGGGCATGGCGTTCCAGATCGCGGACGACATTCTCGACTACACCTCCGATTCCGCCGTGACCGGAAAACCATCCGGCCTGGACCTGCGCGAGCACAAAGTGACGTTACCTTTGATTCTCGCACGCCATCACTTCTCCGCGAGCGGCCGGGCGCGCGTCGACGAGCTCTTCGCGACGGAGGAGCCCGATGACCAGCTCATCGCTGACGTGGTCTCGATCGTGGGCGATGCCGGCGGTATCGATCGGGCACGACTGCGAGGAGAGCAGCTCGCACAGCAGGCAGAAGACGCATTGGAAACACTTCCCGATAGCCCAGTCCGGTCGGCGCTGACGGACGCCATCTCTTACGTCATGGATCGGCGGTCTTAATGATTGGTCCTCCTCGTGGATCCTCGAAGCACCGTCCGGGGTTTCATGCCCTGGTCCTCTCGATCGGCTTCGTCGTCGGCGGCTGCTTCACGCAGGTTGCCCGGCGCTTCCTTCCCGCCGGGCCGGTGAAGGAATTCCTGACGACGGGCGTCACTCCCGAGTTGGGGCCATTGCACATTGACCTCGTGATCCTCAAGTTCGCTATCGGCCCCGTTGCCCTCGATGTATCATTGCTGAGCCTCTTGGGCGTTTTGATCGCGTATCTGATCGCGCGTTCGCTCTTCTAGGAGAAGATATGAATTTCGGAAACTTTGGATTCACCGAGATGTTGATGCTTCTGGTCATCGTGCTCGTGCTGTTTGGCGCGCGCCGTGTACCAGAGATCGGCGCATCGATCGGCAAGGGTATTCGCGAATTCAAGCGCAACATCAGCGATGTCGATCGCCAGATTCGCGAGCCGGAGCCGGAGGCGCGCACCGAACGCCTCACCGCCGCCGACCGCGAAGCCACGGCCTCTCGCGATGAGGAAGCTCGTCCCGAGCCGAAGCGCCTGCTCAGCTGATTCCACTCGGCAGTTGAGCGAACGCAAAAAAAGGGTCCCGCGCGGTTAGCGGGACCTTCTTGATTTTCCGGCGCCAATGCGAGCTTCCCTTTTCCGAAGGTGGAGCGCCACTGACACCACAGCCGCCCTGCGGGCGGACGCTGAGGCCACTGATGATATCCTCAGCATCATCGCCTCCGCGGACCCAATCCAATTTTCTTGGTCTTTGTTGAAGTGCCTCGGGAGGCTTCTCCTGCCAAGAAAATTGCTTCCCGAGGCACTCACAAAAGCAAATCACCCTTGAGCGAGGTGCCCTCTCTGCACACGGGGCAAATCAGCGGTTTCAGCGCGCGTCAGTGGTATCAGCGGCCCTCCTGTTCCAGTCTGCCGCCCGCCGCCCGCTATGTGCTCGTCCGTCGGGCGGAGGACAGCAGCTCTTTACGACGGTCATCGATCTTCGCCGACTGACGGAGGTCTTGGAGGAACATCTGCACGCGCTGTTGCTGCACCTGAGACATGCGCGCCTGACGCTGCTGCGGCATCTGCTTCAACCAGGCAGCACTGTCCGCCTGGACGCGCTTATCAACGCGCAGCACGAAGATCGCGTCAGTCGTGCGCACCGGAGCGCTCACGGCTTGAACCGGCAATCCGAAAGCCGCGCCGATGGCCTCGTTGAACTGCCCGAGTCCTGGCACGAACGTACCGCGAGTGAACAACGGCGACTGCTGCACCTGAAGCTTCTGCGCGGCCGCAGCCGCCTCGAGGCCACTTGCTGCCGCGGCATCCGCGAATTTCTGCGCCTGCGGCATCGTGCGATCGAGCGCCTGGGAGCGCGCAACCTGCTGTCTCACCGCGCCCTTCACGCTTTCGAATTTCGGGTCGCCGCCCTCGGTCAACGAGTCGAGTCGCGCGAGATAATAGCCAGTCTCGTCGTCGAACAACTCGCTGATCTCGCCGGCGTGCACCCCACCGAACGCCCAGGCGCTCACGCTCGGAATCGGGCGCCCCTCGTACGACGCTGGCTCATCTTCCAGCGCGACGACCTTGATGACCTTGAGGCCGAGGCGCTTCGCGGCGCTATCGAGCTTCGCTCCTTGCTCGGAGCTCGCCGCGGTTCGCGACAGATCGTCTGCCTTACGATCGAGTAACGCCTCGTTGGAATCGCTCGGCTGAATCCGTAGCAGAATGTGGTGCAGCGCCAGAGTGTCGCCCTTTCGGTCGTCGAGGCGGATGAGGTGATAGCCGAACTGCGTCAGCACCGGCTGAGAGATCTCGCCGACTTTCAGGTCGTTCGCCGCCTTCTCGAACTCCGAGACGAAGCGGCCTTTGGGGCCGCGCCCGAGATCACCGCCGTGCGCGCCCGACGCGCTGTCCGCCGACTCACGTTTCGCGACATCATCGAACTTTGCGCCGCCAAGAATCTCATTTCGCAGCGCGATCGCGTGATTGCGCACCGCTGCGCTGTCCGCGGGCGAGACGACGCGGGGAAGCTCGATCACCGAGAGTACTGCTCGTCCCGGACGCTTGAACTCGTCCTTGTGCTTGTCGAAGTACGCGCGCAGATCGGCGTCGGAGATCTTGGCGTTGCTATCGACCTGCGGCCGGAAGGCGACGAAGCTCACCTGCGCGCTGTCGTGCTGGTCGCGCCAGATGCGCCAGAGCTCTGCGTCTGTCACGTACACGCTGCTGCCGATCTGATCGAAGAGCTTGCGGCGAGGAACTTCACTCTGGAAATACTCCGCGATCATCGCGAGAAGACCCGACGACTTGGCGTAGGAGCTCGAGAGCAGGCGCTGATACTTCTGCATGTCGAACTGGCCATCGGTCTGCAGGTCGGGGATCTGCTGGACGAAGGGCGGGGGCGCGAACTTGGCATACTGCGCGATCTCGTCCGGCGTGACCACGATGCCTCGGCGCTCGTACTCCTGTTGGAGCAGGATCTCCATGACCATCTGGTCGAACGTCGAGTTCTGGATCCGTCGGTTGTCATCCTGGGACAGCGACCGGCCACCCTGCTGCTGGTTCTGCTCCTCGTTCGTGTAGCGCTGTACGTAGTCGTTGTACCGAATCTCGTGGCCGTTCACGACGGCGACGGCGGTGGTAGGCGTTATTGCGGAGCGACCAAGGAGTCCGGAAGTCTGGGCGAACAAGAAGACGCCGACAAATGCGAGGGCAATGAACAGCCAGATGTATTTCGCGGAGCTCCGCATTTGTTGCAGCACGGAACGATACTCCTCAAAGGCAGGAAAGTGGCAGGTAGAAGCTGTGAAAAGTACGAGCGGCGATGAGGTAAAATCAAGTGAGCGCGGCACTTCCTGATTGACTTGTTAACTCGGCGGAATGTATTTTCCCGACTCCCGCCGCCCCTCCCGCAGCCTAATCTGTCAGACCTCCATGGCCGGTACTTCGCGCATCGACGAGCTCCGGAAGAAATTCGACGAGAACCCTCGTCGGTATTTCGCTCCGCTCGCCAACGAATACCGAAAGATCGGCGACTTCGAGCAAGCGATCTTCATCTGCCAGGAGTTCTTGCCACAACAGCCAGGCCACATGAGCGGCCACATCGTGTACGGCCAGGCCCTTTTCGAATCCGGCCGCCACGATGAAGCACGTAGCGTTTTCGAGACCGCGCTCGCGCTGGATCCCGAAAACCTCATCGCTCTCCGCCACCTCGGCGATATCGCCCGCGCTCGTGGCGACACCGAGACCGCAAGTGCGTGGTACCGCCGAGTACTCGAATCGGATCCGCGGAACGACGAAATCGCGGCGATTCTTACCTCACTCGATAGCGACGTGCCATCGAGCGCGGCCGCGTCAGCATCGGGGGTTCCAGCCGCCGGTGACGAGCGCCAAGCCGTCGCGGACGCTCCCCTTTCCGTGGAGTCGGCAATCAGCGCCGCAACTGGTTCGGACCAGCCGAGCGCGAGTGCCGATCCCATCGTCACGGAGCCGCTCACGAGCGCACCCGCCGAGAGCAGCTTCGATGACATCGCGAAGCTTTTCACATCCGCTGCGCCCTCGGCACCAGCGCCGGCTGCACCGCAGCCCGGCGCCGGTGAGGACAAGCTCGATCTCATCCATGAGGGAGAGGACGTGCTCGGTGGCACTCATGGGCGTCCAGAAGAGCCACCGCTGCTCAGCGTTGCCGAACAGCCACGAGCCGCCGAGGCGCCCGCCGCGGATGCCGGAGCGACGAGCGCCGCCGAAGCGCCGCCGCCGTCGTTCAACCTGCCGTTTCTCGAAGGCCTCACGAGCCCAGAGGCTGCCGCCGCGCCACCACCGGCCGCGGAGCCGCCACGCGCGGCCGAAGTCGACGCGACGCCAGCGCGAGTATCGACGCCCGACGCGAGCACGGCCTTCGTCACCGAGACGATGGCTGAGCTTTATGTGAAGCAAGGCCATCATGAGCAGGCGATCGAGGTGTATCGCCAGCTCGTACAGCTTCACCCTAACGACTCGGGCCTTGCCGCGCGGCTGCGCGCGCTCGAAGACAGCGGCAAGACCGTCGAGCAACCGAAGGCGCCGACCACGCAGGCGAGGGAAGCCGTGGCGGAGGCGGGTCCGACCATTCGCGAATTCCTCGCTTCGATTGTCGGCATCCGTCCGCAATCCGCCGCGGAGTCGAACAACGGCAACACCGCCTCCGCCGAAGATGTCGTGCCGGTGATACCTAACGAGACGAGAGCCCCCGCGAACGACGCAAGAACGGTCGGCGGTTCGCTGAATGAGCTGTTCGCCGGCGCGGAGCAGGGCGTGCCTCGTCAGCAGCCTGTACCTGTGGCCGACGTCGGCGAAAAAGCACCTGCGGCGTCGGAGGACAGCGCATCATCGGACACGAAGCCGCTCTCGGGTCGGCCTTCGAAGCCCGCGGCGACGGAGCTTTCGCTCGATCACGTCTTCCGGCATGCCACACCAGCGGCCGGTAACAGCGCACACTCGTCGTTCTCCTTCGATCAGTTCTTCTCGGAGCAGGCGCAGCAGGACGTGACTGCTTCCGAAGGTGAGGGCAAACACGAGGAGAGCGGTGGCCTGGGCGACGACATCCAGCAGTTCAACGCTTGGCTCGAAGGATTGAAGAAGTCGTGAGGATCGCGGTCATCAACGGTCCGAACCTCAATCTGCTCGGCGTTCGTGAGCCCTCCGTGTACGGAACGGAGACCCTCGGCGATGTCGAGCGGCGCCTGCAGGAGTTGGCCCGCGACCTCGGTGTCACGCTGGAGTTCGTCCAGCGCAACGGCGAAGGCGAATTAGTCGAGTACATTCATGGGCTGCGCGGACGCGCCGACGCTGCCATCGTCAACGCGGGCGCCTATAGTCACTCGAGTCTGGCGATTCGCGATGCATTGACCGGCGTCGCTATGCCTTTTGTCGAAGTCCACATCTCCAATGTGTACGCTCGTGAACCAGAACGAAGACATTCGATGCTCGCGCCCGCGGCGGTCGGCGTGATCTGCGGGCTCGGCACATTCGGCTACGACCTCGCGCTGCGTGGACTCGCGGCGAAGTTGGCGACTCGTTCCGGGGAAGGTCGTGTCGCCCGCGTCTGACCAACGACGGCAGCGGCTCACCGCGCTTCTCGACGGCCTAACGGCGGCGCACGTCGACGCCCTGCTTGTCACCAGCCTCGCCAACGTACGCTATCTGACCGGATTTTCCGGATCGAGCGCCCTGCTGCTCGTCAGCCAGCGCGACAGCGTTCTGATCACCGACTTCCGTTATCAGACGCAGGCCGGCGACGAAGTCGGCGACGCCGCTCGAGTCGTGATCGAGCCGCAGAGTCTGTGGACGGGACTCTGGCAACAGCTATCGCAACAGACCGCTGTCCAGGTCGTGGGTTTCGAGTCTGCTCACCTTCTGCATCGGGATTTTCAGCGATTGATGGAAGCGGGTGCGCGCTGGCAATGGCGTCCGACGCTCGATCTCGTCGAGACGCTGAGGGAGCGGAAAGACCGCGACGAAGTGGCGCTCATCGAGCGCGCCGCCGGTGTCGCCACGAGGGCGCTCGAGCGCACGCTCGCCGAGGTGCGCGTCGGGATGACGGAGCTCGAGATCGCCGGTGTCCTCGAGCGCGCCCTCCGCGACGAGGGCAGTGAAGGGTTTCCCTTTCCCTCGATCGTCGCCGCGGGACCGAGATCTGCGCTCCCTCACGCACGGGCCTCCGCGGCGCGAGTCCGCACCGGCGATCTGCTGCTCCTCGACTTCGGTGCCGAGGTCGAGGGATATTGCGCCGATATCACTCGGACCGTCGTCGTCGGCCAAGCCACGGACGAGCAGCGAGAGCTGTACGACGTCGTTCGTACGGCGAACGAGCAGGCTTCGCATGATATTCGCGCAGGCATGACTGGCCGCGACGCGGACGCCATCGCGCGAGGCTACATTGAGCGGCGCGGCTACGGTGAGCTGTTCGGTCATGGCCTCGGCCATGGCGTCGGCCTCGAAGTGCACGAAGCGCCGCGACTGGCGCGCACCGCGGAAGGCGCACTCGCCGAAGGTGCCGTGGTGACGATCGAACCAGGGGTATACCGCCCGGGATGGGGCGGCGTACGCATCGAGGACGATGTCGTTCTGGATGCCGCGGGCCCGCGGATCCTCACGAGGTTCACTCGGGAACTGATCGAGATACGAGGCTAATCCCAGATCAATTGCCCAACCAACCTCCTACCCATCTTTCCTTGATCGACCTTCGCTATGTGAAAAAGCTCATCGAGATGATCGATGAGTCCACCGTGGATTCGATCGAGATCTCGTCCGATAAGGGGATGAAGATCCGAATCTCGAAGAGCCCGCAACAGCGGGGAACGGTGCAGGTTGCGGCCCCCATACCTGTCCCCGCGATGATGCCGTCCGCGGTTCCGGCCAGGGCGACGCCCGCCGACGGACTGCCGGCGATGAACGAGCCCGAAACGCCGAGTAGGGCAGAAGCGTCCAAGACACAGCTACTCGAAGTGAAGTCTCCGATGGTAGGGACGTTCTACAAATCGCCTGAGCCAGGTGCCAAGTCGTACGTCGAGGTCGGCGACCGGGTCGCGAAGGGTCAGATCCTATGCATCATCGAGGCGATGAAGATCATGAACGAGATCGAGTCGGAGTACGCTGGGGTGCTCCGCGAAATCGCTGTGCAGGACGCGCAGCCCGTGGAATACGGACAGGTGCTCTACAGAATCGATCCTAATGGCTAGTCCAATGCGCGCAGCCGCGACCGCCGCTCCACCGGCGCCGTCTCAATCAGCTCCAACATCGGGCTTCAATTTCAAGTCCGTGTTGCAGGAGCTGATTCAGCGGAATGCGTCCGACTTGCACCTCAAGGTGGGCCGGCCGCCAACGCTGCGCGTGAACGGTGAGCTCGAGCCCCTTGGCCGGCCACCGATGCGTCCCGAGGATCTCAAAGCCCTGGCCGAGCAGCTGATGACGCCGCGCCAGGTGAAGCAGTTCGCCGAAGAAAAGGAGTGCGACTTCGCCATCGGCGTTCCCGGGATCGGCCGATTCCGTGTCAACGTCTACCAGCAGCGCGGATCGCTATGCTACGCGATGCGCGCGATTCCGTATCAGGCGCGGACGATTGCAGAGCTGAACTTGCCGCCCGTTCTCGAAGAGATCGCGATGAAACCGCGCGGCCTCGTATTGGTCACGGGGATTACGGGATCGGGAAAGTCGACGGCGCTGGCGGGGATGATCCAACACGTCAACGAGCATCGTCGCGCGAACATCATCACCATAGAAGACCCGATCGAATTTCTCCACCGCGACATCAACTGTCATATCAACCAGCGTGAGGTTGGTACAGACACGGCGAACTTTGGTCAGGCTCTGCGCCGCGTTTTGCGACAGGACCCGGACGTCGTGCTGATCGGTGAAATTCGCGATATTGAAACTCTCGACACCGCGCTGAAGGCGGCCGACACGGGCCACCTCGTCTTCTCCACGCTGCACACGACGGACGCGACGCAGACCATCAACCGCGTGCTGTCGTTCTACCCGCCGCACCAGCAGGCGGAAGTGCGCTTCTCGCTCGCAACGGCGCTCCAGGCGGTCGTCTCGCTCCGCCTCGTGCCACGCGCCGACAAGCCGGGACGAATCCCGGCGTGTGAGGTCCTGATCAACACCGCCGCCGTTCGCGACAACATCCGCGACATGAACGCGACGTTGAACATTCCGGATCTCATCAAGGAAGGCACGGTGCAGTACGGGATGCAGAGCTTCGACCAGTCGCTCATGGGCTGGTACACGAAGGGCATCATCTCCTACGAGAGCGCCGTCTTCTTCGCCACGAGCCCCGCGGAGTTCGCGCTGCGCGTCCAGGGCGTCGCCGGAACGAGCGACAACACCTGGGCGGGCTTCGAAGGGGAAGGGAATAGCTAGATTTGGTCGGATTGTCATCCTGAGCGAAGCGAAGGATCTGCTGTTGAACGGGCCCGCGAACAGCAGATTCCTCGTCGCTTCGCTCCTCGGAATGACAAGCCGCCGTCCCCTAGCCTACGCCCTAGACCTACTCGATGTTTTCCAAAGTTCTCATCGCCAATCGCGGCGAGATTGCCTTACGCGTCATCCGCGCCTGCCGCGAGTTGGGACTCGAGACTGTCGCTGTCTACTCCGATGCGGATCGAGAATCGCTCCACGTACGGTTTGCCGATGACGACGTCTGCATCGGACCGCCGCCGGCGCGCGATTCTTATCTGAACATCCCGCGGCTCATCGCCGCCGCCGAGATCACCGGCGCTGACGCGATTCATCCGGGATACGGATTCCTCGCCGAGAACGCGGAATTCGCCGAGATCTGCGCCGCATCGAAGATCACCTTCATCGGTCCGACGGCCGAGCAGATTCGCACGATGGGCGACAAGGCCCAGGCGCGAAAGACGATGGCCGGCGTGGGTGTTCCCATCGTGCCGGGCACGCCGGGACCGGTCGAGGATGTCGATGAAGCGCTGGCCTTCGCCAACAACATCGGCTTTCCCGTCATCATCAAGGCGGCCGCCGGCGGCGGCGGCAAGGGAATGCGCGTCGCCAAGGATCCGGACGACTTCGGACGCTCCTTTCAGCTCGCGCGATCCGAAGCGCTCAGCGCGTTTGGCAACGGCGACGTGTACGTCGAGAAATATCTCACCCATCCGCGCCATATCGAGTTCCAGATTCTCGGCGACAGCCACGGTCACGTGATCCATCTGGGCGAGCGTGACTGTTCGGTGCAGCGCCGCCATCAGAAGCTCATCGAGGAGTCGCCGAGTCCGGCCGTCGACGACGCGCTTCGCGCGACGATGGGTGACGCGGCGGTCGCCGGCGCCAAGGCCATCGATTATGTCGGTGCCGGCACGATCGAGATGCTCCTCGACGAAGACGGCTCGTACTACTTCATGGAGATGAACACGCGAATCCAGGTCGAGCATCCGGTCACGGAGATGCTCTACGGCGTGGATCTCGTGAAGGAGCAGATCCAGGTTGCCGCCGGCGAGCCCTTGAGCATGACGGAGCTGCCACCGCGTCGCGGCCACGTGATCGAGGTTCGCGTCAACGCCGAAGATCCGTCGCGCAACTTCCAGCCGTCACCTGGCCGCATCACGACGTATCACCCGCCGGGCGGCCCGGGCGTCCGTCTGGATAGCCATGTCTACGACGGCTACACGGTGCCACCGTACTACGACTCGCTTCTCGCGAAGCTGATCTGTCAGGGTCGTGATCGAAGCGAAGCAATCGCGCGCATGGTCGTCGCGCTGGAGAGCTTCATCATCGAGGGCGTCACGACGACGATCCCGTTCCTCGCCCGCGTGATGCAGAACGAGCGATTCGTTTCGGGTGACTTCGACACCAAGTTCCTGGAGCGCGAAAGCCACCTGATGAAGGAGCCAGCGTAGTGCGCATCGACGTGTTCTTCGGCACCGCTGGCCTCACGCCCAGCGACGCCGCGGGACGGGTCGTCGTCGTCATCGACGTGCTCCGCGCGTCGACGAGCATTGCCACCGCGCTCGCCAACGGGGCGCGAGCAGTCATCCCGCTCGACAGCACCGACGAGGTCGTTATGCGGGCCAAGGCCTTCGAGCGGTCGGAGGTGAAGCTGGCCGGCGAGCGGCAGATGCGGCCGATTCCCGGGTTCGATCTCGGCAACTCGCCGCGGGAGTTCACGCGCGAGAACGTCGAGGGCAAGACCGTCCTGCTGAGCACGACGAACGGCACCGCGGCGATCATAGCGATCCAGGGACCCCGTGACGTCGTCATCGGGTCGTACGTCAACTTCTCAGCCGTACTGGCGATGTTGCGTACGGCGCTTCGAGGAGGGACGGACGTTGCGATTTTGTGCGCGGGGCGCGATAAACAATTCTCCCTCGAAGACGCCGCCTGCGCCGGACGCTATGTTCACCACGCCATGCGTCGCCGCACCGACATCGCCGTGAACGACGCCGCGTTCGCCTCGATGCTGCTCGATCGGCGCTACAGTGACAATCTCATGCGGCTCTTCTCCGCGTCCGCTCATGGCCGTGCGTTGAGTGAGGCAGGTTACGGCGACGATCTCGCCGACTGTGCAGCAATCGACGCGTATCCGATCATTCCGATCTATCAGGACCGTCAAATAACGAAGCTTGGCCCGGAGCGCGAGCGATGAGTGGCGCGTGGCGCGTGGCGCACTGCGGCGCTCTGTCATCCTGAGCGAAGCGAAGGATCTGCTGTTCACCTGTCACCGGTCACCTGTCACCTGTCACCTGTCACCCGTCACCCACCAGCCACCAGCCACCAACCACCAGTGAGTAGTCTCAAGCGCGAGCTGACCGGTATCACGCTCCTGCTCTTCGCCTTCTTCCTCGCCGCGGCCCTCGGCGTGCTGGCGCTTGCCCAGATGCGCTTCGGCGTCGACGTGCGTGGCAACGTTGGCTGGGTGGGGTGGTGGCTCGCGCGGCCCATCGTAAAGCTTCTGGGCTGGCCCGCCGCGGCGATCACGCCGCTGGTTCCGGCCGTTCACTCGCTTCGCGTATTCGGCCGCCTCGACTCGCCGCAGGATCGAAAGTGGATGATCTTCTTCGCGGGACTCGTCGCGGTGATGCCGATCGCGATTGGCCTGGCGATTGGCGTCCGCCTCGGCGAGGAAAGCCGGCTCGCCGGTCTGTGGGGTTCTTTCTTCGCGATTTACTGGCGCGAATGGTTCGGGGGCATCGGTGCGTGGGTCGTCGTTGTGCTCGCGTTCAGCACTCTTACCGCCACGACGCTCGCCTGGAACCCGATCCGGATGCTCATCGGCCACCGTCCGAAGGCGCCGCTGCCGGTGACCGACGCGGAGCCGTTTGCTCCGACCAAATCTCGGCGAAGGAAAGAAAAAGAAGAGATCCCCGCGGGCGCCGCGCTCGTTGGCGCCGCTACGTCACTCGAGCCGGCGCCAGAGGAGCTGCCCGGGCTGGTTGGCGGTGGCGGGGCATTGAGCTTGTCGGAAAGCGAGAATGGCGACGCCACTGACGGCAGGCGACGTCGCAAGCGGAGCCGGTCGGATCTCGCCGCGGAGCGGGAGATCGAGATTGCCGCCGCGATCGAAGCGACCGCGCACCCCGTCTCGGTTGTCGGTGACGAGCTTCCCCCGACGGACCTCCTCTCTCCGCCGCAGCCGCGTAATGCGGAGCTCGGACGCCGCGAGCTCGACGCGATGGGTGCGAAGCTCATGGACGCGCTGCGCACCTTCCGCGTCGAGGGTGAGCTCGTTGGCCGAACCACGGGTCCCGTTGTGACCCAGTACGAGGTGGAGCCCGCGCCGGGCGTGAAGGTGCGACAGTTCGCGAATCTGTCGAATGACCTCGCGCTGGCGATGCGCGCCCCGTCGATCCGCGTCGTCGCGCCCATTCCGGGTCGCGGCGCCGTCGGCGTCGAGGTGCCGAATCCGATCTCCGAGATCGTCTCCTTCCGCGAGCTCATCGAAGCGCGAGACTACCAGAGCGCCCGCGCCGCCCTGCCGATCGCGTTAGGCAAGGATCTCGAGGGCAAGCCGGTCATCGCCGATCTGGCGAAGATGCCGCATCTCCTGATCGCCGGCGCCACCGGCTCGGGAAAGTCCGTGTGCGTGAACACGATCATCACGAGCCTCATCTACCGTCACACGCCGCGCACGCTGCGCTTCCTGATGGTCGATCCGAAGATGGTCGAGCTGTCCGTGTACAACACGCTGCCACATCTCCGGCACAAGGTGATCACCGACAATCGCGACGCCGCGGCGGTGCTCAAGTGGGCGGTAATGGAGATGAACGAGCGCTACGAGCTGCTCGCGGCGAATGGTTGCCGCAACGTTCAGGACTTTAACAAACGCGTACACGACGGCGCCGAGCTGAAGCTGCCAAAGCGCGACAACGTCGCCTTCGAAGATCTCACCTATCGTGGCGATGTCGTCCCTTACATCGTGGTCGTCATCGACGAGATGGCAGACCTGATGATGACGGTGCAGGGCGAGGTCGAGACGCCGATCGCGATGCTCGCGCAGAAGGCACGCGCGACGGGCATTCACCTCATTCTCGCGACGCAGCGCCCGAGCGTGAACGTCATCACTGGCCTCATCAAGGCGAACTTCCCGAGTCGAATTGCGTTCAGAGTCGCATCGCAGGTGGACAGCCGCACGATCATCGACGGTGCCGGCGCCGAGATGCTCCTCGGGAATGGCGACATGCTCTTCATTCCGCCGGGCAAATCGGAGCCGTCGCGGCTCCAGGGTGCCTTCTTGTCGAGCGACGACACCGAGCATCTCATGAAGTGGTATCAGGACCGTCGTGAGGCAAAGCGCGCCGCGCTGGTCGCGCAGGGCGTCGCGTCAGAG
>Ga0207693_10002543_pt1 | contig 15859 bp, 8 predicted proteins | sample LARL81metaG_FD_184347 | JGI IMG/M metagenome (GOLD analysis project Ga0207693, IMG submission 184347) | Corn, switchgrass and miscanthus rhizosphere microbial communities from Kellogg Biological Station, Michigan, USA - LAR L8-1 metaG... | ecosystem: Host-associated > Plants > Roots >...
CCGGACCGGCAGGAACGGATCAGCAGTCGATGTTGCTGCTTATCCAATCCCCGCAAACCCAGGTTCTGGGGATCACGGTTGTGACGGGCGATGCATGGTTGAAATCCGAGGTGGCACACACACTGCGCATGCTCGAGATTATTGGCCGCACTGACATTCAAGTAGTGGCGGGTGCGGAGTATCCACTCGTCCGCCGAAAGGACGAAACAGAACTGTGGGAACAGATATATGGACCGGTGGCGTGGCTGGGAGCGTGGACGCCTCGGTTGTATCATCCCGCGGATCAGTTGGGCGAAATGCCGGAAGGAACACCCACGACAAAGCCTCTTGATGAAGATGCTGCGCATTTTATGATACGGATGGTTCGAAAGTATCCACACGAAATTACGATTTACGCGGGCGGTCCGATGACGAACCTGGCGTTGGCCATTGCGATCGATCCAGAGTTTCCGAGCCTGGCGAAAGAATTGATATTCATGGGAGGCAGCCTAAATCCGGTGACAGACGATCCGGAGTTCGTGAACACTCCGCGGCGGGAGTTTAACTTGTGGTTCGACCCAGAGGCGGCGCATACGGTCTTGATGGCGCCGTGGAAGAAAGTTGTGTGCACCACCGTAGATATCTCGGTGAAGACTCGGCTGACGCAAGATTTGATTGACCGCGTGAAGGCGGGCAATTCTGCTGCTGCGCAGTACGTTGGTAAATACGCACGGCTTCATGGGCAGTACAACTACTTGTGGGACGAACTGGCATCTGTGGCGTGGCTTGATCCGAGCATCATTACCGCAAAGGATATTCGTTATCTAGACGTCTCTATGAACCGTGGCGCGGCGTACGGAGATACGTTGAGTTGGGGAGAGCACGACAAGCCGAAAATCATTGGGCCACCGGTGGAGATTCAGGACGATTTGGATCTGCAGAAATTCTATAAAATGTTTGTCGAACTGCTTGGCACTCCCACGCCCAAATCTTAAGAGTTTCACCACAACGGTCACGAAGGTACACGAAGGAACCTCAGCGCTGGAGTTGTTGCAGCATTTGCTCCGCTTGTGGGTGACCTGGATGTCGCTTTAGTAGATTACCCAGTATGGATTGCGCTTTGTCTCGTTCTCCCTCCACCGCATAGACGCGGGCCAAGTTCAAATATGCCTGATCGAATGCGGGAGCAATTTGGATGCACTTCTCGAAAATCGCTACTGCTTGGTCGCGCCGATTTGTAACCAGGTAGAGAATCCCTAAATTATTCAGAGCCTCCGGGTATGCGGGACGCGCTTTTAGCGCATGTTGCAGGTACTCCTCAGCTTTGGCGGTCTCATTGGTTTGAGCGAAGACCATACCGAGGCTGTAGTTCGCCTCTGAATCCTCGGGCGCAATGCTCACGGCTTGCTCAAGGACTTTTTGAGCTTCTCCCCAGCGCTTTTGTGCCCGATAGGCATTCCCAAGATTGTCGAGCGACAGGAGGTGGCGCGGGTTGACACCGAGCGCCTTCTGAAAAAAATTGATCGCTTCGTCGATGTGATTTTCACGCGTGGCGAGGACTCCCAGATTATTCCACGCGTCAGGAAGCGTTTCAGGATAATTCGGTTTGAGTTGAACACAACGTTCGAACATCTCTTTCGCGGCGGCATTCTTGTTTTGATTGAGGTAGACGCTACCGATGCCATAGAGAGCTTCGGCACTTGAAGGATTCCCGCGCAATGCCTGCTGGAATGAAGTCTCAGCCTGTTCAAGATAACCGCGCTGGAAAAATAGGGCGCCCAAGGACAGTTGGTTTCGTCCGAATTCGAGTGCAGGTTTCGTGCCTGGAAATGGCAACGCTTTCTCCAGGCGTTCAGCATCATTGGTTGGGATATGTGCGATGTCCTGGTCGATGTGTTCAGTGACAATTCGTCCCTGGTGGATTTTCACGATCATGCCAGCCGGATCGATCAGGAAAGATGTGGGAAGCGGCATATCGCGGTGGCGGTCGTAGATCTGGCGAAAGAGGATGTTGTAGATGGCGGCTACATCAGGGGAGCCGCGCAAGATCGAGATAGAAAAGGTGCGGCTACGAAGAAACGTTCCGAGCTCACTACTTGAAGAAACTTGCTTTCCGTCGCTCGAGACTCCGTCGATGTGGACGCAGAAGGTTCGGAGTCCTTGGGTGGACCATTTTGTGTGATTCTTCTCCAGAAGTGCCAAGTTCTGCTGGCAGTCTACGGATTGAGAAGTCCAGAAATTCAGCAGTACACTTTTTCCCTTTTGCGCCAGCAACGATTGCGGTTTCCCGGAGAGATCCTTCAGGGAGAAATCGGCGGCGGGAGACGGCGAGAGCAGCCACGTTTCCACTTGCGTTGGGAGCGACTCGGGACGCTGGGATGACAGCGCAGATGGCGAAGGAGAACCGGACCGGTCTTTGTAGGGTTCCACCCGAGTAGAGGCGGCCCCTTCCTCGACCCAGATGCGATGATTCGGATGGAGATTGCTAAACTCCTGCACGAGTCCACTCGGCCAGTCTATGGAAGCTTGGACAGAACCGGTTGCGCCTCCTAGTCCGAAGAAAACGTCCTTGCTGTGCTGGCACAGAAAGCCGGAACCGGCCTGAAGCATCTTTGTTTGCCGGCCAGACGCGGTTTGAATCGTGACTGTTGCACCGACGGCGTCGCGATTGCTCTTGGTCCCTTTTAGTCGAAAGGAGATTGACGGTGGGAGTCCCTTGAGTTCGCTTTTCAGGAGTCTGAGTTGCGGGGCATTACGGTTCTTGAGAAAAATCTCTTGCCGTCCGTCATGGTCGAAGTCAGCCAGTGCGAAGGAGCGTCCGTCTTCGCGAAAATCCAATCCGACGACAGAAGAGATATCTGAGAACGTGCCGTCGCGGTTGTTCGCGTAGAAAACATTTCGCTCATATCCGCTCCAGGTTTCGTCGGAACGGATGAGTTCGTTAATCGCGTTCCATCCCTGCTCGTAGTCGCGTGAGGAGCCCGCCTTATCGGGTGAGTTGACCACCACCTGACGCCAGAAGAAACTGTTGAGGTCATAGCGATTCGGGCCCGACACCATGCCATTTACGACATAGAGATCGTCATAGCCGTCGTGGTCGAAATCGAAAGCGTCGCTGGTCCAGGCCCAGCGGCCCATTCCCGTTCCAGAGGGTTGCGTGGTGTCTTCAAATTTGACTGCACGGTTCCGCAGCAATGAGTTGCCCATCGCGTGTTTTTGGTACATCGCGCGAATGTCCGGAGGAGAATCTTTCCTGAACTCATCGAGCATCGAGATCCGGATACCGGCGGAGGTCCACATATTTGCGACATAGAGATCCTGTGCGCCATCATTGTCGGCATCAAACCAACTGACGCTCATTCCGGCTCCCACATCCTCTACTGAGAGTTCTGGCGCTACGTCGGTGAAAGTCCCGTCTCGGTTGTTGCGGTACAGATTTTTTCGTCCGAAATCATTAATTACATAGAGGTCAGGCCAGCCGTCATTGTTGTAGTCGCCCCAGCCGCAGCAGAAGCTGTAGCGTGTGTTGTTCTTATCGAGGCCGGACTTTGTCGTGACGTCCACAAAGGTGCCGTCGCGGTTGTTTCGCATCAGGAAGTTTGGTGGGCCGTTCTCCGCGTCGTGATAAGGGGACGGATATTTGTACTGACCGGTACCTTGATAGAAGGAATACAGACAGAAATAAATGTCGAGCCATCCGTCACGGTCGTAATCAGCGGCTGCGGCTCCAGTAAATGTACCCTGCGGCGGATTCGCAAATTTAAAAGCATCGGGCTGCAGTCGGAATCGACCATCGCCTTGATTCAGGAAAAGGAGAGGGCCATTGGCGCGGACTACGATCACGTCCTGGTTCCCGTCATTGTCGAAGTCGCAGAATAGCGCGCAGGCAGTGTTTTCGAGCACTCCAAGCCCGGATTTCTCTGTGATGTCTTCGAACGTTCCATCGCCTCGATTGCGAAAAAGCCGGTTTGGCAAGCCTGCCGGCTGACATACGTAGAGATCGTCAAAGCCGTCGTTGTCGATATCGGCTGCGGAAACACCATTGTGCCCGTAAATGTCGATACCGCATGCACCGTCGAGAACGGATCGCCAGTAATCGACGCCATGCAACATCTGAGTGGAGTAGGAATTGTTCGCCCCAAATGCGGAGGCCGCAACGTCGGCGTAAACGGGTGAGAGAGCGTGAGCCTGGGTTTCATCAAGGAAACGCCATTGAGCGACTTTGAAGTCTCCAGGAGCAGTCGAACGCCAGATCAGGTGCCAGTTGCCGACACGCTGTTCGCGGTGGAACCCGGTTCCTGTACCCGCGAGTTCGTACTTGACGCGCGTTTCTATCTGTACCGGGGGCTTTTCAGCCGTTCCGCTCGAAGCGTCGATATGTGTGATCTGAAATTCGGCGATATCGATATTCGAAGGAACTCGAAAAGAAGACTGGAATGCATTCAGAAATGCAGCACGATTGAGTGTTGGCTGCTCTGCAAAACGATTTCGTCGAACATCAATACCCAGAGAACTGCGAACCAGATGGGAGTCTGCAGGCTGAGGAGGAACTCCCGAAAACTCTGTTGCCAGATGTTTTTCGAGCCAGTCTATTTTTCCTGCGGATTGAATGAAGCTGACGCTCCAGTCCTGCAGGATGCGCCCGATCTGGTCCGCGTAGATCTCTTCGAGAAAACGATCGAATTCAGGATGCACTTTGAGCAAAATCTGATCAAGTGGGCGCTCGTTGCGATAGTGAGGACGAATCTGGAATTGATCCAGCGGGCTATCAGTGCCGAGTCCCCGAAGAGATGGATACAGCGGGGAAAGTGGGTTCCAGATTGTGGCTGGAAGGAAAGCTACTCCGGCTGCTACTGAAAACTGCGAGAGGAAGTCGCGCCGGCTGAGGTGAAACCCATCCCGCCGCCCTTTCGCACTCAGAGTAGTTCCCCCCGCGAAGTCACGTGTAGGGCGAAGCTAACACCCGTGCGGAAGAGGGTCAAGCGAGTACTCACGTCGGGTCAAACATCTGGCGTGGAAATGTGGACGACGGAATTCTTACGGTGTTCCGAGGGCCACGATATGAGCGGTCCAAACCGCTGGCTCGGCGCCTGAGAGAGACTGTGATCGGGCTGAACTCTTACGGGAAGATTTGGCTACATCGGTTGGCTTAGATTTTGTGATCTTGTAGTCCTGGTACTCGATTGATAAGGTCGCCTTACCGCCAAGACGGATGAAACTTTCGGTATGGTTTTCGGCCGGGAGCCAAAAATCGTCTACCTTTTTATAGCTATGCGCGATGTCTGTCTTCTTTATCCAGAATGACGGATTCTTCGCCGGTTCGCCTTCAATTCGAACAACGGCGAAATCTTTGGCGTCAATCCAGATCTTGCCCCGGTACAAGAACTTGTTGTTGTTCTTCCTGGGCACGAGTTCGAGGACATACTGTCCACCCGACGCATCGGATTCGAATCCTGCCAGTTCGAACTTATAGTTATCGCGCGTTAAAGCCATGTCGTGACGGCTGTTCCTGAGTGCTTCCGCTTCCTCTTCGAGCAATTTTTTGAAAATGTGCTCGATCACGAACTTCGAGCCGGTTTCCGAGACGACCGTGAAGTCCTTCGAGTCCGGAGCATGGAATCTTACTTTCACCACCATTTCAGCGTCGCGGTCCGTGGGAAAGCCACGGTATTTCATGCGATAAACGCGAGTGCTCTCGAACTCCTGCAAGGCTGCCGCTCGCTGTGCGTCTCTTTCTTCGAGGTTTGCCAGCACCTGATTGAGATTGAGATTCCCAATCGATGGAGTCGAGGGAACATCCACACTCTGCTGAGCGATGAGAAGAGGTGCGGCGAGAAGACTAGCCACGGCGACGGAGGTTCTGACTAAAGTACTTTGGACCTCGAACCACATGACGACCTTAGGATGCTTTCTCCCTCGCGCGTGATGCCCCGAAATCGGCATGGAAGTACCGTAGCCCGGTGTCGTTTGGCCCTTAGCCTCGCCGGTTACGAATTTCCTATCCTTCCGGACCGTTTCGCTGGCGGCATTGGCTACTGTAATATCATCGAAGTTGTAATACTAGACCCAACCGAGGAGATAGTCATTCAATGCGTCGGAGGGCGCCGGCGCAGGCCAGTGGAACAATGAATGCTGTCTGAGGCAACCAGTTACGTGTCAACGGCGGACTCTCTGGCAGAACGCTTCGAACAAGCCTTCGTGGCGAAGCCTCGGATTTTTCGGGCACCCGGTCGAGTCAACCTGATCGGAGAACACACCGATTACAACGACGGTTTTGTGATGCCGTCTGCGATTGGTTTCTACACCTGGATTGCTGCGAGCTCTCGGTCGGACAAAATTCTTCATGTCCGGTCAGAAGAGTTCCGCGAGACTCTCGACCTCTCACTTCAAGATCTGGCGGGCCCTCCGCGAAGGCATTGGTCTGATTTTGTGCGTGGCGTAGCAGCATTGCTGCTGGAGGCGGGTTATACGGTTGGCGGGACAAACCTGATCATCGAGGGACAAGTCCCGATAGGAGCGGGGCTGAGTTCTTCCGCATCGCTTGAGGTCGCGACTGCGCTCGCTCTTTTGAGCGGATCGCAGCGCGATGCAGACCCACTGGAATTGGCCAAGCTGTGCCAGCGCGCCGAGCATGAATTTGTAGGAACAAGGTGCGGCATCATGGACCAGTTCATTGCCGTCTTCGGGCAGGTGGATCATGCTCTGATGCTCGATTGCCGTTCTTTGCAGGCGGAATCACTGGTTATTCCGCACGACGCAAAGCTGGTCATCTGTAACAGCATGGTGAAGCATGATCTTGCATCCGGGGAGTACAACCGTCGGCGTGCGGATTGCGAGGCAGGCGTAGGTATTCTGAAAAGAAGCCTGCCACACGTACTGGCATTACGCGACGTCACCCCCAAGCAACTCGAGACGCATCGAAGCGAGTTGCCGGAGATCGTCTACCGCCGGTGCCGCCACGTCACCACCGAGAATCAGAGAGTTCTCGATGCGGCGGGTGCATTGCGTTCAGGAAATCTGGAGCAGTTCGGTCAGCTCATGTACGAGTCGCATCGCAGTCTGCGTGACGATTACGAAGTGAGCTGCCGGGAACTGGACCTGCTTGTGGAAATCGCTTCGCAGTACAAAGGCGTCTACGGGTCGCGAATGACCGGTGGCGGCTTCGGCGGCTGCACGATCACCCTGGTTGAATCGAGTGAAGCAAAGGGATTCCAGGAAAAACTGTCGACCGGCTACCGGGAAGCTACCAACATCACGCCGGCGATTTACGTTTGCTCTGCCGCGCAAGGCGCCGGCGAATGGAGCGCGAATGAATAAGGTTTCGATCGGATCCGTCTGCCGTTAACCGTACCTGATCTCCAAACAGAGAGATAAGCAGAGACCGCACGACAACTCTCTTAGGTTTGTGAACCTCTGCCTGGGGCGGCCGTGGTATCACGGACGACTAACTCAGGGTCAACCATCGCCTCAGCGTTGCCATCATTGCGCGATCGATTGATTCTGCGCAGCAGAGTCTCGGCAGCAATTCTGCCCATTTTACGCAGCGGTTGCCGCACGGTGGTGAGTGCGGGATTCTGATACGCCGCGCTTTCGATATCATCAAAGCCGACCACGGAGACGTCGTGAGGCACACGCAAATTCGCTTGTCGCAAGGCACGGATCGCCCCCATAGCCGAGATGTCATTAAAGGCAAACAGCGCAGTAAAGCTCTTGCGTGAAGCCAATAGGCGCTTCGTTGCTTCGTAACCAGGCTGCGGAGTGGGAGACTCTCCCTGTAACTGAGCCACTAACGAAGGATCAATCGCAAGGCCCATCTGGCGCGCTTTTCGTTCGATGTTTGACCACCGCACGGCTGTGTCGGAACTGAATTCCTGGCCTTTGATAAAAGCGATATTGCGGTGTCCAAGCTGCCTCAGATGCTTGAGGGCCAACTCGGCTGCAAGAGCATGGTCGAGAATAACGTTGGTGACGCCATTTACTCTGTTGTGGCCAGAAACAGTAACAACCGGCACAGACAACGAGAAAGTCCAGGGGGTGTCGACCGCGATCATGCCATCGACGGAACGCTCCAGAAAAAGGCGTGGGTATTCGTCGACGAGGTCGGCGCGATGTCGGTGACTTGCCACAAAGTAAAAGTAGCCCGCTTGGAGTAGGTGGTCTTCGACCCCGCTGATCACTGAAGCGGAATAACCTTCGCTCACTTCAGGCACAATAACTCCGATAGTGAAGCTGCGCTGAGCACGCAGTGAGCGGGCGAAGAAACTGGGGCGGTATTTGTATTTCTCAACAGCTTCGAAAATCCGGTTCTTGGTTTCCTGAGGGATCGTATCGGCGACGCGCGACCGGTTGACCACGAGAGAAATCGTCGCGGGAGCGAGGCCGAGCAATTCGGCCAGTTGCTTCAACGTAACCGGTTTCCGAAGAACGATATCCTTGCCATCAGACTTCTCGCGTTTCTTCGCCGTCACGCTGCGAAGTCTCGCACAAATGAAAAGGCCGCGGCAAGCACGTTCATTGTTTCGGTAATCTCTTGAGGCTATTCACACTGAAGAGTGGTAGTTCTCGAACAAAAAATCCGGTTGCATAGATACGATACTCCGCATCGAAAATGTCCAGAGTCCTCGGGAGGGTTAGTGATCGTACTTTTTCGATCGTTCTTATTTGTACTGATCAGTGCGGTAGCGTGGGCTAACAGCGAATATTACCGGCACGTCATTTTCGACAATAGCCTTACATCGGACACTTACTACAACAGCGTGGGGCTCGCCAACGGGGGCAGCTTTCTTGAGTTGAACGGGCACCGTTTGCCAGTCGAGACCAAAACTTTCCTGACGCCTCCGAACGCTCTACGCCTGAATTGGCAATCGAAGCCTGGCGGGGGATGGGAAGGCGAAGTTCATCTCGACTTTTTTCGCAACCGCTTCCCTGAACTTCATGGGCAGAACCTCTATTTCTGGTGCTTTTCTTCCGAAGCAATCGCAGCCGCCGATTTACCGATGATGGTCATTTCCAACACCGGCCAGGGTCTACATGTTGCTGAGTTCCCTGGCGCGTTTACTGAACCACTTCCGATCGGAAAATACTCAGGCGACATTCCCGCGGGGAAATGGATTCGCGTGAAGATTCCTCTATCAGAATTCCACAGTGCATCGATTTACGAATTTCGGCCAGTGTATTTGCGGAGCGTGGTTTTTCATCAGGGGCGGCCTGACGATGTGAGGCACACCCTGATCATCGATGAAATGCGGATGGACGACGATCCCCGGACCAGCGAGTCTCGATTACCTGGACCGAAGAATGTGCGCGCAACCGGCTACGACCGGCACGTCGAGGTCAGTTGGCAGCCGGTCGAGGATCCGATACTTGCGCGATATGTGATCTACCGGTCGCTCGATCATAAGAATTTTGAGCCGATTGGAATTCAACTTCCCGGAGTGAATCGTTATTCGGATTTCATTGGCAAATCAGGAGTAACGGCGGAATACAAGGTGGCAACCTCAAGCCAGGACTATCAACTGTCGGAGCTTTCAGTGCCGGTCAGCGCGTCGACGCGCGAGTTCAGCGATGATGAACTGCTCACGATGCTGCAGGAAGCCTGCTTCCGCTACTACTGGGACGGAGCTGATCCTCACTCAGGGATGGCTCTTGAAAATGTCCCTGGCGACGACCGAATTGTAGCGACGGGTGCGACGGGAATGGGTATCGCCGCGTTGGTAGTGGGCGTAGATCGCGGCTTTATCACACGTGCCCAAGGCATCGAGCGTCTCACAAAAATCGTAAGCTTCCTAGAACGCGCTCCGCGATATCACGGTGCGTGGTCGCACTACATGGATGGCAGCACCGGCAAGACTATGCCTGTCTTCGGCATGTTTGACAACGGTGGTGATCTTGTCGAGACTTCGTTTCTGATGGAGGGGCTGCTTGCCTCCCGACAGTATTTTCGCGGAGACAGCGCCGCTGAGCAGGACCTTTACCGGCGAATCACTCAGCTGTGGGAATCTGTGGAATGGGATTGGTACCGAGGATCGACGGCCGGAGATTTCTTGTATTGGCATTGGTCATCCGAGTGGAAATGGCAAATTCAGCATCCGTTGATCGGATTCAACGAAGTGATGATTACCTATCTGCTGGCGATGTCATCACCGACTCACTCAGTTCCCGCGACGATGTACTACTCGGGCTGGGCAGGACAGGCATCAACCGCGCTGACTTATCGCGCCGGATGGTCCGGAAGCACGGCGGGAGACCATTATCGCAACGGCCAGACATACTACGGAATAAAGTTAGACGTGGGCATCGGAACCGGAGGGCCGCTGTTCTTCACAGATTATTCCTACTTCGGATTCGATCCGCACAGCCTGCATGATCGCTACACGTCGTCGTACTTTGAAAACAACCGCAACATTGCACTCATCAATCGCGCGTACTGCATTGCTAATCCGAAGCACTTTGCCGGGTATGGCGCCAATGGATGGGGACTCACGGCGAGCGACGGTCCGTGGGGATATGTGCCGCACGGGCCGGACGATAATGATGACAAAGGCACCCTCACCTTGACGGGGGCGCTGTCATCCTTCCCCTATACGCCTGAGGGATCGATGGCAGCTTTGAAACATTACTACCGCGATTTGGGAAAGCAACTCTGGGATATCTACGGCCCACGCGACGCGTACAACCCCACGGAAGATTGGGTTTCACCGATCTACATGGGGCTCAATCAGGCGCCGATTGTGGTCATGGTCGAGAATTATCGAACCGGGCTGGTCTGGAAGCAGTTCATGTCAAATCCGGAAGTCACGGAGATGTTGCACAAGCTTGATGCTGTCACGGCAAAGCAGTAAATCAAGCCTCCTAAGCCCTATCGTCCGGGGCCCGCGAGCGCTCCGCGCAACACCGTGACAGAGGCCGGCGGCAGATCGTAACTCGTGGCTTGCGACGCTCGGAGTGTGGATGTTTTCGGTGGGCCATCGGGATCGGCATACCCCTTTTTTCGATTCGGATGCCATTGGTATTGCTCTTTGCCGAAGGTGACCAATGTTACCTGGCCAGTGAAAACTTCATCCCGGTTCGAGTCTGAATCACGAAAAACGACTTGAATCTTATGAGGATGATCGTAGTCCTTGTTGATCAGCATCAGGGACCATTGGCCATCCGGACGATGCAAGGCGTAGGCCGTCACCAGAACGTGGCCATCAGAATCCGTGATGTCACTTGAAGCCTTATATAGCTGATGCTCGGCATCCGTCGGCTGTGCCCACTCTTGGGTGAGCAGTTGGGCCGCAAAGAACTGCGACGCCGGCTTGATGATCTGGTATTGATCATCGACCGTGAACATGTGGTACGTGCCCCAGCTATTTGGACAGACTGGATGCGGCGGAGAGTACGACAGTGCGTGATAGTAATGCGTGGATTGCCCGCCGGCAGTGAGGAACCCGGCGAACGAATCGGCCAACCAGAGGGCGCCGAAGATATCGACGGAGGCTTCTCCCCCATGCGCATTAGTTTCCGTATCGAGAAGAGGAATGCCGGGCGGCAACCCGTCATCGCGCCAGACTTGCATGATGTGGGTAATCAGCTCCGGTTCCTGATAAAGGTTCTTCCAGGGCGTTTCACATCCATCGTAGGGATAATGCTCGAAAGACATAAAAGAGAAATCCTGAAGCCGATTATGTGCGCGTAGATAATCGAGAAAACGCCGGAACCAGGAGGTACGACCTTGCGCATCCGGCCAGGCCTTGATGTCTTCGGTCACGCCCTGAAACGAAGGACCGCCAAGTTTGAAATTTGAGTCGACGCGATGCAGCGCGGTTGCAAATTGCAAGTACAAAGCGGCGTAGTCTTCTGGAAGCATGTATTGGCCGTCTGCCTCCTCGCCCATCTCAATGTATGAGACCGGATAGCCGCGCTTCTTGATGTAGCTCATTTGTACAGCCGCATCTTCGGGCGTGCTGTAGAGCAGCGCCACTGGCACGATTGCCGGAAGGCCACGGGTTATCCCGGTTGTGAAGAAAAGATCGAGCCCCGGTTGATCGCCGGATTCCATGCGGTTCGGAGCAGCGTATAAATCCGACTCCTGGTGCCAGGGGTCAACAGAAGAGCACAGAGTCAGAGTCTGTTTTTGATCCGGTGAGTGGTGAACCAGGTCTCTGAAATTCCTGCTCTTATCTATCGCTCGGAGAGAGACTTCGCGGATGGCATATCCAACGCAATTGCGGCGATCGGCGGAGCCGTGCGAGTCGCATGTATTCGAGGAGGCGGTCATCCAGATACGCACGAACTTGGTGTTGATTAGAGATGGCGAGAGCGGAATTGTTGCATCTCCACCCTTTCCGTCGGTAATCGTTCCGGACGGGAATTCTCTCCACGCTCCCTTATCCTGCTCGTCCATCGCGTCGCCGTCGCCGATCCAGTACTGAACTTTGAACTCGCGGGCATAGGGTTCGGCCCACTGAATGCGGATCGCATTTACGTCTTCCTTCTTCTCCAGAGCGATCACGACCCACTGCGGATGGGTCGAATCCGGCTCGCCTGTGAACTGGCTCGTCAAATATGGATTGCTCTTCCAGTACGTCGTTTCGTCTCCATCATCGAGACGAGAGTAGCCATCGAACTCCGATCCTCCATTGCGCGTAAAGCCGCGGTGAGGAAGCGAGTAGCCAAAAGAATGGCGAATCATCTCGCTGGTGGGCGTACCGTCTCCTGTGAAGTATCCCTTGCCGGATGGATCGCTCCATTTGCCTTTCGGATTCCAATGCCATGCCTGCACGAATAAATCCGTGTTCTGACGATAGGAGATCACTCCCCAGCCTGCCGAAAGGACCTTTTGAATTTGATCGGGCCGGAAGAAGACATCGGTTGCATTGCTGGGTACACGATCGACCGTCGATCCCAGCGCGTATTTCGGAATGAACCGGTTGGCAATATGGCTGGGTCTAGCGTCGACTGTGACCGTTTGTCCGACGAGAAAGGGAGCGAGAAGCGTCAAGATGAAAGTTGATAGGATTCCTGGCCGCATCTGTTGTGATCTCCACTCACGGGCCGTGCCGATGTTGAGAGTCATACAATAAGTCGAGTGTCGTGTGCCAGCACGTGTTTTCATGGCATGAGATTGCTGTTCACAATTGCATCCTGAGTGACTGAGCGCTTTTATAATCTGGCATTTCGAAATCTCTTCCGGGGGCAGGCATATGCTCATCAGAGTCTTCAACGATAAAACGACATTAGGCCAGGCAGCGGCCGATCAGGCCGCGCATGCGATTCGGCGAGCAATCCTGGAACGAGGCACTGCTCGGATTCTCGCCGCAACCGCAGCTTCCCAGCTTGAGTTTCTCGATGCCCTTACAAAAGCGCCCGGCATCGACTGGAAAAAAGTCGAAGCATTCCATCTCGATGAGTACATCGGATTACCGGTCACACATCCGGGCAGCTTTCGCAAAATGTTGGTGGAGCAACTCGTCAACAAAACTGGAATCACTCGCTATCACTTGCTGAATGGCGACGCCGCGGACCCTGTTGCCGTTGTGAAAGAAGCTGGGAAGCAACTGGCCTCCGCACCCATCGACATCGCATTTCTCGGAATTGGCGAAAACGGGCACATAGCCTTCAACGATCCGCCCGCAGATTTCGAGACGGAAGAACCGTACATCATCGTGAATCTGGATGAAGCCTGTCGCCAGCAGCAGGTCGGCGAGGCATGGTTTGCAAATATCTCACAGGTCCCGCAGCAGGCGATCTCGATGTCTGCGCGGCAGATTCTCAAGGCCAAAGAAATTCTTGCGGTCGTTCCCGATAAACGCAAAGCTCAGGCGATCAAGGCTTGCTTCGAGGGAGAGATCAGTCCGATGGCGCCGGCTTCCATCGTGCGGCGTCATCCGAATGCGACGATCTATCTCGATACGAATTCGGCTTCGTTGCTTGGTCCTACGCTGCAGGCTGCTTTGAAAGCAAATTCACAAGTAACGGTAAGCTAGCGACGCGGCTCAGGAACGCACCTCATCGAGTGCGTGGACTTTGTTGTTCGTCGTCAGGCTCCGTGACGGGTCCACTGCCAGCCAACACAGTCCACCGAACAGGCACAAAGCTGCTGCGACTAGAAACGACGCTGTCCATCCGTATTGAGCGGCGATCCACGGAGTAAGAGATCCGGTTAGCGCTCCGCCGATCTGTCCCCCCATGTTCATGAATCCCGAAACTGACCCAGCCGAGCCTCCCGCAATATCCGCTGTCACGGACCAGAACGAACTCTGCGATAGATAGAGCGCTCCCGCCCCGCCAGCGAGCACGACACTTGCCAATCGGACGCCTTGCACCTGCGAACCGAATGCGATGAAAGCTGCGGCCAGTCCCATGGAAAATGCTGCCAGCACACATCTGCCTACGCGAGGTCCGCGCGACTTAGTCAGGCGATCATTGATGCTTCCGCCGACGAGACAGCACACGAGCATCGCCAAGAATGGCAACATCGAATAAACGGCGCTGGATTTCAGATCGAGACCTCGTACCTTCGCCAGATACCGATAAAACCAGCTGAAGAAAATCCACGCGACATAGCCGTAGCAGAAGTAGCTGATCGTTACGGCCCAGACTTCGCGACTTTTAACAACTCGGCTCCATGGCACGAGGAAGGGCGCTGCATTCTTGGTTGCCGCTGTCTCGTCTGTCGTTACGTTGATGCCGGACTGAATCAACGACAATTCTGCGGGCGAGACCCGTGGATGTTGGGATGGATTATAACGAGCAGAGACAAACCAAACGGCTCCAGCGAGAACCCCTATAACGGCGCAAATCCAAAAAGAGGAGCGCCAGCCGTAATGGATCATGAAATAGGTGATGAGAGGCGGCGTGAGACCTGCGCCGGCACCTACTCCAGCAAAAATCCATCCGTTCGCAATGCCACGCTCACGAACGGGAATCCAGCGCGCAACAAATTGGTTCCCTGCCGGATACATGACTGCTTCACCCACCCCAAGCAGAAAGCGAACTGTAATGAACAAAAGCAACGCATGGTTGATCTGAGCAGGCACAAGCGCTGTGAGCGCGGTAAAGACTCCCCACCATAAAACGCCAGCCGTCAAGACGCGACGGGGCCCGAAGCGATCCGCAAGGTGACCGCCGATTGTTTGAAACAAAGCGTACCCAGCAACCAGGGCACTAAACACTTTGCCCAGTTGCACGTCCGTCAAATGGTAGGCATCAACGATCGAGCCGCCCGCGATGGAGATATTGACGCGGTCAAGGTAAGAGACCGCGCTCAGGACAAATAACCAAAAGACTAGAAACCAGCGGACACGTGTTGGTTCGGAAGAAACCATCGGTCGCATGAGTCAGACTATGCCGCGTGCTCCCGGAGCAATTGCGAGAGTTTCTCTGCAACGATCTTGTCTTCACCGGGCTGAAGCATGAACGAGCACATCAAAAGTCCGGGCTTTCCTTCTCCTTCGCCAATAACGATTGATGGTTTTGAACTTCGCAGCATCTTCGAAGCATCTTTCGGATCCAGCGACACTCGCGAGTCCCACGAGATCTGCATATGCGGAACATGGTTGGCAATATCGGGAGTGAAGAATTCCGTGGTCACACCGGGAACCTTTGCCAATTCCCGTGAAATCCGCTCAAGCCGGGATTGCCATTCCCGCGACAACCCATCGTGGTCCTCTTTGAGATAGAGTTCCAGCGCCTTGACCATGCCGACAATTTCTTCCTTGCCGACTTTCTGGCTGCGACCAATGGTGTCTTCGTGCGGGCTGTTGTTCAGCAGCGCGTAAGCGACCAGATCCTTGCGCCCGATCAAAAGCCCTGCGCATTGCGGTCCGCGCATGGCTTTGCCTCCGCTGAAAGTGATCAGGTCGTATCCCATGTTGGCGTAATCCCAGAGATGTGA
>Ga0207693_10002544_pt1 | contig 15856 bp, 16 predicted proteins | sample LARL81metaG_FD_184347 | JGI IMG/M metagenome (GOLD analysis project Ga0207693, IMG submission 184347) | Corn, switchgrass and miscanthus rhizosphere microbial communities from Kellogg Biological Station, Michigan, USA - LAR L8-1 metaG... | ecosystem: Host-associated > Plants > Roots >...
ACCTGGTCCGCAACCTTCCGGTGACCGGGCGCGCCGTGCTGGCGGGGTACCGGCAACTCGACCCGGCGCTCGACGAGGCGGCGGCGAGCCTCGGTGCCGGGCGCTGGGCCACGTTCCGCCGGGTGACGCTGCCGCTCCTCAAGCCGGCGCTCGCTGCGGGCGGCAGCCTCGCGTTCGTCGCGGCAGCGCGGGCCGCATTCATTGTCGCCAAAGACCCGGACAACCCAGTGCGTCGGCTATTCCTGCCGGCAAAGAACAACGTCGCCGCCGACGTGGGCGGCCTTGCGTTCACGATCGAGCCGTTCACCCTGCCGAGCGGGATCGAGACATCGCGCGTTCTGTGGGAACGGGATCCGGTCACTATCACGGCGGATGAGGCGATGGCACCGGCGATCGTGGATGGCGACCGGACGATGACTGAGGACGGTGCCGACCTCCTGCGCGACGTGCTCATGGCCGGCAGGGTACTGGCGCGCGACATCAAGCGGCGTGCGGCTGACGCCGGAGTCTCGGACAAGGCGCTCCGGAACGCCCGGCAAAGGCTGGGCATCGTCGTCACCCGCGAGGGGTTCGGCGCCGACTGCCGGACCTATTGGAGCCTGGCCGATGCCGCAGTCGTGCCCTCCGACCCCACTTATGCCCACGAAAGTATTAGGGCACGAGTGGATGACGAGGGCACGAGTGGGCCGGACGAGACTACGTGCGGCGCCAACGTGGAGGACATTTGATATGTCGGCATTGGCGAAACTGCATGAGGCTGGATTGACCGCCGTCGCGATCGGCAACGACCTTGTGCGCGTCAAGGGACCGGCATCCGTCATCGCGGAATGGCGCTCGTTCATCCGCGAGCACAAGCCGCAACTGCTCGCCGAGCTGCGCCCGGTGCGTGCCGTCGTCGAGTACCAGTTCAAGGCCGGCGGCGGCGGGACTGTGATCGATCCTCGTGGCAATCAATCGGCGATCGAAGACCTGCATTGGCGCTTCGGCTATCGGCTGGACTGGCCGGCGCTGCTCGCGATGTTCGAGGCGCGGGAAGCCGATGCAGAACGCGAGGCCGTAGACCTGATCCGGCGACTGATGCGTGACGCGAACGTTTCCAACGAAACAGACGAGTAACGAAATGCCACGCAAGCCAATTCACGACAAGCCGATGAGCAATGCAGAACGCGCGCGCCGCTATCGCGATGCGAAGCGCGGCGGACCCGCGATCAAGCCGGTTGCTCGATTGCCTGGCGCGTCGCGAACAATGACGTGGCGCTGTGGCGTCGTGCAGCGATGGGCGCCGGAACTCGTACCGCTGATCGAGTCCGGCGAGATGACCGTCGGACGCGCGTTCCCGGTCGCGCAGCAACGACGCGACACGGCCATCATGCAGGCGCTAACGGAGTGCGATTCGTGACGCCGCGGCGAACGAAACATTTGAGTGCGCCCGTCGCGAACTATTGGAGTGCTGCCGGCAAACAGCCGGTGCATGAAGCGACCGGGGGCGTGGTCGCGGACGAAAACAAAAAAGCCCCCCCGGACCGGCGCCGACGCATTTAATTGCATTGTCAGGTTGGAAAACCGAGTTTCACGAGGGTGAAATGTCGAACGACACGACATTGAAGACTTCCGGATGGTCGCGGCGCTCGCGCCATGAGCGCGGCTACGGCACGGCTTGGGACAAGCTGCGCATCCGCGTTCTTAAGCGCGATTGCTACCTCTGCCAATGCCAGCGCTGCAAGGCTTCAGGAGCAATACGGCCCGCGTCGCAGGTTGACCACGTCGTGCCCAAGGCACAAGGCGGGACGGACGACCCCGCGAACCTTCAGGCCATAAATGGGGAGTGTCATCGAATAAAGACGGATGTCGAAAACGGGCGAACACGAAAAAAGAATGCGCGCACCGGGATCGATGGATGGCCGGTCGATGGATGACCGGGGGCGTGGCGAAACATCACGATCGACCTCGACCGTCGTACCGCCCGCCGGAACGCTTGGGCTAATGCGTCACATTTTCGAGGTTATCGATGACTCAGCGAGGTAGAAAGTCGGCCGCGGCCTTGACCGCGGTTGCCAGCATCACCGGCCGGATGCCGACTCCGGTCGCGCCGGCGGCGTTGACCGCTGCCGAGCGTGCGGTATGGCGACGGACCGTCGATCGGGCGCCGCTGGGCTGGTTTCTCCCTGAACAGGCCGATCTCCTGACGCTGTACGTCTGCCACGTCGCGGAGGCGCAACGACTGCGCAAGGTCGCGCGCAGTGACGAACTCGGGCTCGACGACTTCGCCAAGCTGTCGGGCATGGCAGCACGCGAATCGGCGCTGGCCTTGGCCTACGCGCGGGCGTTACGGCTGACGACACAGGCGCGCACGTCAGCGGGCACGGCAGGCCGCCGCGCCAATGGTTCCCGTCCGCAGCAAGGCATCGCTGCGCTATTCGAGGACAAGCATGACGAAGCGTAGATCGACGCAGGACGATCGCATCGCCGCAGAGCGCGAGCGGATGAACCTGAAGCCGTGGCAATTCGCGCCGAGCGAAGTGAACGACGGTCCGAGCCCGTACACGGGCAACTGCGCCGGTCATGCATCGTGGATCGAGGCGCAGGCGTGGCGCGCGGAGATTCGTGAATACGATCCCGGTTACTTCGACAACGAGAAATGACCGACGCCGCACTCGTTTCCGCGATGGCCGATCTCGCCGCCGAGATTCGCGGGCTCCGCGCGGACCTGGCCGGCCGGCAACGCGGACGACTCTCCGCGGCCGATGACGCTGCGATGGCCGCGCTGTTGCCGAGCCTGGTCGCCGTCGTTCGCGAGAAGGTCTTTGCCGTCGCCGATCTCGCGGCGCACGCCGCGCTCGACGTTGGCGCCGACATGAGGATCGCACTCGTCGTCGCCGGCGGTCCGCGCAAGGTCGGAAAGCTGTTGCGCCGGGCGGACGGACACACGATTGCGGGTTATCGCGTTGATCGCGTCGGCGCCGATCGAGCGGGCGCGTTGTGGACCATCACCACAGAAACCCGCGAAACCCGCACCGACTGATGACTTCCGCCGACTCATGCGCGTTAATCGGTTATCACATAGCCGAAGGGCGCACGACCATGAATCGCTTTCGACCGGGCTCTGTTTCCACGCCGCCGCCGGGCGTCGCATTTGCTCGTCTCGCAAAGGCGATGATGACGGGCAGCGTCCCGGATGAATGGAGCGATACGCCGGGCGTCGCGGCAGCCCTGCGATGCCGAATCAACGAGACACAGCTTGAGATGGTGACGCGCGGGACAGTCAATCCGGGCACGGCAAGCGACACGACTTACGCCTCGGCCCTGGTCCAATACACGAACATGGCGTCCGAGTTTGCCGCCTTGCTTCGCCCGATGACGATCGTCGGCAAGATGCAGGTGCGGATGGTGCCGTTCGAGATTCGCTACCCACGTCAAACGGGAGGCGCGACTGTCGGCTGGATCGGCTCGAATGTTGCGATACCCGTCTCCGCGCTCGCTCTGGAATCGTCCACGCTCGGCTTCGCTAAGGCAGGCGCGATCGTCGTCATTACGAAGGAACTCGCGCGGTTTTCGAGTCCTGCCGCAGACGTGCTTTTCCGCGATGAACTGCTCGCTGCGGCCGCACAGTTTCTCGACCAACAGTTCATCTCGCCGTCCGCGGTTGCCGTGACCGATGTTCAACCCGCCTCGATTACCAATGGAATCGTCGCCACGCAATCGACCGGCAGCACGGCAATCGAGATCGCCGCCGATCTCGCGACGCTGCTCTCAAGTGTTGCGGATGCCGATGTTCCGTTCACGGCGCCCGCCTGGGTTATGAAAAACAGCGACGCAGCGAAACTCGCTGCCAAGCGCGACACGAATGGCGGCATCGCATTTCCAAACATCACGGTCTTCGGCGGAACGCTGCTCGGAATTCCGGTCATCACGTCGAACAGCGTGCCGTCGAGTGTTTCCGGCGGATCGATCGTCGTACTCGTAGACGCCTCGCAAATCGACGTTGCCGACGAGGGGATGCTCGCGGTTGACTCAGCGGAACACGCGACGTTGCAGCTGGATTCCGCGCCGTCGAGCTCCGCCGCCTCGCAAGTCAGCTTGTGGCAATCGGGGCTTGTCGGTTTCCGTCTCGTTGCGTTCCGGAACTGGCAGCGCCGTCGCGATGCGGCCGTCGCCGTCCTTGATAACGTTCATTGGTGATCGGGGTATGTCAGACACAAAATCGCCGCTCGTCGAGTTCTATGGATCGCTCGCGCAAAGCGTGCTGCGGTTGCGCGCCGTTGCTGCAGTCCAGCGGGCGGAAACGCCAATCGCGCCGCAGCAAAATGTAATTGCTCCTAATGGTCTGCAAGGGGAAACCGGGGCATCGGGCGAGCAAGGTCCGCAGGGCGTGCCAGGTCCGCAAGGCCCCGAGGGCCCGATGGGGCCGATGCCGCTGCATCAATGGGACGGCAGCAGGCTCCGTTTCGAGTTGGCGCTCGGTGATTGGGGCGAATGGGTCGACGTGCAGGGTCCGCCCGGACAGACGCGCGTGATGCATGGTGGCGGCGGCGGCGGTGGAACGACGGTTACGACTGCAAACGGCTATTTCCCCCAAGGTTGGTGACGGAACCAATGGAGACGCGAGGCATGGAGTTGAGCGAAGCGGAACGCGATGCGATCGCCGCGCGGTTTTGGGATGGCACCCTGATCGGTGGACGGGAAGGCCAATGGTCCGACATGACGCAGGCTGAGCAGCGCGCATGCGTCGCCGATTGGCGTGCGAAGCATCCTGCCACGCCCTCGCCCGACCCTCTGTTTACCCCGGAGCAGAGCGCGCGCATTGCCAGCGTGATCTCCGGCGCGCTTCCGAAGTTGATGAAACGCTACATCACCGAAGAGGCTATGAACGAGCACCTGGCCAGCGCCGAGGCGGCTCTAAACGAGCGGCTCCTTGCGAGCGAAAGCAAATTCGCGCGCGCTCTGTCCGATACGTTGGGCGCGATCGAAGGCGCTGTCGTTGGAAAGAAGGCGCCCGACGGCAGCGGCGATGCGCTGGCCGGGCAGTGCGCTCAGTTACGGCGCGACCTTGAGGACGTCAAAAGCGGCTTGCTGACATCACACACAAGGCAGTTGACGCGCCACTCGGAACACTTGGCCACTCTCCAAGCGAAGGTCACCAAGCTATCGAGGGGCGACTGAGAGATGTTGCCCGACAGCGTGGAAATCGTTGGCATCGCATCCTGCGATTACGACGTCGAGCTCGGAGTACTGCGCCTGCGAATGCAGCTAAGCGACGGCAGCACGTGTGCGAGTTATTGGGAAGCGGCGGACTTGAAACGCTTCATGAGCATCGTGACGCGGGCGATCCGCCGACCGGCTGGCGCCGCGCTGCAATGAATCGCCAAGTCGGTAACTTAAACACGGAGAACGCCAGATCGTGAAACAGAAGCAGCTCACGAGCAAATTACGGCAATTGCTCAAGGCGCCCGCGCTAGGAACGGATGACGAGTACGCCGCTCTGCACGACCGATTGCGGCCCGCGTTCACGAGCGCCGGTCAATGCGCGACTTTCGCATTGCGACCGGGCGCCGAGGCGGTCGCTCACTTCCACCTTCATCCGGATCAGATCCCGGCATTCGGTGAATCAATTCGCCTCGCGCGCGAGGCCGCGATTGTGTTGCGTCGCATAGCCGCGTTGTTCGAGGCCGGCGCTAGCCGAGCAGAGGTTGCTATCGCTGCCATTAACGAGGAAAAGTCGCGACGTGAGTGACAGCGTTGGCTCTTTATCCGTTGATATTTCGGCGAACGCCGCGTCGCTGTATGCGGGGTTAAGCGAGGCCGCAGATCGCATCACCCGTTTCGGCAAGGACGCGACTTCAAGCCTTGACTCGCTTACCAGAAGTTTCGAGACGCTCGGCGCGGCGGTCGGCATTGGACTTTCCGTCGATGGGCTGGTTTCGTTTACCAGGGGCGTAATAGAGACAGCAGCGCAGCTTGATCGGCTGTCGATCATTACCGGATCGAGCGTCGAAAGCCTGTCGCAGCTTTCCAACGTAGCGCAATACGCAGGGGTGTCGTTCGACACGGTCCAGCGCCTTACCGAGAAGCTCGGTGCCGTTATGGGCGGCTTCGGCAAGGAGACGAGCCAGGCGCAGTCCGCTCTGAAAGACCTCGGCGTCGCTTCGCAAGACCCGGTCGAAGGGCTGCAGCAGCTTGCCGACAAGCTCGCGCTCTACGCAGACGGCACAACGAAACTGGCTTACGTGCAGGCCATCTTCGGACGCGGGGCGGCGCAGATTCTGCCGCTGCTGAAGGACATGGCCGACGCGCACGGTATCGCCGCGACAACGTCGACAGAGCAGGCCGCAGCAGCGGCTCAACTGGAAAAGCAGATCGCGCTGCTAGAAATTCGCACGGGCGAGTTCAAGAACGCAGTCCTAAGCGATCTTGTGCCTGCGCTGCTGGAAGCGACGAGCAACTTCAACATCGCTCGGGCGGCGGGGCTCGGTTTCTTCTCGTCTCTGCTCGTCAGCGGCGTTGACGGCGCGAATATCGGTCCGCTCATTGACAAGGTGCGCGGGCAGATCACCGGGCTTCAGAGCAGCCTTGACGAGGCCAAGAAAAAGAACGTAGAGAGCCCTTACATTTTCGGCCCCGGCGTACAGAAGGACATTACAGATACGACGGCGCAACTGGATGCGGCGACGACTCGGCTGAAGATATTCGAGCAAATCCAGGCGCAGGCAATCCTCAGCCGCCCGGGTCTAACCGGCCCCGCAACCTTCGACGCGCGCGACTATCAGGCGTTGAAGTTGCCGACGCTGCCAACGCTGGCCCCGGCGGGCGGCGTGGACGAGTACGCGAAGGCCCTGCAGAACGTGCGCGAGATGGCCGCCGAAGCCGACGCGCAGCTCAAAGCGCTCACCGACGGAACGGGACAGCTCACGGCAGCGCAGACGGCGCTCGCGAGGCTGGAAGCGTCCGACGTGTGGAAGACGTTCAACGCCACGCAGAAGGCGACGCTCGAAACGATGTTCGGTACGGTATCAGCCGCGCAGCAGCAGGTAGCGGCGTTGACCGCGGCAGTGAATGCCGGCAAGGCGTTTAGCGACAGCATGGATAAGCTCGTCGCTGGCTTCGACTCGGAGAAGTCGAAGAGTGACGCGGCAGCCGTTTCCCTGCTTGCGTTCGGGACCGCGAGCCACGACACGCAGGCGGCTGCACTCGATCTATTCCTGTCGACCGACAAGACGCAGGCCGCACTCGTGGCAATGGACCTCGTGTTGCCCGGCATCTCGGATGCACTCACTGCAATCGCTCGCGCACACGCTGCAGCGGCAGATGCCTCAAAGGTCAATGAGGACGCGACAAAGGCGTACGTCGACCAGGTCAAGAACGCCAACAACGCGCTTCAGGACTATTACAAATCCGTCGATCAGGATGCGCAAAAGCTCGACGATCAGGCGCGCGAACTGGGCCTGACGAAGGCGCAGATCGATCAATACAGATTGTCGCAGGACGAGGCAACGCTGTCGCTGTTGCAGGGGCAGCTCGCCCTCGCATCGTTCATCGGCACCAATCCGGCCTATATCGCCGCGCTCGATGCCGACGTCGCCGCGCAGCAACATCTCGTCGATGCGCAGAAGAATCTGGCCGGCGCGCAGGCGGCGGATGATGTCCGCAAAGCATGGGGCGGCGTCTTCGATACGCTCACCAACGATGCGTCGACGTTCTTCCAGGACTTCGAGAAGAACGGCTCGTCCGCGTTCAAGACTCTCGCGGATAACCTCGTCTCGCAGCTCGTCGGCGCTCTGGCGAAACTCGCGGCGCAACAGTTCATCCTCAGCATCACCGCGAACACCAGTCTTGCGGGTGCCGCACAGCAGGCGGTCGGTAGCGCGGGCGGCAATCTGCTGACTGGATCGCCGGGAGGCAGTCTTCTCAACAATGCGCCGACGCTGCTCGGCTTGCCGAGTTTCAGTACGGCGGTAGGAAATCTCGGCACTATCCTGCCGACGTTTAGCGCATCGCTCGAATCCGGCGCGGGCGTCATCGAATCAGCATCTGCGGCGTTCGCCGGCACGGCTGCGTCATTTGCGACGGTCGGCATTCCGATTTTGGGCGCGGCTCTCCTCGCTTACGGCCTCATCTCGGGAAACAAGCAACCTACGCCGGTATCCGGTCAGTTCGCCATCTCGCCCGGCACGACGGGGTTCGAGGATAACGCCTACACGCACACGTCGCTAGGCAACCTCAATCTCGGCTTTGCCGACGCGAACACGCAGGAGTTTTCCGGTCAGGCCGCACAGGTGTTCAACAAGATCGTATCCGGTGCGTTGGACGCGTTCCAGACGCGCTTCTCGCCGGAACAATCGTCACGTCTCGCCACGATCCTGCAAGGCACGACGTTCGCAACAGAGTCCGGAACGTTCACCACGCAGGACTTCCTGCAAAAGTACGGCGGTCAGGTGCTGCAGCAGGTCGTCACCGCCGCCTTCAATGTGCTCGATCCTGCGCTCGGTTCCGTCGCGGCAAATTTCAAGGGAACCGCAGACGAGGTATCGACGTTCAGCAATTCGCTGCTCGGCATCTTCGACGCGACGAAGCAGATCGGGAATGTCGATTTCACGGCGAAGGTCGATGCGGCCCTTGCGGACGCGACGCAGGCGACCGCCGACAAGGTACTGGCACTCGTCACCATCGTCAGCCAGCTCGGCGATTCGATTACCGGGCTCGGGCCGAAGATCGAAGCGCTGGATCCTGCGCAGATGACGGCGTTCGTCGACGCCTTGGGCGGGGCGCAGACCGCGTTGCAGACGATGGGCTACATCAGCGCCAACTTCAGCACCGCCGCGGACAAGGTGAACGCCGCGCAGGCGCTGCTCAACAGCGATTTCGCGAATCTCGGGCTCGCGGTTCCGGCGACGCATTCGGCATTCCTGTCGTTGCTGAACTCGTTTGACTTGACCACCGATGCGGGTCGCACCATGTACGCGTCGGTTTCCGCTCTCGCCCCGTTGTTCGTGCAGGTCGCCGGGACCGCTGACCAAGCCGCGGCCGCGTTCGCGAACATCGTCAGCAGCATCCACAACACGCTGCAGGGGCTCTCCGGCGTTACCGGGGCAGCCGCAGATACGGCGAACCGCAACGCGCTCATCGACCAGTTCGTTTCCGAAGCCGGGCATGAGTGGGCGAAGACGCTTCTCGGCAGTCTCGGCTATCAGGGCTTCACGACTAATCTGGAATCCATCGACACCAGCCCCGGCGGCGATCTGTCGCGCTACACCCCGGCGGATCAGACGCTCATCGGCAACATCCTGTCCGAGCAATTGGCGATTCAGAATGCACAGTCCGCGACGACGGCCGGTGCGTCCAGCGGGTTGAGCGGCTCGTCATCCGGCCCGGTCAAGCCGGCGTATACAGGACCGACCTTCGATTCGGTGATGAGCCAGATCGCGGCGGTCACCGCGCAATCGACCGACTTCGGCACGACGCTGTCGACACAGTTTGCGCTTCTCGGCGACGCGATCGTCAAAGCGAAGGCGCAATTGCGGGCAACGCCGTCGCCAGAAGCAAGCCTCCTGCTCGGCAACCTGACGCATGAAAACAGTCTGATCGCGACCGAGATCGCGCACTACGCCGTTTACACCGCGCAGTACGATGCAACGCGCGCCGAAGCGCTGGTCAATCTCGAAGAATGGTACGACGCGCAGAAAACGATATTCGCCGGCATGCCCGCGTCTCTCGCGGCCTTGCAAGGCGTGTTCGACGAGAAATGGACCGCCATCGTCAATGGCGTTTCAAGTGGCGTCAGCGGCGCGCTCGATCAGATGGCGCGGCTGCAGCAGGGGATTGCGGACTATCTGAAAGGGCTGCAAGTCGGCTCCCTGTCACCCCTCACCCCATCGCAGCAGTTCAACGCCGCGCAAAACGCGTTTCTGGACGAACTCGCCAAGGCGCAACCCAGCAACACTGACACGGAGAGCCGACAAGCGGCCTTGGGCGACATCACGCAACTGGCCGACGCGTTCCTGAAGCAGGCGCAGAGCTTCGATCCGTCGAACTATCTCAACGTGTTCAAGGAAGTGACGCAGGACCTGGCGCCACTGGCAGGAACCGGACCGAATGGCTTGCCATTGCCGACCACGACGAGCGCGACGGCGGCCATCGCATCAGCATTGCCGACGAACTCGAAGCTCGCATCGGCGGATGACATCGCTGCGGCGACGAAGGCGCTGCAAGCCACGCTGCAACAGGTCATGACCGCCGTAGCGAACGCGGCTACGAAGGACGCGCAGGTACAGGCCAATGCCACGACCACGGCGGCGAATCTACTGGTGGCCTCCAGCCCGCAGCGATGAGCGCACCGGACGCTCGTCATGGCGAAGCGCTACTCGCACCAATCCGGCGAGCATGTCCGATCGACAATCCCGACCTCATCGAAGCGCGCGCAGTGATTGCGGCATTGCAGACGGCGCTCGACCGAGCGCAGGCGCGCATCCGCGAAGCCGAGCGGACCATCGGCGAATTGAATTTGCGCTTGACGGTACAGACAGAGCGCGTCGACGACGCCGAGTTCAAGCTAATGGTGATGCTCGCGAGCGCGCCGGCACGTTTAGACGCAACACTGCCGCTCGCGGACATCACCCTAGCCTGACGTTCCGCGGAATGCCTAGAATCGCGTTCTACGCGGTCGACGAGTCGACATAACGCCGGCCGAACGACGTTTCGGCCGCCCGTTTGACTTATCCGCGATTGCGCGGATAATTGCCCGCATGCCCAAGTATCAGTCGATCAGCGAAGCGGCGAAGCGTCTCGGCTATTCACCGGCCTACGTCCGCGAACTATGTGCGGCTGGGCAAGTGCCGGGCGCTATGATGTTCGCAGGTTCTTGGGCGGTCCCATTAGGCTTTCGTCGGAAGCATCAGAAGCCGGGACCGAAAGGGAAGTAACCGCGCAGTGGAAAAGGTGCAATGGATGAGCACACGTTGGCTACGCCTTGGGACCAGCGCGAATATCAAAACGGGTCGAGCGGAACAGCTTAACAAGGAGATGTTGCGGATATACGAGGCGGCCAGCCTCGCGGAGCGGCTCGACGCACTCGCTCACTTGGTCGCCGCGAATTTGGCGGTACCGTTGGAAGATCGCACCGACGACCAGTTCCGGCGACGAAGTGACGACTTCATGCAGCACCTATGCTCGATCATGGAATCAATGCGAGCGCAGAGAAAAAGGGAATTACGCGCCCGCAGCAATCGAAGCAGCATGCGAAACATGAAGTAGAACCGCGCCGACCGGCAGTCGGCAAGCGCCGGAACGGGACGTATACAGCGACCCGCCCCGGCTAACCACAGTGAAAGGTGCTTCACCATGGCTACTCGCAATTCTACCGGCGCTTCGCGCGCAAAGCAGGCTGACAAAGTGCCGACCGATCTACCGCCGGGCCTTGACGTGGGGGACGTGCGCCGCGCGATCGAGCCTGTGATCGAGGCGTTTTTCAAGATATGGCGACTGGCCGATCGAACGGCGGACGAGCTCGACGCTCGCAACGTCGACGGCCGGATCTTCCTCAATTACATCACGCAGCTATCCGTGCGCCACGGTAAAGCGTTGGATGATCTCTACATGCAACTTTCCGGCGGTACGCGCGTCGGCTACTTCAGTACCTTAGCCGAAGCCGACTACGAGTCGCCGCTGCCGGTACGAAAGGAGGCCGTCAGTGTCTAGGCCCAACGTTGTCAAGATAAGAACGCCAGCAGACAAAGACGAACGTTGCGGCGTCGCTCAGGAAGCAGTCTGGCAGATCGCGTGCCTGTTCGACGAGTTCGCAAATTTCGCAATGCGGCTCGATCACGGCGATACGCTTCATGAGTGCACGTTGCTTCGAGCCCTCGCTGCGCGCGGTCGGGAATTGAGCCACGTGGCGATGACCATGCTCGGTGAGAGCGGCGGGGTCGACAGAGATTCGGCGCGACAAACGATCGCCGCCGGCGCAATCGTCGAGCTGCGTGAGGATGAAACGCTGACTGACCAGCTTCTGGGCGCGGCGGTGCGCCATGGATAAGCGAGCCGCGTCCGAAACGCCGGTGCAAGCGCCCATCGAAAACGATCGGATCAGTCTCGCCGTACAGGCCGCAGCTCAGATCAGCGAGCTGCTAGGCGAGGCACTCGAAGAGGATTTCGGGAATCGCCTTCCGCAGATCGTCGCCTTTCTTGCGCGAAGCCGCGCTCTCGCCGATGCCATCTACGAAACTCTTGAAGACGACACATCCGCCGACGAGATCGAGAAGGTCTACAGGCTCGTGTACCACGGGCATTAGCAGACCCCATCCCGCGAACCGCCCTTCGGGGCGGTTTTTCTTTTGGGGGTGGCGATTGGGTTGCAACGAGCGGGCTTTCAGGCGAAGCCCTGTTTTGCTGTTACCGCGCTGTTACGGACTTCTCCCTGCTTGGGATGTTTGTCGCTAAGTGCTTGTTTCTATGGTCGGGGTGAGAGGATTTGAACCTCCGGCCTCTACGTCCCGAACGTAAATTCAGTACCTTGTGTCATCAATAGGTTACGAGGGAAAACAATAACTTAGATACTTGCGATATGTCGCAACATGTCGCAGAATGGGCGCATCTGCTGTTACCGTGCTGTTACGGAGGTCGACGTGCCCAAGAGCAAACCGCGAAATCGCAGTCGAGTTTACGCTGAGCGTGACCGCCGCAAGCTGACGTTGCGCCTTGTCACAAGCCTGCCGGTCCGGCCCGAACCGTATCGCGTTTGGGACACGGAAGTCCCGCAGATGTTCATGCGCGTGCAGCCGTCCGGGATCAAGAGCTACAACGTCCAGTGGTCGCGCGCGAGCTCGAAGTCGCTCGGCAAGCATCCGGCCAAACTACCCGAGCCTGCACGCGTGGCGGCGCGCGACATCCTCAACGACGCCGACGCGAACGGAACGCCGGCCGCGGCGAAAGCGAAGACCAAGGTCGCCACGTTCGCGGACTTCCTGACCGACCATTACGAGCCGTGGGTGCTGGCCGAGCACAAGGCGGGCAAGGCGACCATAGCTAACCTCAAGGCGCAATTCGGGGATGCCTTTAACACGAAGCCGCTGACGGACATTACCGCGTGGAGTGCCGAGAAGTTCAAGGCGAAGCGATTGAAGGCCGGGACGAAGGTGGCGACGGTGAACCGCGACTTGGACCGCATCCGCGCGGCGTTGAACAAGGCGGTGGAGTGGAAATTGTTGGAAAGCAACCCGCTTGCCGGTGTCAAGCGGTCGAAGGGCGGTGACGCGGATCGCGTTCGCTATCTCGACGGCGCCGAGGAGAAGCGACTGCGCGAGGCCTTGGCTGCACGCGAAGGACAACGACGGCGGATGCGTGCCAGCGGAAACGCATGGGCCGCGGCGCGGGGGCGCGATACGCGGTCGCTCTGGCCGGCCGATGACTTCACCGATCACCTGATGCCGCTGACGCTGCTCGCGTTGAATACCGGATTGCGCCGCGGCGAATTGCTCGGCCTGACGTGGGAATGCGTGAGCTTGGACCGCAAGCAATTGACCGTCGCGGCGGGCACGGCCAAGAGCGGAAAGACGCGGCATGTCCCGCTCAACGCCGAAGCGCTAGACGTGCTCACGCGCTGGTCGAAGTATCACGGCAACGCCGGCATCGTGTTCCACGGTGCGCGTGGCGCGGCACGTATGACGCATATCAATCGCTCGTGGGCCAGTCTGACGAAGGCCGCGCAGCTCATGGACTTCCGTTTCCACGATTGCCGGCATCATTTCGCGTCGTCGCTCGTCATGCGTGGCGTCGACTTGAATACCGTGCGCGAGCTGTTAGGGCATGCAGACTTGAAGATGACGCTTCGCTATGCGCATCTCGCGCCCGAGCACAAGGCCGCGGCGGTGGAATTGTTGGGGCGGCGATGAAATCTCCGACGGCGAAACACGGTGCCAGAACAACGGCGACCACCAAGAAGAAGAAGCGGAAAACGGATGTCTGTGTTCCTCCCTCGCGACCTCACGATTGGGCAGCGGAACTCCTCAAGGCCTCTCGCTCCTCGCGGCCGGCTACTGCGCCCGCAGCCGTGAAACCTCGTTCTGCCTCAGCGAGAGCGCACGAGCACGATTGGGGGGCGCTCTACGCGCAGGTTGACACGGATAGTCGCGCCATTTTGGAAGGCCCCATTATCGTTGATTGGGACGAGCGCTATGTGCACGCAATCGAAAGGGCGCTGCTCGGCCGGAAGCCAGACGATCTGTTGGCATTGCTTGACGAACGCCACTATCTCCACCCGGCGCTGCTACCCGCACTGGCGGACGTGATTCGCTCGCAACGTGACGGCGCGCGAGGCGCAGGACGTCGCTTAACCCAACGCCAGGACGCCGCCATCCGCGAAGTCTTTAATCGGAGTGTCGAAAGCACGCGCATCATCTCTTGGCTTGCGTCAATCCACGGCGTGAACGATGACCTCATACGCGAGTCTTTGCGCCGTACCAAGCCGACCGGAAAATAGCGCTCTATTTTCCCGCGCCACTCCGCAATAGGCTGTCCGTCATGCCGCGATACAACGCGGCGGAAAAGGACAGCATGGAACCACTCAAGTTATCGCTCGCGCAAATCTGCGCCGCTTCCGGCGAGTCGACGCACGTCGTCTACGACGCTATCAACGCCGGGCACCTGCAAACCTTCCTAGTCGGTCGCCGCCGGTTCGCACGGCCGGATGCCGTTCGCAAATGGATTGATTTCCTAGAGGCGCAGAGCAACGCCGGCAAGCCGGTGGTGTATCGCGCGCGCAGCGCGGAACGTGCGGGGGCGGCATCATGCGGCCCAAAATAGACGACGCCGCAAACCTTGGGGAGGAGCGGCGTCGGGACTTACAGGCAAGCGGACAGCAACATCATCGTACGCCATCGCACCGGCGCGCGCAACGCGAGCATCGCCGTTTCATTGTCTGGATTCATGCCTTCGGCCGCGTCCGCGAATGGCAGCGGTTCGCGGATCGTGCGTCAGCGGATGCCGCGGTCGGCCAACTCCGCTATCACGGTTTCGACGCTCGCACCTGCGAGGCGGCGCCATGACCGCCGTCGCGAACATCACCACCGCCGATGTCGTATCGTGCGACCTCGACGGCCGTCCATTCGATCAGGCGCCGGCCGGTTTCACCGATGCGCAGGTGGAAACCTACGATCGCGTCTTCGCCAATCTGCGCAAGCTGGGTTTCGATGACGCGGCGTCCGCGAATGCCGCTCGCGGTCAGGCCGAAGGGTTCGAGATTCCAGAGCCGCCGGCAGCGTGGAAGCGTGGTAACGACGTCGTGGAATCCGGTCAAGTACTCGTGCGCCGCGTTGGTGATGTAGAGGCCGTGCCGATCAACTGGCTTTGGCCGCGCCGGATTGCCCGCGGCAAGATCACGATAATCGCCGGTCATCCGGGGCTCGGGAAGTCGCAAGTATCGGTTGCAATCACGGCCGTCATGACGGCCATCGCGCGCTGGCCGGTCGACGGCACACCGTGCGCCATCGGCAGCGTAGCGATGCTCTCCGCTGAGGACGACGTAGCGGACACCATCCGCCCGCGATTGGAGGCAGCCGGCGCCGACGTGGATCGCGTCGAAGTAATCGACGGCGTAGTCGACGCGTTCGATGCGAATGGCAGCCCGTTTTCCCGGTCGCTGAATTTGAAGACCGACATCGGGAAACTCGATGCACTGTTCGCGTCACGTCCCGAGTTGGCCGCGCTGATCGTCGATCCTGTCACCGCATACCTGGGCGCGACGGACAGTCATGTGACCGCCGACGTGCGCGCGCTGCTCGCGCCCCTGTCGGCATTGGCCGCGAAGTACTCGATTGCCGTCATCCTGATTTCCCATCTGAACAAGGGCGGTGCAAGTACCGATGCGCTG
>Ga0207693_10002545_pt1 | contig 15854 bp, 20 predicted proteins | sample LARL81metaG_FD_184347 | JGI IMG/M metagenome (GOLD analysis project Ga0207693, IMG submission 184347) | Corn, switchgrass and miscanthus rhizosphere microbial communities from Kellogg Biological Station, Michigan, USA - LAR L8-1 metaG... | ecosystem: Host-associated > Plants > Roots >...
CACTCTTTTCGGCATAGCCGACCGCTGAGTCCACACGCTCCGGCCGCGTACCCCGGTCTTTGCAGCTTCTCCCGGAGCCTGGTCCCAGCCGCCGATCCGACTTTCTTGCCGAGCATTCCCCCAGCGACCGACCCTCCGACGGCCGCGGTGACTGTTACGGCAACCACAACAGCTGAACGACGACCGCTCCTAGCTCCCCGGGCACCGCCCACCGACCCGAACCTGACCCACCGATCGAGGCGTTGGGCCCGACGTTCACAAGACGCGCAGGGTTGGATACCGACGCGCCCGGTGGCTCCCTTGATGAGCTGGCCGAGGCCAACTGGCTCGCTTGCGCCACTTTCCTCATGCGTCTTGATCATCGTCGTCAACTCGTTACCCCCAGAGAAGACTCATCAAGCCCAGCAACGTGAGGATCTGAGTTTGTGCCCGCCGGCCGGCACGTCGAGTCCGGCCTGCACTTACCGTGATCGAGAGGCTGGATCGTATCGCCGCACGCCACGCCCGATAGCGGGTGTGACAGGAAGCTGTCACCGGCAATGGAAAGCGCCCCGCCCGGAATGAACCGAGAACGGGGCGCTTGCGGGTCAGTCTTGCCGCCTGGTCATAGCTGGTCCTCCTCGTGCACGACCGTGGGCCAGTCGCCGCCGAGCAGGGACGCCGCGATGCTAAACACCGCGTTGACGAGCGCCAGCTGCAGGTGATGGTCCCTGTGACGTTTTTCGACGAGCGGTAGCGCGGCGAGCAACCGTTCACTCTCCACGAGATGCGCCGTTGCGGCGAGGCTTGGGTGTGGTGTGCTGTTCACGGGCCGGACCTCGTTTCCGGTCAAGGTCCCGGTCTGGTGTTAGCCGCACCAACCGCGACCGCCATACGCCCGACTGGCACGGGGCTGGCACGAAAATCCGGCGACGTGCTCTAGGCCAGCAAATACGGGGGTCTTGATTCCCTTCCGACTGCGAACCTGACAATATCTCCCGCGTGGAGCCGTCCAACCCGGTTGTCCGGAGGTTCGTGGCTGCGCTCAACGCGGGGGACCGGCCGGCGTTCTTCGCGGTGCTGACTTCTGACGCGACGATGTCGGACGACGGGTCGGAACGAGACCTGAAAGACTGGACCGAGCGCGAGATCTTCTCCTCGCACGGGCATATGAACGTCGAATCCGAAACGGCGGACGGCCAGTCGCTCATCGCCGCGTACTCGAACTCGACCTGGGGCGAAATGCGCACCGCGTGGAGGTTCGAACTGTCCGGCGACCAGATCGCTCGATTCGAGACCGGCCAGGCGTAGCAGCCGGTTGAACTGGCAGCATTCGACTATGACCGATATTCCTGCCCGGTTGTCCATCGTCACCCTCGGCGCGCGGGACATGGGCGTTCTCCGATCGTTCTACCGGACATTGGGCTGGCCCGAACTGCCCAGCGGTGACGACACGTGGACCGGCTTTCTTCTCGGCGGTGTCCTGCTGGCGCTCTTCCCCATTCGCGACCTCACCTCCGAGGCCGCTCCCGGTACCGCTGATCCGACTGGCTGGTCGGGCGTCACGCTCGCTTGTGCCGTGAACACTCGAGAAGAGGTCGAGAGCGTGTTCGCCGCGGCCGTGGCCGCCGGCGCGACCCCGGTAGCCGCAGCGACCGACCGATCGTGGGGCGGCCGTTCAGCGTTCATCGCCGACCCTGAGGGCAACCGCTGGGAGATCACCTGGGGACCCGGCGCAACCTTCAATCAGCGTGGTGCCCTGCTGTCCTGGGGCTAGGCCGCCTCACGAACCAAACCGGCGCGCGCGGCCGTGGCGGTCATTGTCCAGACGCCAGCGGGAGAATGGTGAGACATCCGCCGGGAGAACGGAGCGGACTTCGTGACCGAGGATTCCGGCCGCGCGATGCGGCTGCAGCAGGCGCGCGCGTACCTTCACAACGCCGATCCGGTGCTGGCGCGGCTCATCGACGACCGGCCCGCCTTCGATCCCCAGGCATGGATGGCCCGGCTGCCGCCGATGGACCTTTACGGCGCCCTGCTGTTCCAGGTCACCGGTCAGCAGCTATCCGTCCCAGCGACCCGCCGGACGCTTGCCCGTATCGAGGCCCTCTTCGACGGCCATCTTCCGTCGCCCACTGAGCTACTGGGCGTAGAGCCGGGCAAGCTCCGCGAGGCCGGGCTCTCGTGGCGGAAGATCAACACTCTGCGCGACCTCGCCGAGCGGCTATCGGACGGCCGCCTGAACCAGAACGTCTTGAGCGGCCTACCAGACGACGAGCTCCTGGCGCAGCTCACCGCAATTCCTGGGATTGGCCCCTGGACCGTGCAGGGCGCACTCCTCATCGCGCTACACCGAGAAGACGTCGTCCTGCCCGGCGATCTTGCGCTCCGTAAGGCGGTCCAGGCCGCTTATCAGCTGGACCATCTTCCTACCCAGCAGGAGGTTCTTGCTATCGCCGAGAAATGGCGGCCGTACCGCAGTCTGGCAACCAGCTACCTGTTCTCCGCCGCGTTTGATCGGACCGAGGCACCGCCGGTCGTGCCTCGCGATGCCGGCTGAGCGGGCAGGGGCTGATTCGCGAGGCGGAGCTGTCCGCGGGCCACCAGCTTGCCTTGCTCGTTGGTCAACTCGACGAGCCATAGCTGCAACATTCGCCCTTGTTGGATCGGCGTGGCCGTTACCGCCAGGCGGCCGGAGACATGGGGGCGGAGGAAGTCGGTCTGGTTGTTGACACCGACGGCGAATTGTCCCTGCGGCTGGACGGCCAGGGACGCGCCGAGGCTCGCCGCCGACTCAACTGCTGTTGCGTAGACGCCGCCGTGCACGATTCCCCACGGGGTGTGGTGGTCCGGACCGGCGTCGATAAAGCCTTCGACTCGGTTCGGCTCCATCCTGGTGATCTGGAGGCCGGCGGCGTTCAGAAAGGCAGACTCCAGCGGAGGTTGATCGTCATCCGCGGAGTCGTGATCGTGGTTCACATCGCACCCCGTCGAACGTCTGCTAGCTGCTTGTGGAAACGGGCCGGGCGGCTGTCTTCGGTCGCAGCTGAGCATCTCACGATTCGATGGCGGCCAGAGCAGGTCTCGAGACGGGATCGGGCCTTCCAGCTCCGGGCTGTTTCAGAGTTCTCCGGCGAGAACTGTGCAGACGTCGTCGGTTGTGGCAAGTAATGCGTCGCCGGCCGAAGGCGATATTCGCGATCGCTCGGTCGGCTGCGGTTGCGTTGCCGCTTCCGCAACGCGTCTTGCACCACTATCGGGATATAGCCCAGGTCGGTCGAGTGACGCACGGTCGGCTCGATGCCTACCTCAGTAGCGACACCAGCGATGAGGAAGGCGCGCACGCCGCAGTCACGCAGCACGATGTCCAAGGGGGTGCCTTCGAACGCCGACATGGTGATCTTGTCGATGACCGGCTCGTCCGGTCGCGGCTCGAGGCCACCGGCGAGCTGAAATCCTGCCGATCCGTGCGGAATTAGCGGCCGGGTCTCCGCGGCGTGCGCCTTGCCCTGCCAAATCTTGGCCTGGCGCAGCTGAAACACCCCGGCGAGCTGCGTGGGCATGAAGTAGTGGCGGGTGAAAACCGTACGCACGCGGCGTTTCCGCGTGACGGCCAGCAGCCTTTGGACGTTGGACATCACTCGGTCGCCATCTGGAATCTGGCTCAGGATGCCGGCCTGCATGTCATAGACCAGGAACGCCAGTGTCCGCGGGCCGAGCGCATCCGCGAGCGATTCGGGCACGTCGAGGCCGTTGAAGCGATCCATCACCGCGACGCTACCTCGATGCGCGCTATGCCGGCGCGATCTGCCGGCCCACGGTCAGCGCAGCGCGCAATTGATCCGGCATGTCGTGCAAGACCGCATCGGCCAGTGTGGCCGTCGCATCCAACACTTTGCTGAAGAAGCACCGCGCGGCAGCGGCAAGAATGATGTTGAACACGTCAGCGTCGGAGAAGCCCAGCCCGCGAAGGTGATCGACATCTTCCTGCGTGATCTTCTCGGCTTCCAGGGCGACCTTTCTCGCGAACTGGACGACGGCAGTATCAGCCGCGTCTAGCGCATCGCCGGTGTCCTTCGCCGCGATGCGCATGACAGTGTCGGGCGGGTAGTACTTGGTCGCGAGGATTCGTCCGTGCACCAGGCTGCAGTAGCTGGATTTGATCCCCGTCGCCGCTGCGACCGTCGCCAGCTCGTAGAGCCGGGGATCCATGTTCGACGTAATCGCGTCCTTGAGCGCCAGCCAGACCGTTTCCACGTCGGGCCTGACGCTGAATGCACGCGTGTAGTTCGCCACGTACCCGTGCTGCGCCAGGTCCTTGTCATACATGTCCTTGACCTCGCCAGTAGCTTCCTCGGGTGGGACGGTCGGAAGGTATGGCATCGTCGTGTTCCTCTTCGCGGATCCGGCGGCTTGTGGTACCCAGACGGTACTCAGCAAGCCGGGACGTTCCCATCACCGGCGATGTCGCTGGACGGTCAAAACAGCCGGGGGAGTGTCGGGTGCTGGCTAGCGGTGTCGGCCGCGCGGTTTGAGCCGCACACTCGGCAGAGGCGGCGCGGGAAGCCGGTCGCCGTGATAGCCGTGAACTGTGCCGAACCGGGTGTCAGCACGCACCCAATCTTCTCGCGCGGTGACGATGTCTTCGTGGTCGCGGCCCACGAAGTTCCACCACATGACGATGTGTTCCTCGAACGGCTCACCGCCGATGACCAAGAGGCGGGAGGGATCTTCTGCCGCGAGCCGCAGGTCGCTCCGCCCTGAGCCGAGGTAGAGCAACGGACCAGGACGCAGCGCCAGCCCGTCGACCTCGACCGTGCCGGTGAGGACGAGGGCGGCATACTCCCAGGCCGGTTGCAATGGCAGCCGGGTGTCCGCGGCAGCGGCCAAGCCGGCTTCCACGCCGACCAACGGGCTGTAGATATCGGCCGGTGATGCCGCTCCACCGAGTTCGCCCATGATGACGGTCACGGTGATCCCGGAGTCGCTGAGCACCGGCAGGTCAGGAACATGGGCGAAATGCGGGTTGGCGTGACGATCCCGGTCCGGCAGCGCCGTCCATAGCTGCACGCCGTGCAGAATCGGCGAGTGGGCAGCCGGACTCTCCTCGGAGTGGGCGATGCCGTGCCCGGCTGTCATCAGGTTCAGCTGACCTGGCGTGACGAGTTGCTGACTACCGAGGCTGTCGCGGTGCAGCACTTCCCCCGAAACGAGCCAGCTAACTGTTTGCAGCCCAGTGTGCGGATGCGGGGGCACGCGCATCCCGTTCGACCCGCTGATGTCGTCGGGTCCGTAGTAGTCGAGGAAGCACCATGCTCCGACCATTCGCCGGACCGCATTGGGCAGCGTTCGGGTAACTGACATGGCCCGTGGGCCCCCCAGCGGCACGGCGGCGCCGAACTGCAGTTCCCGCACGGGCTCGACGGCCACCGCTGCCCGTCCTCCGCACGACGTCTCCTGTGGCTTCCGTTCCAGGTTGCTCATTTGCGGTCCCTCCGCCGACCTGGATGAGAACAGCTCATGCGTGACCGGTCTCGCCAGGTACAAGATCCTCCGTCGGGATCTTGAAGTCACTGCCGATCTTGACGATAACTCAAAGATCATCTCGCCTGCGTGAGCATCGTTGGCCGGTCTGCGCTCGTGGCGGTCGAGCTCGCCACGATGCGTCCACAGGCCGCCCATGGTCCACGCTGCGTAATCGCCCAATCAAGTGCTAGTAACCGTTGACGCGAAATTCATCTACTATGTCTGAACCGAGGCATCTGTTCGGGTCCTCGATCTACGCGGGCGGGTGAGTGTGCGCATGGAATCCAGCCGATGAGGAAGAAGCTTCTGGCCGGTGCGGTAGTCGGCGGCGTCGTGCTTGGGTTGTGGGCAATGATCGCCGGTGCCGGCAAGGAGACGGTTCGTGGCAGCGTGCAGGAGCGTCATCTCAAAGCCACTGCCCTGACGTTGCCGGTTCTCTACGACGCGAAGTTGATCACTACCGTCTCCGCGCAGGTGACTCTGCATGATCAAAATCCCATCCCAGTGCTCAACAAGGTTCCGGCTCTTCGGGATTGGCGAAACCACACCTTGACGGATACCGCGGATGTCGTGGTCAATGTCGGTACGAAACTGGGGGCCCTGAGGGCAACTCCAGATCCGCATACCGGCAAGCTCACGGTCGTGCTCCGTGGCGATCCTGATCCCGACAAGTCCGACCTGGTGCTTCAGGCGGCTATCGACCCGGCCAGCGAAAGAATCTCGAATCACGGCAACTTCGGTGACATGTTCGTCAACACCTTCGTCGATACCGCGAAGGCGCTGGCCCAGGCGATGGGTTCGGACTTCGTGTCACCGGTCGACAATACCGATTCGCTACTTGCGAAAACCGCGCATTTGATCATGTATGACGCGGTCATGTCCGGACCGAACAACTGCGCGAACCTCGGGATTTCGGAACTGAACCGGGAGAACAGCGCGAAGATTGTCAGTTTCGCAACGGCAAACCCACCCAAGACGCTGAAACAAGCCATTGCCCAGATCGTGTTCGATACGTATGCCTCGGCGCATCATCAGGTGCTGAGCCCGAACGATATCGACGTTCGTTTCGAACTATCCCCGCAAGGGCTGCCGAACCCGTTCCACGACGAACTCGTCAAGGCGAGAACGACCACGAATAGCGAGCAAATCCAGCTGCAGAGCCCGGACTCGTATCCGCCGTGCAGTGTGACGCAGGGGGTGCGGTAAGGCCATGCCAGCTAGGGAACCCTGGGAATATGAAGGCGTTGCTAGCCAAACCACTGCGGAAATGCCGTGTACCTGCGGCTGTCACACCAGCTGGGCAGCCGCCAATCCGGCACTGGGCGGGTCACACTGGCCGCCCGCGCATTACCCGGTTCCGATTCCACAACCACCAAGCGGTACCAGGCCAGGGGTCGCCAACACAGCTTGGCTGCGGTGGGCGAAATCGATTAGTGGCACCGTGCTGGCAATGCTGATCGTGGCGGACGTAGGAGCTAACGCCGCCCACAATGCGGGTGCCGTCGTCTCTCGGATCGTTCCCATCATGCACGATCAACCCTTCTATTTTGATCCATTGGCGATCGTCCATGACGTGGAGAAGGTCATTCACTAGTCGACTGCGCATCAGCGCAATCGGATCCCCCCGAACGCAACTGCGGCCGGGTCGGCGAGTTGGTCGAGGTCTTCCTCGAGGGTCGTGGTGGTAGGTAGGTACGGATCTCAGCCCTGGCCGCGGCGCCGGCGGAACCGGCGGGGCGAGTGTCCCAAAGACGCGGTGACGTCGTGCGCGCTCAGCGTCGCGGGCCAGAGATGACAACGATCGGATATGCCGACACGATGATCGCCTAGACCCAAGCTGTCCCGGCCCGAGGTGATCGGTGAGAGGTGTCGTTCGATGACGGCTGAGAGCGCCGAATTCGATCTCGTGGCGATCGGCGGCGGTCCAGGCGGATATGCCGCGGCCTTGCATGGTGCGTTAGCCGGACTAAGGATCGCCGTTGTCGAGCGGGACAAGGTCGGCGGAACGTGCCTGCATCGGGGATGCATTCCGGCCAAAGCGTTCCTCGAGACGGCCACTGTGGTCCGCACCGTTGCGGGCGCCGACGACTTCGGGGTCACGGCCGGTCAGCCGTCGATCGATTTCGCGGTCAGCCAGGCCCGCAAGCAGAAAGTCGTCGAGCAGCTGTACAAGGGACTGGCCGGCCTGATGAGGCGGAGAGGGATCACCACCTACCGGGGCACTGGGACGTTGCTTCCCGGCCGCCGGGTGCAGGTCGAAGGTCCCGACGGTCAGCTACAGCTCTCGGGGCGTCACGTCATGCTCGCACCTGGGTCGGTGGCGCGTAGCCTCCCCGGATTCGACGTCGACGGGAGCCGCGTGCTGACCTCGGACGAGGTGTTGGCCCTCGACGCACTGCCGGCCTCGGCCGCGATCATCGGCGGCGGCGTGATTGGATGCGAGTTCGCCTCCATGTTCAGCGATCTCGGAGTGCAGGTGACCGTGCTCGAAGCCATGGACACGATCCTCCCGGAGTGCGACAGAGAGATCGTCGCGTGGCTGGCCCGCTCGTTTCGAAAGCGTGGCATCGCCGTGCACACCGGCGTCCGGGTCAAGGGACATCGCCCAAACGGCTCGATGACGACTGTGTACTTCGACAACGAGACGGTCACAGTCGACGCGGTAGTGGTGGCCGTTGGGAGGCGGCCGTTGACGGAGGGCGTGCTTGCGGACGGGACCGGCGTGACCGTCGACAGCGGTGGATTCGTGGTTGTCGACGACCACATGCGCACGACCGCGGACGGTGTCTGGGCCGTGGGCGATGTAGTCGACACGCCGCAGCTGGCCCATGTCGGATTTGCGGAAGGGATACTGACCGTCAGGGGCATCTTGGGGGAGTCGACCATACCGGTCGACTATTCCCGCGTTCCGTGGTGCATCTACTGCCACCCAGAGGTGGCTTACGCAGGGCTGACCGAGGCCGCGGCGCGGCAACGCGGTTTCGATGTCGCGGTCCAGAAGTACCCGTTAGGTGGCAACAGTCGGGCCCGCATCATCGGCGACTTCGAAGGATTGGTGAAGGTCGTGGCGGAGCGCCAGGCCGACGGCCGCCCCGGTCCTATTCTTGGCGTCCACCTGGTCGGCCCGTGGGTCACCGAAGTGCTCGGCCAGGGTTACCTGGCGGTGAATGCGGAATCCGTCCCGGATCGCATTGCGCGGTTCATCCAGCCGCACCCCACGCTCTCGGAGTCTCTCGGTGAAACCGTGCTCGCTCTGACCGGGCGCGGACTGCATCTTGGCTGATCGTCGCGTCGAAGGGAGCATGGACATGGCAGACGAGGGCTATCCGGCCGACCTCCGCTACCACAGCGAGCACGGCTGGACGCGCGTCGACGGAGACATAGCGACCTTCGGCATCACCTGGTTCGCGCAGGACAACCTGCAGGAGATCGTGTTCTTCGAGGCGCCGAACGTTGGCGACAAGGTGACGAAGGATCAGCCCTACGCCCAAATCGAATCCGTCAAGTCGGTCTCCGACCTGTATGCCCCGATGTCAGGCGAGATCGTCGAGGTCAACGGCGCGCTAGCCGACTCAGCTGAAGTGATCAATGACGATCCCTATGGGCAGGGCTGGCTGGTCAAGGTAAAGCTGTCAAATCCGTCTGAGGCCGATGCGCTCCTGAGCGCCGAACAGTACGAAGGGACGATCAAGGCCTGATTCGTCAGGCGCCTTGCGCGGCAGCCTTGGGCGCGGGCGCTTCCGGGTTCGGCTGGTCGTCGGCCTTGTACGGGTGGAACAACGAGTGGTCCCCGGCGTCCCACGCCGCGCGGAAGCCGGGGGTGGCGAGGTCCCAGTCCGGTCGGATCTCCCGGGTCACGTCACGCAAGTCGCGACGCAAGTCCTCGAATGACGGGCGACCCCAGAACCAGTATCCGTTATAGATGCTGTGGATGATCAGCCCAGGCTTGAGCACCAACGTGTGCGGGATCATCGGGTCGTGAAACGGGTCGGTGTATTCCTGGATGTCGAGGTCCTTCTGCACCTTGCGGCCTGCGTCGGACAGAAAGGTCCACTGCGCGCCGACCGAGCTGCGGAACTCATTGGTCTCGAGAATGTTGTCGGTCGTGATCGTCACGATCTGGGTGTAGGCGACCGCGATCTTCGGGTAGTTAGCGGCCAGCTCGAGATGCTGCTGATGCTCCTTTGGGCAGAAATGGCCGCGAGAGAGAACGAGGATCATCGGATCGATGCCCTGCAACTCGCTCAGCCGGCGCCGAGTCTTGGTGTGATCGGTCAGCGCATAGTCCGGGAAGGTTCCGCCGGGCACGATGTCAGCGCGCATCCGTTCGTTCCTCTCTCGTAGGTTGTCAACCCGTTGCTAGTGTCCCGCGCCACCATGCCGTCGCTCGCGAGGCATTGTCTGCCAGCGAAGTCTTACGCATCCGAGACGACTCTGACGGCGGTTCCCGCGCACTCGTGATGCGGATGATCGCTACCGGGATGCTCAGTTGTCCCACTGGTTGCAGGAGTTCGCGCGACGCAACCGCATGCCGCCACCCGGCCAGCTACCACGGCGTGGCGTGGCGTAGATGGCCAGGCTGCCGGCTCCATCCGGCTGGCGGGTCGACCGTGAGCGCCGTATGGACGAACCGGGCAACAGCCGGCGTCTGCGCTCGGTCGGGGTTCCACTGCAGGGTGTATGGGACGAGCACCTCAGGTTGAAGCGGCTTGATTACGTCGTCCCGATGACTGCCCACCAGTGACGGTGTGATCAAAATCCAGTCGACGTTGTCCTGCTCCACCCAACGCGTCGCATTGAGATCGGTCTCCTCCAGCTCGACCGACGGTGGCGCGATGCCCGCGGCCTCCAAGACCTGGCGCTGAGTGAGCGCCCAGGCCGGAAAGAGGCTCTCTCGCACGGCACCGCGCACGTCGTGAGCGAGTTCGGCCAGGGACACCGACGATCGCGACGTGAATCGATGGCTGGGCCGGAGCGCGACCATCAATGGCTCGGCGCAGAACACTTCACTGACGATGCCCTCCGGCTCCGAAACCAGGCCGCACGTGATCGCTACGTCGATCTCCGCGTCGGTGAGGGCACGGATTAGCATCGGCAGCCACATGCGGCGCAACTCGATCGCCACGTCTGGTGCTTCGACGGCAAACTGTGCGCAAAGCAGAGGCGCCAAAACGGGCGCCACGGGCGGCGTGATGCCAAGCCTTACCCTGCCGCTGGCGCCCTCGGCGATGCGTCGCACGGCCGCGGTAGCGGCCGCGACATCGTCGAGAATCACCTTGGACCTCGTCAGTAACTCGGCGCCCGCACCGGTCAGCCCGACGCGGCGCGTGGTACGGGTGAACAGCGGTGTACCGAGCTCTCGTTCCAGCTTCTTGATCAGCTCGCTCAGCGTCGGCTGACCCAGGTGCAGCTTCTCGGCGGCGCGTCCGAAGTGAAGTTCGGTAGCCACGGCTACGAACGCCTCGAGTTGACGCAGCTCCACCCCCATACCGTACGAGCGATTGATCGGTTCTGGCGATGAATGCATTCGGAGATTGCTTCTTTTTCCGCACTCGTGATCGTCGCAGGCTCGGTCTGTCAGATCGAAGTCGCGGTTACCAAGGACCAGGAGCTTCGCTATGAACGCCCGTCCGGTCCCGCTCGACTTCTTCGGGATGACGTCCGGCCTGGTCGGACTCGTTGGAACCCGGCTCACTGTGAGCGGCATCGCCCGCGCGCCCACTGCGATCGGCGACATCGTCCGCACTGCCTCAGCTCGCCATGGCCGCGCACCGACTCTTCCCCCACCACCGGTCGCATTCGCTGCCCAAGACAACCGTGAGGCCGCACATGTCAGTGCCTAAGTTGGTTGCAACGAACCGAGCCCTGGTTCTGACGGCGATGATCTTCGCCGTCGCGATGACCTTCATCGACCAGACGATCGTCTCGGTGGCCGCGCCGAGCATTCAATCGGAGCTTGGCCTGTCGAACACCGGCGTGCAGTGGGCGATCAACTCCTACCTGCTCGCGCTCGCTGCGCTGTTTGCGTTCGGTGGCCGCCTCGCAGATACCGTCGGGCATTGTCGCATGGTGGTAATCGGCGTGGTGATCTTCGCCGCAGCGTCCGCATTGTGCGGCCTAACCCCCAGCAACGGGCTGGCCGAGGCGTGGCTGATCGGCTTTCGCGCGTTACAGGGAGTTGGCGGCGCGCTGATGTATCCGGCCGCAATTGCCATCGTCATCGAGACGTTTTCCTTCGGCGAGCGTGGACGAGCGCTAGCGATGTTCTTCGGGATCGCCGGCGCATTGACGGCCGTGGGACCAGCGCTCGGCGGCTTCTTGGTTACCTGGACGTGGCGCGCGATCTTCTGGGTAAACATCCCGGTCGCGATCATCGCGCTCATTCTGATTCGGCTCTCCAAGCCGACCAGTACCCGGCGCCCGGCGCGGATCGACTACCGCGGCCTCACCCTGATCGTCGCCGGAGTCGGCCTGAGCGTGTTCGGATTCCAGGAATCGGCCCAACTCGGGTGGCGCAACCCGGTAACCGGACTCTCGATAGCGCTTGGTGCCATTCTTCTCATCGTTTTCGTGCGCGTCGAGCTGCGCACTCGAGAACCGCTCATGCAAGTCAGGATATTCAGGGACCGCACGTTCCTCGTCGAGAACATTGTGCTGCTCGTTGCCATGATGGCCTTCGTACCGGTGTTCTTCTTCGCCAGCGAGTATGCGCAGATCTCGTTGGCTGAACCCGCGTCCAAGGCAAGCCTCACGCTGCTGTACTTCTTCATCGGCTTCGTCGTAGCTGCCCAAGTGGGCGGACGAATGCTCGACCGCATAGGCGCGAAGCGCCCCGTCGTACTTGGGAGCGCCCTAGCCGCAGTCGCGTTCGGGCTCTGGGCGCAGCGGGTGAACAATCTGGCCTTAGGGCAGCAGATTTGGTGCATAATCTTGGCCGGCGCGGGCATGGGCTTGATGCTTGGGCAGGCAAACACCGATGCGCTCAATCGCGCACCGAGTACGTCGTACGGCGAAGCGACCGGCATCACGCAGACGGTTCGCAACTACGGCGCGAGTCTCGGCTTGGCCATCCTTGGCACCGTCCTCGTCACCGTCCTGCGCTCAGACTTGACGACATCACTTATCGCGCAAGGGGTGCCCTCGGCCCAGGCTCACCGCGTCGCGTCCTCGGCTCTTTCGCAAGGACGTGGTTCCACGAGCGTGATCCCGCAATTCGTTCGCGCCGACTTCGCCGACGCCATCCATGTAGTGCTGTGGGGAATGGCGGCGGCTATGGCGGTGGCAGCAGTTGTAGCGCTGGTCGGGTTGCGCCGCGGAGTGCATGTCGCTGCCGCAGCGCCGCAGCGTGGGAGCTCCGTGGCCGAGACAACGAATCCGGCCTAGTGCCGGCGCTTCGGCCCGAGTTCAGCGCGGCTGAGCTTCGCCGTTTCGAGACTGCGCCACGCCCACGATCGCTTGTAGTGCTGCTACGTGCCCACGGAACGCCGTGCGTCCGGCGTCGGTCAACCGTACGTGCACGCGGCGTCGGCGCCCGTTGGTAGGCCGCTCGACCCTGACGTATCTGGCATCTTCCAGGGTGGACAGCTGTTTGGACAGGGCCGAGTCGGATAGCGACAACTGATCACGCACGAAGGAGAATTCGACCCAGTCTGCGGCGGCCAACAGTGCGACGATGGATAGCCGGGTGCTCGGGTGGATGAGTTCGTCGAATTGTGCCGTGATCATCGCCGTGCGCTGCTTCGCACGGCTCGCCGTCGGACTGCGGCCAGCAGGCGCGGCCCACCCAGCACGATCACAACCGCCACGAAGATGCTCGTGATCGTCACCGGGTGCTGCGCGCCGTCGGCCGAGATCGCCACCGCGCCGGCTACCGTTATTCCGGCCAGGATGATGAGCCCGCCGAGCACCAGCGCCGGGAGATGACGGTCGACGATGTCGGCGTTGACGCTGAGTTGATTGCTGCGATGGCGACCGTTGATGACGCGCGGAGCAACCGCTGAATGCACGGCGCCGAATACCAACGTGGCCGCGGCTGTGAGCCACGGATAATTCAGGTCGGTGACCCACCCCAGGATGATCCAGCCAAGGGCGAGTCCCCACCAGTACCACTGAGGCAGTCCGATCTCGTCGATCACTCGCAGCCGACTCTTCTCGACCGTATCTAACGCTGCCCGGGCTTCCAGAGGTGGAACGTCCATGAGGGACCTCAACTTTCCGAGTAGGAAAGTAGCGTAAGACTTTCCCACCAGGAAAGTCAAACGGGTAGGTGGGCACAGGGATGCTTCGAATCACCCTGACCGGGTGATGCCGCAGCGTCATCTGCGCGTGAGGCTGTGGTCATCCAAATGAGAAGGGTTTGATCATGCCGCGAGGACGGCGGGAAGAGCGGCGGGAGGAACGGCGCGGCGACGAGCACAGGTTCATTATCGGATGCGCCAGCGTCTGATGTCGGTCGGTGATGACTTCTGGATCGAGTCTGACCGTGGCGAGCGGGTCTACAAGGTCGACGGGAAGGCACTCCGGCTGCGCAAGACCTTGATCTTCGAAGACCCATCGGGGCGTGAATTGGCCAAGATTCAGGAGAAGGTCGCTCGGATCAAGGACACTATGGAGGTCGAGAACCCCGACCGTCGCACGTTGGCTACGGTCAAGAAGGCTCTGATTAAGCCGATACGAGAGCGGTGGGTAGTCAAGATTGGCGACGGGCCGGACCTCGATATCCAGGGCAACATCCTCGACCATGAATACACGTTCACCGACGGGCGCACTGCCGTGGCCACCGTGTCGAAGAGATGGTTCCGGATCGCCGACACGTACGGCGTGGAAGTCGCACCAAGCCAGAACCCGGTGGTGATACTGCCGCCACCGTAGCGCTCGACGCGATGGCCCACCCGGCTCGGTGATCTGCTCCGTGGGGGCCTGAACCGGAGGCACTCGTCACGGTCGCGCCTATGTCAACCGTGTGTCGTGATCACTAGCTTGTCGTTCGCGTAGAGCAATCAGCGCGCCTTCAACGCCGGCGCCGGACTTTGATTGACGCCGCGGTTGGGATGAGGATGTTGCGGGAGGACGACGGACAGCATCGCCTAGAGAGATTGCCCGGTGCCGGCGACGAAACAGGAGTGGATATGCCATGGTTTCCGGATTTCGTCAGTGGGGTAGAGCTGGCGCGCAGGCAGACTCGCATCCAAGGTCGGGTTGATCCAGTCGCGCAGTACCTCACCGCCTTGAACGAAGGTGACACCCGCGTCCTGGAGAACGCTTGGCCAGGTGACGTGGTCGTCTACGACCCTCGCGCCGGCGAGATCCGTGGTCACAAGCAGCTGCGGCGGTTCGTTAGCCACAATCTGTCCTGGCTGGCCGAGCGCCGGGCCCGTATCGAGACCATAGCCAGCACGCGTGTTCCAGGGCGGGCAGTGGTCGAACTCCTAGCGCATATGCCCGATGACGGGCCGGAACAAGCGTGGCCGGTGGCAGTCGTTGCCGACTGTCCCGACGACAGGTCGGTCGTGTTCCGTACCTACTGCAGCCAATGGCCAGTCGACGGACGGCGGCACGTCAGGCCGCCGATTCTCGAGCCTGAGCCCGCCGACCTGGGTGGAGTTGTCGGCCGCTACCACGCCGCACTGGCTGCCGGCGACGCGGACGCGATAGTGACCACCTTCGCGCCGGACGGATACCTCCGCGAGTCCATCGGCCCGCACTCCACCCACCGCGGCACTGCTGAGCTGCGCTCGTTCTTCGCCGCTTGCTTCAGCCAAGGCGGCGGCATCCGCCTCCAGCCCTGTGCTGTGACCGACGACGGCGTGCGCTGCGCGCTTGAATACAACTGCGTAGGTTGGGGTCGCCATGATCTACCGCCTCAGGCGGGAATCGCGGTCTACGAGCGCGATCCGGACGGCCTGCTCGCGGCGGCTCGTGTCTACGACGATGTCGAATCACCCGGCGCCTCGAAGCCCGATGAGAAGTGACTACTGTTTCGGTACCCACCCGCGCCGGCATCAACCCGCGCGGATGAACTCGATCAACCATCAGATACGGCTGGCCGCCCGTCCGGCCGGCGTGCCGTCGCCGTCTGACTGGGAACTGACGACTGAGCAGGTCCCGGTCCCTGATCCGGGGGAATTCGTCGTCAAGGTAACGTATCTATCGATCGATCCGGCAATGCTCACGTGGATCAATGCCACATCCTCCTTCGTCGAGCCGATCGCGATCGGCGCCGTGATGGACACCGCCGCGGTCGGACGAGTCACTGCCTCGAACCATCCTGGGTTCGCGGTCGGGAATCATGTGTACGGGGCGTTCGGGGTCCAGGAGTTCGCGCGGTCCAACGGTGACGGTGTGACCAA
>Ga0207693_10002548_pt1 | contig 15845 bp, 19 predicted proteins | sample LARL81metaG_FD_184347 | JGI IMG/M metagenome (GOLD analysis project Ga0207693, IMG submission 184347) | Corn, switchgrass and miscanthus rhizosphere microbial communities from Kellogg Biological Station, Michigan, USA - LAR L8-1 metaG... | ecosystem: Host-associated > Plants > Roots >...
CATTCGCGCTTAGACATTGAATGCCACGCGGCCGCCCGCCGCGTGGCCGGCCCGTTGCGCACGCACGCTCGCGCACGAAACGGCAGCGACACTTACGACACGCTCACCATCTTAAAATTGAAACCGAGTTCCCGACTGGTCACGCTGACGCGTGCCGGAACGATCCTGCCGTTGAGAAGTTGGATTCCGAGTCTATGAGCAGGAGGACGAAACAATGAAAGCATTGATCCCGATCATGGCTGCCGGATTGCTGATCGTTCCGGGAGCGGCGCTCGCGCAGGGCGCGTCCAACGTGACTCCCGGTCATGAAATGCAGCAGAAGGGTTCCAAGAACGCGCCGGGTGCCTCCTACTACGCGCCAGGCCACGAGATGCAGCGCCATGAAACGACCGGCGCCTCGAAATTTGCGCCCGGCCATGAAAAGACGCAGCGGAACTTGAAGGATCCGGACCGCGACCACGATGTCGACACAAAAACGCGCCGGTAAGTTTTTCCGGCACCGCGCAGGGAAGCCCCGCATCAGCGGGGCTTCTTTTTTTTACAATTCGTGGCGCCGTGTGGAACTTGATGGCGAAGGAACATCGGAACGCCGGCATTACACAGCGCGTTTGGCATCGAGACGGAAAAAAGTTCGTAGCAACAACGCAACTGTTCGTAGCAACAACGCAACTGAAGGAGGCCGTGCATGAAACGCCAACTGCTTTTGACCAGTGCGGCAGTCGCCCTGGCGCTGAGCCTGTCGCCCGTTTCCGCGCAGGTCCAGCGCGACCGCGATGTGAACCGCGATCAAGCCAGCCCGCAAGCGCAACAGCAGGATCAGAAATCCACCCGCGCCGAGCGCAACAGCAAGAATGAGCGCGCTGCGCCGGAGAATTCGGCCAGCAAGAAAGACGACGCCAGCGACAGCCGCTCGACGTCGGACAAGAGCGCGCTTCCGGATAAGAGCAAGACCAGCGCCACCACCGGCGAAGCGCGCCGCGATTCCAACCCGGCGGCCGACAGGGCGCGGCAATCGGACGCAAAGTCCGACACCCGCAACGCTGGCGACACGCGACGCAGCACGGATCCGCAACGCTCCACCACCGGGGCGGCGGAGAAATCCGAGCCCTCGAAGGCCGAGCCCGCGGAGTCCACGAATGAGCGCTCGGCGCCGACGCGCGAGCGTTCGAGCGTGAATTCCGACCGCGACCGCAGCCAGAACCAGTCCAAGCCCAGCGGGGAAACCCGCACGCGCGTGTCAGCCACGCTCAATGCGGACGCCAAGACGCGGCTGCATAGCGCTCTCGCCAAGATCAGCGTCAAGCCGGTGAGGAATGTCAACTTCTCCATCTCGGTCGGTACCGTAGTGCCGCGAACGGTGACGTTGCGCCCGCTGCCGACGACGGTGGTTGAGATCGTTCCGCAATATCGCGGCTACGACTTTTTCGTGGTACGTGAGGAAATCGTCATCGTCGAGCCGAGGACGCACGAGATCGTCGACGTGATCGAGCGGTCGGGCCCCTCGCATGCGCGAGCCGAATCCAGGAGCACGCGTAAATTGAGCTTGAGCAAGCATCAGCGCGAGATCATCCACAAGCATGCCTCGCGCCGCCACGTCACCACCGGCACGACCACGCGCGTGGAAGAGATCGAGGTGGGCCGACCCTTGCCCGAGAGCGTCGAGGTCGAAACATTCCCGGACGACGTCTACCGCGAGGTGCCGGAGGTTCGAAGCTATCGCTACATCCGGCGCAACGACAACATCTACCTGGTCGACCCCGGCGACCGCCGCGTGATCGAGGAGATCGACTGACGTGCGATGGAGGAGAGGCGGCACCCGTCGCCTCTCCTTTCCGATTCAGGATTGGTCCATCGTGTCGAAAATATAGCCGGTAATCCCGGCGCCGACCGCAAACAGCAGAATGAAAAAGCCGGCGAGCACGGCGGCGGTGAATTCCGGCATGGCGCTGTGGCCGGTGCTGGCCGAGGCATCCTCGACGATGAGCGTGAGCGCGAAAAACGCGCCCAGCCCCGCGCCCATGGCCACGTGAACGGCGAGCGCGCGCCAAGGTGAGGTCTGTTTGCGCGGGTTTGACATGCTTTGCGGGCAACGCCGAAGCCCTCGTCCGCGTTCCGGTTCCCTCTCCTGACCCGCTATGGCAGGATCAGCGCCCAGCATGCGCTGAGGTCCGCCTATGGCGCGCATTTTGCCCCGCTACGTTGCTGCGTTTTTCCTTGCCGTAGCGCCGGCCGCGCTGGCGCAAGGGCCGCCGGCGGCCGGCATCGCGGTCGTGCTCGACATCGACGGCGCGATCGGGCCGGCGACGGCGGAATATGTCCATGCCGGGTTGGCAGAGGCCGCCCGCCGCAAGGCGCGCGTGGTCGTGCTGCGGCTCGATACGCCCGGCGGGCTGTCCTCCTCCATGCGGGAGATCATCCACGATATTCTCGGCTCGCCCGTCCCGGTGATCGCCTACGTGGCGCCGAGCGGGGCGCGCGCCGCCAGCGCCGGCACCTACATCCTTTACGCCAGCCACCTCGCCGCCATGGCGCCGAGCACGCATCTCGGCGCGGCGACCCCGGTCGCGCTCGGCGGCGGCCTGTTCGGCAGCGACAAGAAAGACGACAAGAAGGACGCCAAAAGCGCCGAGGAAGCCAAGGCGGTGAACGACGCCATCGCCTATATTCGCAGTCTCGCGCAATTGCGCGGGCGCAACGCCGAATGGGCGGAAAAGGCCGTGCGCGAGGCCGCCACGCTCACCAATAGCGAGGCCAAAGAGCAGCGCGTCATCGAACTCACCGCCGACAGCCTCACCGACCTGCTGCAACAGGCCGACGGCCGCAACGTCAGGCTCGGGAGCCGCGAGCTCACGCTCGCAACGCGCGGACTCAAGACCGAGACCGTCGCGCCCGATTGGCGCAGCAAGCTGCTCGCCACCATCACCAATCCCAACATCGCCTATCTGCTGCTGCTCGCCGGCATTTACGGCATCTTGTTCGAGTTTTTCAGCCCGGGCGCCGTACTGCCCGGCGTGATCGGCGGCATTTCGCTGCTGATCGCGGCCTACGCGCTGAATCTGCTGCCGATCAATTACGCCGGCGTCGGCCTCTTGCTGCTCGGCGTCGCCATGATGGTGGGCGAGGCCTTCGCGCCTTCCGGCGCGCTGGCCGTCGGCGGGGTGGTCGCCTTCGCGGTCGGCTCGCTGTTTTTGTTCAGCGGCGATGCGCCCGGCTTCGAACTGTCCTGGGCGGTGGTGGCAAGTGCGACCGCCGTCAGCCTGGCGCTGTTCGCAATCGCGCTCGCCGCGGTCTGGCGGTCGCACCGGCGCACGGTCGCCACCGGCGACGCCGCGCTGGTCGGCAGCGCCGGCGAAGTCGTGCGCTGGGGCGAGCAAGGCGGCGAAATACAGGTCAAGGGCGAACGCTGGCGCGCCACCTCGGCCACGCCGCTCGCGCCCGGCCAGCGCGTGCGCATCCTCGCGCGCCACGATCTGACTTTGGTGATCGCGCCGGAACCCTAACAACACAACAATCAGGAGCAAGCCATGTTCAGCATGCTGACCGGCGGCGCCATTTACATCGCGATCGCGGCGATCATCGTCGTCTTCCTTTATTCCGGCATCCGCATCCTGCGCGAATACGAACGCGCGGTGATGTTCACGCTCGGTCGCTTCTCGGGCGTGCGCGGACCCGGCCTCATTCTGATGATCCCGATCATCCAGCAGATGGTGCGCATGGACCTGCGCACCATCGTGCACGACGTGCCGAGCCAAGACGTGATTTCGCGCGACAACGTCTCGGTCAAGGTCAACGCCGTGGTCTATTTCCGCGTGGTCGATCCCGACAAGGCGGTGATTCAGGTGGCGGACTACTTCAACGCCACCAGCCAGCTGGCGCAGACCACGCTGCGCTCGGTGCTCGGCAAGCACGAGCTCGACGAGATGCTGGCCGAACGTGACAAGCTCAACCACGACATCCAGCACATCCTTGATGCGCAGACCGACGCCTGGGGCATCAAGGTCGCCAATGTCGAGATCAAGCATGTCGACATCGACGAAAGCATGATCCGCGCCATCGCCCGCCAGGCCGAGGCCGAGCGTTATCGGCGCTCGCGCATCATCAGCGCCGAGGCCGAGCAGCAGGCGGCCGAGAAGTTGGTCGAGGCCGGCGAGATGATGGCCAAGCACCCGGAGTCCATGCAGCTGCGCTATCTGTCGACGCTGCAGGACATCGCGGGTGAGAAGAACTCGACGATCGTGTTCCCGGTGCCGATCGACATGCTCAACGCATTGCTCGGACTCAAAAGGTCCGAAAGCTAGCCCGACGAATGCGCGAAGGCCCAATAGAGCTCGCGCGCCTTGCGGTAGAACGGCCCGGGCTGCAGCGAACGCTCGCCGATGCGGGTGACCGGCAGTACCTTGGAGGCATTGCCGGTCGAGAAGATCTCGTCGGCGGTCTCGAAATCGGCATAGCGCATGACCGTTTCGGTCACCGGCACACCGGCCTCGCGCAGCAGGCCGATCACGCGCCGGCGCGTGATGCCGGCGAGAAACGTGCCGTTCGGGATCGGCGTGAACACGGCGCCGTCTTTGGCCATGAACACGTTGGAATTGGCGAGCTCGGCGACATTGCCGGCGACGTCGCGCACGATGCAATTGTCGAAGCCGCGCGATTTCGCCTCGAACATGGCGCGCGCGTTGTTCGGATAAAGGCAGCCCGCCTTGGCGTCGACCGGCGCGGTCTCCTCGGTCGGCCGCCGGAACGGCGAGAGCGTCACCGAAAATCCTTCCGGCTTGCGCATCGGCGCGTCGTACAGCGTGAGCGCAAAACGCGTCGAGTCGGGGTCGGGCGGCAGCGCCATCGGGCCGGGGCGCTCGGCCCAGTACATAGGGCGCACATAAAGCGTCGTGTCCTTGGCGAACTTCTTCATGCCCTCGCGCGCGAGCCCCATCCATTCCTCGACCGCAAGGCCGGGTTTGAGAAACATGGTCTTGGCCGACGCGTTGACGCGCGCGCAATGCAAATCGAGGTCGGGCGCCACGCCCTCGAACACGCGCGCGCCGTCGAACACCGAGGAGCCGAGCCAGATGGCGTGCGTGCGCGCGCCCCACAATGGCACGTTGCCTTCGTGCCATTCGCCCTCGAAGAAGGTCCAAGTCTGCGACCAGGCCGCCGCCATTGCCGTTGCTCCCGACACTTGCTTGTGACCGCCGGCGGGCTTTTATTGCCGCGGCGGCCGTGCTTTGCACCATAGCGATCCGGTCCGGAGGATACCATGCCGTCCATCTTTGTGTTCGACGCCTATGGCACGCTGTTCGACGTGCACGCGGCGATCGCCCATTTCCGCGCCGAGGCCGGGCCCGAGGCCGACCGCATGTCGGAAATCTGGCGCGGCAAGCAGCTCGAATACACTTGGACGCTGACCCTCGCCGGTCACTATTCGGATTTCTGGACGTTGACCCAGCAGGCGCTCGACTACGCGCTGGCGCGTGTGCCGTCGGTGCCGGCGGCGCTCAAGCCGAAACTGCTGGAATGCTATTTCAAGCTCGACGCCTTCCCCGACGCGCGCGCGGCGCTGCGCGCGCTCAAGGGCAAGGGCCACAAGACCGCCATCCTGTCGAACGGCTCGCCCGCGATGCTCGAGGGCGCGGTCGACGGTGCCGGCCTCGGCGGCGATCTCGACGCGGTGCTCTCGGTCGACGCGGTCAAGATGTTCAAGCCGCGGCCGGAAGTCTACCGGCTGGTCACCGATCGATTCAAATGCCAGCCCGGTGAGGTGACCTTCGTGTCGTCCAACCGCTGGGACGTGATGGCGGGTACCTCGGTCGGCTTCCGCAGCCTGTGGATCAACCGCGGCAAGGCGCCGGACGAGTATGCGGATTTCGCGCCGGCGCAGGTGCTGGCCGATCTCGGCGCGATCGCGGCGGCGGCGTAAGACTTTGTGCGGGGCTGGCGCGCTCGCGGGCCGGCGCCTATATCGCGATCCTGCATGCAGCCCGTCATTTCCGTCCAGAACCTGTCGAAGACCTATGCCGGCGGCTTCCAGGCGCTCAAGAACATCAACCTGGACATCCAGCACGGTGAGATTTTCGCTTTGCTTGGCCCCAACGGCGCCGGCAAGACCACGCTGATCGGCGTCGTCTGCGGCATCGTCAATCCGAGCGCCGGCGCCGTCGCGGTCGGCGGCCACGACATCATCCGCGATTACCGCGCCGCGCGCTCGCTGATCGGGCTGGTCCCGCAGGAGTTGCACACCGACGCGTTCGAAAGCGTGTGGGCGACGGTGTCGTTCTCGCGCGGCTTGTTCGGCAAGCCGCGAGCGCCGGCGGTCATCGAACGGGTCCTCAAGGCGCTCTCGCTCTGGGACAAGAAAGACAACAAGATCATGACGCTGTCGGGCGGCATGAAGCGGCGCGTGCTGATCGCCAAGGCGCTGGCGCATGAGCCGCAGATCCTGTTCTTGGACGAGCCGACTGCCGGCGTCGACGTCGAACTGCGCAAGGACATGTGGGAGGTGGTGCGCGAACTGCGCGCCGCCGGCGTCACCATCATCCTCACCACGCATTACATCGAAGAAGCCGAGGAGATGGCCGACCGCATCGGCGTCATCAATAAAGGCGAGATCATCTTGGTCGAGCGCAAGGACGAACTCATGCGCAAGCTCGGCCGCAAGCAGCTCATTTTGCATCTCGCCAAGAAGCTCGACGCCGTGCCGCCCGAGCTCTCCGCGCACAATCTGGCGCTGGCCAACGGCGGCAGCGACCTGGTCTTCACCTATGACACGCAGGCCGAGCGCACCGGCGTCACCGCGTTGCTCGCCGCGCTCAACGACGCCGACATCCGCTTTCGCGACCTGCGCACCGAGCAGAGCTCGCTCGAGGACATCTTCGTCGGACTGGTGAGCGACCGCAAATGAACTGGCGCGCCGTCGTCGCGATCTATTCGTTCGAAATGGCGCGCACCGGGCGCACCATCTGGCAGAGCATCGTCTCGCCGGTGCTCTCGACCTCGCTCTATTTCGTGGTGTTCGGCGCCGCCATCGGCTCGCGCATCACCGAGATCGAAGGCGTCTCCTACGGCGCCTTCATCGTGCCGGGCCTCATCATGCTGACGCTGTTGACGCAGAGCACGATGAACGCCTCGTTCGGCATCTATTTCCCGCGCTTCACCGGCACCATCTACGAAATCCTGTCGGCGCCGGTGTCGGGCCTGGAAATCGCGCTCGGCTATGTCGGCGCGGCGGCGACCAAGTCGATCATCCTCGGGCTCATCATCCTGGCGACCTCCTGGCTGTTCGTGCCGCTCAGGGTCGCGCATCCGTTCTGGATGATCGCCTTCCTGCTGCTCACCTCGTTCACCTTCAGCCTGCTCGGCTTCATCATCGGCATCTGGGCGGAAGGCTTCGAGAAATTGCAGATCGTGCCGCTGCTCCTGATTACGCCGCTGACTTTCCTCGGCGGCACGTTCTATTCGCTGAGCGTGCTGCCGCCGCTCTGGCAGAAGATCGCGCTGTTCAATCCCGTGGTTTATCTGATCAGCGGCTTCCGCTGGAGCTTCTTCGAGATCGCCGATGTCGGCCACGGCGTCAGCCTCGGCATGACCTTGTTTTTCTTAGGCGTTTGCCTCGCCACCGTGGGCTGGATTTTCCGCACCGGCTATAAGCTCAAGAAATAGCCGCGCCCTTCACATTCGCGCGCCCCCGCTTGCAATAAGCGCCCGCGCGCGGGGTATGATCCTGCAAGACCGTCGCACCAACACCCCTAATCGGGAGGCTCCATCATGTCGCCGCTCACCAAGACGCTTGCCGCACTCGCCGCCGTCTTCGCGCTGTCGTCGTCAGCTGACGCACAAGGCGTGGTCACCCAAAAGAACATTTCACTGGCCTTGGCTCAGAGCATCGCGCAAGCCGCGCTCGAGAAATGCCAGAGCCTCGGTTTCAAGGTTTCGGTGGCCGTGGTGGACCGCGCCGGGCTGCAAGTGGTGCTGCTGCGCGGCGACGAAGCCGGGCTGCACACGCCGGAAGGCGCCGATCGCAAGGCATACACCGCCCGTACCTATCGTTCGCCGTCGGCCAATTTCGCCAAACGCGTGACCACCGATGCAAGCTACGCCCCGGCCACGCAATATACGCGCGTGCTGGCGCTCGCCGGCGGGCTGCCGATCAAAGTCGGCAACGAGGTGATCGGCGCGGTCGGCATTTCCGGCTCGCCCGGCCAAGACGACGTCTGCGCACAGGCGGGGCTCGACAAGGTGGCCGAGCAGTTGAAGTAAGCCGCCCGGCTTCCCACGACACCTTTTCCGGGTGTAGCTTCCCCGCGCCCTTTGGTCAGGGGAACCTGAACAAAACTAAGACCGCCATGGAGGAAAAGAAAATGCACAAACCGACTGCCCTGTTGCGCTGGTCGAAAGCCCTGTTGCCAGCCGCCCTGCTGCTGGCTTTGGCCGGCACGGCATCCGCCGCTGGCTATCCCGACCGCGCCATCAAGCTGATCGTGCCGTGGGCGGCGGGCGGCGACACCGATGTGATCTTCCGGCCGCTCGCGTCGCTGCTGCAAAAATATCTCGGCCAGCCCGTCGTCATCGCCAATGTCGGCGGCGCATCCGGCACGGTCGGCGAGCGTGAGGCGGCAGGTGCTGCGCCCGACGGCTATACGCTGTTCGGCGCGCACGACTTCATCCATTCGGTCTATTTCGGCGGCATGATCGATCTCAAATACGACAAAGCGTTCGAGCCGGTCTGCATGATCGCCTCGACGCCGTCGGTGGTCACCGTCGGCGCCAAGACGTCTTGGAAGAGCTTCAAGGAGCTGGTCGAGGACGCAAAGAAGCGGCCCGGTCAGATCGTAGTCGGCGCTTCGCTCGGCTCGACCAGCCAGTATTCGATGGCGATCGCTGCCAAGGCGGCGGGCATCAAATTCAAGTACGTACCCTATGACGGCACCGCCAAGCGCATGAATGCGCTGCTCGGCGGCCACATCGACGTCGGCGATTCGAATCTCACGCAGAAGAGCAAGGTGGAGGCTGGCCTGCTGCGCTTCCTCGCCAACATGTCGGAGAAGCGCACCACCGGGCTTGAAGACGTGCCGACGCTGAAGGAGCTCGGCTATAACGTCGAGTATTCGGTCAATCGCGGCATCATGGTACCGAAGGGCACGCCGCCCGAGGTGATCGCCAAGCTCAACGACGCCTGCGCCAAGGCGACAAAAGAGCCGGAATACGCCAAGGCGATGCTGCTTCAGGGCACCGAAGTCCGCTACATGGATCCCAAAGGCTATACCGAATATCTAAAGAAGACTGACGCCGAGACCAAGGACGTCGCCAAGGACCTCGGACTGCTGAAGCGCGAATGATGTTCAGCCGCGACGGCATATCGGGGCTGGTGTGCCTCGCGATCAGCGTCTTGCTTCTGGTGCAGACGTTCTTCCTACCGCCGGCCGCGATCGTCACGATCGGGCCGGCGTTCTATCCGCGCATCGTTCTCGCGCTGCTCGGATTGCTGAGCGCCATCCTGATCGTGATGGATTTCCGCGCCATGCGGGCCTTGCACGTGGCCGGCGGTCCCGAGCCGGCCGCCGCGGCCGCCGGCCCCGCGCCGAACTACCGGCTGGTGCTGATCACGTTCATTATCTTCGGACTCTACGTCTTCCTGCTGCCCGGGCTCGGCTTCCGGATCGCGACCGTCCTGTTTGTGATGGCGCTGCAAATCGCACTGGAGTGGCCGCGCAGCGTCAAGCATTGGATTCTCGCGCTGGCCGTTGCCGTGGCGACCAGCTGGGTCTGCCACATCGTCTTTGAAGACTACCTGTCGGTGCTGCTGCCGCGCGGAACCTGGAGCGGAATGTGAGTCATTACGAACTTCTCGCCCAGCACATCGGCGTGATACTGCACCTGCAGTACCTCATCCCGCTGCTGGTCGGCACCATTGCCGGCGTGATCGGCGGGGCGCTGCCCGGCGTCACCATCACCATGACGGTGATCGTGGTGCTGCCCTTCACCTTCGGTCTCGATCCCCTGCAGGGCCTCGCCGCCATGATCGGCGTTTATGTCGGCGGCTCCGCCGGCGGCTCGATCACGGCGAGCTTGATCGGCATCCCCGGCACGCCTTCGGCAGTCGCCACCACCTTCGACGGCTTCCCGATGACCAAAAAGGGCGAGGCCGGCCGCTCGGTCTGGGTCGGCGCCTGGTCGGCCTTCATCGGTGGCGCGCTCGGCGGGCTGTGCCTAATCGAGCTCACCGGGCCGTTCGCTTCGTTGGCGCTCGAATTCGGACCCTGGGAATTCTTTGCGCTGTTCGTGTTTGCGCTGTCGATGGTGGCGGGCCTGGTCGGACGCTCCGTGACCAAGGGCCTGCTGTCCGGGGCCATCGGGCTGGTCATCACCATCGTCGGGCCCGACCCGATCATGGGCGTGCAGCGCTTCACCATGGGCGTCCACCAGCTCGAGGGCGGCTTCCCCTTCTTGCCGGTGCTGATCGGTGTCTTTGCCTTCGCGCAATTGATGCCGGACGTCGAGCAGATCAGGCAGGGCGAGGGCGGGCAGCCGACTTTGCCCAAGCACATCAGCCTCGCCGTCTCGCATTTGTCGGTGCTGTGGGACATCCTCTGCCGGCCGTTCATGCTGCTCTGGGTCACCTTCATCGGCATCGTGATCGGCGTGCTGCCGGCGATCGGCGGCAGCGCCGCCAACATCATGGCCTACGATCAAGCAAAGAAATTCTCCAAGCGGCCGGAGAAATTTGGCACCGGCATTCCGGAAGGCATCGTCGCCTCGGAGGCCTCCAACAGCGCCAATGTCGCCGGTTCGCTGATGATGATCATGGCGTTCGGCATCCCCGGTGACGCGGTGACGGCGGTCATGATGGGCGCGCTCACCATCCACGGCATCCAGCCGGGACCGCTGTTCATCTCGCAGCATCCGAAAATCGCGTACGGCATCTACGCCGCTTACCTAGTGGCGCTGCCGTTGATGATCGCGGTGATCTGGATCGGCTCGCGCGCCTGGCTGCGCATCATCATGATGCCGAAGTCGATGCTGATCCCGATCGTATTGGTGCTGTGTGTGATCGGCGCCTACGCGCTGAGCAACAGCATGAACGACGTTTACGTGCTCGCGCTGTTCTGCGTCATCGGCTACGCGATGGTGAAGGCGCGTATCCCGCTGGCGCCGCTGATCCTCGGCGTTGTGCTGGGCGACCAGATCGAAGCCAATATGATCCAGGCGATCTCGACCAATGCCGATCCGTGGCTGTTCGTCACGCGGCCGATTTCGGGGGGCCTACTGGCGGCCTCGGTGCTTTCGGTGGGCGTCGCCGTCTGGCAGCACAACCGCGAAACCAAGCGCGCGGCCACCGCCGCGGACGAAGAAGAAGACACCGACTTCTGACCGTTAGGCCGCCAGCGCGTCCAAAATGCGCGCCCAGGAGCGGATGCCCTTGTGGAAGCATTTCAGATCGAACTTCTCGTTCGGCGAATGCACGCGGTCGTCGTCGAGCGCGAAGCCGACCAGAAGCGAGTCCATGCCGAGCACGCTCTTGAAGTCGGCGACGATCGGGATTGAGCCGCCGGCGCCGATCGCCACCGCCTTGCGGCCCCATTCCTGCGCCAGCACGCTGCGCGCCTTGCCGAGCGCCGGGTTGTCGAAGGAGAGCTGCAACGGCGGCGCCAGACCGAAATTGGCGAATTCGACCTTGCAGTCCGCCGGCATGCGCGCGCGCACGAAGGCGCGGAAGGCGTCGCAGATTTTTTGCGGGTCCTGTTCGCCGACCAGACGGAACGAAACCTTGGCGGTCGCCTCGCCCGGGATGACGGTCTTGGCGCCCTCGCCGGTATAGCCGCCGACGATGCCGTTGATCTCGGCGGTCGGTCGCGTGGTGATCTGCTCGAGCAGCAGCCGGCCCTTCTCGCCGGCCGGCTGCTTCAGCCCGACCTGGCCGAGGAATGCCTCCGGCGTGAGATTGAGGGCGGCAAGCTCGGCCTTGATGTCGGCCGGCAAGTCGTTGACCCCGTCATAAAAACCGGGAATGACAACGCGGCCGTTGTCGTCCCACATCGCGCCGAGAATTTTGGCCAAGAGCCGCAGCGGATTTTGCGCCGCCCCGCCGAACAGGCCGGAATGCAAGTCGCGGTCGGCGCAGGTGACTTTGACCTCCTCATAGACCAACCCGCGCAGCGAGGTGGTCACCGCCGGCGTCTCGGCGTTCCACATCGCGGTGTCGCAGACCAAAGCCAGGTCGAGCTTGAACTCCTCGGCGTTGTCGCGCACGAACTTGAATAAATGCTGCGAGCCGCACTCCTCCTCGCCCTCGATCATGGTGGTGATCGGCAGCGGCAGCTTGCCGGTGACCGCCTTGTAGGCGCGGCAAGCCTCGATGAAGGTCATGGCCTGGCCTTTATCGTCGCAGGCCCCGCGCGCGACGATGATTTTGCGCCCCCCGGTCAGTGTTTCGATGCGCGGCTCGAACGGCGGCGTCTTCCAGAGGCTGAGCGGGTCGACTGGCTGCACGTCGTAATGCCCGTAGAACAGCACGCGCGGTCCCGACGCGCCGTTCGACTTGCCAACGACCACCGGGTGGCCCTCGGTCGGACGCAAAGTCGCCTCGAAGCCGATGGAGCGCAGGTCCTTGGCCACGTGTTCGGCGGCGGCGCGGCAATGGTCCTTGTAGGCGGCGTCGGTCGACACCGAGGCGATGCGCAGCAGCGCGAACAGACGCTCGATGCTATGGTCGAGATCCTGATCGATGCGGCTCAATACCGCCTCGAGTGTGCTCATGGTGGGCTCCTTGCAGGCAGGCGCCGCAACCTAGCAATGCGTCCGGCGGCTGCAAAGCGGCGCGTGGCTCCGCTGACGATGCGGTTTCGCAATATTTCTTGGGAACCGGGCCAGTATAAGCCCGCCGCGAGGGCGATAGCTGGCGAATAACGGCTGCGAGCATCCTTCGGATGCTGTTGGCGGTACGCGAGCTTTGCTTGGAAAATCGTGCAACATCCATCGGCGACTACGCCGACTCACCGGTAGCGACCGTTGCGCGGAATCCGCAGCGTGCGAGGAATGTAAAGAGCGCGCTGTAATTCGCTTGACATTCGCGCGGTCGAGGCGGCTTTACGCGCGCTTGCAGCGCGTCGTAGCGCTAGACCGTCTTGTCATCGCCGCCGTTGCCGTACAATATGAATCCAACCTGCCGACAGCGCGGGGCGTGAGGGGATCATGGATGAACTGATTGCGCGTCTCGTCGCCAATGTCGGCGTCGACCGGTCGGCGGCGGAGAAGTCCGTCGGCATCATCCTGGAATTTCTGCGCAAGGAAGGCCCGCCCGACAAGGTGCAGGCGCTGATCGACAAGCTGCCCGGCGCGCAGCAGCTTTTACAGGCGCAGGAAGGCGCCGATGCGGGCGGCGGCTTCGCCATGGGCGGCCTGATGGGCGCCGGCAGCAAGATGATGGCGGCCGGGCTGAGCATGGGCCAGGTGCAGGGCGTCACCAAGGAAGTCATTGCCTTTGCCCGCGAAAAGGCCGGCGAAGACGCCGTCGGCGAAATCGTGGGCGCGATCCCGGGTTTGAGTCAGTTTGTGTGAACCGGCGGCCGCCGCCAGGCGACCGGTAGCCGGACGAGGAGCTTATAAATGTCCTACCCCATCACCGACATCGAAGGCATCGACGGCGAAGCCGCCGCACGCCTCAAGTCGGCGAGGATCAGGTCGACCGCTCGCCTGCTCGATGCCGCCGCCACCCTGAAGGGCCGCAAAGCGCTTGCCGACAAGACCGGTCTGCACCCCAAGAATCTGCTGTGCTGGGCCAACATGGCCGACCGCATGCGTATCAAGGGCATCAGCAAGGAATACGCCGAGTTGTTGCAGGCCGCCGGTGTTGAAACCGTGCGCGAACTCAAGCACCGCAATCCCGCCAAACTCGCCGCCGCCATGGCTGCCGCCAACCGGGCGCGCAAGCTGGTGCGCGTGCTGCCGTCGGAAAAGACCGTGGCGCGCTGGATCGGCGAGGCCAAGACGCTGCCGCTCAAGATCAGCTACTGAACGGCATTGCGCTCGGCCCGCGCGCGCTTGACAGCCCGCCGCGACCGCGCAACCACAGGCCATGGCCGCGATCGCCGCAGATAAAGCCAGAACCGCGCCGAAACCGGCGCCCCTGGGGCTGAGGGCGCTATTGGCGCGCGGCCGTCCCTTGGTCATGGGTATTCTCAACGTCACCCCGGATTCCTTTTCCGACGGCGGCGAATTCGTCGATCCCGGCAAGGCCATCGCCCATGCCCGCGTCATGGCGGAACAAGGCGCCGATATCCTCGACGTCGGGGCGGAATCCACCCGCCCCTATGGCGGCGCCAAGCCGGTATCGGCGGACGACGAATTGGCGCGCCTGACCCCGATTGTGCCGGCCGTCGTCAAGCTCGGCCTGCCGGTGTCGATCGATACCGTTAAGGCGCCAGTCGCCGCCTGGGCGCTCGATCAGGGCGCGGCCATCCTCAACGACGTCTGGGGCCTGCAGCGCGACCCCGACATGGCCCCGCTCGCCGCCGAACGCGGGTGCCCGATCGTCGTGATGCACAACCGCGACCGCGCCGAGGCGGGCATCGACATCATCGCCGACGTCACCGCCTTCTTCGACCGCTCGCTCGACATCGCCGCCCGTGCCGGCATCGCGCGCGAGCAGATCGTGCTCGACCCCGGCATCGGCTTCGGCAAGACGCCCGAGCAAAGCATCGTTTGCCTGGCGCGGCTTTCCGAGCTCAAGCGCTTCGGCCTGCCGATCCTGGTCGGCGCCTCGCGCAAACGTTTCATCAACAGCGTCTCGCCCTCGCAACCGGGCGACCGCATCGGCGGCTCGATTTCCGCGCATCTTCTGGCGGCCGCCAAAGGCGCGGCGATCCTGCGCGTGCACGATGTGGCCGAGACCGTGCAGGCGCTACGCGTCGCCGCCGCCATCGAGACCGTGCGATGAGCGACCGCATCTTCATCAAGGGCCTGGCGCTGCACGCCTATCACGGCGTGATGCCCTATGAGGGCAAGGTCGGGCAGACCTTCACCATCGACCTTGCACTCGACATCGACCTCAGCGCGGCGGCGCGCACCGACAAGGTGGCCGACACGGTTTCCTACGACAAGGTGGTGGGATGCGTGGCCACGGCCTTTGTCGCGCAGAAATTCCGGCTGATCGAGGCCGCCGCAGGTAAGGTGGCCGACGCGGTGCTGGCGGCGTTCCCGGCCGTGCGCAAAGTCGAGGTGACCATCCACAAGCCGCACGCACCGATCGCCGCGACCTTCAACGACGTCGGCGTCACGCTGGCGCGAAGCCGCAAACCATGACGCAAGCGCTGCTCGCGCTCGGCGGCAATGTCGGCGACAGCCGGGCCATCCTCGAGCGCGCGGTCGGCCTGCTGTGCGACGGCGCCGAGGTGCGGCTTGCCGCGCGCTCGTCGGATTACCTGACGCCGCCTTGGGGCTTCAAATATCAGCCGCCTTTCGTCAACCTCTGCATTGCGGTCGAGACCACACTCGAGCCGCGCGCGCTGCTCGAACGGGCGCAGGCGGTCGAACTTCGGCTCGGCCGCGACCGCGCGCATGAGAAGCGCAACGGCCCACGCACCTGCGATATCGACATCCTCGCCTATGACGATCTTACCTTGCGCACGCCCAATTTGTCGCTGCCGCACCCGCGCCTGTTCGAGCGCGCCTTCGTACTGGTGCCGCTCGCGGAAATCGTGCCCGAGCGCGTGATCGCCGGCCGGCGGGTGGCGGACGCGGCCAAGGCGGTCGACGCCAAGGGCGTCGAACGGCTCGCGCCGCTCGCCCGTGCAGCGACATAATCGGCCTTCGGCGATGGCGGGCCGCCGCCGTCTATGGCATTTTCCGAGAAATGG